>OEQV01000481.1_pt1 | contig 9540 bp, 7 predicted proteins | sample 1539821 | NCBI WGS metagenome assembly OEQV01 (sample SAMEA3891244, study PRJEB23780) | metagenome | biome: terrestrial biome; feature: animal house; material: water of meat washing | place: Italy | collected 2015-05-12 | reverse complement strand
CGCTCAAACTTAATCTGCAGGTTTACCGGGCAAAAGAGAGTGCCGCCTGGCAGGAAGCGCGCTATGGCAAACTGTGGGAGCAGGGCGTTGAGGGCATTGAAAAATACAATGACATCAACAAAGTCGAGCCGATGAACCGGGCGCTGCAAGAACTCAATGCGCAAACCTGGTTTGCCGGTCTGCGCCGTGAGCAATCGGGCAGTCGTGCGCATTTACCGGTGCTGGCTATTCAGCGTGGTGTGTTTAAAGTTCTGCCGATCATCGACTGGGATAACCGTACGGTTTACCAGTATCTGCAAAAACACGGTTTGAAATACCATCCGTTGTGGGATCAGGGCTATCTGTCGGTAGGCGATACCCACACCACCCGCAAATGGGAGCCGGGTATGGCGGAAGAAGAGACGCGTTTCTTCGGATTGAAGCGCGAGTGCGGACTGCACGAAGGGTAACAGGAAAGGGGGCCGGTAAGATTTACATCCTACCGGATCCCTTCTTCAGGATTTACCCGCTTTTGCCAGTTCTTTTACCAGTGGCAGCATAATGCGTACCACGTCGCGGCTACGGTGCTCTATCCGGCCCGGTAACGCTTTATCGATATGCTGCTGGTTATCCAGTCGCACATCGTGCCAGCTGTTGCCTGCCGGGAATGAGGCGCTTTTGGCGCGCTGCTGATAGCCATCTTTCTTGCCCAGGTTCCAGTTGGTCCCTTCAACGGAGAGCACAGCAATCCCCGCGTCGTCGAAGACCTCCGCATCGTTACAACATCCTGTTCCCTTCGGATAGTCTTTGTTCAGGCCTGGATTGGTGCTGGCTACAATGCCGCGACTATGCGCGATAGCCAGTGCCCGGTCGCGCGTTAGTTTTCGCACCGCTTCCGGGGTTTTCTTACCGCTGTTGAAATAGAGCTTATCACCGACAATCAGGTTATCGAGGTTGATAACCAGCAGCGTGTTTTTCTTCTCGGCGGCGCTCATTCGCTTCAGGATGTTCTCCGCGCCCAGTTTGAACAGGTTAGCACTGGAATCGTCAAAGCTGTCTTTCAGGCTGTCTTTTACTTTCTCTTCGTTTGCCGTGTGGCGTTGGGCAGCAACCAGACGTTCGGTCAGGCTGGTGTACAGGCCGCTGTCGAGGAAGTTGGTCAGCGAAATATGCTGTGCCTGCGGAACCTGGCGCATAGCGCGTTCGGTCAGGTCACGGTGAGTGATGACGAGGTCCACATCTGGCGGCAGGTTGTTGATCGCGCTGTTAGTAACAGAAATCTGCGACAGACCTGCATCCTGAATTTTCTTACGCAGAACGCCTGCGCCCATCGCACTGGAACCCATACCGGCGTCACAGGCAACGATGATTTTACGTACGTGGCTCAGGTCGTTAGTCACATCGCCCGCAGACAGCGGAGACGCACCTTTAGACTCAGCTTTCATGTCCTGCATACGACGAGTTGCTGCTTCAATATCATCTTCTTCTTTCACTTTGCTGGTTTTCAGCAGAATGGCTGAGACCACAAAGGAGACCGCCATGGCCGCACAGATAGCCGCGATGTTAGCGAAGTAAGCACCTTTTGGTGTCATCGCCAGTACAGCAAGGATAGAACCCGGAGATGCCGGAGAAACCAGACCACCGCCCAGGATAGTCAGCGTGAACACGCCAGTCATACCGCCGAGGATAACGGCCAGGATCAGACGTGGGTTCATCAGCACGTACGGGAAGTAAATTTCGTGGATACCACCCAGGAAGTGGATGATTGCCGCACCGCCCGCAGACTGTTTAGCGCTACCACGACCAAAGAACATGTACGCCAGCAGCACGCCCATACCTGGACCTGGGTTAGCTTCAATCAGGAAGAAGATGGATTTACCCAGTTCATGGGACTGCTGAATACCCAGCGGCGAGAAGATACCGTGGTTAATGGCGTTGTTGAGGAACAGGATTTTCGCCGGTTCAACAAAGATAGACGCCAGCGGCAGCATGTCATGGACAACCATGAAGTTAACGCCTGCCGCCAGGATTTTGGACAGTGCTTCAACCAATGGGCCAATGCCAAGGAATGCCAGAATGGCGAGGATCATCCCGATGATGCCTGCGGAGAAGTTATTCACCAGCATCTCAAAACCGGATTTGATCTTACCGTCTACCCAGCGGTCGAAGTGCTTAATGCACCAGCCGCCCAGCGGACCTGCAATCATAGAACCGAGGAACATCGGCATGTCTGCGCCGACGATAACGCCCATGGTGGTGATGGCACCGACTACGCCGCCACGTTCGCCGCCTACCAGCTTACCACCGGTATAACCGATCAGCAGCGGCAGCAGATAGGTGATCATAGGACCGACAAGCTTCGCCAGCGTTTCGTTCGGCAACCACCCTGTCGGAATGAATAATGCGGTGATAATACCCCACGCGATAAACGCGCCGATATTTGGCATCACCATGTTGCTGAGGAAACGACCAAAGCTTTGCACTTTGATCTTAATATCGGATGACATAAAAACACCCCTTCTTATGTTTGCTGTCGCGCAGGCTGGAAGCCCGAGGTTTTTTGTTAATGTGGCGGCAGAGGTAGCCGGACCTTGTAGATACTGCGAAATCTGGCACTGAATCGGTTAACTGTCCAGTCGGCGGCCTTTTGTGTGATATCAGTCACATAAATGTAGGGGGTAGAGAGGTAATTGACGTGATTCTCATCACAAAATGCTTGTGTAAAAAAGCAACAAGGCGGCGATTTTCGCTAAAAATGGCATTTAAATGTGAGTTATGTCACATTTTTATTTTGATGGTTTGTTGAATCTTTGTGATCTGAATCACAAGATATTTTCTTACGGCGTTCACCTGATGTGATCTACAGCATGTTATGCCTTCGTCATACAATCGTTATGTAACTAAGCAACTCATCACCTCTAAAAATTATTCTTTGGTGTTATGGCGAGAATCGCGAACCCGGATTATTGTCAAAATATCAGCCTGACTCCCTTCTGGCTGCCAGCCCAAAAACAACACTGATAAACGTGAATCCGAGGCAGATATGTTTCTAAACTATTTCGCGTTGGGAGTGCTGATCTTCGTCTTTCTGGTGATTTTTTATGGAATCATCGCGATACATGACATCCCTTATCTGATTGCCAAAAAGCGCAACCATCCCCATGCCGACGCTATTCATACGGCGGGCTGGGTGAGCCTGTTTACTCTGCATGTTATCTGGCCGTTTCTGTGGATCTGGGCGACGCTCTATCAACCGGAGCGTGGCTGGGGTATGCAGTCACATGTTGCGTCGCAGGAGAAAGCGACTGACCCGGAAATCGCCTCACTTTCTGACCGAATTTCCCGGCTGGAGCATCAACTCGCCGCCGAGAAAAAGACTGACTATTCCACGTTTCCGGAGATCTAATTATGGATCTATTGATTGTTTTAACTTACGTGGCGCTGGCGTGGGCGGTCTTTAAAATCTTCCGCATTCCGGTGAATCAGTGGACGCTGGCGACGGCGGCGCTGGGAGGCGTGTTTCTGGTGAGTGGTTTGATTTTGTTGATGAACTACAACCACCCTTACACTTTTACCGCGCAAAAGGCAGTGATAGCGATCCCCATCACGCCACAGGTGACGGGAATTGTTACTGAAGTCACCGACAAAAATAATCAGCTTATTCAGAAGGGCGAGGTGCTTTTTAAGCTCGACCCGGTTCGTTACCAGGCGCGAGTTGACAGGCTTCAGGCTGACCTGATGACGGCGACGCATAATATAAAGACGCTGCGTGCGCAGCTCACTGAAGCGCAGGCCAACACCACCCAGGTTTCAGCGGAGCGCGACCGTCTGTTTAAAAATTATCAACGTTACTTGAAAGGCAGCCAGGCGGCGGTGAATCCGTTCTCGGAACGTGACATCGACGATGCGCGGCAAAATTTCCTCGCGCAGGATGCGCTGGTGAAAGGCTCGGTGGCGGAGCAGGCGCAGATCCAGAGCCAGCTCGACAGTATGGTTAACGGCGAGCAATCGCAGATTGTGAGCTTAAGAGCGCAACTTACTGAAGCAAAATATAACCTTGAGCAGACTGTCATTCGCGCGCCGAGCAATGGCTACGTTACTCAGGTACTGATCCGCCCAGGTACATACGCAGCTGCCTTGCCGCTGCGTCCGGTGATGGTCTTCATCCCCGAGCAAAAACGGCAAATTGTCGCCCAATTTCGGCAAAACTCGCTGTTACGTCTGAAACCCGGCGATGATGCGGAAGTGGTGTTTAACGCGCTACCTGGGCAGGTGTTTCACGGCAAACTGACTAGTATTTTACCTGTCGTGCCAGGCGGTTCTTATCAGGCGCAGGGGGTATTGCAATCATTAACGGTCGTGCCCGGCACGGACGGTGTGCTGGGAACCATTGAACTGGACCCTAACGCTGATATCGATGCCTTACCCGACGGCATCTACGCCCAGGTGGCGGTTTACTCCGACCATTTCAGCCATGTTTCGGTGATGCGGAAAGTGCTGCTAAGAATGACCAGCTGGATGCATTATCTTTATTTGGATCATTGAGGGGGAGGGGGGAGATTATGGAACTTTGCTCCTTGTAAGGACTAATTATTTTTGCATATTACTTCATTAGCTGCGATGATTTTTCTTTAATATTCATTATGTTAATAAGTTCTGGATGAGTGTGCTCTCATTGGATTTTTTATCCGTCTTGTTCTGCCGCAGGATGAGACTATACATCGTCGAGATCGCAATGATGATATGAGTTGTTCCTCCTGCGACGGCTCTAATCAAAAAAGAGCAGGAGTGCTTTTCCATCTATTGCGATGATGGCTTTATTATCTGAAGGATGACAGTCACATTTAAAAAATATTTAATCTATAGATCACAATGTAGGGTCATGGAATATATGTATACAACTATTTTCTTCTTCACTTTTAATTATCGTATTCATTATAAAACTAAGTTAAAAAAACTCCTGGAGAGTGAGTTATTAATATATTTTTAAATAAAATTAAGTTATCATTCATCGATGCACTTTATAGAATCATCAATGGCCATAATAGTACTATTAACTCTCAATTTTATATTTTTATCATCACTACAAATATTAACTGAATTTATATCAATGATTTTTTTATTCTTATCTTTTATTTTATTTACTGTTTCAATGCAATCAGCGGCAAGTTGGAGTGGATTTAGATTTTTCAGATATGGTCTTATGATCTTTCCCTTACTTAATAAATAGCATGTATAGGATTCGGAAAGTCCAGCATCTATTTTGTACCTCATTATATTAGATAAGGATGTGAGAAATTCCTTGTTATCATTCGCAGCCATATATGCCAGTCCGAGTTCAGCCTCTGCGGCCTTACAGGCAAAATAGCTTAGTGAACACGCTTTTCGTCCCTCTTTAGTACTGGCTGATATTAGTGCCCATAATATTGCTTTGTCTGCCAAATCTAACTCTCTCTGAAATTGTCTTGCAGTAACTGCACTCGCAGAAATAGAGAAAAAAATACAATTGTTAATAACCTTGCCATATTTTTTAGTCCGTAACTGTTAATGTGCTATCTGGCTCTGAAAATATTAACTCATTTAATTTTTGCATGTCATTAGATAAACCAGTTATACAACCCTCGGAACAGAATCGAGGTCCTAAAGACGGACCAAAAGCGTTTAAACAACTATGTATTGAAAATCCATTGCGATTATAAGTTCCTGTATTAACTGACGGTACTAATCGTATGCCGTCAGGTTTTCTATTGCTTGCTCCCGGGTCATTAACATTCTAACTCCATAGGCCTTGAGGTATTGGCCATCTATTTATAAATGTGTACAACGGGGATTATTTTTACATTGCATATTATTACCAGAAGCGACTGGAATACTAAGCACATCATAAAAATTATCATCACATGGTATATCTGAAACACACGAAAGCATACCTAAAGTTATACTGTATAAACAGGTGGCTAATCCCAAGGGGATCGATTCCAGAAATCGGGTTCAACGGATACTGATAAAAATTCCACCTACCTTCCAGCCCAATCGGAGCCTGAGTGTTATACCGCCCCTGCTGCGGTTAATGTTACCGATAATAGTTATAGTACAGCCCTGATTCATCATCATACTACTGCTGCGGCAGTCTGATGAACTATTGCTTTTACGGATTCTCCTTATTCTTCCTTCTATCCATTCGCTTTAGCTTTTTGAGCTCTTGAAGTTTGCTCTTTGCATCAATATTACCGTTATTTACAGCGAATTCCATCCAATAAATAGCTCTATTCAAATTATAATATTCTGATAATGTTGGATTTGTATCTGATAAAAAGACCCCATAATTAAACTGCGCTGTAACATTCCCCTGAGATGCTGATCTTTCCAAGAATCGCAATTGTTTATCAATATTATTTTTAGTAAAGCAGTAATATTGATATAGTCGAAATGATGCCTCTGAATCACCATGTTGTGATTTATACTTCAGTTTCATCAGCTTTTCTTCACTTAAATCATAGGTCATTGCTGTAGATCCCATCACACTTTCGTTTTCTTTTATTTTCACATCAGCACCATGCAATTGACCAATAAGAGAAAAATAAAAAAATAGTAACAAGCATGCTTTCATACATCTACAACCTATCTTATATCACTGGGTTTTTCTGGCGTACCTTGCATATTAGAAATGGGGTGCCCAGATGGCCCATATGTTATCCAATTACCAAGGTCTTTTGTTGTTATAGCCATTAGATCCTTATTTGAATTAAGGTTCGTTGGTGCTGTTAGCACTGTATCCATTTTTAACTTACCATTAGTTCCTCGCCCCCACCACGTCCATAGCGTGTCAGGTCCTATTACATTTGTATGTAACTCTTTAGCTAATTGGCTAGCAAATGAATTTTGTCCTTTACCTGTATTACAAGAAAATAACCAAACTGTCATCCCATCTTTATAATTCCCATCAAATTTAATTAGATATGCTAGATCTTTAGCTGTCATGATACTGCGCGTTGCGGATTCAATAGATGTGGGGGTACCATGCCCCCCGATTGTGAAAACGCCTGGGATATTAATCTCATCAGCTACAGAATGGATAAGATCACTTTCGGGGTATAAATTTATATCAACCAAACCTTGCGGATCTACATTTATGACCGGATTCAACGGATACTGATAAAAATTCCATCCCCCCTTCAGCCCAATCGGATCCTGAGTGATATACCGCCCCTGCAGCGGGTCATAATAGCGGTGGCGGTTGTAATACAGGCCGGACTCCTCATCATACTGCTGCCCCGGCAGCCGGATAAGCTGCTGCAGCTGATGCGGGTTCTCTTCATTCAGCAGGTTGCCCCATTCATCATATTCTGCGCACCACGCTGTTGCCCCTTCCGTGCTGATGAGCGCCAGCGGCAGGCCGCGATGGTCGCAGTGGTACAGGTGGATTTTTCGCGCCGGCGTGTACACCGGGTCCATCTGGTTTTGCATCTGCTCCACGGTCAGGCCGCACGATGCCAGCCAGCGGCGGCTTTCCTCACTCACCCGGTCAGCCAGGATTTCACTTTCCAGCCGGTCGAGCATCTGCACCGTGCCGGCGGGAATCCCCCACTGTGCATAGGCAACTCACGCTATGAACGCTTCAGCTTATCAATAGCGGAAGTTATAATTTCATTGTCATCAAACTTGTACAACATAGTATCTAAAACAGGAAGTAGCGTTTTATCACCTAATTCACCCGCAGCTTCAATGATATCATCATAAACAGTATTTTTTTTTAACTCATCGCATAAAACAGATAAAACCCTTTTATCTTTTCTGTAGGAAAGTCCGATTATTGCTTCAATACGGACTTCCTCATTTTTATCCTGAAGCATCTCCACAAAACAATCCCTAATATCACTATTATCATATTTATTGATATTTATTGCAAATGCGGCCCAGTTTCTGACATCTCCATTTGGATCTTTTAACAGATTAATCAATAGTGGAATTGTTGCTTTATCATTGATAACAGAAATAGCAAATGCTGTAGCACGTCTGACATTAGTCGATTTATCAAAAGCAGTAATTTGAGATTGTTCTACTATTTTAGGTGAATAAATTGGGTTTTTCTTGCATCGCTGAGCCGTTGACTCGATTGCCGTAGCTCGAACGCAAGCGCTCTTATCATTCAATGCCATATTGTTCAAAATATTAAAAACATTATCTTCGCATTTTTTGCAAATTTTTATTTGCCCGAGTATAAATGCTCCGATATCTCTACGGATATAATTTTTATCAGAGCAGAACTCAATTGCCAATCTAACAGCGTCTTGCCCACCTCTTAACTGTAATACTCTGGCAGATGAAATCCTTTTCAAGGAATTGTGATCATCAAGTAAGCGAAATAATTCATCATCATTTAGTTTCTTACATTGATTATATAAACCATACTCTTTACTTGCCTTTCTTTTCTGGTATGTATTTGACATTGCAGGAACCTCCATAAAGGCTATCTTTTTCTATCGTTTGACTGTCTGGAGTCCTCCACCTACTCTGCCATCAGCGCACACGATGTTTGATTATCCTTACATACTTATTTTTCGTGGCCAAAATTCAGAATTCTCCCATCATTTTTGCCTATTTCTATAATAAAAACCCCACCAGCAATTTGGTCTGAGTGAATGGTACCTTCAACAACCCAACTTGTTGTTAACTCAGTGATTTCGTATGGTTTTTCTTCTTCTGCGGCATCCTGTCCATAACGATTCTTAACATATATCTCAGCTAATTCGAATGCTATAGCTTTATTTTTAACCAAATTTCTAACGGTATATTTACCTTCACTTTCATACTTGCGCATTATTTTAATATTATTATTACACTGCGCCCATGTGTTGTATGTAAAAACAAACAAAGATACAATGACACAGTTCCTAAACAATATTTTTTTACATATTACCATGAACTCTGCAGACATTAGGTAATCCTTTTCTGTTTGTTATTTCCTTCCCGTGGTTATCTATTGCTTTAAAATTACCACTGGGCGTACCTAAATAAAATGACTTGATATTGTTATCTTTACTTTTAACTATTTTCTCATCTTTACCTGAAAATATTTCGTCCCAATATTCTCCATGACTATCTGCACCATGAGTATGATAAGCTGATACTTTCTCAGTACCATTAGGGCAAGGGCTATTGAATGGATATGATCCTTTTCATTCTCCTCGGTTAGGTGCTGTTGAGAAATATCTGCCACTATTATCCTTACATATTAAACCAGCGAACTCTTTATCTTCGCAAATAGATTGGCTATTTATTTTATTTAAGGCGTCATATGCGGTGCTATCTATAGAATCAAATTTATCTGGACCTGTCATAGCGGATAGTGTGCCGCAAAGACCATTAGTACATGCCCCCGATTTTGCATCCTCCCACATAGATAAACCCAGGGGGTCGATGTCTGATATCGGATTCAATTGATATCCATACAGGTTCCATGATCCTACCCACGTAATATGGACACAGGCCTAAGCGAGGTTCTTGTTTTCAAATTGTTCCGGACTGAGGCCGCCACACCAACTGTGCCGCCGCCACCGA
>OEQV01000468.1_pt1 | contig 9632 bp, 7 predicted proteins | sample 1539821 | NCBI WGS metagenome assembly OEQV01 (sample SAMEA3891244, study PRJEB23780) | metagenome | biome: terrestrial biome; feature: animal house; material: water of meat washing | place: Italy | collected 2015-05-12 | reverse complement strand
TTTCAATCCCCTGCTCTACCGACTGAGCTATCCGGGCAACGGGGCGCATTAAACCTGATTCGCCTCGTCTCGTCAATCAAATTTCTTCAATTTACTGCAGACTGCACAATCTATCATCACTTTGCCGCTATTGCACGCATTGTCAGGCAAACCAGGCGGTCCAGGCGGCGGAAAGCGGCATTGCCAGAAGGAGTGCTGGAAGCATGTTGACCACCGGGAACATTTTAATGCCACAGATGCGTAATCCGGTTGCCAGCAGCAATAAACCGCCTACGGCGCTGAAGTCTGCCATCATCGACGGTGTGGTCAGCGGTAATATCAGCGCGGCAGCCCACGCCAGCGTTAACTGGATGATCAGTAATGGGATACTAATTACCGACACCGCAATACCCAACGAGCAGGCGAAGATCATCGCCGTAAAGAAATCGAGAAATGACTTGGCGATTAAAATACTCGGATCGCCGGTCATCCCTTCGTTCATCGCCCCGAAGATCCCGGTGCCGCTGGCGCAAAACAGGACAATAATCGCGACATAATTCTGAATAAAAGATTCATGCGCTGGCTTCTTACGTGAGTGACGAAACAGATTTTGTGCTTTGGTGACCGCGGTATTGACGCCTTTTTCCAGCAGACAAATTTCGCCGATTAATGCACCGAGTAAGGTTGCTAAAACCATCGCCGGAAGGTTGGCGCATTTCACCACCAGTAAAATACCAATCCCCAGCGATGCCAGACCAAAAATAGATGTCATGGAGACGCGGATACGTTCCGGTAAGCGTTGGCTGAGCAGTGCGCCGAGAACGCCACCCAGTAAGACTGCACTAGCGTTGATAAAAGGGCCGATGACCACAAGAGTTCCTGTTAACTGTATTGTTTGATTTTCTTATTATGAACTTTTTGCCTTGTTGATGGCTTGTCTGGTCGCAAAGTCCTGGCTTGCACGCTTTAGCGAAAGGTGCCATGATTGCGCGAATTTTCTCCTCTCTGTACGGAGTTTGCCCGATGCACGCCACCTCCTTACATTCTCTCGCTTATCGCCGTTTCGCGCGAAACTCCTCCCCTTTTCTGCTCATGCGGTGAAGTTAACGCACGCTCACTGCAGGACAACAGTAAAATCAGAGCGTTTCTGCTTTTACTGATGTCTGGCGGTCGGAGCTGGTGACCAGTTTGACCCATATCTCATGGGGCAGGGTTTTCCACCTTGTCCGGTATTCTTACTTCCCCGAAACGGGTTTGCGCTTATGAAATCAATGAATATTGCCGCCAGTAGTGAACTGGTATCCCGACTTTCTTCTCATCGTCGCGTGGTGGCGTTGGGAGATACTGATTTTACGGACGTCGCGGCAGTCGTCATTACCGCTGCGGATAGCCGCAGTGGCATTCTTGCGTTGCTTAAGCGCACCGGTTTTCATCTACCGGTGTTTTTGTATTCCGAACATGCTGTTGAATTACCTGCGGGCGTTACGGCGGTAATCAACGGCAACGAGCAGCAGTGGCTGGAGCTGGAATCCGCAGCCTGTCAGTATGAAGAGAATTTGCTGCCACCGTTTTATGACACGCTGACGCAGTACGTTGAGATGGGCAACAGCACCTTTGCTTGCCCTGGACATCAACATGGTGCGTTTTTTAAAAAGCATCCTGCCGGACGCCATTTTTACGATTTCTTTGGTGAGAACGTCTTTCGCGCCGATATGTGTAACGCTGACGTAAAATTGGGCGATCTGCTTATTCATGAAGGATCGGCGAAAGATGCGCAGAAATTCGCAGCCAAAGTCTTTCATGCCGATAAAACCTATTTTGTGCTGAACGGCACATCGGCAGCGAATAAAGTAGTGACGAATGCGCTGTTAACGCGTGGCGATCTGGTGCTCTTCGACCGTAACAACCATAAGTCGAATCATCACGGCGCGCTGATTCAGGCGGGGGCGACGCCGGTCTATCTGGAAGCTTCACGCAACCCGTTTGGTTTCATTGGCGGTATTGATGCGCACTGTTTTAATGAAGAGTATCTGCGCCAGCAAATTCGCGACGTTGCGCCAGAAAAAGCCGAGCTGCCGCGCCCGTTTCGCCTGGCGATTATTCAGCTGGGAACCTATGACGGAACTGTCTATAACGCCCGTCAGGTGATCGATACCGTTGGGCATCTGTGTGATTACATTCTGTTTGATTCCGCGTGGGTCGGTTACGAACAGTTTATCCCGATGATGGCGGATAGCTCGCCGCTGCTGTTAGAACTTAACGAAAACGATCCGGGGATTTTTGTGACCCAGTCGGTGCACAAACAGCAGGCTGGATTATCACAGACGTCGCAGATCCATAAAAAAGATAACCATATTCGCGGACAGGCGCGTTTTTGCCCGCATAAGCGGTTGAATAATGCCTTTATGCTCCATGCTTCTACCAGCCCGTTCTATCCGCTGTTTGCTGCACTGGACGTTAACGCCAAAATTCATGAAGGGGAGAGTGGGCGTCGGCTGTGGGCGGAGTGCGTTGAGATAGGGATTGAAGCGCGCAAGGCGATTCTTGCGCGCTGTAAGCTGTTCCGCCCGTTTATCCCGCCCGTTGTTGATGGCAAATTGTGGCAGGATTATCCGACATCTGTGTTAGCCAGCGACCGCCGTTTTTTCAGTTTTGAGCCGGGGGCGAAGTGGCACGGCTTTGAAGGATATGCCGCGGATCAGTATTTTGTTGATCCGTGCAAGCTGTTACTCACTACACCTGGTATCAATGCCGAAACTGGCGAATATAGCGACTTTGGCGTTCCGGCGACGATTCTGGCGCACTATCTGCGTGAGAACGGCATTGTGCCGGAGAAGTGCGATCTCAACTCCATTCTGTTCTTATTAACTCCGGCGGAAAGCTACGAGAAGCTGGCACAACTGGTGGCGATGCTGGCGCAATTTGAACAGCATATTGAGGATGACTCGCCGCTGGCTGAGGTGTTGCCGAGCGTTTATAACAAATATCCGGTGCGCTATCGCGACTACACCCTGCGCCAGTTGTGTCAGGAGATGCACGATCTGTATGTCAGTTTCGACGTCAAAGACCTACAAAAAGCGATGTTCCGCCAGCAGAGTTTCCCGTCAGTGGTGATGAACCCCCAGGATGCGCATAGCGCTTATATTCGCGGTGAAGTGGAGTTGGTGCGGATTCGTGATGCCGAAGGGCGAATTGCGGCAGAAGGGGCGTTGCCTTATCCACCAGGCGTGCTTTGCGTGGTACCCGGGGAAGTCTGGGGTGGGGCGGTTCAACGTTATTTCCTTGCACTGGAAGAAGGGGTGAATTTGTTGCCGGGATTTTCGCCGGAGCTGCAAGGTGTTTATAGCGAAACCGATGCGGATGGCATGAAACGGTTGTACGGTTATGTGTTGAAGTAAGAATAAAAAAAACGGGTCACCTTCTGGCGACCCGTTTTTCTTTGCGTAATTAGTGGCTAACCGTCTGTGTGCCTGTCGGGACACGAACGTGTTTATATTTGAACATCGCCATGAACGCGAAGGCCAGAACCACGGAGTAACCTGCGAAAATCAGCCATACGGTCTGCCAGTCGGTAATGCCGTTTTGGGTGTACATCTCAACAACTTTACCGCTCACGATGCCGCCGAGGATACAGCCGAAGCCGTTAGTCATCATCAGGAACATCCCTTGTGCACTGGCGCGAATTGCCGGGCTAACTTCTTTTTCGACAAACACCGAACCAGAGATGTTGAAGAAGTCGAATGCGCAACCGTAAACGATCATCGACAGTACCAGCAGTACAGTACCGAACGGAGTCGGGTCGCCGTAAGCAAACAGCGCAAAACGCAGGATCCACGCCACAATACTGATCATCATTACGTTCTTAATACCGTAGCGGCTTAAGAAGAACGGGATGGTCAGAATGAACAGGGTTTCAGAGATCTGCGAAATCGACATGATGATTGACGCATGCTGCACAATAAAGCTGCTGGCAAACATCGGATCTTTGTCGAAGCTGTGCAGGAAGGTATTACCGAACATGTTGGTAATCTGCAGTTCCGCGCCCAGCAGCATTGAGAAGATGAAGAAGATTGCCATACGCTTGTTTTTAAACAGCGCGAATGCATCGAGGCCCAGCAGGGTTGTCCAGCTCTGATTCGCTTGCTGTTTAGCAACCGGAATATGCGGCAGAGTCAGGGTAAACAGAACCAGAATGGCGGAAAGTGCTGCGCCAATATACAGCTGCATGTGGCTTAATTCGAAGCCAGACAGGCTCACCACCCACATTGCCATGATAAAGCCGATGGTGCCCCAGATACGGATTGGCGGGAAGTCAGTAACGATATCCATCCCGGCATTTTGCAGGCGATAGTAAGAGATGGTGTTGATTAACCCAAGCGTTGGCATATAAGCAAACGAGTTAATCAATATCACAAGGAACATCGCCTCCGGTGTCGTGACCTGTGCCGCCATGAACAGCGTGATAGCGCCAATGGTGTGGCAAATGGCATATACCCATTTCGCACTTAACCATTTGTCGGCCACAATCCCCAGCAGCGCAGGCATAAAGACCGCGGCGATACCCAGTGAGCTATAAACTGCGCCAATAGAAGCACCGTCAAACTTCAGGGTAACAAACATATAGGAGCCGAGGGTCGTCAGCCAACTTCCCCACAGACAGAACTGCAGAAAAGAGAGGATTTTCAGCTGCAGCTTAAGATTCATGTTAATTTCCTCACATCGTGATGCGGATGAGTGTTTGAAAAAGCACATTTGACCGTGCGAGATGATGGGATTCTATCAACTTCGCGGACTGGTTTTTTGTTACCTGTGGCAAATAATTGCAAACATTCCCAATTTGCAAAACGAAATTGTGATGTGGATAACATTTTTACCCCTGAGCATCGTCAGGGGCGGTTAGTGGAATTATCGGCGGCGGTAGGATTTTTGCGCGGTATTCACTTTATAAAGATAACGGCGAGATTCCGCAGAGGGATGGCGGGTCGTCAGCGTTTGATAAACATCGCCCGGCGTCATGGTGTTAATAATATTGGCCGCCTGAATCTTATCATTCGAAAAGACTCGCAGCACGCTGCCTGCGCCGCCGTTATAGGCGGTGATGACGGCATAACGCCGCGATGTTGGGTTATCAATTCCGCCGAGATAAACATTGTTCAGCATCGCCAGATACGCGGTGCCGGTATCAATATTGCTGGCAGGATCAAACAAGAAACTGCGGCTCGGCGTGCCGGATTTCCCCTGCGAACGGAACACATCTTTCCCGGCAGTATGTTGTACCACCTGCATTAACCCCAGCGCATCGGAACGGCTGACCGCATACGGGTTAAAGGAAGATTCGGTCTGCATAATTGCCAGAATCAGCGACTCATCAACGCCATATTTCCGTGACGCCTGGCGGACCATGCCGAGATATTTGTGCGCACGTTTATCAAGGTGGTTCGGCACCATGTTAATGGTGACGCTGTAGATGATACGCAGCCCGTTGCTGCGGCTCTTCAGACGGTTTTTCAGCAGATAATCCGCGAAGTTGCTTGCGCGACCTTCCCAGCGAATCGGCTGCCCGGTGTTGTCCACCACCTGACCGTAAAGGAAAGGTTCTTTCGAAATCGTAATATCATCAACGTCGGAATAGAGATCGACCGAACTCGGATCGTCACCCATCAGCAACGTTTTGATAATTGCCCGGCGCAAATGCGCGGCAGGTTCTGTCCCGGCGATAGTTTCGATAGTAATCGTACCGTCATCGAAGTTGATGTGGCTGCGGGTCTGATATTGATCGGTGTATTTCACGTAGTCCTTAGGACCGGCGATCACCACCTCTTTGAATCCCCAGATGTTCTCAATATTGTGGGCAAATTGCCCCATCAGAATATCAAAACCGTTGGTATCTTTGACCCAGGCTTCGTTATAGGTATCGCCTTTTTTGGTCGTCGAACAGGAGATGAGCAACGGCGCAATCAAAGCCAGCGCGAGATATTTTTTCATCATTCCGGGTGCGTGTTGTGTTTGTTTTTATGCAAGTTGCCGGAGGCGTGCTCCGGCACTGTTTTTATTTTTTATCTTCCGGCGTATAGCCCTCGATATGCACCTCTTTACCCTCGAACAGGAAGTTGACCATCTCCTGCTCCAGCAGCTTGCGGTGCTCGGCATTCATCATGTTGAGTTTCTTTTCATTAATCAGCATGGTTTGTTTGTGCTGCCACTGCGCCCAGGCTTCTTTGGAGATCTCGTTATAGATGCGTTTTCCCAGCTCGCCGGGGTACAGCTGAAAATCCTGACCTTCTGCTTCACGTTGCAGGAAAGTACAAAAAATCGTTCTGCTCATAAATCATCCTCTTTATCGACTCACGCGCTAAACCGGCGCGCCAGTGCGTAACTGCTGTAACAAACGCTCCACGGGAGCCGCCAGGCCAACTGACGGCGGTTGCGCTAAGTTATACCAGAGCGCATTGTCTTCATCCATGCAGCCGGTGAATGACGACACGGGAAGCCACATAGGCACAATATCTAAGTGGAAATGGCTGAAAGTATGGCGAAACGCGGTCAGCTGCGTCAGGTTATCGGCAGCAATCTGCCGTTGCGCCAGCCATAGTCGCAAACTTTCTTCATCGGCAAACTGCGGGAAACAGTATAAACCGCCCCACAATCCGCTCGGCGGACGCTGCGCCAGCAATACTTCATCTTCGTGCTGTAATAGCAAAAAGTAGCCGGTGCGCTCCGGCAGCGTCTGTTTCGGTTTTTTGCCCGGATAAAGCGACCAGCTATTGTTGGCGGTGGCAATACACCCGTTTTGTAGCGGACAGAGCGAGCATTTCGGCTTCGAGCGCGTGCAAATCATCGCGCCCAAATCCATCATCGCCTGATTAAACCGTTCCACGCCGACCGCGGGCGTCACCTGCTCGCTTAAACTCCATAATTTATTCTCGACCTCTTTTTTCCCAGGCCAGCCGCTTACAGCATAGCAGCGCGCCAGCACCCGTTTGACGTTACCGTCGAGAATCGGAAAGTGCTTACCCAGAGAAAGCGAGAGAATCGCGCCTGCGGTGGAACGCCCGACGCCCGGTAACGCCGCGACTTCTTCAAAGGTTTCCGGGAATTTACCGCCGTGTAAGGTCGCCACTTGTTGTGCCGCTTTATGCAGATTGCGCGCGCGGGCGTAATAGCCAAGCCCGGTCCACAAGTGGAGAACTTCGTCGAGCGGCGCATTGGCGAGATCGGTCACCGTCGGGAAGCGCGCCATAAAGCGTTCAAAATAGGGGATAACGGTCGCAACCTGAGTTTGTTGCAACATCACTTCTGAGAGCCATACTTTGTAGGGCGTCTTGTCAATTTGCCAGGGCAGAGTTTTTCGCCCGTATTTATCGTACCAGTCCAGAACCTGGGCTGAAAATTGCGACGCTTGCATGGTCACCGAATTCACTGTTATTGGGGGCAAGATTGCAGCACAGCGACGGCAGGGTGTAAACCGGAACTTTCCGCAGCCACGGCCTTATCATGCTTGCATCCGGCAACTAACTTTGGATAATGCCCGTTTTCAGAACACTTTCACAAGCGACTAAATCTTTATGAAAAACGACGTCATTTCACCGGAATTTGATGAAAACGGCCGCCCGCTGCGCCGTATCCGTAGTTTTGTGCGCCGCCAGGGGCGACTGACCAAAGGCCAGGAACATGCGCTGGAAAACTACTGGCCGGTGATGGGCGTTGAGTTCAGCGAAGATATGCTGGATTTCCCCGCGCTTTTTGGCCGTGAAGCGCCGGTGACGCTTGAGATTGGTTTTGGCATGGGGGCGTCGCTGGTGGCAATGGCTAAAGATCGCCCCGAGCAGGACTTCCTCGGCATTGAAGTGCATTCACCGGGCGTTGGTGCGTGCCTGGCTTCTGCGCATGAAGAGGGCTTAAGCAACCTGCGCGTGATGTGTCACGATGCGGTTGAAGTGCTGCATAAAATGATTCCTGACAATTCATTGCGCATGGTGCAGCTCTTTTTCCCTGACCCGTGGCACAAAGCGCGCCATAATAAACGCCGTATCGTTCAGGTGCCGTTTGCCGAACTGGTAAAAAGCAAACTGCAGCTGGGGGGCGTATTCCATATGGCGACCGACTGGGAACCTTATGCGGAACATATGCTTGAAGTGATGTCTTCTATTGACGGTTATAAAAACCTGTCAGAGAGCAATGATTACGTACCGCGTCCGGCATCACGTCCGGTGACGAAATTTGAACAACGTGGTCATCGTCTTGGTCACGGAGTATGGGACTTAATGTTCGAGAGGGTGAAATAATGGCAAAGAACCGTAGCCGTCGTCTGCGTAAAAAAATGCACATCGACGAATTCCAGGAATTAGGATTTTCGGTGGCATGGCGATTCCCGGAAGGTACATCGGAAGAACAGATTGATAAAACCGTTGATGACTTTATTAACGAGGTTATCGAACCGAACAAACTGGCCTTTGACGGCAGCGGTTATCTGGCCTGGGAAGGTCTGATCTGCATGCAGGAAATCGGCAAATGCACCGAAGAACATCAGGCGATTGTGCGTAAGTGGCTGGAAGAGCGCAAACTGGATGAGGTACGCACCAGCGAACTTTTCGACGTTTGGTGGGACTAAGAAAGCATACGGGCGATGACAAATGCAAAACTGCCTGATGCGCTACGCTTATCATGCCTGGAAAGATGCACGATCGAGTAGGCGGGATAAGGCGTTTACGCCGCATCCGGCATGGAAAACGCGCACTTTGTTATCAATCTGGGGCCAGCAAATGCTGGCCTGATTTGTTCTTGAGGGAAGACTATGATGCGCAAAATGCTGCTGGCGGCAGCACTTTCAGTGACGGCAATGACCGCTCACGCCGACTACCAGTGCAGCGTCACGCCGCGTGACGATGTGATTGTCAGCCCGCAAACCGTGCAGGTGAAGGGCGAAAACGGCAATCTGGTGATCACGCCAGACGGCAACGTGATGTATAACGGTAAGCAATATTCCCTGAATGCCGCCCAGCGCGAGCAGGCGAAGGATTATCAGGCTGAACTCCGTAGCACCCTGCCGTGGATTGATGAAGGCGCGAAAAGCCGCGTCGAAAAAGCCCGTATTGCGCTGGATAAAATTATCGTTCAGGAGATGGGCGAAAGCAGCAAAATGCGCAGCCGTCTGACCAAACTTGATGCGCAGCTGAAAGAGCAGATGAACCGCATTATCGAAACGCGCAGCGATGGCCTGACGTTTCACTATAAAGCCATTGATCAGGTTCGCGCCGAAGGCCAGCAATTAGTGAATCAGGCAATGGGTGGAATTTTACAGGACAGCATTAATGAAATGGGCGCGAAAGCGGTGCTGAAAAGCGGCGGTAACCCATTACAGAATGTGCTGGGAAGCCTGGGCGGTCTGCAATCCTCAATCCAAACCGAGTGGAAAAAGCAGGAAAAAGATTTCCAGCAGTTTGGCAAAGATGTCTGTTCCCGCGTTGTGACGCTGGAAAACGATCGTAAAACGCTGGTTAGCACTCTGAAATAATCTTCACCTCTTTTTAACGGCACAGAAACATTCTGTGCCGTTTTATTTTGTATATTTCTGTTTTTTTGATATCCATCTCTAAGAACGGCAATTTGGTGGAGATATAAATCTGGTTAATTGGAACTCGTCACATTATTCA
>OEQV01000467.1_pt1 | contig 9693 bp, 8 predicted proteins | sample 1539821 | NCBI WGS metagenome assembly OEQV01 (sample SAMEA3891244, study PRJEB23780) | metagenome | biome: terrestrial biome; feature: animal house; material: water of meat washing | place: Italy | collected 2015-05-12 | reverse complement strand
ATATGAAAAAAAATCCTTTTGTTATATTTTTTCTGATTTCACTCCCTCTGATTATTTTTACCAACCCTGGGTCACTGCATTATCGCCAACGCCCCGACACGTCAGTCCTGAGCAATTAGAAAAAACAGTTCGTTATCTTACACAAACTGTGCATCCACGTAATGCCGACAATATTGATAATCTGAATAGGTCCGTAGAGTATATAAAAGAGTTCTTTGTCAGTAGCGGTGCCAGAGTTACCGCGCAGGATGTCCCCATTACGGGTGGCCCCTACAAAAACATTGTTGCTGATTATGGTCCTGCCGATGGACCGCTGATTATTATTGGTGCGCACTATGACTCTGTCAGTAGTTATGAAAACGATCAATTGACCTATACGCCGGGCGCGGATGATAACGCCAGCGGCGTGGCAGGATTACTCGAACTGGCGCGTTTGTTACAGCTGCAGACTCCAGGGATTGGCGTCCAACTGGTCGCCTATGCGTCGGAAGAACCGCCCTTCTTTCGTAGCGATGAAATGGGGAGCGCGGTACATGCAGCTTCGCTTGAGCGTCCAGTGAAATTAATGATAGCGCTGGAGATGATTGGTTATTACGACTCAACGCCTGGTAGCCAGGATTACCCTTACCCGCAATGTCCTGGCTTTATCCCGATCGGGGGGACTTTATTGCCTGGTCGGCAGAATACAGGATATCAACGCCGTTCGTCAGGTAAAAGCGGCATTGTTGTCATCCCGGGATTTATCTGTTTATTCTATGAATGCCCCAGGTTTTATTCCCGGTATTGATTTCTCTGACCACCTGAATTATTGGCAACACGATATTCCCGCCGTAATGATTACTGACACCGCTTTTTATCGTAATAAACAATACCACTTGCCCGGTGATACAGCAGACAGATTGAATTATCAGAAAATGGCTCAGGTAGTAGATGGAGTTACAACCTTGTTATACAACAGTAAATAATAAAAATTTCTCGAGGCGGGTCCAGAAACAGCGACATGTACATTTTATTTTCCCTCGTCTGTTTTAAGATGCGAAACATAAAATTCAATGGAGGAAAAATAAATGGGAATGATTGGCTATTTTGCAGAAATTGACTCAGAAAAGATTAACCAACTGCTTGAGTCTACTAAAAAACCTTTGATGGATAATATACATGACACGCTTTCAGGATTACGCCGACTGGATATTGATAAACGCTGGGATTTTTTACACTTTGGGCTGACAGGCACCTCTGCTTTTGATCCCGCGAAGAATGATCCGCTGAGTCGTGCCGTGCTTGGTGAACACAGCCTCGAAGATGGCATAGATGGCTTCCTGGGATTGACCTGGAATCAGGAGTTAGCCGCGACAATCGACCGACTGGAATCACTGGATCGAAGTGAGCTGCGTAAACAGTTTTCCATTAAGCGACTCAATGAAATGGAGATTTATCCGGGAGTAACCTTTTCAGAAGAGTTAGAGGGGCAACTCTTTGCTTCGATCATGCTTGATATGGAAAAGCTGATTAGCGCGTATCGACGTATGCTGCGACAAGGGAATCATGCGCTGACGGTTATTGTTGGGTGATGGTGTCAGGGCACCAAAAAAAACCGCCGAACATGTCGGCGGCTTTCTGACTTACAAACTGACTGCTTACATCAGCGGCATTGCTAACCGCACAATGCTAATCAGCGGTTGTGGCCATACACCCAGCACCAGTACCAACAGTGCAGAGATCAGCACCACGATACCGCCTGCGCTGTACTGCCAGTTTGACGGTGCATCGCGACCCGGTTGTTCCGGGGCGTGCAGGTACAGGCTCACCGCCACGCGCAGGTAGTAGTAGAGGCCGATTGCCGAACCGACAACCACGGCGCCCACCAGCCACCACAAGTGTGCCTGGACACCGACCGCCAGCACGTAGAACTTACCAATAAAGCCCAGCGTCATCGGAATACCGGCCAGAGACAGCATCATCACCGTCATCACCGCCGCGAGGATCGGGCGATGCCAGAACAGACCGCGGTAAGAGAACAGGGAATCAGCATCCGGGCCACGGTACGGGCTGGACATCAGGCTGACCACGCCGAACGCGCCGAGGCTGCTGAACAGATAACCGGCCAGGTAAACTCCTACCGCTTCCATCGACATCTCGCCCGTTTGCAGCGCAATCAGCGCCACCAGCAGATAGCCGAGGTGAGAGATAGATGAGTAACCGAGCAGACGTTTGATATTGGTCTGGCTCAGCGCCATCAGGTTACCGAAGATGATGGAGGCAAAGGCGATAATCGCCAGCACCACGCGAATCGCTTCGCTGTCACCCACCGGTGCGTAGAGGAACAGACGCATCACCACACCGAAGATAGCGATTTTGCTCGCCGTCGCCAGGAAAGTGGAAACCGGCGCAGGCGCGCCCTGGTATACGTCTGGCGTCCACAGGTGGAACGGCACCAGAGAGAGTTTGAAGCCAAGGCCAACAATCATCAGGCCGAAACCTGCCAGCAACAGCGGCTCGTTGAGCATACCGTCGCCGAGGTTTTTACCCAGCGCGACAAACGACAGGTCGCCAGACTGCGCATACACCAGCGCCATACCGAACAGCAGGAAAGAAGACGCTGCGGCAGAAAGGATAGTGTATTTGATACTGGCTTCCAGCGAACGTTTCTGGCGGAAAGCGTAACCGACCAGGCCAAACAGCGGCAAAGAGATCAGTTCGATACCGAGGAACAGAGACGCCAGATGGTTGGCATTCGCCAGCAGGATCCCGCCCAGCGCGGCAATTAACACCAACAGGTAGAACTCATCCTTGTTGTCGTTATAGCCTTCAAGCCACGGGTAGGCGAAAGTACAGGTGGCGAGGCTCGCCAACAATACCAGCCCGGTGTAAAGCATGGCGAAACCATCAACGCGCATCAGCGGCGTAACGTCCATAGCGCCCGCCTGGCCAACAAACCAGAGCGAAACCAGCGCCGCGTTAAGCCCAATAACCGAGAGCGTAGCGTTGAGGAAATGATTGCGTCGCCACGCAATGGAGAGCATCACAACCACCACCGTCAAGCCGACGATCAGCAACGGTAGCAGTGCGATCAGGTTTTGTGGAGTTATTGTCATGGCGATTTACGGCCTTGTAGTAGTAACGGAATTAACAAACCACTGCTGGATATTGCCAATCGCGGAGTGCGAGGTATCCAGAATCGGCTGCGGATAGAAGCCCAGCAGTACCAGCAGCACCACCAGCAACAGGATCATAAACAGCTCACGCAGCGACATCCCTGGCAGTTCCTGGCTGGCAATCTGGCTTTTCGCTTTACCGAAGTAAGCGCGATGTAACATCGCCAGCGAATAAACAGATGCAAAGACCAGCCCAAAGGTAGAGATAACGGTAATCACCGGGACAACCTGGAAGCTGCCGAACAGAATCATAAATTCGCCGACGAAGTTACCGGTGCCAGGCATCCCAAGCGTTGCCACCGCAAAGAACAGCGACAGTGCTGGCAGCCATTTCATCTTGCTCCACAGACCGCCCATCATGCGCATGTCGCGGGTATGGATACGTTCATAAAGCTGACCGCAGAGAATAAACAGACCCGCCGCCGACAAGCCGTGCGCAATCATCTGGATTACCGCGCCCTGGTAGGCCAACTGGCTGCCAGTGTAGATAGCAATCAGCACGAAGCCCATGTGGGAAACCGAGGTGTAGGCGATCAGACGTTTGATATCGGTCTGGGCGAAGGCCATCCACGCACCGTAGAAGATGCCGATAACACCCAGCCACATAGCAATTGGCGCGAACTCTGCCGACGCGTTCGGGAACAGCGGCAGGGAGAAACGCAGCAAACCGTAAGCGGCAGTTTTCAGCAAGATCCCCGCGAGGTCAACGGAACCGGCGGTCGGAGCCTGAGAGGGCGCATCCGGTAGCCAGCCATGCAGCGGAACCACCGGCATTTTGACTGCGAAGGCGATGAAGAAGCCCAGCATTAACAGGTATTCCACACTACTGGACATTGGCGTATTCAGCAGCTCTTCATAGTTGAAGGTCCAGACGCCGGTCGCATTGTAGTGAACAAAAACCAGCGCCAGGATGGCGATCAACATCACCAGACCACTCGCCTGGGTGTAAATGAAGAACTTGGTTGCCGCCGTGATACGCGTTTTACCGTCAGAGGCTTTATGCCCCCACAGTGCGATCAGGAAGTACATCGGCACCAGCATCATTTCCCAGAAGAAGAAGAACAGGAACATGTCGATGGCAAGGAACACGCCGATAACGCCGCCCAGGATCCACATCAGGTTGAGGTGGAAGAAGCCCTGATATTTTTCGATCTCTTTCCACGAACATAGTACCGCCAGCACACCGAGCAGACCGGTCAGCACGACCATCAGCAGCGACAGCCCGTCAATGGCGAGATGAATAGAGATACCAAAACGCGGGATCCACGGCATGTCGAATTCAGACTGCCACTGCGGAATTCCGGCGGATTGCGTCAGTGAATAACCGCCCTGCAACCACAGTTGCAGCGACAGCGCCAGCGTCAATCCCATGGTGATCAGCGCGATCCAGCGTGGCACCTTGACGCCAAAGCGTTCGGTCTGCCAGCACAGGAAGCCGCCGATAAAGGGGATTAGTATTAACCAGGGTAATAACATAGCTAAGTATGTCCCTTATATTTACTCCTGCTCAGGCTATCTCACTCGTCAGCCCAAATCCCGGCAGTGCTCGCAATCCTCACGTACTTCAGTACGCTCCGGTTGCTGTGCGCTGGCGGTATCCGGTCTGACTTCGCCGATGACGCCTGTACTTCAGGAACAGTTACCTAAAATTTATTCTTAGTTCACAGACCCGGCGCAACGCCGGGTATATTCACTCAGCCAACAACTCAACGCAGTACCATCAACAGTGCCAGCACCACGACCGCACCGATGCTCATGGATGCCACATACCAGCGCAGATAGCCGTTCTCACTTAACAGCAGACCTTTACCTGCAAAGCGGGAAAGGACAGCCGGGATGTTCATCATTGAGTTCAGCGGATCGCGTTTCAGCAACCAGGCAATACCCAGGAACGGCTTGACGAACACTTTGTCGTACAGCCAGTCAAAGCCCCAGGCGTTGTACCACCAGGTGCCCAGCAGACGGCCCGGCGCACTGTTGGCGATGGAGGTCACCAGAGTACGTTTACCCAGCCACAGCCAGGCTGCCAGCAGAATGCCGACCACCGCGACTACGCCAGAGGTAATTTCCAGGGTCAACATGCTGCCGTGCGCCAGTTCCGTCGTTTGCGGAAGCACGCCCTGCAGCGGCGGTACAATCAGTGCGCCAACGAAGGTGGAAAGGATCAGCAGCACAATCAGCGGCAGGCTGTGAGTTACCCCTTTCACGGCGTGAGCGTGAATTTGTTCTTTTCCGTGGAAGACGATGAAAATCATACGGAAGGTGTAGAGCGAGGTCATAAACGCACCGACCAGACCTGCCACCATCAGATTGATATGACCATTCGCCATCGCACCCGCGAGGATCTCATCCTTACTGAAGAAGCCCGCAGTGACCAGCGGCAGTGCCGACAGTGCTGCGCCGCCCACCAGGAAGCAGAGATAAACCAGCGGAATAGATTTACGCAGACCGCCCATCTTGAAGATGTTCTGTTCGTGATGGCAGGCCAGAATGACGGAACCGGATGCCAGGAACAGCAGCGCTTTAAAGAACGCGTGGGTCATCAAGTGGAAAATCGCCGCATCCCATGCCTGCACGCCAAGCGCGAGGAACATGTAGCCAATCTGGCTCATGGTAGAGTAAGCGAGAACACGTTTGATATCGGTCTGTACCAGCGCGGCAAAACCGGCCAGCAGCAGCGTAACCGCCCCGACAATACCCACCAGATGCAGAACTTCCGGCGTCATCAGGAACAGGCCGTGGGTACGGGCGATCAGGTAGACACCCGCGGTTACCATCGTTGCGGCGTGGATCAGCGCGGAGACAGGCGTCGGGCCCGCCATCGCGTCAGCAAGCCATGTCTGCAACGGCAACTGCGCAGATTTACCGACCGCACCGCCCAGCAGCATCAGCGTCGCCCACATCAGCATGTTATTGCCGTCAGCAAAGTGCGCTGGTGCCAGTTCCACCATTTCGCGGAAGTTCAGGGTGCCCAGTTCGTTGTAAAGAATGAACAGTGCGAAAGCGAGGAACACGTCACCCACACGGGTCACGACGAACGCTTTCATTGCCGCTGCGCCATTCTTCGGATCGGTGTAATAGAACCCGATCAGCAGATAGGAGCACAGGCCCACGCCTTCCCAGCCGAGGTACATCAGCAGCAGGTTATCGGCGAGAACCAGAACTACCATGCTGGCGATGAACAGGTTGGTGTAGGCGAAGAAGCGAGAGTAGCCCTCTTCACCGCGCATGTACCAGGAGGCGTACATGTGAATAAGGAAACCCACACCAGTGACCACTGAGAGCATGGTCAGCGACAGGCCGTCCAGCACCAGGTTAAAACCGATGTTAAAGTCGCCTACCGACATCCACGTCCACAGCGGCTGGCTGTATGACTGCTCGCCGTTAGCGAAGAAATCAACGCCGATAAAGGCGGTTACCAGCGCCGCCAGGCCCACAGAGCCAACGCCGACGATCGCCGAGACGTTTTCAGACCAGCGCCCACGGGAGAACGCCAGCAGGACGAAGCCAATCAATGGCAAAATAATGGTTAAGGCAAGCATGTTCATCCGCGCATCTCACTTACTGAATCGATGTTCAGGTTCTGGCGACGACGGTGAAGTTGCAGCAGCAGCGCAAGGCCGATACTCGCTTCTGCCGCCGCGAGGCTGATGGCGAGAATGTACATCACCTGACCGTCGGTCTGGCCCCAGTAGCTTCCGGCGACCACAAAGGCCAGCGCGGAGGCGTTAATCATGATTTCCAGACCAATCAGCATAAACAGCAGATTGCGACGGATAACCAGACCGGTTAAGCCAAGAACGAATAAGATTGCCGCGAGGATCAGTCCATGTTGTAAGGGGATCATGCGTGCTCCTCCGTTTTTCTTTTCGCGCTGTCGTCTTTACGATTGCTCAGCACTTCACCCGCACGCTCTTCACGACCGACGTGGAAGGCCACAACCAGACCCGCGAGCAGCAGCATAGAAGCCAGTTCCACCGCCAGTACGTAAGGCCCGAACAGCGTAATACCCACTGCTTTAGCACTGATTGGCGTACCGTCGATACCCTGATCATTAACACCAAGGATGGCGTAAACAATCACCACCAGCATGATGGCCGACAAAATTGCCGGACCAATCCACACCTGCGGTTTCAGCCACTGGCGTTCCTGTTCGATTTCTGAACCGCCCAGGTTGAGCATCATCACCACGAACACGAACAGCACCATAATGGCACCCGCGTAGACGATAATTTCCAGCGCACCGGCGAAGTAAGCGCCCAGTGAGAAGAACACCCCGGAAATCGCCAGCAGCGAAATAATCAGGTACAGCAGTGCGTGTACCGGATTGGTATGGGTGATCACTCGCAAGGTCGCAAGTATGGCTATCAGGCCACAGATATAAAAAGCGAACTCCATTGCCCCTCTCCTTACGGTAACAGGCTCTTGACGTCGATAGGCTTGGCTTCGTTCTCTGCTTCGCCCTTATCTTTGCCGTCGATTGCCATACCTGCCATCCGGTAGAAGTTATATTCCGGGTATTTGCCCGGACCGGAGATCAGCAGATCCTCTTTTTCGTAAACCAGATCCTGGCGCTTGTATTCCCCCATTTCGAAATCCGGGGTTAACTGAATCGCCGTGGTCGGACAGGCTTCTTCGCACAGACCACAGAAAATGCAGCGTGAGAAGTTGATGCGGAAAAATTCCGGGTACCAGCGACCGTCTTTGGTTTCTGCTTTTTGCAGCGAGATACAGCCGACCGGGCAGGCTACCGCGCAGAGGTTACAGGCTACGCAACGCTCTTCGCCGTCCGGGTCGCGGGTCAGAACGATACGACCACGATAACGGGGCGGCAGATAGACCGGCTCTTCCGGGTACATTCGCGTTTCGCGTTTGGCGAACGCGTGCAGGCCGATCATCCAGATACTACGAACCTGGGTGCCGAAACCTACTAACAATTCTTTTAAGGTCATGGTCTTTGTGTCCCTTATTGCGCCTGCCAGAGAATGACAGCCGCCGTTACCAGCAAGTTGATCAGCGTCAGCGGCAGGCAGATTTTCCAGCCGAAGGACATTACCTGGTCATAACGCGGACGCGGTAACGACGCACGAATCAAAATGAACATCATCATAAAGAACGCGGTTTTCAGCGCGAACCAGACGAATGGCGGTAAGAACGGGCCATGCCAGCCACCGAAGAACAGGGTAACCATCAGTGCAGAAATGGTGACGATACCGATGTATTCACCCACGAAGAACAGACCGAATTTCATACCGGAATATTCAATGTGGTAACCGTCGGCCAGTTCCTGCTCGGCTTCCGGCTGGTCAAACGGGTGACGGTGACACACCGCCACGCCCGCGATGGCAAAGGTGACAAAACCAAAGAACTGCGGAATAACGTTCCAGATATCAGCCTGGTTGTTGACGATGTCGGTCATGTTAAATGAACCGGCCTGCGCCACCACGCCCATCAGGGAAAGTCCGAGGAACACTTCGTAGCTCAGGGTCTGCGCAGACGCACGCATCGCGCCGAGCAGCGAGTATTTGTTGTTGCTCGACCAACCGGCAAACAGCACCGCGTACACCGCCAGACCGGCCATCATCAGGAAGAACAAAATCCCGATGTTCAGGTCGGCAACCACCCAACCCGGACTGACTGGCACAATCGCAAAGGCCAGCAGCAGCGAGGTAAAGGCAATCATCGGTGCCAGGGTAAAGATGACGCGATCCGAGAATTTCGGGATCCAGTCTTCTTTAAAGAACATCTTGATCATGTCCGCGACCAGCTGGAGCGAACCGCCCCAGCCAACACGGTTAGGTCCGTAACGGTTCTGGAACAGACCCAGCAGGCGACGTTCGCCAAAGCTCATGAATGCCCCGCAGGTGACAACCACCAGCAGGATCACCACCGCTTTGAGGATGGTCAGCAGGATCTCAATCAGTTCCGGTGATATCCAACTCATTGTTGTGCCTCCTTGAGATCCTCAAGATGCGCGCCAGCCAGCACCGGAGCAATGCCGGACATACCCATCGGCAAGCCCACCTGCCCTGCCGTCAGTCCTTCGGCGATTTCAACCGGCAGCGTGACCGTGTTGCCATCGTAACTAAAGGAGACGTGTGTACCTGCGTTCACACCTAACTTCGCGGCATCCGCTGGGTTGAGTTTGATGTACGGCTGCGGCATACGGCTCTGGAAGACCGGAGCACGCTGTGACAATTCATCGCTGCCAAACAGGTGGTAATACGGCGCGATACGCCATTTCCCGTCCTGCGGCTGGAAGCGTGCCGGTACGCTGGTGAAGTAATCCAGACCATTTTCGCTGGTTTCAAACAGACGCACGCCCGGATCGCCAAAGCGCAGTTTGCCGCCCACTTCGTCCTGGAATTTGTTCCACGCCTGCGGGGAGTTCCAGCCTGGCGCCCAGGCAAACGGCACTTGCGAACGGTGCGCGGTCGGCTGGTTGTTACCTTCCATCGAGAAGGTGAACATGGTGTCAATATCCTGCGGCTGACGCGGCTCATGAACGCTGATATTGGCGCGCATGGCGGTACGACCG
>OEQV01000461.1_pt1 | contig 9812 bp, 10 predicted proteins | sample 1539821 | NCBI WGS metagenome assembly OEQV01 (sample SAMEA3891244, study PRJEB23780) | metagenome | biome: terrestrial biome; feature: animal house; material: water of meat washing | place: Italy | collected 2015-05-12 | reverse complement strand
GATATTGCGGTTGAAAGTGCTTGACCGTTATTTATTGGGCATAGATATTCAAATAGGCTGCCAGTGAGAATCTCAGCCGGCCCAGATGGACAATCCACACTGATAACCGGTGTGTGGCAGATAAGTGCTTCAATAAGCACAGTTGGTAGCCCTTCTGCATCTGATGTCAGGATGAGTGCTTGGGCAGCTTTGATATAGGGGTAGGGATTCTTCTGAAAGTCGATGATCTTCACCTTGCTGGCAAGGTTCATCTCCTCGATCATGGCTTCAATGTGAGGACGCAGCTCCCCTTTGCCCATCAGGACGAGTGGCGTATCAACGCCACTTAGCTGATATGCCTGCAAGAGACGATCGTGGCGTTTTCGCTCTTCGAAGGTGCCGACATGGATAAAATACTTGTCGAATGGCTTGCTGAAAGGCTCATCAGCCAACGCCTGAATTTTCTCGATATCAAACGGATTGTAGATAACCTGACACGATTTGGGTGTGGCTTTTACATTTTGTAAAATGTCGTCCGCGATGCCACGAGATACGCAGATCAGTTTCTTGCCATTATAGAAGCGCTTGAATTTTTCATATCCTTTGGCATTATCTTTGGCAAAACCGGTGACATTGCCGTGGATCCAGTAATAGATATTCAGTGTTTCAGGCAGGGGTCTGGTAATTTTGTCACATGAGCATGAGATAATTACGTCAGGCGAGATCTCTTTGACTTTTTTCAAGATCAGAGATGCTTGTATTTTTTCAACCGCAACATTGGATATGGCTTTAGTCAGCTTTGTGACAATGCCAAGATTAATCGGGTGAATGTTGTCAGGTAGCGTATGGTCTATTTTTTCCCGCAAGGTAAACAAGGTTACATCTGCACCGGCATCTTTTAGCAATGATGCGGTATTGAGCAAAACCTTTTCCGCACCACCACCATACAAGTCTTCAACAATGAATAAAAACTTTTTAACTGGTGGGGTCATAACTGCTCCGCGGGTCTCATAACTGACTGGTAAATCTACTAAAAATGTGAATCGTAAACGAGCAAAATCAGGTGGCAACTGTTAAAGTCGTTAGCAATTTTTTCAATAGGTGTGGATCAATGATTGGTCTTAGTGGGCGCTACCATAACGCATTATTCGCGGCCTGTATATTTGCCGGGCTGCTGCTTTCCTGGCTGTTTTCCGATCACCAACTCCTCACCGGCGATCAGACCCAGATGCTCTACAAGGGTTACCTTGGGGCTTATGAGGGGGTCTGGCTCAGCTATGGCAATGCGGCGAGTGCGGTGGGCAATGTGCCGGGGAGCTTGTCGGCCTGGCTGATTGGCGGGCCGCTGCTGCTGTGGGATTCTCCCTATGCCCCCATGGTGTTGCTGCTGGCGATGCGGTTGGTCGGATTCCTGCTGTTTGATGCGGTGATCCGTCAGGTGTTTGATGACAGGGTGCGTCTGCTGTTTCTGGTGCTCTGCTGGCTCAACCCCTGGTTCCAGTACGAGAGTCTGCTCTACAACCCCTCCTATCTGTTCCTCTTCTCGGCCATGCACTGCTGGTCGGCCTGGCATATGCGCGAGCGGGCCTCCTTCTGGCACATGATCGTTCACCTGCTGGCCATCGGCATGGCGATGCAGTTGCACTACTCCTGGCCGCTGCTGGCGGTGATGTCTACCTACCTCTTCTGGCGCCGCATTCTCAAGGTGAGCTGGAGCGGGGTGGTGGTGGCGGCGCTGTTGATCGGTGCATCCCTTATCCCTTATGCCATGGAAGTGATGAGCAACAGCCACATCACCCAGAACGTCGATCCCGAGGCGCGGCAGCGCTATATCGGCTGGGGGCTGGTACACGTCTATCCGGTGCTGAAATCGGTGATCTACTGGCTGCGCTACGGCTCCTGGCTGTTTGCCAGCAAGCTGGTCAACGACACCCAGTTCATCTGGCTGGCTGGGCACGAATATCTGCAACTGGCGGCGGTCTGGCTGTGGCGGGTGGTGATCTACGGGGTGGGCGCGGCGACCGTGTTGCTGGCGGCCAAGGCCAACTGGCAGCTGTGGCGTGAACTCAAGCCGCGCCTGCTGCGCAGTGATCGGGCCGAGGTGAATGGCGAGAGCTGGCTCGGTCTCTATGCGCTGGCGGCGGTGCTGGCGGTGCTGGTGAGTGCGGCGCTGTCGCCCATCATCTTCAACTACTGGCACCTGATGCTGATCTTCCCCTATGCCCTGTTCCCGATGCTGCTGTTGCTGGTGCGCTGGAGCCGTCGCTATCCGCAGTGGGTTGGCAAGGGGCTGCTGGCTGCGACCCTGTTCTGCACCGCGGTGAACCTGATTGCGGCGTGCGACAGCACCAAGTTCTCCTATCAGGCGGACTACAAAACCCAGGTGCTGGAGTATCTGCAAGAGATGAAGCTGCAACCCAAGCAGTGAGTCATCCACGGCCAGCTCCCCGATCTCGGGGGGCTGGCTGTCACTATTCGAAACGGTCCATATGGGCGAAGTTTTTGGCTTCGGCAACCCAACCCTCACGCCCCTGCTTGTCCCGAATTTTTACCCACCACTGGTTCTGCGGTGACCGGCCGTATCTGATCTCTTTGCGCGCATAGTCATAATCGAGAATGTAGGTTTTGCCCTTGTACCAGAACAGGCTATTGCCTTCGCCCAGTCCGCCGAGGATATAAAGCGTTTCCCCTGCCTTCATATTCAACAGCGGCCCTTTGCCCTCCTTGCTGTAGCCCAGCTTGACCGATCTGAGTATCTCGACGATCCCCGGTTGTTCGGTAATGACGACCCCGGTCAGCCCTTCCACCTGCTGGCCGCGAGGTAGCCGGAACAGCGCTTTGGCCGTCAGGGATGGCTCGGCTCTGACGATCACCTCTTGCTTGGTGGTCCATGTCTTATAGGTGCAACCTTCAAACGGGCAGCGACCCCAGTCGTAATAGGGCAGGCGCGGCTTTTCATCAGAACTTACGGTCGCAGCAAACAACGACAACAACAGCAAAAACAGTCTCATGAATCTACCTGTCCGGCGGGGCGCTCATCCGCCGGTTTGATGAATGGGGCCGCACTATATCTCAAGAGACCAAAATCCATCAAAGCAGCGGGATTATTGATTTTCACCGCAATAAAACGGGGGCCCATTGGTCATGGGAGTCGGGGGCGCAAGAGGCCGAAGCGCGGCGGGAGCGGATAGCCCGCCCCTTTGCCTTGTGCCATGCTGATGGCTATCAGGGCATCGGGTCGGCACTTATGGGCATCTCTCGTTCGGGTATGCGTTTGGTATTACTGCTATCGGCACTTCTTCTCCCTTTTATGACCATCAGCCAGGCCGTGGCGGTCAACGCGCCACTGCGGGGATGTGTCTTCCAGCTGGCGCCGCTGGTCACCATCGATCAGCAGGGCAAGGTCTCCGGGCCGGTGATCGACTACTTTCGCCGTCATATCGAACCCGCGATCGGGCGCACCATCGAGTGGCAGGGGCTCAATGTGGCGCGGCTGCTCAGCAACCTCGAGAGCGGCGAGTGCGATCTGACCCCGCTGCTGAGTTACAGTCCCGAGCGTGCTCGTCACTTTCGCTATATCGACCCCCACCTGTTGCTGCTGCGGCCGGTGCTGGTGGTACTGGTGCCATCGCGACTTCACTCGGTCGAGCGGCAGGAAGATCTCTACGGCACCACCATCGGCTGGTCGAGTCAGGCGATCGTGCCGCCGCTGTTGCAGCATCCGCAGATCCACATCGACACCCTCTCCCAGCTCAGCTGGGAGCATGGCAACATGCAGAAGTTGCTGCGCGGGCGCATCGATGCCGCGCTCTTCTCCAACGATATCTCCGCCAACCATTTTCGCGCCCGGCTCTCTGCGGCGACCCGCCTCATCTACCTTCCGGTCACTCCGCTGGAGGTACATATCGTGCTGACCAAGTCGCTGGGGGATGGCAATCCCGAGCTGGTGCAGCACATGCGTCAGGTGGTGGAGCGGGTGCCGCTTGCCTCGCTGGTGGAGTCGACCCCGCGGCTGTGGGGGCGTTGAGAGGGGGTTGCGTGCAATAATCTACAAGTCCAACGCCCGCTTCTGGTGTATCTATAACCCATGAATACCACCGATTCCCTCATCCGCTACTGGCAATCCCCGCACCTGCCGGGGGTCGAGCTGTCGCACTCCCACCACAGGGCGTTCAGCTACGGCCGCCATGTCCATCTCGACTACCATATCGGGCTGGTGCAGCGGGGTGGCCAGAAGTTTATCCACAAGGGAAACAGTCACCATCTGGTGCGCGGGGTGCTCTCTACCGTCAACCCGGATGAGGTGCACGACGGCCTCAGCCTGCTGCCGGAAGGGTACGAGGTGCGGGTCTTCGCCATCGATCCGCAGCAGCTGGCGCTCTGGCTGCCGGAGCAGCCGGAACCCTTCTTCGACAAGGGATTGCAGAGCCGCCCCGACCTCTATCAGGGCTTTGCCCAGCTGCACGGCTATCTCGACAACCCCAAGGCCGATGGCCTGCTGATCGAGAGCCAGCTGCTCGCCCTGCTGGGGGAGCTGCTGCATCTGGCCCCCGAGGTACACCAGCTGGCCGATCCCCAACTGCGATTCCTGCGCGACTACCTGATGGCCGCCCTCGACGAGCCCCACTCGCTGGAAGAGCTGGCGGGGCTGCTCGGGCTCGACCGTTTCGCCTTCCTGCGCCAGTTCAAGAAGCGCAGCGGCATGACCCCCTACGCCTGGCTGAAACGGCTGCGGCTGGAGCAGGGCAAGCGGCTGCTGGCGAGCGGCATGGCGGTGAGCGAGGTGGCGCTGGCGGTCGGCTTCTTCGATCAGAGTCACTTCCACCACGGCTTTCGCCAGGCATTCGGTCTGACGCCCGCCGAATTTCGTGCCCAGATGCAATCTTTTACAAGCCGCGCCCCCCGCTGATCCGCCATGCTGGCTCTCCGTCGTTAAAGCGAGAGTTGTTATGCTGACCAGTCTGTTCGTTACCCTCGGCCTGATGCACCTGATTGCACTGGCCAGCCCCGGCCCCGATTTCGCCCTGATCCTGCGCACCAGCCTGCACCGGCCGACCGCCCTTGGCGCGGCGCTGGGCATCTCGCTGGCGATCATGGTGCACGCCACCTTCAGCCTGACCGGGATCAGCATGCTGATCGCCAGCCACCCGCTGCTGTTTATGGTGATCAAGTGCTGCGGCGCCCTCTATCTGGGCTGGTTGGGGTGGGGCGCCCTGATGGCGGCTCGCCAGCAGAGCAGCACCGTGATGGCCAACGCCGCCAACGAGCTGCGCGGCTGGGGCAGGGGCGTGCGTGCCGGTATCGCCACCAATCTGCTCAACCCCAAGGCGCTGGTGTTCTTTATCGGTCTGCTGGCCGCCATGGTGACGCCAGAGGTGGATGGAATGACCCGCAGCCTGCTGGTGGGCGAGCTCTTCATCATCTCCCTCTGCTGGTTCGGGTTGCTGGCGTGGAGCCTCTCCACCGATCGCGCCCAGCGCCTGCTGCTGCGGGTGCAGCGGCCGCTCAATCTGGTGACCGGCGTGCTGTTTGCGGTGGTCAGCCTCTCCATTCTGGCGAGCATGGGCGCCGAGCTGGTGGCCTGACGAGTCGGCGCATGGGCCTATACTCCAACAAGGTTTACCTGTCAGGAGTACCCGGCCATGCGTCTACTGCCTCTTTGCTGGTTGTTGGGGATGACCCCGGCGCTGGCGGCCCCGGTTCAGCTCAGATTGCTGGAGTGGGGCTATCTGCCAGCGGGTTATGAACAACAGTTTGCCGACTACGCCAAAGCCCATGGGGTGGAGGCGACGGTCAGCCGGATCGAGCCGCTGCTGACCGATTTCGACAGCGTCTACCGCGCCCTGCGCACCCGCAGCGCCGATGTGGTGCTGCCGACCAGCTACTTCTACAAGGCCCATCACCAGCCGCTGTTCAAGCTGCTGCTCCCCATCGATTTCAGTCGCCTGCAGCACTACGCCGAGGTGAAGCCCGCCCTCAAGAACACCGAGTATGACAAGCAGGGGGAGCGCAACTACTCGGTGCCCTTCTCCTACGCCATGTTCAGCCTCGCCTATGACAGCAAGCAGGTGCCGCAAGCGCCCACCAGTTGGCAGGTGCTCGCCAACAGCTCGCCGCCGGGCCAGTTTGCCGAGTTCTGCGACCAGTTCGAGCCGCTGCTCTTTTCGGTGCTGCTCTCGCTGGGCAAGTCGCCCGCCCTGTTTGCCAGCGGCGAGATGCTGGCCGACAAGACCTTGCAGCAAGAGGTGGAGCAGCAGCTCTCGCAGCGGCTGCGAGCCAGTCGCGGCTTCTGGTTCAATCAGGCCAACCGCTGTGAGGATCTGCGCCAGCAGACCTTTGCCACCACCTGGGGGCTGGAGCTGGTGGAGTGCAACAAGCAGAACGAGCAGCAGTGGCGGATCGCCATGGTGCAGGAGGGGGCCATCTATGCCCTCGATGCGCTCTCCATCGCCCGCCATGTTGGCGATGATCCCGCACGGCTCAAGGCCGCCTACCTGCTGGTGGATTTTCTGCTGAGCGCGCCGCTGCAACGCCAGATGCTGGTGGGCACGCCCACCATTTCGGCCAGCAATATGGCCTCCCGGCCGCCCCTCAGCCCGCAGGAGCAGGCGGTGCTGCCGGATCGCCCGCTGCCGGAGTTTGACGAGCGGCTGCTGGTGCCCGCGTTGCCCGCCCATATCAAGAATCGCTACAAACGGATGGTGCAGCAGGCGATCGTCGCCAGCGGCAAAGAGGGGCTGGTCAAGCAGTGCCCCTGGGATCTCGATAACTGATGAATGAGCCTGCCGCTTCTCCGGCGGCAGGCAAGTTTGCGCAAGATGGCTGATGATCGGTCATCGCCCGTTCCAGGGCATTCCCCCGTTCAACTCACGCCGCTCGCGGGCTCGCATCGTTTGAAAAAACTGAGCGCTTTCCGCAGCCCCATTTAGCCGGATTAAACAACCGAACCCTCGCCAGATTGCCGTTCATACCCTGGCTGACCCTGTACAAAAGTGCCGCAATTGTGACAACTTGGATGTGAGCTGAACAATCTTGATCTGTCGCTTGTGAGAAGGTGGCGAATAGGTTATTTCTCTGTGACATTGGCGGCATCCGGCACGGGTTCTCCAGCCATGTGGTGCGAAATCCACAGCAAAAACAAACAGTAAAATGCAGGAGCAAATATGAAAAAGGTCGTGATGGTTGCCGTGGCTGCGGCCCTGCTGGGTGGCTGCGCCGTCAAGAATCAGGTATCCCACAGCTTGCAGGCGATCCCGCTGACAGCCTTCCAGCAGAGCGAGAGCAACCCCAATCAGCGCGTCTACAAGGAGCCGGGCGTTGACCTGCGCCAATACAATGAGGTGCTGCTCGATCCGCTGCAGTTTATCCGGCAGGAGAATGGCCAGTGGTATCTGCTGACCGCCAACGACCAGAACCAGATTGGTCGCTACTACCACGACACCTTCCAGCGCGAGCTGATCAAACACGGTGTCAAGATTGCCACCGCCCCCGGCCCTAAGGTCATGCGGATCCAGGCTGCCGTCACCAACTTCGACCTGACCCGCCCCGACCCCAAACTGCGTGACCTGCTGCCGGCCAAGATCGCCATCAACGTCACCCGCGAAGTGATCGGCAAGGAGCCCTACCTGCTCAAGGTGGGCAGCATGGCCCAGCTGCTCGACTCCCAGAGTGGCAAGCTGCTGGTGCGGGTGATGGATGCCCGCGAGAGCACGGATACCACCCACAAGGATGAGCCCATCACCGCCGAGGAGATGGAGAAGATGATCGACCAGTGGGCGGCCAATCGTGCCAAACAGCTGGCGGACAATCTTGGGAAATAAGAGCGGAAAATAAGCCTCCGAAAACGGGGGCCGACCAGATCGAGAGAGGGAGCCAGCGGCTCCCTCTTTGTTGTCTGCATTTTTGTCCGCACCGCTGCGCTGGCATGACCGGCCAGCCCTTGCAGGATGGGAATTGCCCCGCAGCCGAGTCTGTCGTTTCGCTATCCGCAGCGAAACCGCCCGCCGATTTCTGCTTTTCTCCCCCGCATTTTGGCAGTTAGGATGACCCTTCCGTGACCGCATCCTCATAGCATAAGGAACCACTATGACCCGTCACCCCAACATCAAACATTGGCGCGAGCTGCAAGACGCGGAGCCGGGATCATACCCCGGCAGCGAGGAGCGGATGTCCCTCGGCAGCGCACTGGGCAAGCACTTCGGCTTTAGCCGCATCGGCATTCACCACGAGATCGTCGAACCCGGCCATCGCACCAGCTGGCCCCACGCCGAAAAGACCGAGGACGAGTTTGTCCACGTGCTGGAAGGGACGCCGGATGTCTGGCTCGATGGCGTGCTCTATCGGCTGCAACCGGGGGATTCGGTGGGTTTCAAGGCCGGTGACGGGCTGGCCCACGCCTTTATCAACAACACCGAAGAGACTGTCCGGCTGCTCTGCATTGGCGATACCGATCGGGAGGACAACCGCATCCACTACGCCGTGCACCCCGAGCGCAATATCACCCTCGGCAAGCTGCACTGGGATGACGTGCCCGAGCGCGAGCTGGGGGATCACGACGGCCTGCCCGACAAGCTGCGCGAGAGCAACGGCCCCTTCTAGAGCTCAGCCCTTCTGCGCACCAGCCCAGCACCACCCGATATAAAAAAGCCTGCCGCGTGGCAGGCTTTTGCTATCTGTTTGCCGCCTGTGGCGGCGCGGCGCTTATTGCAGGTTGAGCCCGCCCAGATAGTCGCGCTTGCCGAGATCGACCCCGGCGCGGCGCAGCAGGGCGTAGGCCATGGTGAGGTGGAAGTAGAAGTTGGGAATGCCGTACTCATGGACGCAGGTATGGCCATCCATCCCCTTGCCGCCCGCCCAGTGGGGCACGTAACGGCCGCTGGCGTACTGGCTGTAGTCCGCGTCCAGCTTGCCTTGCAGATAGCTGATGGTCTTGCCGATATGGGCGCGCAGATCCGCCATGGTCTTGGGGTCATCCCCCAGCACCGGCAGCTCGCTGTGGCTGGCGGTGGCCACCACGGCGCGGGCCGAATCGCAGCAGATCAGCACCTGCTTGGACAGCGGCAACATATCGACGATCAGCCGCTCGCCGAAGAAGTTCTCCACGTTGAACTGCTTCGCCGCGGCGTGGGCCTCGGCCTTGGCCAGACAGTGATCCAGATTGGTCAGCATCTTGATGAACTGGGCGGTAATGTCGCGATTCATGAGCACTCTCCATCTTGTTGAAACAGCGGCCCGCTTGCGCGGCCACGGTGAATGAGACTGGCTAATCGGCCACCAATATACCCCAACCGCTGCCGGGTTCGAGCCCGCCACGACGAAAAGGGCAGGGGGGCGCTACTTCGCGCGACAACCGCTGGCCAAGCGGCCATGCTCGCTTTTTGAACCTGCGAGTCCCTTATCGCCCCTTTTTTGATCTGTGACATAAATCACCTTTTTTCAGGGGCGTAGGCTGAATGCCGTTGTCCTGGACACACGCCTGCGCATCCGCCAGGACACAAGAAAAGGAGAATGAGATGAAGATCTATGACCGTAACCGCAATGTGCTGAACCTGGGTCAGCGCGTGATGATTGCCGCCACTGGCGCAGTCGATTTTCTGAAAGAGGCCCACACCGACAACATGACCCCCTATCAGGCGGAGCATGAGAAGTGCGTGCTGCTGGCAAACTCCGGTGAGCGCTACGCCCCCATCGAGTTGATTAGACTAGGCTGATCCCTTTCCCTGTCACCCTACTCTTTACAATTCACCCGGCCGCCGCGCCCCATCTGGCGGCCGGGTTTCTGATTTCCCCTCTCTGCTTTACCCACCCATCAATTACATCGCCTAAAGCTGCTT
>OEQV01000460.1_pt1 | contig 9838 bp, 8 predicted proteins | sample 1539821 | NCBI WGS metagenome assembly OEQV01 (sample SAMEA3891244, study PRJEB23780) | metagenome | biome: terrestrial biome; feature: animal house; material: water of meat washing | place: Italy | collected 2015-05-12 | reverse complement strand
GGGAGCCCTTCTTCAGGTACTCGCCAGCCACTTCGGCCAGCTTGCCCATGAAGACGACGCGATGCCATTCGGTACGCTCTTTCTGCTCACCGGTCTGCTTGTCGCGCCAGGTTTCAGAGGTAGCCAGAGTAATGTTGGTCACAGCACCGCCACTCGGCATGTAGCGTACTTCCGGGTCTTGCCCGAGGTTACCGATCAGAATGACTTTATTGATGCCTCGACTGGCCATAATCTCTCTTCCACCTTATTTACCGGCCAGGTCGAAACCTGGTCCAACACGACTAGATACCTGATTAGTTGCTGTGTGCGGGGCGCAATGTCCCGCAGACGCATGTGACGGCCATAGTAACAGTTGCGAAGCGGATTGGCAGCATCCTTAACCGGCTTGATGTGCCAAAGGCAACTGTTGGCTCCTGCTGTAGTGATGGTCGGGTTGCAGCTGTTTCCGGCGCGTCCGGCATCACATTTCTGCCATATATTCCTGTTATGCTGGCCGATTGGCGAATTGGAATAGGTTTTTAAATCGACTAAAAACATATGGTTACGATATTTATGAGATCCATTCTCATACTTTTTTAATATTGTGCTCCCATACCTCCTTGGTAGACTCAGTCGGCCAGATTAGGTGGTTTACAGGTTCAAGGAAGAGCACACAATGAAAGCCGCATGCCCGATCGCACTGGTCACTGAAAATAATGTGCAGGCCAGCACATTTGCTGCATACCTCATCTCTCATTTGAGCCGTCCCGTCCAGCTAATCCACGAGATTAATCAGCTAGATAACCAGTGTGACGGCACGCTGTTTCTCATCGATCTCGACTATATCCGCTCTGGCCAGTCACTGGGCTGGAACCGGGCGATCTCCGAACGCTTTGGCATGGCGACCACTGTGCTGCTCAATGCTCCCACTGCGACGGATCGCGACCTGCTGCTGATGTGGCCGCAGATCTGCGGTCTGTTTTTCCGTCAGGATCCGCTCGACCGGCTGGTTGCCGGGTTGCAGAAAATCCTGTTGGGCGAGTACTGGATGCCGCGCCACCTGCTGTGCGAGCTGGTCGAATACTATCGCCAGGGCAATAGCTACCTGCTGCGTAACGACACCCTGCTGACAGCCAGAGAGCAGGAGATCATCCGTTATCTGATGACGGGCGCCTCCAATGTCGAGATCGCCGACAGCCTGTTTGTCAGCGAGCACACCGTCAAATCCCACCTCTATAACGTCTTTAAAAAGCTGAATGTGAAGAACCGGATCCAGGCGGTGAGCTGGGCCAAAGAGTATCTCGATGCTCCGGACTCCCACTGATGAAAGCGCTCTCTGTGGCGTGTTGCCTCGCGCTGCTCTGGGGCTGCACGACCGCTGTGGCGGCCGAGGCCGATGCACCGCTGGAGTCGGTGCAGCCGGAGCAGGAGAGTGATCGGCTGGATGTGGATGGTCTGGTACTGGATCGCACCTTTACCCGCTTCGGTCAGGGCTTTTATAACGAATTTACCCGGTTGCGCAGTGATGAAGACCCGGATGCCAGAGAAAATCTGACGATTCATGAGCGCCCGACTGCCCGCTGGGGCAGCCTGATCTGGATCACCCATAACCGGAAGGTGATTTTTAAAACCGCGCTCTCTCCCGGCCGCAATCAGCAGGAGCAGAGCGCCAAACTGGCTTGGTCACAGGTCAGGCAGACCCTCGAACAGCAGAAGATCGCGACCCTGTTCATGGATACCTTCGATTTGGAACATGATGAACTATAAGGATATTTCTCATGCGTGCCCGGTTATGGCTAGTTGCTGCACTGATAGCGCCAACGCTCCATGCGTCGGAGCTTGTCTATCGCCCCGTCAACCCCAGCTTTGGGGGTAACCCTCTCAACAGCAGTCATCTGCTTGGCACCGCCAATGCGCAGAATGATTACAAGGATCCCGCCAGTGGCAGCGGTAGCAGCGGCACCTCGGCGCTGGATCGCCTGACCTCCAACCTGCAATCCCGCCTGATCAGCCAGCTGCTGGCCGATATCGGCAAGGATGGCAGCCAGAGCGGCAGTCTGGTGACCGATGATTTTGCCATCAATGTGGTGGATGAAGATGGCACCCTGGTGGTTTCGATCACCGACCGGGTGACCAACCAGACCACCATGATCGAAGTGAATGGCCTGATTGCCGACTGAGGGCGCGATGAAACGACAACTGTTATTGATAGTGCCCCTGCTTGCGCTGGCTGGCTGTGCGACCCATATCGGCTCGCCCGTTGCCGATGAGAAGGCAACCCTGATGCCGCGATCCGTCTCTTACAAGGAGCTGATCAGTCTGCCCAAGCCAAAAGGGAAAATTGTCGCGGCCGTCTACGATTTTCGCGATCAGACCGGTCAGTACCTGCCTGCACCGGCGTCCAACTTCTCCACGGCGGTCACCCAGGGTGGGGTGGCCATGCTGAGCACGGCCTTGTGGGATTCCCAATGGTTTGTGCCGCTGGAGCGGGAAGGGCTGCAGAACCTGCTGACCGAACGCAAGATTGTGCGGGCGGCCCAGAACAAGCCCAACGTTCCCGGCAACAATGCCAATCAACTGCCCTCGCTGGTTGCCGCCAACATCCTGATCGAGGGGGGGATCGTCGCCTATGACAGCAATGTGCGAACCGGCGGGGCGGGGGCCAAGTATTTTGGCATCGGCGCCAGCGGGGAGTATCGGGTCGATCAGGTGACGGTCAATCTGCGAGCCGTCGATATCCGTTCTGGCCGGATCCTGAACAGTGTCACCACCTCCAAGACAGTACTGTCGCAACAGGTGCAGGCCGGGGTATTCCGCTTCGTCGAGTACAAGCGCCTGCTGGAGGCCGAGGCCGGTTTCAGCACCAATGAACCGGTACAGATGTGTGTCATGTCGGCTATCGAGTCCGGGGTGATCCGGCTGATAGCCAATGGCGTGCGGGACAATCTGTGGCAACTGGCCGACCAGCGGGATATCGACAATCCGATCCTGCAGGAGTACCTGCAAGACAATGCCCCGCTACTTTGAGTTTTCCCGCTCGCGCAATGCCCTCCCTGGTGGAGGGCATTTTTTTGGCCTCCATCGAATACGAATTAAGACTTTCTGCTCAGCGACAGGGCGGCGCTTTTCATCCTCGAATCAGCGGAGTGCCTGATAGGCCGCCTCTGGTCTGACAGGGATACTGTGGGCGTTTTCCAACAAGGCGATGGCGCGATGAAACACCTGTTGAGTGCTCTCTTTTTCCTGCTGATATCGGGCGCCCCGCAACTCGCCGCAGAGCCTGCCGTCTTCGACGAGCTGGCGATGGCAAGCGAGCTGGATTCCGGTCTGCAGAACGATGGGAATCAGGCGCTGTTGTGGCAACTCGGTAGCGAGCAGCAACTGCACCTCACCCAGCAAGGGGAGCTGAATCAGGCGCGCCTGCTGCAACAGGGTTGGGCCAATGAGTTGGCACTCTCCCAGGTGGGAGATGAGAACTGGGTCAATGGCGCGCAACTGGGTGAGGGCAATAGCGCCGAGCTCTATCAGGCGGGCATCAATAACCGGATTTGGCTGCTGCAACAAGGCAGCGGCAATGAAGCCTGGATCAGTCAGCAAGGGGCAGACAATCAGGCCCGGGCGATCCAGCTGGGTGATGGCAATCAGGCCAGCATCGAGCAAAACGGGTATGGATTGGCGGCAACCGTTATTCAGACGGGTGCCAATCAGCAAGTGAATGTCGTTCAAACCAACTGAGCCTAGGCTCAACCATTAGCACGAGAGGGAAATCATGTTTAAACGTACCATTATTGCCTCGGCAGTTCTTCTGGCGACCAGCACCGCTTGGGCGGCATCTACTGGCAATCAGGCTGAGGTGACTCAGGCTCAATTCTCCAGCGGCAACCTGGCTTACATCCAGCAGGTCGAGGAGAGCACGGCAAACAAGGCGGCGATCTATCAGCAGGGTAGCGATAACCTCGCCTCGACCGAGCAGCGCAATACCGGGGCCTCCAGTGCTGACATCAAGCAAGCCGGTCACCTGAACGAGGGGTCGGTATTGCAGCAGGGGGTGACCAATAAATCGACCGCGACCATTGATACCAACGGACAGCTGAACAACGCTTCGATTACCCAGCAGTACTACAACGGTGAGGCCACGGCCCGGGTGAGCCAGCTTGGTGATGGTAACGATGCCCGTATCAAGCAGGATGATGGTGACCGTGCCAATTCAGTGATTGAGCAGCAATCGAACGATAACAGCGCGCAGATCAATAACTACTGGTCTGATTATGCCAATGCGACCATTACCCAGTCAGGAGACGGTGGGCATATTGCGGATGTCGATCAACACGAATCGGATGGTGCCGTGGCCAGCGTGGCTCAAGAGGGTGGTAATAACACTGCCTTCGTCGCACAGCGTACAAACAACTTCGGTTACAGCGCAAACGAGGGCACTTCCGCGGTCGTCAAGCAAAGTGGCAGTGACAACACAGCCGATGTCACCCAGCTGGGGCTGGCCAACGTTGCCACTGTGGAGCAAAGCGGCACCGCTGGCAGCGTGACTTCCCTGCAGTCTGGTGCTACCGCCGGACAAGGAAACAACCTGCTGGCCAAGCAGGCTGGTTCCGGTGAAACCGCCTCACTGGCCCAGACCGGGAGTCGTAACCAGATCGATTCTGAGCAGAGAGGTTCAGAGGATCTGTTGACCATCACCCAGAATGGTAACGACAACATCGCCAAGGCCAAACAGAGCGGCACTGGTGAAACGGCGGTCGTGACCCAACTGGGTAATAGCAACCAGACCGACACCAACCAGCAAGGCGTTGGCAACACTGCGCAGGTCACTCAGAATGGCAACAATAACCAGGCGGTGGTTGATCAGCTGGCCAGCAGCGTGGGTGGGTCTGTCACTATCGATCAGTTGGGTAGCGACAACTATGCCAATGCAGTGCAAGAGGAGGGTAGTCGCAACAAGGTCGATATTGACCAGAACGGCACTGGCAACCAGGTTGCCGCCGCGCGTGGCGTTGAGGGCAAAGGAGCCTGGACCTGGGGCTCGGACAACGAGCTGGTCGTGGCTCAGAAAGGCACTGACAACTGGGCTTATGCCGATGCGTCTCACTCTGAGTCTGTGGTCAAAGTGAGCCAGGATGGTGAGCTGAACAATGCCAAGGTTGAGTCCTACTTGGGTAGCGAGAACAAACTCACCGTGACCCAGAACGGCGCTGAGCACGAGGCTAATGTCTACGTCAATGCTGGGGTTGGTGGGGGGCGCAACACCGTTGATGTGGTGCAAAACGAAAGCTTCAATACTGCCAATGTGACCGTATTGGGCAGCGATAACCATGCCTATGTCTATCAAGGGGCTGGTAGCAACTGATGGTCATCTCCGGATTCAGGGGCCTGCGGGCCCCTCTTTTATTGGTGCTGCTCTGTGGGTTGATGCTGGTTTATCGCGTTCCTTCACCAGCAACTGCAAGGGAAACCGAGATAGAACCCGATCCGTCGATCCGCTTGTCCCTCAATATGGTGCAGAGCGAACAGGGGCTGTCACTTGCACCGACGCTGCTCAGCAAGCGCGACGTGACGGTGAGTGTCAGGTTGCTGGTGCGCAGCGAAGGGGCCGCCGGGAGCACGACTCAGCGCCAGAGCCGTAATCTGTCGCTGCAGGCTGGAGTGGTCATGGCGGTTGGCAAAATAGGGCTGGGTTTGCGTTGCCCCTATCGGGTCGAGGTCACCGCCCGGATATGGCAAAACGAGCGGCTGCTGGTGGAGAAAAAAGAGCAGATGGCGTGCGCCGGATGATGCGCATTTCATCTCATGACTGTCTATTCATCCAGTAGTCTCTATGCCATACTGACTCGCTCAGGTTTCTGTATCGAGCGTGCAACAAGATGGAAAAGATCGTGGTCCGGGGTGCTCGCACCCACAACCTCAAGAACATCAATCTGACCCTGCCCCGCGACAAGCTGATCGTGGTCACCGGCCTCTCCGGTTCGGGCAAATCCTCTCTGGCGTTCGATACCCTCTATGCCGAGGGGCAGCGCCGCTATGTGGAGTCCCTCTCCGCCTATGCCCGCCAGTTCCTCTCCCTGATGGAGAAGCCGGACGTCGACCATATCGAGGGGCTCTCGCCCGCCATCTCCATCGAGCAGAAGTCCACCTCCCACAACCCGCGCTCGACCGTCGGCACCATCACCGAAATCTACGACTACCTGCGTCTGCTGTTTGCCCGGGTCGGTGAGCCGCGCTGCCCGACTCACGCCATTCCGCTCGCCGCCCAGACCATCAGCCAGATGGTGGATCAGGTGCTGGCTCAACCGGAGGGGAGCAAGCTGATGCTGCTGGCCCCGGTGGTGCGCGATCGCAAGGGGGAGCACACCAAGCTGCTGGAGAATCTGGCGGCCCAGGGCTACATCCGTGCCCGTATCGACGGCGAGGTGTGCGATCTCTCCGATCCTCCGACTCTGGAGCTGCACAAGAAGCACACCATCGAGGTGGTGGTGGATCGCTTCAAGGTGCGCGAGGACCTTGCCTTGCGTTTGGCCGAGTCGTTCGAGACGGCGCTGACCCTCTCCGGTGGCATCGTGCAGGTCGTGCCGATGGATGGAGAGGAGGGGGTTGCCCCCATGACCTTCTCCGCCAACTTCGCCTGCCCGGAGTGCGGCTACTCCATGTCGGAGCTGGAGCCGCGCATCTTCTCCTTCAACAACCCGGCCGGTGCCTGCCCGACTTGTGACGGCCTCGGGGTGCAGCAATATTTCGATCCGGCCAAGGTGATCGGCGATCCGGCCATCAGTCTGGCCAACGGCGCCATCCGTGGCTGGGACAAGCGCAGCTTCTATTACTTCCAGATGCTGAAATCCCTCTCCGAGCACTACAAGTTCGATCTGGATACGCCGTGGGAAGATCTGCCGGTCAAGACCCAGGAGGTGATCCTGCGCGGCTCCGGCCGCACCGAGATCGAGTTCCGTTATATGAACGATCGCGGCGATGTAGTGGTGCGCAAGCACCCGTTCGAGGGGATCCTGCACAACATGGAGCGGCGCTATCGGGAAACCGAGTCCAACTCGGTGCGCGAAGAGCTCTCCAAATACATCGCCAACAAATCCTGTACCAGCTGCGGTGGCAGCCGACTGCGGGAAGAGGCGCGCCACGTCTTCGTCGACAACCGCAACCTGCCGGCCATCGCCGAGCAGTCCATCGGCGATGCGCTCGCCTTCTTCGAGGGGTTGAACCTGACCGGCCAGCGCGCCCAGATCGCCGAGAAGATCTTGAAAGAGATCGTCGAGCGGCTCGGCTTCCTGGTGAACGTCGGTCTCAACTATCTGAGCCTGTCGCGCAGCGCCGAGACCCTCTCCGGTGGTGAAGCGCAGCGGATCCGGCTGGCCAGCCAGATCGGTGCCGGTCTGGTGGGGGTGATGTACGTACTGGACGAGCCCTCCATCGGTCTGCATCAGCGCGACAACGAGCGGTTGCTCAAGACCCTCACCCATCTGCGCGATCTGGGCAACACGGTGATCGTGGTGGAGCACGACGAGGATGCCATTCGCCTCGCCGACCATGTGCTCGATATCGGCCCGGGCGCTGGCGTGCACGGTGGCGAAATTGTTGCGCAGGGCACCCCCCAGCAGATCATCGACAATCCGGAGTCGCTGACCGGTGACTACCTCTCCGGCCGCAAGCAGATCGCCATTCCGGCCGAGCGCACGCCGCTCACCGGCAAGTGGCTGAAACTCAAGGGGGCGAGCGGCAACAACCTGCGCAACGTCAACCTGGATCTGCCGATCGGGGTGATGACCTGCGTCACCGGCGTCTCCGGCTCCGGCAAGTCGACCCTGATCAACGACACCCTGTTCCGCATCGCCCACCGCGAGCTCAACAAGGCCACCGAGTCCACCCCGGCACCCTATCGCAGCGTCGAGGGGCTGGAGCATCTGGACAAGGTGGTGGATATCGACCAGAGCCCCATCGGCCGTACCCCGCGCTCCAACCCGGCCACCTATACCGGCCTGTTCACCCCGATCCGCGAGCTGCTCTCCGGCACCCAGGAGGCGCGTTCGCGCGGTTACCAGCCGGGCCGTTTCTCCTTCAACGTCAAGGGCGGTCGCTGCGAGGCGTGTCAGGGGGATGGGGTCATCAAGGTGGAGATGCACTTCCTGCCGGATGTCTACGTGCCGTGCGACGTCTGCAAGGGCAAGCGCTACAACCGCGAGACCCTGGAGGTGAAGTACAAGGGCAAGAACATCCACGAGATCCTCGAGATGACGGTGGAAGATGCCCGCGAGTTCTTCGATCCGGTGCCGGCAGTGGCGCGCAAGTTGCAGACCCTGATGGATGTGGGCCTCTCTTACATTCGCCTTGGTCAGTCAGCGACCACTCTCTCTGGCGGCGAGGCGCAGCGGGTCAAGCTGGCGCGGGAGCTCTCCAAGCGGGATACCGGTCAGACCCTCTATATTCTGGACGAGCCGACCACCGGGTTGCACTTCCACGACATCCAGCAACTGCTCAAGGTACTGCACCAGTTGCGGGATCGCGGCAATACCATCGTCATCATCGAGCACAACCTGGACGTGGTGAAAACGGCCGACTGGATCGTCGATCTGGGGCCGGAGGGGGGCGCCGGTGGCGGCCGAATTCTGGTGACGGGGACGCCAGAGGAGATATGCGGCCATAAAGAGTCTCATACAGCTCGTTTTTTGCGACCGCTATTGACCAGATAAACCGTTATAATCGGGGGGCCTTTGGCCCCTCTTTACTATGAAGATCGGGAGCCTGCAGGTGCGGCTCGTGTGATGCGGGCAGGCTGGGTATCACGGCATCATGGTAATGGATATATCGGGTTATGGCTCAGGCTCCGCGCACGATTGATCATCAGTTGGCTTACTCCATGTTCCCCATCTGGCTGGGGGCGATCCTGCTATTGCTGGTCCTGCTGGCGTGGGCCCAGATCCCGGCTGCCAGCCGGATTGAAGAGCAGCGAATGAAGGAGCATCTGCTGCGCGTGACCAAGGCGGTGCAGGCGGATGTGGCAGCTCTGGATGCATTCAGTCGGGATTGGGGCATCTGGGATGACAGTCACCGTTTTATGGACAACAAAAGCAGGGGGTACATCGAATCCAACCTGTTCAGTGATATGCCGATGCGGGATTTTAGTCTCAACCTGATGAGCTTCATGGATCTCACCGGCTACGAAATCTGGACGCGCACCCTGCTACCCGATGCGCCGGGGATCAATCCGGATCAGTTTCCCTACTTCCTTGATGAACTGAAAAAGCAGTTAAGGGCGCGCTCGGTGGCGCAAGGGGGCATCAATCTGCACGGGATCCGTGCTTCCCAGTGGGGGCCGCTGATGTACTCGTGGCAGCCGATCAGAAACAGTGACGAGTCGGCACCGTTCAACGGTTTCTTGCTGGTTGTACGTTGGCTCGACAAGGCCTATCTCGAGCAGGTATCGGAGCGTACCGCGCTGCCTCTGGCGATCTCCCACGCCAATCTGGATGTCACCGCTACCTTCAAACCACTGAAACCGCAAATAACGTATCGCCTGATCGACCTTGGGCTCACCCGGCTCAGGGGAGAGGTGCGACTGCTCAACAGCGATAACCAGCCGGTGCTGACTCTGGTGATTGAGGAGGAGAGAAAGATCTTGAGTGGCGTCATGGAGGGGGCGCTCTGGACCTTTATCGGCATGCTGTTTATCAGTTTTATCTGCGTCATGATCGCCATGTATCGGCTCAACAGCATTGTGCTTACCCCGTTGCAGCAGCTGGTGTCGGCGCTGCAACGCTTTGGCGATCGGCCAGATGCCACCTTGATCCCCTATATCGACAGCAGTGCCGAAATGGCGACCTTGAGTGGCAAGTTCAGGGAGATGGCC
>OEQV01000459.1_pt1 | contig 9841 bp, 8 predicted proteins | sample 1539821 | NCBI WGS metagenome assembly OEQV01 (sample SAMEA3891244, study PRJEB23780) | metagenome | biome: terrestrial biome; feature: animal house; material: water of meat washing | place: Italy | collected 2015-05-12 | reverse complement strand
CCCCCAGCAAACGCCCCCCTATCCCATTACCCTGATTGAGCAGCAAGCTCAGCGAAAAACCGGCAGGAAAGAGCAGCACCAGCGCCAGATCGTTGGGATCCCCCAGCACAGAGCCCAGCTCGCGCCCTATGGTCACCCGGGTCCCCTCCACCAGCCCGATCCCGCTCGCCTTGTTGTAGAGGGCCACCAGCGCCACCAGACAGCCCGCCACCACAAAGGTGCGCACCGCCAGCGCAAAATCCCCCGGAGTGCGCACCAGCCAGGCGGTGGCCAGGGTCATCAGATAGATCTTGCTGTAGCTGCCGGTCCAGGTGGCGATCGCCTCGCCCCGGTTGCTGGCAAACAGCACACCGATGGAGACCATCACAAAGAAGGCCGTCAGCCAGCTCAGGGCTGGACTCCAGTAGGGCTTGATCCGGCCGGTCAGCAAAATGTGCCAGACCAGCGCGCCGATGGCGGCCAGCGAGAAGAGCAGCGGGATCTTGAGGGGATAGAGCTGGGGGAACACCTCATGCAGCCGAAAGAAGGAGAAGGTGACAAACCCCAGCACCATCAAGAAGGGCCAGCGCAGGGCAAACCAGATGGCGGGAATGGCAAGGCCGAGCACCGGCAGCAGCAAGGGATGGGGCAGCCGCCACCAGAGCAGGGCCAGCACCAGACAGATGGCGCTTGCCCAGATGGCTGGCGTTAGACGAGCCATGATCCTGCCCACCATTGGCCGAGCCAGACCATCGCCAGCGCCCCGAGCGAACTGGCCCAGAGGGTCGAGAGGCGATACGGCAGCGGCAGCAACCGCTGGCTCACCAGATAAAAGGCCAGCGCCCGCACCAGATAGACCAGCAGCAGGGTCCAGATCACCCCGGCAACCCCGAAGGGGGGGATGGCGAGCAGAAAGCCTGCGACCCCAAGGGCGCTGCAGCCCAGATTGATCACCATCTGGGCATTGCTCTTCTCGCCGCTAAAGCAGCCGACATTGAGCAAGTCCGAAACATTGCGCACCGCCATGCCCAGCACCAGCAGCGGAATATAGGCGATCGCCCCGTGATAGCTCTCCGGGGTCAGCCAGCGAATAAGCAAGGGGGCGGTGAGCCCGACAATCCCCGCGGTGACAAACCCCAGTACCGACCCCATCACGCTGTAGTGGGCATTGAGTCGCAGTCCATCCGGCTCGCGCAGCAGCATGAAACGGCGGGGATACCACCAGAGGGCAAAGGGTTGCAGCAACAGCCCCACCGCCAGCGCCAGCTTGCCCGCCACCGCGTAGTAGGCGAGCAGCGCCTCCCCCACCACATCGGCCAGCAACCAGCGATCCAGTCCGCTCAGGGCAAAACCTGCCAGCCCGCTCACCACCAGGGGCAATCCATAGCGCAGCAGCGGCCGATAGTGCTGCCAGTCAAAGCGGATCCCGCTATCTCGCCACTGCCAGAGGCTCAGCAGCAGCGCCAGTGCAACGCAGGTCAGGGTGCCGGAGGCCAGCACCCCGCTCACGCCCCAGCCGAGCCAGAGCCACCAGCCGGTCAGCAGGGACTGGATCACCGCCTTGCCTGCGGTCGCCACGAAAAAGAGCCGCGCCTGATTGCGCATCCGCAGCCATGCCAGCGGCACGCCGATCACCCCTTCAAACGGCAGGGCGCAGAGCACCCAGCGCACATCCGCAAGGCGGGTTTCAACCGGCAGCCAGGCTTGCACCACAGGTGCCAGCAGCCAGAGCAGCACCAGACTGGCCAGGGCGATCAGCCAGACCAGACCAAACATGCGGGCCACCACCTGCTGGCGCTCCTGCTCATCTTTCGCCAATCCGGCAAAGCGGTAGAGGGCATCCACCAGCCCGAAGCCCAAAATAAGGGAACCCAGATTGATGAGGGTCAGCAGCACCTCCAGCTGGCCGTATTCGCGAGGCAGCAGCTGATGGGTCAGCACCGGCAGCATCAGCAGGGAGATCCCCTTCATCAGGAGCAAGCCGCCGGCGTAATAGAGCATGGCAATCTGGTTCACACCAAGTTTCATAGGGCCTCCCAGCCACCCGAAGCATCCTGCTCCGGGTCAGCTACCGCTAATGCAAAGCCCACGCCACTCACTCCCGCCCTGAAGCGATAGCCCCTCTGTGCGGCTTAACCGGCCTGAACAGGCCCAGAATGAGACTGGCATTTGCGTTTTGCACAACGCTGGCTGCAAATTGCACCGACCGGCGCAATCTGCCCCACCTCTTAGCCCCATTTGGCCCGATCACGCTGGGGTCGTCCTGTTGGCCCGATCCCTGCTTTCTGCTTAGCGAGCAACGGACTGCACCAGAGGGAGAGGTCGCCATGAACACCATCAACCTGCACCGGATGAAAAGCTGGGCCAAACAGGGGGAGACGCCACTGGCCCGCCGGGTATGGCGACTGGCCAAAAGCGCCCGCCACTGGTCATTCCCCGTGATCCCTCCCCTGCATCGGCTGCTTTATCGACTCTATCTGCTGGGCAGCAACGCGCTGGCGACCCTGACCCGTACCCTCTGGTGGACCCCCTTGTTTCAATCTCGCCTGACGGCCCCCGCCCCGCGCCTCTATCTCTATGGCGGCATCCCCTATATCAGCGGTCCGGTCACCATCGAAATTGGTGCCGACTGCCGCCTCAGCGCCGCCATGACCATCAGCGGCCGGGCATCGAGCCAGACGCCAAAGCTGGTCATTGGCCGCAATGTCGGCATTGGCTGGCAGACCACCCTGGCGGTGGGCAGCAAGATAGTACTGGGGGATAACGTCAGGATTGCAGGCCGTGCCTTTCTGGCGGGCTACCCGGGGCACCCGGTCAACGCCCGCGACCGCGCTCTTGGCAAACCGGATCGCGATGAACAGGTGGGGGCCATTGTGCTGGAGCAGGATGTCTGGCTTGGCACCGGGGTGATGGTGATGGCCGGCGTCACCATAGGCGCTGGCACCATTGTCGCCGCTGGCAGCGTCGTCACCCGGGATCTGCCCGCAGGTGTGCTGGCAGCGGGTGTACCGGCCACAGTACTGCGCCCCTTGCAACCACAGGATCACAGCGACCCCGCACACGCTTCGGAGACCTTTGCATGAAACCACACTCACTGCCGCAACTGGTGGTGCTGGGCGAGGATTGGGGCCAGCACCCCTCCAGCACCCAGCATCTGATCAAGCGTCTGTTGCCCGATTATCAGGTGCTCTGGGTCAACTCCATCGGCATGCGCTGCCCCCGCTTTACCCTTCATGATCTCACCCGTATCGTCCGCAAACTGGGGGCGGTGCTGCGCGGCGCGCGCCATGCTGGCGGCCAGTCGGTTGCGCCATCAGAGGTCAGCAGCCCCCGGGTTCTGCCGCCGCTCGCCTTGCCACTGCCGGGCAGTCGGCTGGCGGGCAAGATCAATGGCCACTGGCTGGCGGCGCAGATCCGGCGCCAGTTGCCCGAGCTGGATCGCCCCTTGCTCTGGATCTCCCTGCCCAGCGCCGTCGATCTGATTGGCAAGCTCGAAGAGCGGGCGGTCATCTACTACTGCGGCGATGACTTCTCGGCGCTGGCAGGGGTGGATCATCAGGCCATCGCCCACTGCGAGGCCCGACTGGTGGAAAAAGCGGATCTCATTCTGGCCGCCAGCCCCGCGCTGGCCAGCCGCTTTCCCCCCCATAAAACCCGGCTCCTCAGCCACGGCGTGGATCTCGAGCTGTTTATGCCCCCCAGAGAGCGTCCGGCGGATCTCCCCTCCGGCCGCCCCATTGCCGGATTTTACGGCAGCCTGAGCGACTGGATTGATATCCCCCTGCTGGCAGAGACGGCGGCCGCCCTGCCCCACTGGGATCTGGTGCTGATTGGCCCGGTCCAGACCGATATCTCCCCCCTCAAGGGGCTCCCCAATATCCATCTGCTGGGGCCCCGTCCCCATCACACGCTGGCGGCCTATGCCCAGCACTGGCAGGTGAGTCTGCTGCCCTTTGTCGACAACGCCCAGATCCGTGCCTGCAATCCGTTGAAATTGCGCGAGTATCTGGCCGCAGGGCGCCCCATCGTCAGCACCGATTTTCCGGCCCTCGATGGCTATCGGGATCAGATCCAGCTCCCCCACGATGGGGAGAGCCTGGCCCAGGCCATCAATCGGGCCGCCTTTGATCAACCCAATCCGGGCTGGTTTCAGGAGAGTGGCTGGGAGGGGCTCACCCGCAGCGAAGGGCGCCACACGCGCCAACAGCAGGTGGCCCTGCAAAGCTGGGATCACAAGGCTGCCGAGCTGAACAACTGGTTGAAGGGGCTGCCCGGATGAGCAGAGGGCTCTGGCTGGTTATCCTGCTCTGCGGCAATGCAGCGATGGGCGCTACCCGGCTGGAGGGGCAGACCCCGCTGCCCCTGACAGGCAACCAGACACCCCAGCGGCTCGATCTGAGCACCCACAACTGGCCAATAGGCAGCGATGATGAACTGGTGATCGAGGGCCATAACCCCAGCGCCCGCCCGCAAACCCTGATCCTGCGTATCGACGATGAGGCCTCGGTCAACTACCGCAGCCGGGTCAATCTGGAGCGGATTGTCGCACCCGGCCCCTTCACCCAGCGCTTTGCCTTGAGCGAATGGCGCACCAGCCAACCCAGAGCGCTGGCGTTGGACAAGCTCACCAAGCTCTATCTCTTTATGGCCGATAACGCCCCCTCAATGACCATTCACCGCTGGTACTGGGAGCCCGGTCTGACTCTGCCTGAGGGCACCATTGCGCTGGATCTGGGGGCGGCGGCTTCGCCCCGCTTTACCGGCTTTGAGGCCCTGAGCCCGGGGGATCCCCGGCTGATTGGCCATCCCACTCCCATCTTGCGCCCCTCCGGCGATGCCCTGGTGCGCGATGGGCTGCGCAATCTGGATGGCGTACGGTTGGAGGTCGCCAAGGGGCGCTACCAGCTCACCCTCTGGCTCGATGACCCCGGCGAGTGGGAGTACCTGCCCCACCCCTTCGAGCGCAGCGTGCTGGTCAATGGCGAGCCCATCTGGGCCGAGCAGTGGCAACCGCAGGAGTGGCTAACGCAGCGCTATCTGGCGGGGCAATCCCGCGAGGCACTGCCAAACCCGGATCCCTGGCAGCTGTTCGGGGCACGACAGGGCGGCCCGGTCCATGTCACCCTGAACCACCCCGGCGGCCCGCTCACTATCACATTGGTGGGCCACTCACCGGATGCCAAATACCTGGCGGGGCTGCTGCTTGCCCCCTATCCGGCCAGCACCAGCAAAGAGGCTCTCCCGAATAGTGGAAAAGATCGCGCCGTATTGGCCGACGCTACCGCAAGCGTGCTGACCAAGCAGCGCCAGCTGTTTTTGGAAAAGTGGACTCTGGCCCCCTATTCCCCAGCCCCTGCTTCGCAGCAGCTCAGCCTCACGCCGATTACGGATGCCGCCCCAACCCTGCAGATCGCCCCACTATCGGCGGCCGATGCACTGCAGCAGGCTTCGCAACCCGTGCTGGCTGCCCGTGGCAGCCAGCAACTGCTGGAGTTTGTCATCCACGCCGCCACCGACGATCCGGCCCCCTTGCTGGTGATCCAGCCCCCCGAGCTGGCAGGGTCACCGCTGGCGCTGACCCCCTATTACGGCAAGTGGCATCTGGTTCGCCCGCAGGCGAGCGGCACCCTGCTGGCCCCCTCGGATCAGGAGCTGGTCGAGGGGATCGCCGGGCTCACCCTGCGGGCAGACGTACCTCGGCGTCTGGTGCTGCAAATGACCGTCCCCAGAGACGCCCCGGCGGGGCGCTATCTGGGCAATATTCAGCTGCTCAGCCAACAGCAACTGGTGCAGCTGCCACTGACTATCGAGGTGCTGCCGCTGACTCTGCCCGCGGCCAGCAAGCCGGTCGGCATCTATGTCGAAGCGCCCCCTTATCTGAATTGGCTGAGCCCCGACCCCGAGGCGTTAAAAGAGCAGATCGCCGAGGCCAGTCGCTGCGACCTGCAGCGGCTAGCCAAACTCGGGATCAGCGGCCTCTCGCCCGCCCTGCCACAAGATGAAGCGGGGATGCGGGAGATCATGGGAGAGGCGGCCGGGCTCGGCTTTGTGCCGCCCCTGCTGGCCTATACCCCGCTCAAACGCTGGGGGGGAGACCCTGCCAACCAGCTTGATCAGTGGCAGGCGCGGCAACAGGGGCTGACCGCCAGCGGCTTGCCCCCGCTGGCATGGAGCCTGTTTGATGAGCCGGATCTCGCCACCCTGCCCGCCATCACCACCCTGGCGCGGGAGATGAAACGGCGGGATCCGGCGGTGATCCGCGCAGGCCACTTCAATCATCCGGGTCAGGTTGGTCTGCTGGCAGAGGTGGAGATTGCCCTGATCAACGCAGGCTTTGGCGCCGACAAGGCCGATGTGGCGCGGGTGCGCCAGCACAAGGTCACCCCCTGGTTTTACAATCTGGGCACCCCGAGAGCCGCCGGGTTCTATCTGTGGCAAAGCGGCGCCGAGGGCTATTTGCAGTGGCATGGCCGCATGCCCACCGCCCTGCCTTATGACCCCACCGACGGGCGGGAGAGCGACTTTATGCTGCTCGGCCCGCAAGCCTGCGAGGCGCACCGCCTCTCCCACGATCTGCTGCTGTTGCAGCAAGCCATCGAAGATCTGCGCTGGCTCGCCTGGCTGGAGCAGGAGGCCCGCTATCAGGTGGAAGCCGCCCTGCTGCTGGAGCGCCTGCGGGATCAGCTGCCGACCCGCTGGCAGGTGGCAGAGCAACTGCCCTCTGCCGCCTGGATCCAGTGGCGCCGCGAGATTGAACAACTGGCCAAGGGATTGAAAACATTGCAAACTGGTGCCAACTCATCCTCCTGAAGTGACTGCGTATGGCCAACCAGACTCCCCGCTCCACAGCCAAAGACTGCGCCCTGCGCCGCCTGTTGCCCCTGATGCTGCCGCTGCTGCTCCTCACCGGTTGCGCCCGTCAGGAGCCGGTCAATGAGACCCTGCCGATCCTCAACCAGTTGCGGGAACAGCAGCTGGCCGAACAGCCCCAGCTGCAACTGCAGTACCAGCAAGCAGAGACACAACTGCCAGCGGATCAGGAGCAGCAGCTGCATCAGTTTTTGGGACGCAAGGATCCGGCCCGGATTGCGCTTATAAGCGGCCCCGGGCTGCAAACCGACATGCTGGAGAGTGCGCGGATGGCGAGCGTGCGGCTGACCGCACTCACCCGCTTGCTGGGAGCTCGCGCCATTGAACTGGAGCCCCGCTATGACCCCATGCTGGCCCCCAATACCTTGCTGATCCGCATTCTGCCAAACGGTGAATCGGGGTCGGTCACCCCAGCGGCGGCGCAATAAGGCCGAGGCAAGAGGTTGGCAAGGCCACCCGATAGAGGGGATAAGGGGCCAGCCCCCACAATTTGCGCCAACCCTGGGTAAGACGGTACGAGAGCAGCGGCGGACTCTGGTGCAGCTCGCCTAAAAACATCACCCCCTGACTCATCCCTTCACCCGCCAGCGTCACTGACATCGCCTCCCGATCCGGCGCCACCAGCATGGCCTGCAGCAGGCCGTCACAGCGGGGATGGGCCAGCTGATAGCTGACATAGGTGCCGCCCAATACTGGCGTAGCCACCCGCAAGCGCCATCCCAACTGGACCAGCTCCATCAGCATGGGCTTGGCCCCCTCGTTAACTGCCCGGTTCTGATAACGCCAGCCCATGGCGGCAGCACTGAGCAGCGCCACCAGCAACAGCAGCAGATATCCCCTAGATAGACGCATCATGGCGCCCCCTTAGAAACAGGATGGTCATCACCAGCAGCATCATATTGACCACCCGGCTCTGATAACGCCACCAACCGCAGATATCCCTTAGACAGACACATCACGGCGCCCCCGGATAAAGAGGATGGTCATCACCAGCAACATGATGGCCCACTGGTAGAGCTGGGCCAGCGAGCCGGTATGCAGCCAGCCATACCAGCGCAGATCCAGGCTCATCAGCACCAACCGCAGCTGATTGGCCCCGATATAGAGCAGGCAAACCAGCAGCAACATGGGCCACTGCCGGTAGAGGGGGCGCTCCGGCGCCAGCCAGCAGCAGGAGACCAGCCAGGAGAGCACCACCAGATAGAGTTGAGAAAACGAGGAGCACCCCTTGAGCACAATCAGGGCATGGCCCCCCAACCGCTCGATGCGATTGCCATCAAGGCGAGTCTCCCAGCCCAGCAGCTGCAACCACTGGCCCACCCCCCAGGCATCGAGCGCCAGCACAGGGCCGGAGAGCAGGGCAAACACCTGCTGCCCCCACAACACCGCCACGGTAAAGGCGAGCACAATCTGCAACACCGCCCGCTCATCGCCACTCTGATGACGGCGCCATAGCGAGGCCACCAGCAACAGACAGGCCAGCGCCTTGCAACTGGCGCTGGGGATCAGGATCAGCAGGATAAACAGGGCGAGCGCCAGTGGATGCGGGCGCCAGCTCGGTGCAACCCGCGATGCAATTTGCCACCAGATAGCAATCAGCAACACCACCAGCAGGTTGAAGTGGCCCATATTGAGCCACACCATGCCCCACTGATTGGCCAAACCAAGTAGCAGCCAGTTGGGTGCCCACTGCCAGGGACGGATCTCCATCGCAACTCCTGCCGGTTATCAGCGCTTTTGACCGCTGACGCAAGTTCTCGCAAGTTCCATGCCTGCCCGGCCTCACCCGGATCAAGCCAAGTCAGAGGATGCAACAAAGCTGGCACGCTTTATTCATTCCCCCTGCTGGCACTAGCGCCAGGGAGAAGGAGTGAGCAATGAAACTCAAACCGTTGGCAGGGCTGCTGGGGATGTTGTTGGTAACCTCCCCCGCATACGCCTTGACCGAAGTCGATACCGAACTGCAACTGCTGATGGATGTGTCGGGCAGCGTCAGTTCATCGGAATTCAATTTGCAGTTACAGGGGTATGTGGACGCCTTTTACAGTCAGGATGTACAGAGCGCCATCCTCGACACCAGTGGCGACAAGCTGGGGTCAATTGCGGTACAGATGGTGATGTGGAGCGGCTCGACCCAGCAGAGCGTGATGACTGACTGGTTCCACCTCTACGACATGACCTCCATCAACAACTTCGCCGCCACCCTGGATGCCCTGGTACGCCCCTATGCGGGGATGACGGCCCCCGGTTCGGCCATGGCCTTTGGTGCCCAGCAGTTTGATACCAACAACTACACCGCCGCCCGCCAGGTGATGGATGTGTCGGGTGACGGTATCCAGAACAACGGGCTGGATACCTCTACCGTGCGGGATCAACTGCTCGCCTCCGGCATCGATACCATCAACGGCATCACCATAGGTCAGGACTATGCCGATGGGGTGCTGCAAGAGTGGTATGTGGAGAACGTGGCGGGCGGTCAGGATGCATTTGTGATCAATGCCACCACCTTCGCCGACTTTGGCAATGCGCTGGAGCTCAAACTGGCGGCCGAAATTGAGGGGGGCATTATTCCGGAAGGTGCACTGGCCGCCCCCATCGAGGAGATCCCGCTGGCCGCCCAGCTGCTGCTCGGTATGCCGCTACTGCTGGCCTGGCGCTATCAACGCCGTAACCAAGGACGCCTGCAGCCCGCCAACGGGCAACTGGCACCCGCCATCGGCTGATTTATCACCCCGTGTGTCGCGATTAGGGAGCTATGGCTCCCTGATTTTTGCAGCAGCTATAGCCTGAAATATCCAACATTGTTTACTATTGACCCGAGAGCTCACGTACATATGGGCTGCGAATGTTGTAACCCAAGCATCAAGCCTATCCTCAAGAGGTGCTTGGGAATTTAGTGTCACCAGATTTATGAACTCTTTTGAATTAGAAACCAATTCATTCACGTGAAATGTGTATTTGTGCAAAAAGCAATCAACTAAAGATACTGCAC
>OEQV01000458.1_pt1 | contig 9852 bp, 7 predicted proteins | sample 1539821 | NCBI WGS metagenome assembly OEQV01 (sample SAMEA3891244, study PRJEB23780) | metagenome | biome: terrestrial biome; feature: animal house; material: water of meat washing | place: Italy | collected 2015-05-12 | reverse complement strand
CGATGATGATATTGAGGGTGCTGGTACTGAGCAGATTGGCGGTCATGCCGCCGAGCCAACCGCCGATCAGCATGCCGGCGCCGAGTCGGCGGATCATCACCCAGTCGACGGCGCCCGCCTCCCGGTGGGCCCGCAGCGAGCTGAATCCGGTAAAGATCATGGTGGGCAACGAGGTGCCGAGGGCCAGATGGGTAATGATTTCAGGGTCGATGCCCTGGGCGCGAAAGGTCATGACCAGCACGGGGACAATGATAAGACCGCCGCCGATCCCGAACAGTCCCGCCAGCATACCGGCAAAGGCGCCCAGCAGGAGGTAACCCATAAACAGCATAAAAATTCCTGTGTTAAACAAAAACTGGCCAACACGGCCGGGCAACAGTGGATATCTGCATGAAAAAAAAGAGATGGCGCGAGGGCCATCTCTTCATTGTGCCGGTTAGTGCAGTGGAATGGTACCGTCCATCACCTTGTAGAAGGCCAGCACGGCGCAGCCGAGCAGGGCCGCCGTCATCCCCTGCTCCAGCCGGTTAAGGCCGCGCAGACCGTGATGCTGACGCGCCTTCCAGTAGATGAAGATGCCCGGGCTATAGAGCAGCGCCACCAGCAGCAGGTACTCGGCACCGGCAGCATAGACCAGCCAACAGCCGTAGACGGTTGCCAGCAGGGCCAATAGCAGATCACGCTTGCGCTGATGGGGTTGACCCTCATAGGTCTCCCCTTTCAGTGCCAGCTTCAGGCCATAAGCGCCCGAGAAGACGTAAGGCACCAGCGCCGCCGAGGTGGCGATGTTGACCAGCGCCAGATAGGTGCTGTTCTGGAAGTAGATGATGATGAGGAAGGTCTGCACCAGACAGGTGGAGCACCAGAGCGACACCTGCGGCGAGCCGTTCTTGTTCTCCTTGGCAAACCAGCCCGGGAACACGCCGGTCTTGCCTGCGATGTAGGGCACTTCAGCGGCCAGCACGGTCCAGCTGAGCAGAGCCCCCATCACCGACACCACCAGACCGATGTTGATAAGCCAGGCGCCCCAGGGGCCGACCACGGCTTCGAGGATCATGGCGGTCGAAGGGTTCTTGAGCGCCGCCAGTTGCGGCTGGCTCATGACACCCAGCGAGAACAGGGTCACCATCACATAGAGCGTCAGGGCGCCGAGCAGCGCCAGCACGGTAGCGCGGCCCACATCCTTGCGATGACGGGCACGGGCAGAGACCACCACGGCCCCTTCAATCCCGATAAAGACCCAGAGGGTCACCTTCATGGTGGACTTGACCTGATCCATCACGGAGCCCAGCTCCATGTTGTTCTGGCCCCAGATATCCAGAGTGAAGGTATCCATGTTGAAGGCCAGCAGGATCGCGACACAGAAGACGATGAGCGGCACCATCTTGGCGATGGTGGTGACGATGTTCACCAGCGCAGCGACCTGTACCCCGCGCAGCACCAGCGCATGCACCGACCAGATCAGGATGGAGGCCAGCGTGATGGCCACCGGCGTATTGCCGTCACCGAAGATGACGTTGTCCGGCGTATCGAAGAAGTAGCTCAGGGCGCTGAACACCACGATGGCGTAGGAGACGTTGGCCAGCAGTTGGCAGAGCCAGTAACCCCAGGCGGCGTTGAAACCGATGAAATCGCCGAAACCGGCTTTGGCATAGCTGAAGATACCGCCATCGAGATCAGGGCGGCGCATGGAGAGGTTCTGGTAAACCAGTGCGAGACAGATCATGCCAAGGCCAGTGATGGCCCAACCCAGGGCGACCGCCCCGGCACTGGCATGCGCAGCAATGTTTTGTGGCAGACTGAAGACCCCGGCGCCGACCATAGAGCCGATCACCAGCGAAATGAGGGCGCCCAGCCCTAGTTTCTTGTCCATTTCAATCCTGTTTATTTAGGCGGCGGCAGAGCGTCCGTATTCATACTGCGCGCAATATGGGAGGGGCTGGGAATCCTGACCCCGTGAAAAAGGCGGCAACTATATTGCATGACTATTCCGACCGCAATCCCTCGTCCCGTCAATCATGCACCGCCTTGACCGCGCGCAATTTTACAGCACTGACCCATATGGCCTGTGAGCTGGCTCAAATTAACCAAGACCCATTGATATTTCTCATTTTTCTGCCAACACAACCTGACTCGCATGGTTCCTATGCATCGCCATTCAGGCACTCTCTGTATAAATAATCTGCATAAAAAAGCCCCGGTGGAAACACCGGGGCCCATGGTGTAAATCTCTATAAACGCAAACCGCCATCCAGTTCTATCATCCGTCCCGACAGATAGTCGTTGGCAAAAATAAAGCTCACCGTCTCGGCCAGCTGTTGCGCCTCGCCAAGGGTGCCGACCGGAATGGCCTGCTGCATCCGCGCCATCGCCTCCGGCTTCATCGCCGCCGTCATGTCGGTGGCAAACACCCCGGGGGCAATCCCCATCACCCGAATGCCATGGCGCGCCAACTCCCGCGCCCAGGTCACCACCAGCGAGGCAACCCCCGCCTTGCTGGCGGCATAGTTGCTCTGGCCAATATTGCCGGCGCGGGCGATAGAGGAGATGTTGATGATAACGCCCCCCTGCCCCCCTTGCGCCATCAGCGCCGCCCCTTCGCGACCGCAGAGGAAGGTACCTGTGAGGTTGACGTCAATCACGCTCTGCCACTGGGCCAGCGTCATCTTCTCCACCAGCTCACCCTCTTTCACCTTGATCAGCATGCCATCGCGCAAAATGCCGGCGCAGTTGATAAGACCGTGCAGCACGCCAAAACGCTCCTTGATGCCAGCAAAAACCGACTCAACCTCGGCTTCGCTCGCCACATTGCAGACAAACAGCTCGCACTGGCTATCTTGATCGCACTGATCATTCTGACTGCGCACCAGGGCTGCGGTCGCCTCCAGATCGGCGCGATTGATGTCGAGCAGCGCCAGCGTCGCCCCCTGTGCGCCCAGGGCCAGCGCAATGGCCCGTCCCAAGCCACGTCCAGCGCCGGTAATAACGATGACCTTATCTTTGATATCCATCAATGCTCCTTGTAGCTGGTCGAAGGGAGATGCCTTGAAGAGAGGTGGCCCGTCAGGCGGGATCCTGTTTATCCAGATAGAGTTCGACGATGCTGGAGAAATCGCGGCTCCCCTGCCCCTGAGCGGCATGCAGGTTGAACAGGTTGCGGGCCAGCGCCCCCATGGGCACAGCGCTGTGGCCATGCTCGGCCAGCGCCATGGCCAATCCCAAATCTTTCACCATCAAACGGGTCATAAAGCCCCCCTGATAGTTGCGGGCGGCAGGGACATTCTCCATCACCCCGGGCCAGGGGTTGTAGCGCTCCAGACTCCAGTTGTTGCCGGAGCTCTTGCCCATGATGGTGGAGAGCACGGCGGGATCCAGCCCCTCCTTCACCCCGAGGGCCAGCGCCTCGGCAGTGCCCGCCATATGGATCGCAAGCAGCATGTTATTGCACATCTTGGCGATCTGCCCGGCGCCCAGCGTCCCGGCGTGAAACAGGTTCTGCCCCATGCAGGCGAGCAGAGGTTTTGCCGCCTCGAAATCCGCCGCGTCGCCGCCGACGATAAAGGTGAGCGTCCCGGCGGCCGCACCGGCGACACCGCCCGATACGGGGGCATCGATAAAGCGCAAACCGCGTGCGCGGGCCGCCTCCCCGACCTGACGGACCGATTCGACATCGATAGTGGAGCAGTCGATCACTAGTGCGCTAACCGGCAGGGCCGCCAGCAGATCCTGCCCGCCTCGCTCACCGGCGCTCTCGCCCAGCCAGAGGGCGCGCACATGCTCCCCCGCAGGCAGCATGCTGATCACCACCTCGCAGCCGGTCACCGCCTCGCGGGCATCCCCCGCGGCGATGCAGCCAGCCGCAATGGCACGATCAATGTTTTGGGCAACCAGATCAAACACCTGCACCGTGTGCCCGGCCCTGGCCAGATTGGCCGCCATGGGCCCCCCCATGTTGCCGAGCCCGATAAACCCTATCCTTGTCATCCCGCTTGCTCCTTGCGTTGCTGATGGCGGCGTCCGCCGGTTGCCAACCTGTTATTCCTTGCAGGCCAACGGATTGCTCCCCTGCGGCCAGCGATAGAACTCGTCCAGCCACTCCCCCTCCGGTGGCAACTGTTGCCAGCGGGGATCTTTATCCTTGTCGATCAGCAGTGCCCGTACCCCTTCCACAAAATCCCCCTTGAGCACGCAGTTGACCGAGAGGGTCAGCTCCTCGGCAAATACCTCTGCCAGTGAGTTGCGGCGAGCCTGCCAATATTGACGCCACAAAATGGCGCGGCTGATGGGGCTGCCGGTGCGGCAGAGCTGCTGCGCCTGCTGGAGTACCGCCTCCTGTTCATCGAACTGAGCCTCGAACAGCCGATCCAATACCCCTTGCAGCATGCGCCCTGCCAGCAGGGCATCGATTTTCTGTTGATGGGGTAGCAGCACAGGCGCAGGCAAGCGGGCCGCCACCTCACCATGCAACCCCGTGAGCAGCAGATCGATCTGCTCACGGGGATCACCACTGCCAGCCCAGTCGAGCACGGCGAGGCGTGACAACAGCGCACTGCGCTCGCCACTGGCGATGGCGTGATCCGCCAGCCCAAGACCGATGGCATCACTCCCGTTGAAGCGGGCACCAGTCAGACCGAGCCAGAGCCCGAGCCGCCCCGGCATCCGGCTTAAAAACCAGCTCGCCCCCACGTCGGGGTAGAGGCCGATGGTCACCTCCGGCATGGCGAACAGGCTTCTTTCGGTCACCACCCGAAAATCGGCTCCGGCAAACAGGCCAATGCCGCCCCCCATGCAGATACCGTCCGCCACGCAGATCAGGGGCTTGCGGTAAGAGTGGATGTGGTGGTCGAGCCGGTACTCCTGCTCGAAAAAGTCGCGGGCATATTCGAACAGTTCCGATCCGCTCGCCTCCTGCTTGCGGTAATAGAAGGAGCGGATATCGCCACCGGCACAAAATGCCTTCTCACCCGCCCCCTGCAGCAGCACACAGACGATGGCGGGATCCTGCTCCCAACGGGTCAGCGTCTGTTGCAGGATCTGGATCATCGGCAGGCTCAATGCGTTGAGAGACGCAGGGCTGTCGAGGGTCAACACCCCGATCTGATGGCCATCTTCGGTGGGATAACAGCTAACCTTGACCGGCTCACTCATAAACGGCTCCGTATGGATTTATTCTGTTGGGCCATATTGCCAGCGCGGTAAGCGTTTCTCCAGGAAGGCGGCCACCCCTTCACGCTGATTGGCATCGCTAAAGAGATCGAGAAACAGCGACCGCTCAAGGGGCAAGGCGGCATCCCGCGGGCCACTGCGGCCCTGATTGATCAGGGTTTTGCAGGCGCGCAGGGCGCTCGGGCTCTGGCGCTCCACCAGATGGGCCATCTGGTGCGCCGCCTCCCACGCCTGACCGGTTTTCACCACCTCCTCCACCAGCCCCATCTCGTAGGCCAGCGAGGCACTCACCTTCTCACCGCAGAGGATCATCCGCTTGGCCCAGCCCGGCCCCACCAGCTCGGTCAGGCGCTGGGTGCCACCGGCACAGGGAAGCAAGCCCACCGAGGCTTCCGGCAGTCCCAGCAACGCCTGCTGCTCGGCGATGCGGATATCACAGGCCAGCGCCACTTCCAGGCCACCGCCCATGGCATAACCATTGATGGCGGCGATACTGACGCCGTGAAAACGGGCCAGCGCCTCGAAGGCCTTGCCAAAGGCGTCGACCACCTGACGAGCCCGCTCGACATTCCCCTCGACAAACATATTGAGGTCGGCACCGGCGCAGAAAAATTTGTCGCCCGCACCACGGATCACCAGCGCCACCACATCGGGACGACTGTCGAGCTCCACCATCATCTGCAAAAAGGCCTGCAGGCTGGCGAGGGTCCAGGTGTTGGCAGGGGGATGGTCGAGGGTGATATAGGCCACGTGGCCATGATATTCGAGTCTGATCCTTGTCATAACATTGTCCTTGTCGATGAAGCTGCCGCCATGATGACAGGCTTGAATGACACCAACCTGTGGCTGGCTCACAAAGCCGAAACCGGCATGGCATGGTGCAAATCGGGTGGCAGGCAACACACCCTTGATGCGACCACCGGTTAGCCCAGCGACAAACCGGGATCGGCCAGCAGGCGGCGCGCGATGATGAGTCGCATCACCTCGTTGGTGCCCTCCAGAATGCGGTGTACCCGGGTATCGCGCAGATAGCGCTCGAGCGGATACTCGCGGATATAACCATAGCCGCCAAAGAGTTGCAGAGCCTCATCACAGATTCGATAACCCACATCGGTAGCATAACGTTTGGCCATGGCACACCAGGCACTCTTGTCGGGTGCCCCGCGATCCAGCTTGTCGGCGGCCTGACGTACCAGCAGGCGGGCGGCAGCCAGCTCGGTCGCCATGTCGGCCAGGCGAAACTGCACGCTCTGGAATTCGCTGATCGGGTGACCAAATTGCTGGCGCTGCTGCACATAAGCCAGCGCATCGTCCAGCGCCTGCTGGGCGGTGCCCACCGAACAGGTGGCAATATTGATGCGCCCCCCATCGAGGGCCTGCATGGCGAACTTGAATCCTTCCCCCTCTTCGCCCAACCGATAACAGGCAGGAATGCGAACCCCGTTGAAAACAACCTCCCGGGTCGGCTGGCTGTTCCAGCCCATCTTCTCTTCTGCCTTGCCATAGCTCACGCCGGGGGCATTAGCCGGCACCATAAAGGCAGAGATCCCCTTCGCACCTTCACCACCGGTACGGGCCATCACCACCAGCACGTCAGTGCTGCCCGCTCCCGAGATAAAGACCTTGGTTCCCTCGATGAGGTAGCTGTCACCCTCGCGCACCGCCCGGGTCTTGAGGGCCGCCGCATCAGAGCCCGCCCCCGGCTCGGTGAGGCAATAGGAGCCCAGCAGCTCGCCGCTGGCCAGTTTGGGCACCCACTCCTTGGCAACCTCGGTGGGCAACCAGTTACCCAGCATCCAGCTCACCATGTTGTGGATGGTCAGATACGCCGTGGTCGAGGTACAGCCCATGGCGAGGCGCTCGAAGATGAGGCTCGCATCGAGGCGCGGCAGCCCCAATCCGCCAAACTGCTCCGGGGTATAGAGACCGCAAAAACCGAGTTCGGCCGCCTGCTTGATGGTCGGGATCGGAAACTCATGCTCCTTGTCCCAGCGCGCGGCATGGGGTTTGAGCGCCTCATCGGCAAAGGCGGCGGCCGCCTCCACATACGCCTGTTGATCATCGGTCAGGGTAAAATCCATCTTGTCGTTCGCTCCCTTGTTGCCCCGCGCTTATTTTCCTGAGTTAGTGCTTTATGACGCGGCGCCCACACACTGGTCATTCGGATCTGCCACTATGGCGCTGTTGTCGTGGTAGCTGATGACACTCTCACTACCACCTCTCTATCGACACACAACAGATTAACAATTGATTTACGTTTACGCTAACGTAAACTTGTGGCAGAAGTGAAGTACAAAATGGACCGACCACTGCCAGCCGTAACGCCGAGTCAGCCGGTCGAACCAACCTTCCTACCCGACTGTCATATCCGCAAGGAGAGCATGGATGCAGATGGATGAGACCCTGAATGCCCTGACCGAACAGGTTGCGGCCTTCTGCCAGAAAGTGATCGCCCCGCGCGCCAGCGAGATCGATCAGAGCAACGCCTTTCCCCGTGATCTCTGGCCCCGGATGGGTGAGCTGGGGCTGCACGGCATCACGGTGGCGGAGGAGTATGACGGGGTGAACCTCGGCTATCTGGCCCACGTGCTGGTGATGGAGCAGGTGAGCCGCGCCAGCGCCTCGGTCGGCCTCTCCTACGGCGCCCACTCCAACCTCTGCATCAACCAGATCCACCGCCACGGCACGGCGGAGCAAAAAGCGCGCTACCTGCCCCCGCTGGTGAGCGGCGAGCATGTGGGGGCGCTGGCCATGAGCGAGCCGGGAGCCGGCTCCGATGTGGTCAGCATGCGCCTCACCGCGGAGCGCGAGGGCGATCACTTCGTGCTGAACGGCAACAAGATGTGGATCACCAACGGACCCGATGCCGACACCTTCGTCATCTATGCCAAGACAGATACCAGTGCGGGCCCCAAAGGAATTTCTGCCTTTATCGTTGAAGCCGGCACTCCCGGTTTTTCTACCGCCCAGAAGCTCGACAAGCTGGGGATGCGCGGCTCCAGCACCTGCGAGCTGGTGTTCGACAACTGCCGAGTGCCGCAGGAAAACCTGCTGGGCACCCTGCACGGCGGGGTCAAGGTGCTGATGAGCGGGCTCGATTACGAGCGGGTGGTGCTGGCTGCGGGCCCCCTTGGCATCATGCAGGCCTGCATGGACGTGGTGCTGCCCTATGTGCGCGAGCGCAAGCAGTTCGGCCAGGCCATCGGCGAGTTCCAGCTGGTGCAGGGCAAGCTCGCCGACATGTATACCCGCCTCGCCAGCAGCCGGGCGCTGGTCTACTCGGTGGCGAGCGCCTGCGATCAGGGTCGCACCAGCCGTAAAGATTGCGCCGCAGCCATCCTGTTTGCCGCCGAAAACGCCACCCAGATGGCCCTCGACGCTATCCAGCTGCTCGGCGGCAACGGTTACATCAACGAATACCCCACTGGCCGCCTACTGCGGGACGCCAAACTCTACGAGATCGGCGCCGGCACCTCGGAGATCCGCCGCTGGCTCATCGGCCGCGAGCTGATGGGAGAAAATGCATGAGTCGTATCCACTCCCGCCTCGACACGGCGAGCCCGGAATATGCGGCCAATCGGGCCGCCATGCAGGGGCTGGTCGATGATCTCCATGCCCGCATTGCCGAGATCGCGCAAGGGGGTGGCGCGGCCAACAACGCCCGCCATCAGGCCCGTGGCAAGCTGCTGCCCCGCGAGCGCATCAATCAGCTGCTGGACCCGGGCTCCCCGTTTCTCGAACTGTCGGCGCTGGCTGGCTGGCAGGTCTATGACGAGCCGGTGCCCGCCGCCGGTATCATCACCGGCATCGGCCGGGTCTCGGGCAGGCTCTGCATGCTGGTGGTGAACGACGCCACCGTGAAGGGCGGCACCTACTACCCGCTCACGGTGAAAAAGCACCTGCGCGCCCAGGCCATCGCCGAGCGGCTGCGCCTCCCCTGCCTCTATCTGGTGGATTCCGGCGGCGCCTTTCTGCCGATGCAGGATGAGGTGTTCCCCGACCGGGATCACTTTGGCCGCATCTTCTACAACCAGGCCCGCATGTCGGCCCAGAACATCCCCCAGCTGGCGGTGGTGATGGGGCTCTGCACCGCAGGCGGCGCCTACGTGCCCGCCATGGCGGACGAGTCGATCATGGTCAGGGAGCAGGCCACCATCTTTCTGGCGGGCCCGCCGCTGGTCAAGGCCGCCACCGGCGAGGAGATCAGCGCCGAGGCCCTGGGCGGCGCCGAGGTGCACTGCGCCCACTCCGGCGTTGCTGATCATATGGCCCGTGACGATGCCCATGCGCTGGCCATCGCCCGCACGCTGGTTACTCATCTGGGTAACGAGCCGTTAGAGAGTAGCCCCGGCTACGAGCCCCCCTGCTACCCCATAGAGGAGCTCTACGGTCTGGTGGGCACCAGTCTCAAACGCCCTTACGACGCGCGCGAGCTGATCGCCCGACTGGTGGATGGCTCTGACTTTGACGAATTCAAGGCGCTGTTCGGCACCACACTGGTGACCGGCTTTGCCCGTATTTGCGGCATGGAAGTGGGGATCCTCGCCAACAACGGCGTGCTGCACAGCGACAGCGCCCAGAAGGGGGCCCACTTTATCCAGCTCTGTAACCGGCGTGCCATCCCGCTGCTCTTTTTGCAGAACATCACCGGCTTTATGGTGGGGAGCAGCGCAGAAAAGGAGGGGA
>OEQV01000455.1_pt1 | contig 9885 bp, 4 predicted proteins | sample 1539821 | NCBI WGS metagenome assembly OEQV01 (sample SAMEA3891244, study PRJEB23780) | metagenome | biome: terrestrial biome; feature: animal house; material: water of meat washing | place: Italy | collected 2015-05-12 | reverse complement strand
TATAGCCCCAGTGTCAGGAGCCTCATCTGTTGGTACACCATTTAGATTTAAATATTTAATTTCATCCTCCTTGGTTAATAACTCGCATAACAACTCAACATGCTCACATTAAAGCATCTTTTATAGATCCTGCCTTTATCTACCAGAGAGATCAACAAAATCGTTATATTTTGCATATGCATGAATTTCATATCTGACATGTCTACGATTCGATTTATGAATTCTCCTATATACACAACTTGCACATACCGAATACAAAGAAAGCGGGCCATTGGCCCGCTTGGTTATATTTCACTCACCCCATCCTCACACCGGCGGATGGAAATGGCTGGCCTCGCGGGTGGCCATCTCCTCGTAGGTGGCCCACTTCTGCCACGCCACTTGTTGCGCCACCTGCATCAGCCGTTCGGCCTCCTCCGGATGGCTCTGGGCCAGCACCCGATAACGGGTCTCCTCCTGCCGGTATTCAGCAAGGGGAATGGAGGGGCGCAGGCTGTCGAGGCTGAAGGGGTTCTGCCCCGCACTGCGCAGTACCGGGTTGTAGCGCATCAGCGGCCAGTGACCGGAGGCCACGGCGCGTTTTTGCTGGGTCAGGCCAAACTCCATATCGATGCCGTGGGCGATACAGTGGCTGTAGGCGATGATAAGCGACGGGCCCGGATAGGCCTCGGCCTCACGCAAGGCTTGCAGCGCCTGCTGCGGGTTGGCACCAAAGGCGATGCGGGCAACATAGACGTTGCCGTAGGAGATGGCCTGCAGCGCCACATCCTTCTTGGCCAGCGTCTTGCCTCCCGCCGCGAACTTGGCGACGGCACCGAGCGGGGTCGATTTCGACATCTGACCGCCGGTGTTGGAGTAGACCTCGGTATCCATCACCAGCACGTTCACATCGCGCCCGGAGGCGAGCACATGATCGAGCCCCGCCGAGCCGATGTCATAGGCCCAGCCATCGCCGCCGATGATCCAGACCGAGCGGCGCACCAGCTGATCGATAAGCGACAGCAGCTCGCGGGCCTTGCCGGATTTCACCTCTTCCAGCCGCTCGCGCACTTGCGCCACCCGGGTGCGCTGGGCGCGGATCTCCGACTCCAGCCGCTGCGGGGCGTTGATAAGCGACTCGACCAATGCCTCACCCAACTCCCCCTTCATCGCTTCGAGGGCCGCCACCGCCTGACCGTGATGCTGATCGGCGGTGAGACGAAAACCAAAGCCAAACTCGGCGTTGTCCTCAAACAGGGAGTTCGACCAGGCCGGCCCCTTCCCTTCGCCGTTCTTGGCCCACGGGGTAGTCGGCAAGTTGCCGCCGTAGATGGAGGAGCAACCGGTGGCGTTGGCCACCAGCATGCGATCGCCAAACAGCTGGGTCAGCAGCTTGAGATACGGGGTCTCGCCACAACCGGCGCAAGCGCCGGAGAACTCGAACAGGGGTTCGAGGAACTGGGCACCGCGCACCGTGGAGAAGTCCACCCGCTCGCGGGCAGGCCAGGGCAGGCTCTCGAACCAGCGCAGCGCCTGTTTCTGGCCAGCCAGATGGGGCGCCTTGTCCATCATGGTGATGGCGCGCTCGCCCTCGTGTTCCTCATCAGCCCCGGCCCGCACCGGACAGGCCTGCACGCACTGGCCGCAGCCGGTGCAATCCTCCGGATAGAGCTGCAAGGTGTAGCGGCTGTCGGGGAAGCCCTTGGCGGTGACGGGCACCGACTGGGCCGCCTCGGGGGCGGTCGCCAGCCAGTCCTGATGGTAGAACTTGGCCCGCAGCGCCGCGTGGGGGCAGACAAAGACGCAGTTGCCGCACTGGATGCAGATATCGGAGTGCCAGATCGGGATCTCGCGGGCGATATCCCGCTTCTCGAAGCGGCTGGTGGCGGTGGGGTAAGTGCCATCCACCGGCAGCATGGAGACAGGGATCAGATCGCCGCGCCCCGCCAGCATCTCGCCAGTGACCCGCTGGACAAACTCGCTGCCACCCGGTGCCAGTGGCAGCGGATAGTCGCTGATCTGCTCGTCACCGGCCGGGATCGCCACCTTGCAGAGGTGAGCCAGGGTATCGTCCACCGCCGCGAAGTTGCGCTCGACCACTTCGGGCCCCTTGCGGGCATAGCTCTTCTCGATGCTCTCCTTGATCAGCGCAATCGCCTCATCCCGCGGCAAGATGCCAGCCAGCGCGAAGAAACAGGTCTGCATAATGGTGTTGATGCGATTGCCCATGCCGTTTTGCTCGGCCACCCGATCCCCATCGATGCAGTAGAGCTGGATATTGAGGGCGCGAATACGGGCCCGCAGCCGCTCGGGCAGCTGGCCCCACACCTTGTCAGCCTCATAGGGGGCATTGAGCAGCAGGGTCGCCCCTTCGGCGGCGTGCTCCAGCAGATCGACCGATTCGACAAAGCCCCACTGGTGGCAGCCGATAAAGCTCGCCTGCTCGATAAGCCAGGGGGCGTCGATGGGCTCGGGGCCAAAGCGCAGGTGGGAGACGGTGCGCGAGCCCGACTTCTTGGAGTCGTAGACGAAGTAGCCCTGGGCGTGGAACCCCTCCAGCTCGCCGATGATCTTGATGCTGTTCTTGTTGGCACCCACCGTGCCGTCGGCACCGAGGCCGAAGAAGAGCGCCCGCACCCGGCTGGCGGGCTCCAGATCGCCGATGGGGTGCCAGGCCAGACTGAGGCCCGACACATCATCGACAATCCCCACGGTAAAGCGGGGGCGCGGCGCATCGGATGCCAGCTCCTCGAACACCGCCGCGCACATGGCGGGGGTGAACTCTTTGGAAGAGAGGCCGTAGCGACCGCCACTGAGCCAGGGCAGCCGCTTGATAAGGCCGCGCTGCAAGCCGTCGATCAGGGCGCTCTGCACATCCAGCAGCAGCGGCTCGCCGCCCGCCCCCGGCTCCTTGGTGCGATCCAGCACCGCCATGCGCCGCACGCTCGCGGGCAGCGCATCGAGCAGCGCCTGTACCGGGAAGGGGCGATAGAGGCGAATGACCAGCACCCCGGTCTTGCGATCCTGCCGGTTGAGCCAATCCACGGTGGTGCGGGCGGTGGCCGCCCCCGAGCCCATCAGCACGATGACGTCGGTGGCATCGGGCGCGCCGTGGTACTCCACCAGCCGGTAGTGGCGGCCGGTCAGCTCGCCGAGGTTGTCCATGCACTGCTGCACCCGCGCCGGTACCGCCTCGTAGAAGGGGTTGACGCTCTCGCGGGACTGGAAATAGGTATCCGGGTTCTGGGCGGTGCCGCGCATCACCGGATGATCCGGGTTGAGGGCCCGGGCACGGTGGGCGCGCACCCAGTCGTTGTCGATAAGGGCGCGAATTTCATCCCGATGCAGGGCGGTGATCTTGTTCACCTCGTGGGAGGTGCGAAAGCCGTCGAAGAAGTGGATAAAGGGCACCCGGCACTGCAGGGTGACGCTGTGGGCGACCAAGGCCAAGTCCTGCGCCTCCTGCACCGAGCCGGAGGCGAGCATGGCAAAGCCGGTGCTGCGCGCCGCCATCACATCCTGATGGTCGCCAAAAATCGACAGCCCCTGCGCCGCCAGCGAGCGGGCCGCCACATGGAACACCGCCGAGGTCAATTCACCGGCGATCTTGTACATGTTGGGCAGCATCAGCATCAGCCCCTGACTGGCGGTGAAGGTGGTGGCGAGCGCCCCCGCCTGCAGGGCGCCGTGTACCGTACCGGCCGCCCCCCCTTCACTCTGCATCTCCACCACTGTGGGGATGTTGCCCCACAGGTTGGTCTGCCCCTCCGCCGCCCAGGCATCGGCCAGTTCGGCCATGGTCGAGCTCGGGGTAATGGGGTAGATGGCACACACTTCGCTCAGCTGGTACGCCACCCGGGCCGCGGCTTCGTTGCCATCGACCATGATCAGTTCATGTTTCATTGGGACTCCTCCGGTTGGCGCAGCTCGATGGCGTGACAAGGGCACTGGTCGTGACAGGCACCGCAGCCGGTGCAGCGCTCGGCATCCACCTGATAGCCCTTGCCCGGCCCCAGCTTGGCGATGGCCTGCTCGGGGCAGCTGCCATAGCAGCCGTCGCACTCGAAGCAGTTGCCGCAGGAGTAGCAGCGCGCCGCCTCGTAGCGGGCGGCCACCTCATCCAGCCCGCCGATGATCTCGCCAAAGTCATCCCGCGCCCACGCCGGTTTGACCGGCTGACTGCTGGCGGGCGCGTGGGTCTGGAACCAGAGTTGCAACTGCTCCGGCCCCACCAGCGGGTAGGAGAGCGGTTTGTGGTAGTGGCGACCGCGCAGCCAGGCATCCATATGGCGCGCCGCCTTCTTGCCGTGGCCGGTGGCGATGGTGACGGTGCGCTCGGAGGGCACCATGTCGCCGCCCGCAAACAGACCCGGCACATCCGTCATCAGGTTGCCCGCCACCTGCACCACTCCCTCCTTGTTGACCCGCACGCCGGGAATGCTCTCCAGCACCGAGAGGTCTACCTCCTGACCGAGCGCCAGGATCAGGGAGTCCGCTTCGAGGGTTTCAAACTTGCCGGTGGGCACCGGCTTGCCCTCGGCATCCAGCGCCATCACCTCCACTTCGATGCTGGTGTTGTCGAGCTGGCGGATGCTGCGCAGCCAGTTGATCTTGATCCCCTCCTCCTCGGCCTCGTCGGCTTCAAAGGCGTGGGCGGGCATATGGTCCCGGTCGCGGCGGTAGATGATCATCGCCTCTTCCACACCGAGGCGGCGGGCGGTGCGGGCCGCGTCCATGGCGGTGTTGCCGCCGCCATAGATCGCCACTCGCCGTCCCAGTTTTGGCGGTGGCAGGCCCTGCTCTTCGGCCAGGCTGGCCTGCTCGAGGAAACTCACCGCATCGAGGATCTTGCCCGCTTCCCGGGCCGGAATATCGACCCGCTTGGCCAGATGGGCGCCGATGGCCATAAAGACGGCATCAAAGCCCCCCTCGTCGCGCTCGCGCAGCACATCCTCCACCTTGTGGTTGAGGGTCAGCGTCACCCCGGCCGCCACGATGCGGGCCACCTCCCGATCCAGCACATCGCGGGGCAGACGGTAAGCGGGAATACCGAAGCGCAGCATGCCGCCCGCCAGTGGCCCCGCCTCGCGGATCTCCACCTGATGGCCGAGCCGGTTGAGGTGCCAGGCGCAGGAGAGGCCGGAGGGACCGGCGCCAATGACCAGCACCTTCTTGCCGCTGGCAGGGGCAGGTGGCGCAGGCTGCCAACCACGGGCCAGCGCCTCGTCGCCGAGGAAACGCTCGATGGCGTGGATGGAGACGGATTCATCCACCTGACCGCGGTTGCAGGCGCTCTCGCAGGGGTGATAGCAGACCCGGCCATGAATGGCGGGCAAGGGGTTCTCTTCGATCAGGGTCTGCCAGGCCGCCTCAAAACGGCCGGCCTGCGCCAAAGAGAGCCAGGCCTGGATATTTTCTCCGGCCGGGCAGGCGTGATTGCAGGGTGGCAGGGCCGGCCGCCAGACGGGTAGCCGGGTACGCACCGGGCCTGTTCCCGTTTTCAGGGAGAGATCCGGCAATGGGGTCATGTCCAGTTGTTTGCTCATACATTGCTTTCTTCTTTTTGTGTGACAGGCCCCACCCGATGGCGCTTGATACCGTGTAGCCGAAGCGGACGGTGGCCGGATGGGGAAGAAGCGAAAGCGTTAGAAACTGGGAACTGAGTCGATAATGGCCGCTTTTTTGTACTGATTAGCGAATCAGGATCAAAAAATGTTGCACTTTATGGTTCATAGAGACCAGAACGTGACTCAAGTAACATCTTCTCCAGCTGACCGCTGGCTTTCAGTTTGGCGAGCCCCCGATTGAAGGTTTTGATCAGCTCGTCAGCGTTGGCACGCTTGCGGCTGATCAGCAGGTGACCTTCGACTTTCATCACGGGTTTTGAATGGGTTGCAAAGAGATCGACCGTGCTGGCCGGGTAGAACTGACGCAGGGAGTAGTAGCCGACATCGATGTTCTCCAGGGTCAGGTCGGCGCGGCCGGAGAGCAGCAGATCGAAGCTCTGGCGCAGCCGGGTGACGAACTGCACCTGCAGCGGCACCTGCGCGATGGCTGCAAAAAAATCTGCATTGTAGGTATAGCCACTGACCGCAGCCAGCCTGCGTTCTGCCAGATCCCGGTACTCATTCCATTCAAGTGGAACTGACTTGAGATAGAACCAGACATAGGTCTCGCTCAGGATGGGATCGCTGTAGAGATGGGTTTTGCGCCGCTCGCTCGACTCATACCAGTGGACAGTGCCATCCACCACCCCCTCCTCCGACAAGCGAAAGGCCCGCTTCCAGGGCAAAAACTGAAACTTGACGCTCACCCCTTCACTCTTGAATGCCTCGCTCACCACATGAGGGATAAGCCCCTGATATTTCAGCGTCTCGGAGCAGTAAGGGGGATACTCTCCCGTGGTCAGGGTCAGCTCCTGCGCCCAGAGCCCGTGGCAAAAAAGGCTCCCCGCCAGCAACCAGCTTATTTTCATCCCGATGCCCTCTTGTACTGTTTTTCCAACTATAGACTGCCGCCGTGAAAGGATTGCCGGATCGCCACGGAACCGCTATGTTGCCCCCTTCCCGAACGAAAACAGCCACTTCACAAGGATCCGGACATGCCAAGGCTAGCCAGCATTCACCTCTACCCCATCAAATCGACGGCAGGCATGCCACTGGCTCGCGCCCGGGTGACCGAAGAGGGGCTCGCCGGGGATCGCCGCTACATGGTGGTCAAGCCGGACGGCACCTTTATCACCGCCCGCACCCATCCCCAACTGCAGCAGGTCGTGGCCACCCCCATCGAAGGTGGCTTGCAACTGCGCTATCCGGGCTTTGAACCGCTCACCCTGCAAGAGGCCGACTTCAGCCGCGCCCCGCAAGCTACCGGAGTCTGGAGCGACCGTTTCACCGCCCTGCACACCGACCCCAAAGCCGATGGGTGGCTGAGCCGGGTGGCAGGGGAGACGGTGCAACTGCTCTGGCTGGGTGAAACCTCTGATCGCTTTCGCGAGAAGACCGGCACCCGGGTCAGCTTTGCCGACGGTTATCCGCTGCTGCTGATAAGCCAGGCCTCCCTTGAGGATCTCAATCTGCGCTCCGATGCGCTGCACCAGATGAGCCAGTTCCGCACCAATCTGGTGGCAAGCAATACCCAGCCCTTCGAGGAGGACAGCTGGGTGCGTATCCGCATCGGCGAAGTGGAATTTAAAGTGGTCAAGCCCTGCAGCCGCTGCATCATGACCACGGTGGAAGCAGGCACCGATCGCTTCAACGCCCTGAAAGAGCCGCTGGCGACCCTCACCCGCTACCGCCGTGGCGAGGATGGCGAGGTCTACTTCGGCCAGAATCTGGTGGCGCTGAACGAAGGGTGGATTGAGGCGGGCAGCGAGATCGAGGTGCTGGAGACGACACGCCCCCCTGTCTACCCCAACGCCGCACCGAAGAAGCGGGAGCTGGTCTGCGTGGCCCGCGAACCGCTGGCGCGGGATCTGGAGACCTTCTGGTTCGAAGCCGCCGATGGCGAGCCCCTGCCCGACTACCTGCCGGGCCAGCATCTGCCCATCAGTCTCGATATCAAACACGAGCGAGTTCAGCGGCGCTATACCCTGAGCTCCACACCGGAGCAGCCTGAGCGCTGCAGCATCAGCGTCAAGAAGGTGGCGGGGGGCCGCATCTCCCACTGGCTGCACCAGCAGTTGCAGGTGGGTGATCGGCTGCTGGCCGCCAACCCCGCTGGCGAGTTTCACTTAGGGTCCGAGCGCAACCTCCTGTTGCTCTCCGCAGGCTCCGGCGTCACCCCCATGCTGGCGATAGCCCGCACCCTGGCGCTACGCGGGGAGCTGGAAGAGGTTCACTTTATGCACCTGTGCCGCAGCGAAGCGGACATTCCCGCCGCCAGCGAACTGCACGCCATGGCGCAGCAGGGGATGACCCTCACCATTATCCTGAGCCAGCCGGACAATCACTGGCAGGGGCTGCAAGGGCGACTCAATGATGAGCATCTGCAACGGATCAAAGGGCTGGCCGAAAAAGAGGTCTTTATCTGCGGCCCCCACGGCTTTATGGCCGATGCTGCCGCCAAAGTTGCGGCCCTCGGCGTTCCGGCCGCGCGGATCAAACAGGAGAGTTTTGGCGGCGCCATTCTCTCGGTGGCCCGCCCCCATCAGGCGGTGCAACTGCGTATCGGCGCCCAAGCCTTTACCGGCAACAATCAGGGCACTGTGCTGGATCAGGCCAACAAGCAAGGTGTAGAGCTGCCATGGAGCTGCCGCGCCGGCATCTGCGGCAGTTGCAAACAGACGCTGATCTCGGGCGAGGTGGATCACCCCGACGCCCCCGCCATCACCGCCGCCGAGCGGGCCGAGGGCAAGATCCTCACCTGCTGCGCCGTGCCGCTGACCGATCTGGAGATCTTGTGATCTGGTGATCGGGCCGCGTTAACTCACTCTCACTCAGATGACCGGGGAATTGACCCCGGTCATCTTTATCCACACTTGTTCACCTGATCCGCCCTTAATTTGTCCCCACGGCCTTCATCAGTGAGTTTCCCTTCCTATACTCTCAGAGCAAAAAGCCTTGCCAGCCATTGACTTGGCGATGCTCCATACGACACTCAGCCATAGGGAAAGGACGCCCATACCATGGAACAGAACAAGCCCGCCTTTCAGCTCAACCTGCTGCTATCCGTCATCACCCTGATCCTGCTGTCACTGGTGTTTTTCGCCTACAGCTGGGCGGGTAAACAACTGGAAGAGAGTTATCGACAACAATATGTCTCCTACCTGCTGGCCGACGAACTGCGCCAATCCTCCGATGATCTGACCCGACTCGGGCGCACCTACGTCATCACCAAGGATCCAGCCTACGAGCAGCAGTACATGCGGATCCTGGCCATTCGCAACGGCGAACAGCCGAGGCCGGATGGCTACAACCGTATCTACTGGGACTTTGTCGCCGCCAACGGCCAGAATCCCCGCCCCGACAGCAATGTTCGCCGTGGCCTGATCGACCTGATGAAGGATGCCGGTTTCACCGACGGTGAGCTCGCCAAACTGAACGAGGCCAAAAACAACTCGGATGCGCTGGTCAACACCGAGGTCGCCGCCTTCAAGCTGGTGCAGCAGACCGATGGCGATCCGGTTGCCAACCAGCAAAAAGCCATCGCCATGATGCATGACAAGGCCTATCACCAGAACAAGGGGCGCATCATGTCCCCCATCGATGACTTTTACGTGATGATGGAGCAGCGCAACCAGGAGGCGGTCGAGAGCGCCATCTCCCATACCGATATGCTGCGCTATCTCTTTATCGCCCTCGGTCTGGTGTTGATGTTCTTCCTCTGGCGCACCTATCGCTCCCTGCTCGATCTGGTGGGCACCTCGGTCGAACAGCTCAAGACCGATCTCCATATGATGGCGGAAGGGGACTTCTCGCGCCCCATCAAGGTGCCGCCAGGATCGAAAGAGAGCCTGATCGGCCTGCTCGGCGGTATGCAGACCACCCTCAAGGGGATCATCGCCAAGGTCTCCCACTCCACCGAAGAGTTGTCCGACTCTGCCGACAGCATCGCCCAGATCGCCGAACAGACCGCCCAGTTCGCCACCTCCCAGCAGACCAGTACCCAGACCATGGCCGCTGCCATCGAGGAGCTGGTGGTGAGCATCAGCCACCTCTCCGACAACGCCACCCATGCCGACGAGCTGAGCAAGGTCTCCGCCAATACCCTGGAGGAGGGTTCGGGGGTCATTAAAGAGACGCTTGGCAGCATCGAGAATATCTCCACCACTGTGGGGGATGCAGCCAGCACCATCTCCGAGCTCAACGGCCATACCCAGCAGATTTCGGAGATCATCGGGGTGATCCGCGGCATCGCCGATCAGACCAACCTGCTGGCCCTCAACGCGGCCATCGAGGCGGCGCG
>OEQV01000454.1_pt1 | contig 9962 bp, 10 predicted proteins | sample 1539821 | NCBI WGS metagenome assembly OEQV01 (sample SAMEA3891244, study PRJEB23780) | metagenome | biome: terrestrial biome; feature: animal house; material: water of meat washing | place: Italy | collected 2015-05-12 | reverse complement strand
CTGCACAGTTGGAAAAAGTCGCAGACGGTCGCGATCTTGATGAAAAGCTGGCGGAAGCCGGAATTGGCGGTAGCAATAAAAGTAGCGCCCAGGATGTATTAGCAAGACTGCAACGCCAACAGGGCGAGTAATTTTTTTGCCAGCCTCGCTAAAAGGCTGGCAACTATTTTAAGGATAAAATATGTCTGGTTTTTTCCAGCGTCTGTTTGGCAAGGATAATAAGCCTGCTATCGCTCGCGGTCCGCTGGGACTTCATCTCAATAGTGGCTTTACGCTCGACACGTTAGCGTTTCGTTTGCTGGAAGATGAATTGCTGATTGCGCTGCCGGGTGAGGAATTTACGGTAGCCGCTGTCAGCCGCATCGATCTGGGCGGCGGTAGTCAGATTTTCCGCTACTACACTTCAGGCGATGAATTTCTGCAAATCAATACCACCGGCGGCGAAGATATTGATGACATTGATGATATCAAGCTCTTTGTCTATGAAGAGAGCTACGGTATCAGTAAAGAGAGTCACTGGCGCGAGGCGATCAATGCCAAAGCGATGGGGGCAATGACCTTAAACTGGCAGGAAAAACGCTGGCAGCGATTTTTTAACAGCGAAGAACCGGGAAATATCAAACCCGTCTACATGCTGGAAAAAGTAGAAAATCAAAACCATGCCAAATGGGAGGTCCATAATTTTACCATGGGCTACCAGCGGCAAGTAACCGAAGATACTTACGAATATTTGCTGTTAAATGGTGAGGAATCTTTTAACGATCTCGGCGAGCCAGAGTGGTTATTTTCGCGCGCGTTGGGTGTCGATATCCCGCTGACATCACTTCATATTATTGGTTAATTACAAGGACGTTTACAATGCATATACTGGATTCACTTCTTGCCTTTAGCGCCTATTTTTTTATTGGCGTGGCTATGGTGATTATTTTTCTGTTTATCTACTCCAAAATTACACCGCACAACGAATGGCAGTTAATCAAAAACAATAATACCGCGGCTTCACTGGCGTTCAGTGGTACATTGTTAGGTTACGTTATCCCATTATCCAGTGCGGCAATCAATGCGGTGAGTATTCCAGACTATTTCGCATGGGGCGGGATTGCTCTGGTGATTCAATTACTCGTTTTTGCTGGCGTCAGGCTTTATATGCCCGCATTAAGCGAAAAAATTATTAATCACAATACCGCAGCAGGAATGTTTATGGGAACCGCCGCGCTGGCTGGCGGTATTTTTAACGCAGCTTGTATGACATGGTAATGGACGATCATGGCCAGAAAACGCAAATCCAGAAATAACAAAAATATCGGACATGGGGCAATCAGTCGCATTGGTAGACCGCATAATCCTTTTGAGCCGCGCCGCAATCGCTACGCACAAAAATACTTAACGTTGGCGCTAATGGGCGGTGCCGCTTTTTTCGTATTGAAAGGTTGTGGCGATAGTGGCGATGTCGATAACGACGGCGACGGAACGTTTTACTCGACAGTGCAGGATTGTATTGATGACGGTAATAATGCCGACATTTGCGCGCGTGGCTGGAATAACGCCAAAGCGGCGTTTTATGCCGATGTTCCGAAGAATATGACTCAGCAGAACTGTCAGTCTAAGTATGAAAATTGTTACTACGACAACGTTGAACAGAGTTGGATCCCGGTAATATCTGGATTTTTGTTAAGCCGGGTTATTCGTAAAGATCGCGATGAGCCGTTTGTTTATAACAGCGGCGGTTCCTCTTTTGCTTCGCGCCCAGTCTGGCGCAGCACTTCTGGTGATTACTCTTGGCGCTCCGGTTCTGGCAAAAAAGAGTCTTACTCTTCGGGCGGCTTTACCACCAAAAAAGTGTCAACCGTTTCCCGCGGCGGCTATGGTCGTTCTTCCAGCGCCCGTGGGCATTGGGGAGGCTAATCATGCTGAGACACAACGTTCCTGTGCGACGGGATCTGGACCAGATCGCCGCTGACAACGGTTTCGACTTTCATATCATCGACAATGAAATCTATTGGGATGAGAGTCGGGCTTACCGTTTTACTCTGCGCCAGATTGAAGAGCAGATCGAAAAACCGACTGCGGAACTGCATCAGATGTGCCTTGAGGTGGTGGATCGCGCGGTTAAAGACGAAGAGATCCTGACGCAACTGGCGATCCCGCCGTTGTACTGGGATGTGATCGCTGAAAGCTGGCGCGCCCGCGATCCTTCGCTGTATGGACGGATGGATTTTGCCTGGTGTGGCAATGCGCCGGTGAAGCTGCTGGAGTACAACGCCGATACGCCAACTTCATTGTACGAGTCGGCTTATTTCCAGTGGCTGTGGCTGGAGGATGCCCGGCGCAGCGGCATTATTCCGCGTGATGCCGATCAGTACAATGCTATTCAGGAACGCCTGATTTCACGCTTTAGCGAGCTTTACAGTCGGGAACCGTTTTATTTTTGCTGCTGTCAGGACACCGACGAAGACAGGAGTACCGTGCTGTACTTGCAGGACTGCGCCGAGCAGGCAGGGCAGGAGTCGCGGTTTATCTACATTGAAGATCTCGGTTTGGGCGTCGGCGGTGTGCTGACCGATCTTGATGATAATGTCATCCAGCGTGCATTTAAGCTGTATCCGCTGGAGTGGATGATGCGTGACGATAACGGTCCGCTGCTGCGCAAGCGTCGCGAGCAATGGGTGGAGCCGTTATGGAAAAGTATCTTGAGTAATAAAGGGCTAATGCCGCTGCTTTGGCGCTTCTTCCCTGGTCATCCTAACCTTCTTGCATCCTGGTTCGATGGTGAAAAACCGCAGATTGCCGCTGGCGAAAGCTATGTGCGTAAACCGATCTACTCGCGCGAAGGCGGAAACGTCACCATTTTCGACGGTCAGAATAACGTCGTTGACCACGCTGATGGTGATTACGCCGATGAACCGATGATCTACCAGGCGTTTCAACCTCTGCCGCGATTTGGCGATAGCTACACACTCATCGGTAGCTGGATTGTCGATGATGAAGCGTGCGGAATGGGGATCCGTGAAGATAACACGCTGATCACCAAAGACACCTCTCGTTTCGTTCCGCATTACATTGCTGGCTAAGAATGTTTTAGCAATCTCTTTCTGTCAGGAATCCATGGCAGTGACCATACTAATGGTGACTGCCATTGATGGAGGGAGACACAGTGCACTGGCAAACTCACACCGTTTTTAATCAACCTATACCATTAAATAACAGCAACTTATACCTGTCTGATGGCGCGCTCTGCGAAGCGGTAACGCGTGAAGGTGCCGGCTGGGATAGCGATTTTCTAGCCAGTATTGGTCAGCAGTTAGGAACGGCTGAATCCCTTGAACTGGGGCGGCTGGCGAATGTGAATCCGCCTGAATTATTGCGCTACGATGCGCAAGGACGCCGTCTGGACGATGTGCGTTTTCACCCCGCCTGGCACCTGCTGATGCAGGCGCTATGTACCAATCGGGTGCACAATCTTGCCTGGGAAGAAGACGCTCGCTCCGGCGCATTTGTGGCGCGCGCGGCACGTTTTATGTTGCACGCACAGGTTGAGGCAGGGTCGTTATGTCCGATAACCATGACCTTTGCCGCCACGCCATTGCTGTTACAGATGTTACCCGCGCCGTTTCAGGACTGGACCACGCCGCTGCTGAGCGATCGCTACGATTCTCACTTATTGCCAGGTGGGCAAAAACGCGGTTTGTTGATTGGCATGGGAATGACGGAAAAGCAGGGCGGTTCCGATGTCATGAGCAACACCACCCGCGCAGAGCGCCTGGAAGATGGCTCTTATCGGCTGGTGGGGCATAAATGGTTTTTCTCGGTGCCGCAAAGCGATGCGCATCTGGTGCTGGCGCAGACTACGGGCGGTTTGTCCTGCTTTTTTGTGCCGCGCTTTTTGCCTGACGGGCAACGCAACGCGATTCGCCTCGAGCGGCTGAAAGATAAGCTGGGTAATCGCTCTAACGCCAGCTGCGAAGTGGAGTTTCAGGATGCCATTGGCTGGTTGTTGGGGCAGGAAGGGGAAGGAATTCGTCTGATCCTGAAAATGGGTGGGATGACGCGTTTTGATTGCGCCCTGGGTAGCCATGCCATGATGCGCCGTGCATTTTCGCTGGCGATTTATCATGCACATCAACGCCATGTTTTTGGTAATCCATTGATCCAACAGCCCCTTATGCGTCATGTCTTAAGTCGCATGGCACTTCAGCTTGAAGGGCAAACGGCGTTGCTGTTTCGTCTTGCGCGAGCGTGGGACCGGCGTGCCGATGCCAAAGAAGCCCTGTGGGCGCGTTTATTTACGCCTGCGGCGAAATTTGTGATCTGCAAACGAGGTATGCCGTTTGTGGCCGAAGCGATGGAGGTGCTGGGTGGCATTGGTTATTGCGAGGAGAGCGAGCTGCCGCGGCTTTACCGGGAGATGCCGGTAAACAGTATTTGGGAAGGTTCCGGCAATATTATGTGCCTGGATGTGCTGCGCGTTCTCAATAAGCAAGCGGGCGTATACGACTTATTGTCGGAAGCATTTGTGGAAGTGAAAGGGCAGGATCGCTATTTTGATCGCGCGGTTCGTCGTTTACAGCAGCAGCTGCGTAAGCCTGCTGAAGAACTGGGGCGAGAGATTACTCATCAGCTATTCCTGCTGGGCTGCGGTGCGCAAATGTTGAAATATGCCTCTCCGCCAATGGCGCAGGCGTGGTGTCAGGTGATGTTAGATACGCGCGGCGGCGTACGGTTGTCAGAGCAGATCCAGAATGATTTATTGCTGCGGGCGACGGGAGGAGTGTGTTTGTAAGTGTATACGACGCTGGTTTCGATTAACTCAATGAAATATGTGAAAATTGTTAGCCGGACAAGGCGCTCGCGCCGCATCCGGCATTGTTCATTTGCTGTAGATGACACTCACGCATACAGGATCGCCTGTACGCGCCAGTTATCAGGCTGCTGGTCTTCGTACATGGTAATAATGCGGTACCATGACGCACCTTGTTCATCGGCCTTTAACGCCACGATACGTTCCACGTCCTGCGGATCCCCTGAAATATTGCTAACTGAGATCTGACCTATTTCATTCAGGCCTGTCACGCAGTCAGCACTGGCGAATTCTGCAGACTGTGCCGTGGCGCTCGCAGGATAAGTCACTAATTGCAGCGAGGGTGAGGCAAGTAATTGTTTCATCGTCAGCTCCATTTTTCGTTTCCCCACATGTTGCAGGGCATTCCATCGCGGTAATAAACGCCCAGGCTTCCAGCCGGTAATTTATTGTGCACAGGTAAACGCATAGGGACGCAAAGCAATGTAAAGCTGACTATGTAAGTTGTCTGATTTATTTACGGTACAAAATGGCTTGTGAATACCACTGTCCTGTGACGATGGTTTCGTCCACCATGACGACAACGTAATAATCAGCTTTTGCAGCGACAGCTTTCGCTCTGATTTCTGCTAATGCGTCATCCGGAGAACCCCGAACCATCGTGCTTACGCTGCCTATTCGCTGTAACCCTTGCGTCTGGTCGCGGCGAATCTCTTGCGGATGGTCCGTTACTGGCGGTGCTGGCTGTGGCGTACCTTGCAGTGCGCTACAGGCACTTAACATCAACACCAATAATAAACTGGCAAACCGGTAAATAACGCTATTACGTTTCCTGCTAACCATAGTGTAGTGCCTTATTAATTTAACTTTGGGGGAATGTTCCCGAATTGTTACCTGGTACGCGATTTTCGAATGAAAACGTGATGAAAGCGTAACCCACTTCTCAACATTATGAACTAATACCGCCAGCAGAAACTTGTGCTAAGGATTTCTTCATGTCATACCAGACAAAAAGGAGAGACAGATGATTGAAATAGAATCACGCGAGCTGGCAGATATTCCCGTTCTTCATGCTTATCCTGTCGGGCAAAAAGATACCCCGTTACCGTGCGCGATTTTTTATCACGGCTTTACTTCGTCCAGTCTGGTGTATAGCTATTTTGCCGTTGCGCTGGCGCAGGCTGGTTTGCGGGTGATCATGCCGGATGCGCCCGATCACGGTAGCCGTTTTAGTGGTGACGCAGCGCGGCGGTTAAATCAATTCTGGCAAATCTTGCTACAAAGTATGCAGGAATTCACTACTTTACGTGCGGCAATAGCCGAAGAAAACTGGCTGCTTGATGACCGTCTGGCAGTCGGTGGTGCGTCGATGGGCGCGATGACGGCACTGGGGATTACCGCTCGCCACCCCACGGTGAGATGTACCGCCAGCATGATGGGATCGGGCTATTTTACATCGCTCGCCCGTTCACTGTTTCCACCGCTGATATCTGAAACGGCAGCACAGCAGAATGAATTCAATAACATTGTCGCGCCGCTGGCAGAGTGGGAAGCGACAAACCACCTGGAACAACTTGGTGACAGACCTCTACTGCTGTGGCATGGCCTTGACGATGACGTCGTGCCTGCCGACGAATCACTACGTTTGCAGCAGGCCTTAAGCGAGACGGGACGGGATAAACTGCTAACCTGTTCATGGCAGCCAGGCGTGCGTCACCGCATTACGCCTGAGGCGTTAGATGCTGCCGTGACATTTTTCCGCCAGCATCTTTAAACACGCAGAATGCTGACCCCTTGCGCTTCCAGTTGTTGCAGGATTTCCGGGTTAGCATTTTTGCCGGTGATCAGCATATCGATTTGATCGGCACGGCTAAAAAGCATTCCCGCGCGTTCGCCGATCTTACTGCTATCAACCAGTACCACCAGTTTCCCTACCACGCTTAGCATCTTCTGCTCTGCCATTGCCGTCAGCATATCGGTTTTATACAACCCTTCTGCTGTCAGCCCTTTGCCGCTGGTAAACATCCAGTGCCCGGCATAGAGACTGTTTTCGCTGCCTTGCGGGCTTAAAGTGATGGACTGACTTTTGTTGTACTGTCCGCCCATAATGATCACGCTGTCATGTTCTTGATCGATCAGGTAATTTGCCAGCGGTAGATAATTAGTGATGATTTGCACTGGCTTGCCACACATTTCCCGCCCAAGCAGAAACGCGGTGGAGCCGCAGTTGATGACTACGCTTTCGCCCGGATTAACCAGCTGCGAGGCCGCTTTAGCGATACGTACTTTTTCATCGTGATTCTGCGCCTGATGCAGATTCATCGGCGTCCAGCGCGGGCGCTGTTGGGTAATAGCTTCTGCGCCATTGCGCACTTTTTTCAGTTTGCCGCTTTCGTCAAGTTTATTGATATCGCGTCGCGCAGTGGCAGGCGAAATTCCCAGACGCTCAACGACTTTCTCAACGGTCACAAAGCCCAATTGTGCGAGCATTTCCAGGAGGATTTGATGTCTTTGTGCTTCAGTCATGAGCTATTCCGATAAAATTTGATTTTTTTAGATGATATTTGAAATAGCCAGGAAATACTATGCCGGATAGCGCGAGCATCTCCACGCTATCCGGTACAAGCGACAGATTACAGGAACGACTTGAACGGCAGATCTGGTTCAATAGTGAAGCAATCATCGAAACCACGCGGATAGTGGTACTCGAAGTTGTCTTTATCCAGCGGCCAGGTAAATTTGCCGCCAACCTGCCAGATAAACGGCTTGAAGCCATACTTCAGACGATCTTTTTTCATCTCCCACAGCACGCGGATCTCTTGCGGATCGGCCTGGAAGTTTGACCAGATATCGTGGTGGAACGGGATCACTACTTTAGCATTCAGCGCTTCGCCCATACGCAAGATATCAGCACTGGTCATTTTGTCGGTAATACCGCGTGGGTTTTCGCCGTATGAACCTAAAGCCACGTCGATCTGATGTTCGTTACCGTGCTTCGCATAATAGTTAGAGTAGTGGGAATCGCCGCTGTGATACAGAGAACCGCCCGGTGTTTTGAACAGATAGTTTACTGCGCGATCGTCCATGCCATCTGGCAGTACGCCAGCCGCTTTTTGATCGGCAGGCAGGGTGATCAGTGCAGTACGGTCGAAAGCGTCAAGCGCATGAATTTCAATGTCTTTCACTTTTACTACATCGCCCGGTTTGACCACGATGCAACGCTCTTTCGGTACGCCCCAGCCAATCCACAAATCCACACAGGTTTTCGGTCCAATGAACGGTACGTCATCAGCACAGTTCTGCATCACGGCAGCAGCAACGTTAACGTCGATATGATCGTTGTGATCGTGAGTCGCCAGTACCGCGTCGATCTGGCGAATCGCAAACGGATCAAGAACAAACGGGGTGGTGCGCAGGTTTGGCTGCAGTTTTTTCACGCCAGCCATGCGCTGCATCTGGTGACCCTGTTTCATTAACGGGTTACCGTGACTTTGTTTGCCAGTGCCGCACCAGAAATCAACGCAAACGTTGGTGCCACCTTCCGATTTCAACCAGATCCCGGTGCAGCCAAGCCACCACATCGCAAATGTGCCTGGAGCGGCCTGTTCTTGTTCAATTTCTTCATTCAACCAGCTACCCCACTCCGGGAAAGTGCTCAGGATCCAGGATTCACGGGTGATACTTTTCACTTTACTCATCGCCATTTACCTTCATGATTGTTCAATTCGAATCAATGTGTGATTGGTTTTGATTAATCCTGACACTATTTTTTCAGGAAGGCAATGACCATTTTTTGACTTTTTGCCAGGGAAGTGGTTGTTGATTTTGAGTGTGGAAAGATTTAATGGAATGTGTAATTCAATTAACTAAATGAATTTAAATGAATAAATATTTCATTATGTGAATCCCATTCTGTTTATATGGAATTATTTGCGTGCGACGTCACATTTAATCATAAATAATCTTGTTGTGATTACTTTTGAAAATTAGAGTGAGTGCACAACATTCCGGGTGTGTGGAATACCCGGTTACCTCTTCTTCAGGAGATCGTTATGGAGATCCTCTACAACATCTTTACCGTCTTTTTTAATCAGGTCATGACCAATGCACCGTTGCTGTTGGGTATTGTGACCTGCCTCGGCTACATCCTGTTGCGTAAAAGTGTCAGCGTCATTATCAAAGGCACGATCAAAACGATTATCGGTTTTATGTTATTGCAGGCAGGGTCGGGCATTCTGACCAGCACGTTTAAACCGGTGGTGGCGAAGATGTCCGAAGTTTACGGTATCAATGGTGCGATTTCCGATACCTATGCCTCCATGATGGCAACCATCGAACGTATGGGCGATGCCTATAGTTGGGTGGGTTATGCTGTGCTGTTGGCGCTGGCGCTGAATATTTGTTACGTACTGCTACGGCGTATTACCGGCATTCGCACCATCATGCTGACCGGGCACATCATGTTCCAGCAGGCGGGCCTGATCGCCGTCTCTTTCTACATCTTTGGCTATTCCATGTGGACCACCATCATCTGTACCGCGGTGCTGGTGTCGCTCTACTGGGGCATTACCTCCAATATGATGTACAAACCGACGCAGGAAGTAACTGACGGCTGTGGTTTTTCCATCGGTCACCAGCAGCAGTTCGCCTCCTGGATTGCTTACAAAGTCGCGCCGTATCTGGGTAAGAAAGAGGAGAGCGTAGAAGATCTCAAGCTGCCAGGCTGGCTGAATATCTTCCACGACAACATCGTCTCCACGGCGATTGTGATGACCATCTTCTTCGGGGCGATCCTGCTCTCTTTCGGCATTGATGTGGTTCAGGCGATGGCGGGTAAAACCCACTGGACGGTGTATATCCTGCAAACCGGTTTTTCGTTTGCTGTCGCTATCTTCATCATCACCCAGGGCGTACGTATGTTCGTTGCTGAGCTTTCAGAAGCGTTCAACGGTATCTCTCAACGTCTGATCCCGGGTGCAGTGCTGGCTATCGACTGCGCGGCGATTTATAGCTTTGCTCCTAACGCGGTGGTCTGGGGCTTTATGTGGGGCACCATCGGCCAACTGATTGCGGTGGGCATCCTGGTGGGTTGCGGCTCTTCTATTCTGATTATCCCTGGCTTTATTCCGATGTTCTTCTCGAACGCGACTATCGGCGTGTTTGC
>OEQV01000452.1_pt1 | contig 9981 bp, 8 predicted proteins | sample 1539821 | NCBI WGS metagenome assembly OEQV01 (sample SAMEA3891244, study PRJEB23780) | metagenome | biome: terrestrial biome; feature: animal house; material: water of meat washing | place: Italy | collected 2015-05-12 | reverse complement strand
TTGGCGATTGGGGCATAGGGTGTCCAGTTGATGCGAAACGTCGGGTTGAAAAGCGCGAAAAAAGCAGTCTATCAGTTTTGTCGCGGCTATGGATCCGGTATGGCGAGCCAGAGTCCGGGCTCGGCGGCAAAGCGCGGGGCAAACCAGTGCTGGCGCACCGCAGTGGGCATTTCGCTCGCGGCGATGGGGCGGCGACTGAGGCGGCAGGCTCCCTGAGAGAGCGCCAGCGCCGCATCCCCCTTGTACCAGCCATCGGTGACGGCCAAGGCCGTGGTTTCCCGCAGCAGCCTTACCCCCCACTGGGTCACCAGCGCCGGGCAGCTTTTCTCTGCGAGCCTTGCTGCCTGCACCATGGCGGGCGGACGGGGCAGGGTGAAGGTCGCGCCGAGCAGCAGCAATCCGGCCACCGCGACCAGCCCCTCGCCACGGCGCGGCAGCCAACCTGCCAGCAGCACGATACCGAGCAGGGTGATGGGGGCCAGATGGCGGGGATTGTCGGGATTCTGGCCAAACAGGGTCCAGAGCAGCAGGGCGAGCCAGTAGAGTGTCCAGAGTGGGGAGAGGGCGGCAGGGTGGTTTTTTGATCTTTGCCAAAGCGGCAGTACCAGCAGCGCCCCGACAGCCAAGGGCCAGAGCGGGGTGAGCTGATCGTTGAAGGTGTTCGCCCAGCTCAGCAGCCGATCGCCGTGGGCCGCCGCCGTGTTGCCCCACAGGGTAAAGTGGCCGTCGGTAAAGCGCCGCCCCTCGCTGAAATAGGCCCAGCCATCGGCCTGCCAGACAAACAGCAGGCTGATAAGCCCCACCAGCGCGATGGGGAGCACAAACCTGACGCGCGTTCCCTGCTGCGCCATCCCCAGCCAAAGGGGCAGCAGCGCCAGCACGAAGTAGGAGGGGCGCAGCGCCAGCAACAGACCCAGCAGTAGACCGGCCAGCGCTGGTTTGCGATGTTGCAAGGCCAAGAGCGCGCCCAGCCAAGCTGCGAGCGCCGGCCCATCCGAAAGGCCGGAGAGCGCCAGCGTCGGGGTGAGCGGCAGGGCCAGCACCAGCAGCCAGATCGGCGCTAGCAGGCTGGGCCGTTGCCACAATCTCACCGCCAGCAAGGCGGCGAGCGGCGCCAGCAAACTGCTACCGAGCAGACTTGCCCACTGCACCGCGCGGGCCGGCTCGTCTACCGCCAGATTGATCAGCCGCGCCAGCCAGATAAAGGCGGGGTAGCCCGGAAAGTGGGGGGAGAACTCCAGCACGCTAAAGCGCGTCACCCCGTGGGCGAAATTGAGGGCATCGTCGGAATCGAGGGCCACCGGGAAGGTAAAGAGCCAGCCCGTCCAGACCAGTTGCAGAAGGATCAGCAAGTAGGGTCGATTAGCGAAGCGTAATCGGCCGTGGTGACGCCCCCCTTCTCCCCTTGCGGGAGAAGGGCCGGGGATGAGGGGGGCCGTCGGCATCAATGAGAGGCCATCAAAGCGGCGCCAGCACGGCCATCAGCGCTTTTTCTGCATCGCTAAAGGCGGCGGCATCGGCGGGCTTGGCGCCCACCCCGAATACCCCCGGGTTGCCGATGGCATCCAGCACCTTGGCCAGCGCCTGTTCGGCCGCCTTGCGATCCCCTTCACTGAGGGAGGGGAGGATCAAATCGAGGAAGCGCTTGCTCTTGACCACCAGCACCTTGGCGGTCTGGTAGTCGCCAAGATTCTGGCTGGCCCCTTCGAGGCGGCGCTCGATCTCCGCCTTGTAGGCGCGGTTGAGCAGGGCGGCGGTGGCGGCGGCATCTTTGGCCTTGATGGCGGCGGCCAGCGGCCCTTGCAGCTCCACCTTGTGGTGCTGTTCCAGATAGGTCAGCTCGTCGGCAATCTCGCTCAAGGTGGCGCTGGCATCCTTGCCGTCAGTGGCGGCGCCCAGCAGCGCCTCGCGGGCGTCGATCAGCGGCTCCTTGCCGGCGGCGGCGTAGGAGTAAGCCTGCGCCTGCCCGCTCAGGGTCAGCAGCAGGGTGAGGGCGAGTAAACCCGGGCGGATGGTCATCCTGTTCTCCTTACTTATGCCAATGGCGCGGCACTCAGGCCACGCTCTGGGTTTCAATCACGGTATTTTCGTTGCGATGGTTGAAGATGGCGTGGCGTCTGTCCACCCCGTCGATCACCATGTCGGCGGCCATCATCCCCATCTCCATGGCGGTGTCGGTGAAGATGTAGCGGAATGTCCCCTGACGGCCGGTCATGATGAGGTTGGTGATGGGCATCAGCGCCTTGATGGCTTCGTTGCGGCGGGCCTGATAGCCGAGATCCATCAGCGGATAGGCGTATTCGCTACGCGCTTCAAAAGTTTCATCGCCAAGCTTGGCGGTATCGACACCGAGGCTCGCGAGATCGGCGGTAACCCGACCGCGCAGATCAGAGAGCGGCGCCTGCCAGGTGGCATCCCCCGGATTGCAGGGGATCTCCAGCATCACCGAGGTCTGGCCCTGGGGCGCCATAAAGGGGCTGCGGCGGCGCGGCTCCTGCAGGCGGGTGGCCAGAATATGGGGGTCGGAGAGGTACTGCCAGGTGTTGTCCGACAGGTTCTCCTGTTTGAGCGGCATATTGACGAAGCGAAGCGACCGGTAGTGCAGATCGCACGGCAAGCCCAGATGCTGGCAGGTGAGCGGCAGCGGCAGGGTGGAGATCACCTGATCAAAGCGCTCGCTCTGCTCAACGTCATCTTGTTTCCAATAAACCCGTTCGATGCGGCCATCAGCCTGCTCAAGGCGGGTGATGGTGGCGCCGGTTTTCAGCTCAACGCCCTCTGCCACAAGTCGCTCACCCAGAGTGGTGAAGATCTGGCCGAAGCCATATTTGGGGTAGCGGTATTTGCGGGCATAGGTGCGCACCGAGATACTGCCGTTGCGTCTTGGCAGCAGGCGGCGCGCCACGTCTTTGAGATCGATGAGGCTGATGCGCTGACCGGCCCAGTCGGCGGAGAGCTTGTCCGGGTTGATGCCCCACAGCTTGCCGGTGTAGCCCTCGAAAAACTGGCGGTAGAGGGTGCGGCCGAAGTGGCTCTGGATCCACTCGGCAAAGCTCGCCTTGGCAAAATCGGTGGGCTTCTTGGCAAAGGGCAACAGCAGCAAGTCTTTCACCGCACCGGCCATCAGGGCGAGCGGCGCCGTCTTGAGCAGGTTGGGCAGGTTCAAGGGGTAGTCATAGGTGCGCCCGCCAAAGCGGATGACGCTCTTGCGCTCGGCGTGGAGCAGGTCGTCCCCCATCAGCTCGTCGATAAAGGCGAGCAGCTCGGGGTTCTTGGTGATAAAGCGGTGGCCGCCGTAGTCAAAGCGATACTCCCCATCGCGCCCCTTGAAGGTCTGGGTGGCGCACATGCCGCCGACCACCGGCTCCTGCTCGAACAGGGTGACTGCAAAACCGGCGCGGCGCAGGCGCCAGGCGGCCATCAAACCGGCGGGGCCAGCACCCAGCACTGCAATGCTTTTCTTGTTGTTATCGCTCATGACCTATTCCGAAACTGCTTGATAGATAAGGGAACCGCGCCAAGGCGCGGCTCCCGAATGGTGTTGTTACCCCGTGGCCTTGTTGCCACAGGGCGTGCGGGCTCAGCCCTTGCTGGATGCGGCGCTCACCTGCGGGCGATAGCTGCGCTGCCAGAGGGTAACGAAGATCGCCAGATAGAGGGCCCAGGTCAGCAGCTGCAAGCCAGCGGGTGAGGCATTGTAGCCAAACAGGGCGCGCAGGAAGGTACCAAATACCCCCTGATCGTCGAGAATGTGGCTGATGTCGAACACCGGCGTGGTCCAGAAGGTGATGATCTCTGCCGCCTGCAACATGTTGACGGCGGACGAGAGCAAGCCTGCGGCGATGATGATGATAAGCAGGCCGGTCCAGCGGAAGAAGGGGGCCAGCGCCACCTTGCGGGTGGAGCGCAGCAGCCCCCACACCAGCGCGATGGAGACCAGCAGCCCCGCCAGCGCGCCCATCAGGCCGGATTGCAGATCCACCCCTTGCCCGGAGTAGAGCAGGGCGGAGAAGAAGAGCACGGTTTCAAACCCTTCGCGCATCACCGCCAGAAAGGCGAGCAGCACCAGACCAAACAGGTTGCCGCCATCGATGGCCGCATCGATGCGCGCCGTCATGGCCCCCACCTGGGATTTGGCCTGCTTTTGCATCCAGATCGCCATATAGGTGAGCACCAGAGTGGCGAAGATGAGGATCCCCGCCATCAAGAGGTGGTTGTAGCGCTCGCTCTCGAACTGGCTCACCACCACCTGGAACAGGAAGGCGACCACAAGGGAGGCGATAAGGCCAAGCCCCACCCCCAGATAGATGAACTTGTTGTAGCGGCTCGCCCCCAGCTTGGCGAGGTAGGAGAGGCAGATGCCGACCAGCAGGAAGGCTTCCAGCCCCTCGCGCAGGGTAATGAGAAAACTTGCAAACATCAGGATTGAGGCTCCGTAGCGGGCGTGACGGGGAGAGGCTGCAAGGTAAGTTGCAACCGATTTAGCTGCACTATGGGTGGCTCCGGCAAGCTGGGCTCGGCGGCGCGCACCGCATCATTGACCCACTTGGGGTAGGTGCGGAAATTGAGTTTGATATCGGCCTTGAAGGGCCCTTGGGCATCTGCGGGCAGCGGCCAGGCTTCATCGCGCCAGCCATCGGCCGGAATGCGGGTATCTTCCAAGAGCTTGGCGTAGCGCCAGAACTTGAGCCCCACCGGCTTGCCCTCGGCATCGCCGAACACTTTTCTGAACAGTCGCGCATCCTCAGGGACAGCGCCATCCACCGGCTGGCCGCTGGCAAGCACCACCTTGCCGCTGGCGTCGGTGACGGTCAGCTCCAGCCAGAGTTCACGAAAATCGGCCACCCCGGTGGGCAGGGCATGGCCCGCGCCGGTATTGGCGACCCGCACCACCAGCTGCTGACTATCGGCAGCCTGTTCGATACGGGCGGAGAGGGTAGCGCTGGAGCGCAGCAGGGCCAGGCTCTCCTGCTCAAGGTCGGGATTGCGCAGCCCCACCAGCTGGTGCTGGGCGCCGGTAAAGTTGTGGCGATAGAGCCGCGCCTTCATGGTGCCGTTTTCGGTGGACTGGCCCGCCACCGGCGCGCCGCCATTGCCCGGCTCCGGGTTCATATGGCAGTCGATGCAGGTGCGCCGCTTGGCGGGATCCTCGGCCTTGGCGAAGCTGGATTTTTCCCACTCGTCCCAGGTGTTGACGATATTGGCGCCGGTGCCCGGGGCAAACTCGTTGTGGCACGACTTGCACAGGGCCGCGTCGCGGTAGAAATCCTTCTGATAGGAGGCTTTGTGGGCCGCCGGACGGGCGTTGATCTGCCGCTCGGCCAGCCAGTGCTGGAGGCTGCCGCCCGGGGCATCCTCGAACACATAGCTCTCGCGGTCTTTCAAATTCACGGTAAAGGCGCTGTTGCCGCCCGCATCTTCCACTTTGGTGATGCGATGGCAGAGCACACAGCCGGTCCCTTCCTCAACCACAGGTTCGCCCGCCTTGTGGGCGGCAATCAGCGAGGCGCCGCCCTGCTCGAACATGTGGGAGCCCTTGGGCAGATCCAGCTGGCCGGTCATCACCTGCTGGGGCATATGGCAGCCCTGACACCACTGACCGAACGCTTCCCCTTCGGTTTCGCGGGCCAGCGCCTGCACCACCTTGTAGTAGGGGTGGGAGTTGCCCATCAGCCGGTGGTTGCTCTCGCTCCAGTCCTTGAACGCCTGTTGGTGGCAGTTCTGGCAGGAGGCGGAGTTGAGCCACTCCTTCGGGTGGGTAGTCGGCGCCTTGGCGGGATCCGTGCGCGGGGCATCGAGTCGCAGCCAGTTGGCAAGATAGGGGAGGTTGCCATCGGCGGTGACGAAGGCGTGCAGATCTTCCATCATCGCTTTCACTTCCGGTTGGGGCCTCGCGGGGTCAACTGCCTCGGCCCCATCGCGGGTGTCATGGCCCATGCCGCCCTGGGTCTGCTGGGTCATGCGCAGGTATTCGCCGACAAAATCCCCCGCCACCATGTTGGTGAGGTTGGCGTGGCCGTTGATGGCGTTGTCGCCGCTCTTCTGGCGATGGGCCGCCATCAGATAGCGGTTGGTGAAGTTGAACCCGTCCAGATGGCAGGAGTTGCAGCTCATCCAGTTGTCCCCCGCCATGGGGAAGCGTGAGTTGGACGCTGTGTTACCAAGGTTGAACAGCCGCTCGCCGCGCTGAAGCGGCTCGGGGCGCGGATCCGTCTCTACCAGCTTGGCGAAGTGGGGCACATCGACGGTGACCCGGGCAAACGGGCCGCTGCCGCCGCTATTGAGGCGGGTGAGATCCTGCCCCATGGCGTTGTGCACCAGAATATGGTCGCCATCGATCAGCAGATCCCGCGGATTCTGGCCCGGCAGGTGACGCAAGAGCTGGGTCGCCTTGGCGCCCCCCTGAAACTTCTTGCGGCGGTGGCGGTTGTTGTTGGACTTGCCGCTGCGGGAGAGGTCAAACACCAGCAGATCTTCCGAGCCCGCCAGGGTCAGATAGACCCGCTTGCCGTCGGCGGCGAAGCGCGCCGCGAACGGGTTGGAGACGATCTGGCTGCGGTTGCCGACGCTTGGCAGGTTGATCTGCAAAAAGAGCTGTTTTCTTTCATCGACCCGCTCTTTCTCCTCATCGAGATCGATGATGGAGACGGCCGGAAAGACGGTGCTCTGAAACTGGAAGGGGTGGCTGAAGCTCCACAGCACATGGGGCAGCCAGGCCTCGCTGCCATCGGGGGAGAGGGCGATGCCATCGAGCAGGCGCGGCAAGCCCTGGGAGTCGCTCGGCGTGTCGCTATGGGTCTCGGCCAGGGTAATGAGCTTGGGCTTGGGAAGCGAAGCTCCCTTGGCGCCGTGGCCAAGCTTGGCGAGATCATAGATGGCGAGCTGGCCGGTCATGGCGTGGGTGAGCAGCAGGCGATCGTCGTTGGTCAGGGCTAGTCCACGGGGAGTCTCGGCGGTTTCTGCATCCAGCTGGAGGTTGCCCGCGGTGTCGTAGGCCTGCAGGCGAGCGGATTCGAACAGCGTGACCCAGAACCACTGCCGCTTGGCATCGAAGATGACCCCGTAGGGTCTATGGCCGGTGGGGATCGCCTTTTCCAGATCGAGATCATCATCCAGCAGCAGCAGGCGATCGCCGCTGTAGTCGGTGACCAGCAGGGTGCCGTCATCGGCGCGGGCCAGCTGGCGCAGATCGCCCCCCAGCTGCACCTCTTTGAGCCGCTTGCCGCTATCGCGCTCAAGCAGGGTGACGGAACCTGCGCTCAGGTTGGCGGTGACGAGGCGCGGGCTTTGCCCCTCCTCATAGGCGAGCATCCCGGCGCCCATCTGCTGGGCAAACGCAAAGGGGCTGGCCAGCAGCAGGACGAGGGCCAGCAGGGGTGACAAATATGCAGAGAACGATGACTTCAACATGGGATCAGGAGCGCCATTTCAAGATGGTCCAGCGCCAGGCGTGGCGCAGCACCAGAGGAGTTAACGCCAACGCGCTCAGCCAGTGGGCCCAGCTGGCGAGGTTGCCCATGGCATCGCCCGGGGTGCCGTGCAGCACCAGCAGCAGGCCGCTGGCCAGACAGATCAGCAGCAGGGCTTCGATAATCCGCCCCGTGGTGCGCAAAAAGGGTTTGTTGCTGCGGTTCAACAAGCTGCGATGGGAGAGCCAGAAGGCGCCAAACAGCAGGGGAAACAGGGTGAGCGAGAGCATCACATGGAAAAACAGATTCCAGCGTGCCAGCGACCAGAGCGGGGTCAGCGGCTCCCACAGCAGCAGGCCGGAGAAGAACATCAGATAGAGGGTGCCCTCGGCGGCCTGATGGTGGTAGGCCAGCCACTGCCAGAATTGTCGGGGTGAGAGAGAAAGGCTTGTCATAAAGGCTCCAGCACCCGGGCGGGGCAGCCCGGGGGGAGCAAGTTTATAACGCAGTAAGAGTAATGAAAAGTGTTATCAATTGTATTGCTGGTGAATCAAGGCTGAACAAGCACAGTGATCAGGCCCGACTATTTATGATCCGCCATCCGCTCGGTCACCGCATAGATGAGCGCGGCCAGCGAGAAGGCGAGAAACACCACCACGGACCACTTCATCTCCACCTCATTGGTGATGCCATCTTCGAGAAATGCCTTGAGCACCTCCACCCCGGCGATGGTCACCAGCGAGTTGATGACGATGAGCTTGAGGGAGGCAAAGTTGATCTTGCTGAGCCAGTTGTCGCCGATAGCCTCGCGCTGCTCCTGAGTCTGGATAAATTGCACATAGCCGCAGACCGCCACCAGGATCAGCATCTGGGCCACCAGCACGAAGTCCACCAGGGTCAGCACACCGGTGATGAGGTCCATGTAGGGGATCTCGATGATGTTGATGCAGAGCAGATAGAGCTGCATGGCAAACTTCACCATCAGCAGGGCCACGCACACCAGAATGCAGACGTAGAAGGGGAACATCATCAATCGGCTGCCATTGAGCATGAAATTGAATCGACGCATGAAAACTCCGATGTTGGGAACAGGGGTAAATAGAGTGAGTATGACGCGAGCAGCCCGCAGCGTTGCATGACTGTGGGGACTCATTATGCCGGGTCGCCCCCTGCTTGCGCCTATAAAAAAATAAAAAGCCATCATAAAAAATAAAACCGCATCCCGCTGTCTTATTTGTGATTTTTCCCTGCCGTAACATGCCGCTTCTCGATTCCGGGGGGCGACTGCCTCCCTCCTATTTATCAGGCTCGGCCCACTCTTGTGGCCGCTTGCCAGGAGTGTTGCGATGCGTATTGGTCTGCTGTTGAGTATGGGGATGCTGGTTGCAAGCGGGGTTCAGGCTGAAGCTCTGGGAGCCATTCCCGGGGAATCTGGCTTTTCCGGCAGTGTGCTGGCGGGGGCCAGCGTTGGCGAGACCAAGTCCAATTTTGCCACGGGGAGTGCAGGTAGCGAGCGGATTGACGCACTGGGGGCGGCGGTAAAGCAACACAATGTTGCACCGGCGATCAACGGGGATCTGCGCTACACCTTTGCCTCCACCGGTAGCCAGCTGTTCCTGGGCAACCTCATTCAGGATGCCATTCGCGGCGACGGCACCCAGCAGTTCGGGCTGCGCCAGCAGCTGGGGGACAAGGGGATCGTGGCCGGTTCGCTGGTGTTCAATGCCACCCCGGTCAAGGTGTGGCGCGATCCCTTTGCGGTGGGGGTGGCACGTCAGGAGAGCGAGGTGCGCTCCCACGGTGCCCGTCTGGCGTGGGACAACATCTGGGGCAGTGCGCTCAGTGGCAGCATCACCAGCCGCGACGTCAAGGTGGATGGGGAGTCCAGCGGCGAGCAATATGGTCGCGCTGTGATGGGGATGCTGGATCGCAATGGCCGGGTCAACTCCGCCGAGCTCTCCTACCAGTTCCGGCTGGCAGACGATCAGTTCCTCGAGCCAGCATTGCGCTACCAGAAGGCGGATCTGGCGGGCAGTGCCGAGTCTTATGTGAGCAAGGGGTTGCAGCTCACCTACGCCAAAACCTCGCCCCGCTGGTCATTTGTCAGCAACCTCTATCTGGGCAAGCGCGACTATGACGAGGCCAACCCGCTGTTTGGCCAGCGTGCCGACAGCCGCGACATGGCCATCGATGCCACCCTCTTCTGGCACCAGCTGTTTGGCATTGCGCCGCTCTCTGCACTCCTGAGCGCCAGCTACGCCAATGCAGACTCCGGGATCGACTTTTACGATATTCGCGCCACCAGCATCACCACGGGCCTGCTCTACCGTTTCTGATCCCGGCATCCGGCAGTGAGATGAGGTGCATACAAAGGGGCTGGTCAATCCAGCTCTTTGTTTATGGGATGGCGCTCAATAGACAATTCAAGCTGTATGCAGGTTGGTCATCACATGCAGGCAAGAGGCGTTATGACAGAGGGCATTTGAAGGGCGCGCGTGACAGGGAAGGAGGCGAACAGCAGATACGAAAAAGCCCAGCCAAAAGGCTGGGCTTTAGAATTTGGCTCCCTCGA
>OEQV01000450.1_pt1 | contig 10002 bp, 8 predicted proteins | sample 1539821 | NCBI WGS metagenome assembly OEQV01 (sample SAMEA3891244, study PRJEB23780) | metagenome | biome: terrestrial biome; feature: animal house; material: water of meat washing | place: Italy | collected 2015-05-12 | reverse complement strand
AGTCACAATTCTCAAAATCAGAAGAGTATTGCTAATGAAAAACATCAATCCAACGCAGACCGCTGCCTGGCAGGCACTACAGAAACACTTCGATGAAATGAAAGACGTTACGATCGCCGATCTTTTTGCTAAAGACGGCGATCGTTTTTCTAAGTTCTCCGCAACCTTCGACGATCAGATGCTGGTGGATTACTCCAAAAACCGCATCACTGAAGAGACGCTGGCGAAATTACAAGATCTGGCGAAAGAGTGCGATCTGGCGGGCGCGATTAAGTCGATGTTCTCTGGCGAGAAGATCAACCGCACTGAAAACCGCGCTGTGCTGCACGTAGCGCTGCGTAACCGTAGCAATACCCCGATTTTGGTTGATGGCAAAGACGTAATGCCGGAAGTCAACGCGGTGCTGGAGAAGATGAAAACCTTCTCGGAAGCGATTATCTCCGGTGAGTGGAAAGGCTATACCGGCAAAGCAATCACTGACGTAGTGAACATCGGGATCGGCGGTTCTGACCTCGGCCCGTACATGGTGACCGAAGCACTGCGTCCGTACAAAAATCACCTGAACATGCACTTTGTTTCTAACGTCGATGGGACTCACATCGCGGAAGTGCTGAAAAAAGTAAACCCGGAAACCACGCTGTTCCTGGTAGCATCTAAAACCTTCACCACTCAGGAAACCATGACCAACGCCCATAGTGCGCGTGACTGGTTCCTGAAAGCGGCTGGTGATGAAAAACACGTTGCGAAACACTTTGCGGCGCTTTCCACCAATGCCAAAGCCGTTGGCGAGTTTGGTATTGATACTGCCAACATGTTCGAGTTCTGGGACTGGGTTGGCGGCCGTTACTCTTTGTGGTCAGCAATTGGCCTGTCGATTGTTCTCTCCATCGGCTTTGATAATTTTGTTGAACTGCTTTCTGGCGCACACGCGATGGACAAGCATTTCTCCACCACGCCTGCCGAGAAAAACCTGCCTGTCTTGCTGGCGCTGATCGGCATCTGGTACAACAATTTCTTTGGTGCGGAAACTGAAGCGATTCTGCCGTATGACCAGTATATGCACCGTTTCGCGGCGTACTTCCAGCAGGGCAATATGGAGTCCAACGGAAAGTATGTTGACCGTAACGGTAACGTTGTGGATTACCAGACTGGCCCGATTATCTGGGGTGAACCAGGTACTAACGGTCAGCACGCGTTCTACCAGCTGATCCACCAGGGAACCAAAATGGTACCGTGCGATTTCATCGCTCCGGCTATCACCCATAACCCGCTCTCTGATCATCACCAGAAACTGCTGTCTAACTTCTTCGCCCAGACCGAAGCGCTGGCGTTTGGTAAATCCCGCGAAGTGGTTGAGCAGGAATATCGTGATCAGGGTAAAGATCCGGCAACGCTTGACTACGTGGTGCCGTTCAAAGTGTTCGAAGGTAACCGCCCGACCAACTCCATCCTGCTGCGCGAAATCACTCCGTTCAGCCTGGGGGCGTTGATTGCGCTGTATGAGCACAAAATCTTTACTCAGGGCGTGATCCTGAACATCTTCACCTTCGACCAGTGGGGCGTGGAGCTGGGTAAACAACTGGCGAACCGTATTCTGCCAGAGCTGAAAGATGACAAAGAAATCAGCAGCCACGATAGCTCGACCAATGGTCTGATTAACCGCTATAAAGCGTGGCGCGGTTAATCATTGTCGATATGTAGGCCGGATAAGGCGTTCACGCCGCATCCGGCAACCGATGCCTGATGCGACGCGGTCGCGTCTTATCAGGCCTACAGGTCGATGCCGATATGTACATCGTATTCGGCAATTAATACATAGTACGATTGATTAAATAGCCTTAAAAACAATGCCGACGTTATGTCGGCATTGTTTTATCAGATAAATCCCCTTGTCTGTGATTTAACGGAAATCATACCGTGAGGTTAATCCTAAAATAGATTTTTAATCGTGATTGATTTCGGAAAATACTCAGATTAATTACTTTTACTTTTATTTTAACATTATGATTTTTAATGTTATTTATATATAAGTTGTAGCTTATATTTGATATTCATTCCAATTATCCTAAAACCCCATCACTAATTCCCCGCGCCGTAATTCGCATGCTTTAGTTGTGTATACTCGATCCCGCCCGAAATGTTTTTGGGTAAATCTCCATTCATTCAATGAAGGGAAATTGTTATGAAAAAAGTTCTGTATGGCATTTTTGCCATATCTGCGCTTGCGGCGACTTCTGCGTGGGCTGCACCTGTACAGGTGGGCGAAGCGGCAGGGTCGGCAGCAACGTCGGTTTCGGCGGGGAGTTCCTCCGCGACCAGCGTCAGCACCGTAAGCTCGGCGGTGGGTGTCGCGCTCGCGGCAACCGGTGGCGGTGATGGTTCTAATACCGGGACCACAACAACCACGACCACCAGTACCCAGTAATAAAGTATGTATCCCCAAAATAATTCGAGTCATCGCATCTGTGGCTTGAAGTATGAAGGGATTTACCATAACCACACTCCGGTGTGGTTATTCTGCCCCTCTGGAGAAGAGTCGTGAAGCGACCTGCACTCATTCTTATCTGCCTGCTATTACAGGCCTGTTCAGCCACGACTAAAGAGCTGGGCAATTCACTGTGGGACAGTCTGTTCGGTACGCCAGGCGTACAGCTGACGGATGATGATATTCAAAATATGCCCTACGCCAGCCAGTATATGCAGCTTAATGGCGGGCCGCAATTGTTTGTGGTGCTGGCCTTCGCTGAAGACGGACAACAAAAATGGGTCACTCAGGATCAGGCCACTCTCGTCACACAACATGGTCGTCTGGTGAAGACTTTGCTTGGCGGCGACAACCTGATTGAAGTGAATAACCTTGCCGCCGACCCGCTGATTAAACCCGCACAAATTGTTGATGGTGCAACATGGACGCGCACGATGGGCTGGACCGAGTACCAGCAGGTACGCTACGCCACCGCACGCTCAGTCTTCAAATGGGATGGCACCGATACCGTCAAGGTCGGCAGCGATGAAACCCCGGTTCGCGTGCTGGACGAAGAAGTCTCCACCGACCAGGCGCGCTGGCATAACCGCTACTGGATCGACAGTGAAGGGCAGATTCGCCAGTCGGAACAGTATCTCGGCGCGGATTATTTCCCGGTGAAAACCACTCTCATCAAGGCGGCAAAACAATGATTAAACAAACTATTGTCGCATTGATTTTGAGTGTGGGGGCGTCATCAGTCTTCGCGGCGGGAACCGTCAAGGTATTCAGCAATGGCAGCAGTGAGGCCAAAACACTAACAGGCGCAGAGCATTTAATCGATCTGGTAGGCCAACCGCGGCTGGCAAACAGCTGGTGGCCCGGTGCGGTGATTAGCGAAGAGCTGGCAACGGCGGCAGCATTGCGTCAGCAGCAGGCGTTGCTGACACGGCTGGCAGAACTGGCCGCAGACTCCAGCGCTGACGATGCCGCTGCGATTAACGCCTTACGCCAGCAAATTCAGGCGTTGAAAGTGACGGGTAGGCAAAAAATCAATCTTGATCCCGATATCGTCCGCGTTGCCGAACGCGGTAACCCACCGTTGCAGGGCAACTACACGCTGTGGGTCGGACTACCGCCGTCCACGGTCACGTTGTTCGGGCTTATCAGCCGTCCTGGCAAGCAGCCATTCACTCCAGGTCGCGACGTGGCGAGCTATCTCTCTGACCAGAGCCTGCTCAGCGGTGCGGATCGCAGCTACGCGTGGGTGGTTTACCCGGACGGACGCACGCAAAAAGCGCCGGTGGCTTACTGGAACAAGCGTCACGTAGAGCCGATGCCCGGCAGCATTATTTATGTTGGCCTCGCGGACTCCGTCTGGAGTGAGACGCCTGATGCCCTTAACGCCGACATTCTTCAGACTCTGACGCAGCGGATACCTCAATAATGAAAAAAAGACATCTGCTTAGCTTACTGGCGCTGGGCATTAGCACAGCTTGCTACGGCGAAACATATCCTGCGCCCATTGGTCCGTCGCAGTCGGATTTCGGTGGCGTAGGATTATTACAAACGCCCACCGCGCGTATGGCACGGGAAGGGGAGTTGAGTCTGAACTATCGCGATAACGATCAGTACCGTTATTACTCAGCTTCAGTGCAACTCTTCCCGTGGCTGGAAACAACGCTGCGCTACACCGACGTGCGCACCCGGCAGTACAGCAGCGTCGAAGCGTTCTCTGGCGATCAAACGTATAAAGATAAAGCCTTCGATCTCAAACTGCGTTTGTGGGAAGAGAGTTACTGGCTGCCGCAAGTGGCGGTTGGTGCGCGGGATATCGGCGGTACGGGGCTGTTTGATGCGGAATATCTTGTTGCCAGCAAAGCCTGGGGGCCGTTCGATTTTACGCTCGGCCTGGGCTGGGGATATCTGGGTACCAGCGGTAATGTGAAAAATCCGCTCTGTTCAGCCAGTGATAAATATTGCTATCGCGATAACAGCTACAAACAGGCGGGATCTATCGACGGTAGCCAGATGTTCCACGGTCCTGCCTCACTGTTTGGCGGCGTGGAATACCAGACGCCCTGGCAACCGCTGCGCCTGAAACTGGAGTATGAAGGCAATAATTATCAGCAGGATTTTGCCGGTAAGCTTGAGCAAAAAAGTAAGTTTAACGTCGGGGCGATTTATCGCGTTACCGATTGGGCCGACGTTAACCTTAGCTATGAACGTGGCAACTCCTTTATGTTTGGCGTCACGCTGCGCACCAACTTTAACGATCTGCGCCCGTCCTACATCGATAACGCCCGCCCGCAATATCAACCGCAGCCGCAGGATGCCATTTTGCAGCATTCGGTGGTGGCGAATCAGTTAACGCTGTTGAAATACAATGCCGGACTTGCCGATCCGCAGATCCAGGCGAAAGGCGATACGCTGTATGTTACCGGCGAGCAGGTGAAATATCGTGATTCGCGCGAAGGGATCATCCGTGCTAATCGGATCGTGATGAACGATCTGCCGGATGGGATCAAAACGATCCGCATTACGGAAAATCGCCTTAACATGCCGCAGGTGACGACGGAAACCGATGTCGCCAGCCTGAAAAATCATCTCGCCGGAGAGCCGTTGGGCCACGAAACGAAGCTGGCGCAAAAACGCGTCGAGCCAGTGGTTCCGCAGTCCACCGAGCAGGGCTGGTATATCGACAAATCACGCTTTGATTTCCACATCGATCCGGTGCTGAACCAGTCGGTCGGTGGCCCGGAAAACTTTTACATGTATCAGCTGGGCGTGATGGGAACGGCGGATTTGTGGCTGACGGACCATCTGCTGACCACCGGCAGCCTGTTTGCAAATCTTGCCAACAACTACGACAAGTTTAACTACACCAATCCGCCGCAGGACTCGCACTTACCGCGCGTTCGTACCCATGTGCGCGAGTATGTGCAGAACGATGTCTATGTGAATAACCTGCAAGCCAACTACTTCCAGCATCTGGGCAACGGCTTCTACGGTCAGGTCTACGGAGGTTATCTCGAAACCATGTTTGGCGGTGCGGGGGCAGAAGTGTTGTATCGCCCGCTGGACAGCAACTGGGCGTTTGGTGTGGATGCCAACTACGTTAAACAGCGCGACTGGCGTAGTGCAAAAGATATGATGAAATTCACCGACTACAGCGTGAAAACCGGACATCTGACCGCCTACTGGACGCCATCTTTCGCTCAGGATGTGTTAGTGAAAGCGAGCGTCGGGCAGTATCTGGCAGGGGATAAAGGCGGCACGCTGGAGATCGCCAAACGCTTTGATAGCGGCGTGGTGGTGGGTGGCTATGCCACGATCACTAATGTTTCAAAAGAGGAGTACGGCGAAGGGGACTTCACCAAAGGCGTGTATGTCTCGGTACCGTTGGATCTCTTCTCGTCTGGCCCGACACGCAGCCGTGCGGCGATTGGCTGGACGCCGCTGACGCGTGACGGTGGTCAGCAACTTGGGCGTAAGTTCCAGTTGTATGACATGACCAGCGACCGTAGCGTAAATTTCCGCTAAGTCATGGGAAAGGTGCCAGTTTTCGCACTCACTGGCACCCTCATTCTTAATGACCTGTTGAGCCATCAGGAACGCAGTTCACCCCCGGTTTGCGATCTGGTGTGTAAAGGCGAAAACATTCTGTCTTCCTGTCCGTCGATATCGGTTGCAGGTCTGGTTGCCTGAGCGACTGGGCCATCATTGGGCTGGAGACATTGCTTTGCGGTAGGTCGGCTTTATCAGCAGTACCGAGCGGACCAGCATAAGCAGGAAGAACAGAGACTGATAACATCAAAGCAGCAAAATAAGGCTTCATTTTTACCACCTTTATCAGGTTACGTTTCATTTGTTCCAGAGGAACATTGTCGATTTTTCGCGCATTGCTGGTGGCTGGGAATCACCTGAATGGGTGATTTTTTGGGGCTGTGTGTTTTGCCAGATGCGACGTTGATGGGAGATGCCCACTTAATCCAGGTTGAACAAAACATACACAAAAAATATAGATCTCCGTCACATTTTTGCGTTATACAGGAAGCTCGCCACTGTGAAGGAGGTACTGCTATGACGTCACTCTCTCGTCCGCGCGTGGAGTTTATCTCCACCATTTTGCAGACCGTACTCAATCTTGGCCTGCTGTGCCTCGGCCTGATTTTGGTTGTCTTCCTCGGCAAAGAAACGGTGCATCTGGCTGATGTGCTGTTCGCGCCAGAACAAACCAGCAAATATGAGCTGGTAGAAGGGCTGGTGGTTTACTTTCTCTATTTCGAATTTATCGCGCTGATTGTGAAGTACTTTCAGTCCGGTTTTCACTTCCCGCTACGTTACTTTGTCTATATCGGGATCACCGCCATTGTGCGCTTGATCATTGTCGATCATAAATCGCCACTGGATGTGTTGATCTACTCGGCTGCGATCCTGTTACTGGTGATCACCCTGTGGCTGTGTAATTCGAAACGGCTGAAGCGGGAGTAAAAAGACAGCACGCCGAACTGGCGCGGCGTGCTGGACAGGAAGATTACAGCGTAGCAGTTTGTTGTGTTTTCTTCGTTTCCGGTTCCCAGAGGGCTTCCAGCTCCTCAAGGGTTTTACCTTTGGTTTCCGGGACAAATTTCCACATAAACAGTGCTGCCAGAACGCCCATACACCCGTAAATCCAGTAGGAGAAACCGTTGTGGAAATGGGCCACCAGCCAGGAGTTTTTGTCCATCATCGGGAAGGTCCAGGAGACGAAGTAGTTCGCCAGCCACTGGGCCGCCACCGCGATTGCCAGCGCTTTACCACGAATAGCATTCGGGAAGATTTCCGACAGCAGTACCCAGCATACCGGACCCCAGGACATGGCAAAGGCGGCAACATAGAACAGCATCGACAGTAGCGCCACAATACCCGATGCCTGAGTGTAAAACGCGGTACCGAGGCTAAACATACCGATTGCCATTCCGAGTGCGCCGATAATTTGCAGTGGCTTACGACCAAATTTATCCACCGTCATAATTGCCAGTACGGTAAAGGTGAGGTTGATAACTCCGACAATAATGGTCTGCAACAGCGCGATATCCGTGCTGGCCCCCAGCGTTTTGAACACTTCCGGCGCGTAGTACAACACCACATTGATGCCGACAAATTGCTGGAAGATGGAGAGCATAACGCCGATTAAAATCACGCCCACGCCAAACATCAGCAGACGACCACCGGTTTTGCGGCCATGATCCAGGGAGTGTTTAATTTCCTGTACTGCCTGAGTTGCAAGCGTGTTGCCCATAATTTTGCGCAGGATACTTTCCGCCTGTTCTTGCTTGCCGCGTGACATCAGCCAGCGAGGACTTTCTGGCACGGTATACAGCAGCATTAAGAACAGCAGTGCAGGGATACATTCCGAGGCAAACATATAACGCCAGCCGTCAGTATTCAGCCAGCTGGCATCACCGGAACGGGCAATAAAATAGTTTACGCAGTAAACTAAAAGTTGCCCGAAAATAATCGCAAACTGGTTAAATGAAACCAGTTTTCCGCGAATATACATTGGCGAGAGCATTGAGGCTAAACCAACGCCAATACCGCCAATAATGCGATAAATAACAAATTCCGGGACATAACCTGCCAGATAAACAGGCACTGTGTTGTCCGGGTTTATAGAGGTAAAACCAAGTTCTGGCCAGGCAGAACCTACACCAGAAATAAAAAACAGGACAGCAGCAATCTTAAGTGAATCACGACGGCCGAAGCGGTTACTGCAATAACCACCGAGGGCACCGCCGATGATGCAACCAATCAGAGCGCTGGCTACGCAAAATCCTAACAGGGAGTTGGCAGCGGATTCACTTAAGTTTTGTGGAGCAACAAAGACGGTATTGAGTGACTCAACAGTACCGGAAATAACGGCGGTGTCGTAGCCAAATAATAAACCACCTAATGTAGCGACTAAGGTAATCGAAAATATATAACTGGAATTATACTGGGTATTCATTCAGACCTGCCTTAGACCATTCTGATCTTTTATCAGTGCATTGATGTTGGAATTGTCAGGCAGTTAAGGCAATTATCATTTTTTACAATGCGTTTACGTAATGTCTTTTCTGTGATCTTAATTGTGATAATTATCAAAAATTGATGAAAACAATACTATTGCCGTGACTCAGAGCACGAAAGAGAATTATCGTAAGTGGGAAAACAAATAACGTAAAAATAATAAGCTCTATGATGGGAATATTAACCGGCGAACGATTCAGATTGCAGACGAAAGAAAAAAAGGCGCTCCGTGGAGCGCCGAATAATAGTCACAAGTTGGGATAACGTAAGTTGAGGGTGCAGCGGCATAACATTGGCAGAACAACATCTTTAACCTTTCACACCACCTGCCGTCAGGCCGTTGACCAGCCAGCGTTGAGCCAGCAAGAAGACGATGGTGATCGGTAATGCAGACATCACGGCAGCGGCGGCAAAGTCACCCCACAGGTAGTTTTGCGGGTTGAGGTATTGCTGCATCCCCACGGCCAGGGTGTAGCTGTTTACGTCACGCAGTAACAGCGATGCGACCGGAACTTCAGTAATGGCAGCGATAAACGACAGGATGAACACCACCGCCAGAATCGGTACTGACAGCGGCAACAGGACAAGGCGGAAGGCCTGCCACGGTGTCGCACCATCCAGCGCAGCCGCTTCTTCCAGCGAACTGTCGATGGTTTCGAAATAGCCTTTGATGGTCCAGACATGCAGCGCAATCCCACCCAGATACGCGAAAATTACGCCGCCGTGAGTATTCAGGCCAATGAATGGAATGTACTCACCCAGACGATCAAACAACGCATACAACGCGACCAGTGAAAGTACTGCCGGGAACATCTGGAAAATCAGCATTCCTTTCAGCAGCGTCGCTTTGCCTGGAAAGCGCATACGGGCGAAAGCGTAGGCGCAGGTGGTGGAGAGCGCCACAATGCCAATCGCGGAAATCCCGGCGACCTTTACCGAGTTCCACAGCCACAGCAGTACCGGGAATGGCGGTGGCGTAATGCGACCATCAGCCTGTTCAACGCTAAAACCTAACGCCAGTTTCCAGTGATCCCAGGAGATTTGCTCCGGGATCAGGCTACCGGTCGCGAAGTTTCCCTGACGCAGCGAGATAGCGACGACCATCAGCAGCGGGAACATAATCGCCGCGATAAAAAGTAGCAGTAGCAGGTGAGTAATAAACAAACGTGCTTTTTGCGATTTCGGTTGGACCATTGCCATTTTTGTTATCTCCCTTAATCAAACTTCATTCGCGTGGCTTTCAGGTTCACTATCGCCAGCGCACCCACCAGCAGGAAGATCAGCGTGGCAATTGCTGCCGCCAGACCGAAGTCCTGACCCCCGCCGCCTTCAAAAGCGATGCGGTAGGTGTAGTTAACAAGCAGGTCGGTATAACCGGCTGGCGTGGTCGTGCCAAGACGATCCGGGCCGCCGTTGGTTAACAGTTGAATCAGCACGAAGTTGTTAAAGTTAAAGGCGAAGCTGGCGATCATCAGCGGCGTCAGCGG
>OEQV01000448.1_pt1 | contig 10034 bp, 8 predicted proteins | sample 1539821 | NCBI WGS metagenome assembly OEQV01 (sample SAMEA3891244, study PRJEB23780) | metagenome | biome: terrestrial biome; feature: animal house; material: water of meat washing | place: Italy | collected 2015-05-12 | reverse complement strand
ATTGGGTCAGCGCCTCTACCGCGCCATCGCCGATCACCTCCAGCTGGGTCGAGAGGCGGGCCATCAGATCGGCGTTGTGATGCAGGGCCTGATCCACCTCGGTATAGGCGTGATAGAGCGCCAGCAGCTTCTCTTGTTGCTGTTGATAGTCCTGCTTGTGCTGTTCCATGGTGGCAAGGGCCGCACCATCAATGAGCTGCCCCTGGCTGACCCGGGCCAGCGCATCATCGGTCGCCGCCTTGGCAGCATCGAGTTCGGCGCGATTGAGCGGGGTTCCGTTTTGCATCTTCTGAATCTGTAGCTGTTGGTTGCCCAGCTCTATGGAGCCCTCCATGGCACCGTCGGCGGTCTGCCAGGCGGCGCCCAGTACGTAGGAGAGCAGATTGGCTAGCCGCTGGCTGCCATACCAGCCAACGACCCCCATGCCCAGCGTACAGCCGAGCAATATGGCAAGACCCAGATTGGAGGTGGTAACAATTTTCATGTGATGGCCTTCCTTGGTATCGACATTGGCACCAGTTTCGGTTCCGAACGGGTTTAGTGTAGTGGTTTATCCCCCGCTCGGGGGCCGGTGCGGCGCTGAAACATCCCGTGCACTGGCTGCACCCGATCAAGCATGGTGGAAAATTGGATAAAAAGCCTCTCTGACTACGCGGGTGTTGCTGCCCTATGCTGGATACTTATCCAGTTATTCTTTATGCTATGAGCCAATTTACGAATAGCTGTATTGGTGAGGAGAGAGCCGTGATTGGTCGCTTGAGAGGCATTGTCATTGAAAAGCAGCCCCCCGAGGTCCTGCTGGAAGTGGGCGGGGTTGGCTATGAGGTGCAGATGCCGATGAGCTGCTTCTATGATTTGCCGGAGATCGGCAAGGAGGCGGCCATCCATACTCACTTCGTGGTGCGCGAAGATGCCCAGCTGCTCTATGGTTTCAACCACAAGCAGGAGCGGGCGCTGTTCCGCGAGCTGATCAAGACCAACGGGGTCGGCCCCAAGCTGGCGCTGGCCATTCTCTCCGGCATGACCGCTACCCAGTTCGTGCTGAGTGTCGAACGCGAAGAGATAAGCTCCCTGGTCAAGCTGCCGGGTGTCGGCAAGAAGACCGCCGAGCGGCTGGTGGTGGAGATGAAAGACCGGCTCAAGGGCTGGGTCAGCCACGATCTCTTCTCTCCGGCCATGGTCACCTTGCCAGCCAGTGAGCCCGAATTGCGTGCGCCGGATGTGACCGAAGAGGCGGCCAGTGCGCTGGTGGCCCTCGGTTACAAGCCGCAGCAGGCGAGTCAGATTGTCAGCAAGATCGCCAAAGAGGGGATGTCGGTGGAAGAGATCATCCGTGAATCCCTGCGTAGCCTGGTGTGAGGTAGTTGATGATTGAAGCAGACCGCCTGATTTCAGCTGCCAGCGCGATACCTGAAGACATTGTGGATCGTGCGATCCGCCCCAAGTTGCTCGATGAATATATCGGTCAGCCTCAGGTCCGTTCGCAAATGGAGATTTTTATCCAGGCGGCGAAGCTGCGCGGTGAAGCCCTCGATCACCTGCTGATTTTCGGTCCTCCAGGTCTCGGTAAAACCACGCTTGCCAATATTGTCGCCAATGAAATGGGCGTTAATTTACGCACGACTTCTGGTCCGGTGCTGGAAAAGGCGGGCGATCTGGCAGCAATGCTCACTAACCTTGAACCACACGATGTACTGTTTATTGATGAGATCCACCGTCTTTCACCAGTGGTGGAAGAGGTGTTGTATCCGGCAATGGAAGACTACCAACTGGATATCATGATTGGTGAAGGTCCGGCGGCACGCTCCATTAAAATTGATTTGCCGCCGTTTACCCTGATTGGTGCAACCACGCGCGCAGGTTCGCTGACATCACCGTTGCGCGATCGTTTTGGTATTGTGCAACGTCTGGAGTTTTATCAGGTGCCGGATCTGCAATATATCGTCAGTCGCAGCGCACGCTTTATGGGGCTTGAGATGAGTGATGACGGCGCGCTGGAAGTTGCTCGTCGTGCGCGCGGTACGCCACGTATTGCCAACCGTCTGCTGCGTCGAGTGCGTGATTTCGCCGAAGTGAAGCACGATGGCACCATCTCGGCAGATATCGCTGCTCAGGCGTTGGATATGTTGAATGTCGATGCTGAAGGTTTCGATTATATGGACCGCAAATTGTTGCTGGCGGTAATCGATAAGTTCTTTGGTGGGCCGGTAGGTCTGGATAACCTGGCGGCAGCCATTGGCGAAGAACGTGAAACCATTGAGGATGTGCTGGAACCTTATTTGATTCAGCAAGGCTTTTTGCAGCGTACACCGCGTGGGCGTATGGCGACGACGCGGGCGTGGAATCACTTTGGCATAACGCCGCCAGAAATGCCGTAAGTCGGATTGGTCGCTCGCGCCGCATCCGACACTGGCAGTGTGTCTGATGCGACACTGTTCGCGTCTTATCAGGCCAGCCAGAGATAGCGAACCGTAGGTCGGATAAGGCGCTCGCGCCGCATCCGACAAATGTGTTCAGCGATAGATTAGCTGGCCTGCTTTTTCATCATACTGAGAATAAATAACAGTGCCGCACATAGCACCACCGACGGACCCGCCGGCGTATCGTAAAACGCGGAAAAGGTTAAACCGCCAGTTACTGCCACCATCCCCACCAAAACAGCGACACCAGCCATCTGTTCCGGCGTACGGGCAAAGCGACGCGCAGTAGCTGCAGGAATAATCAGCAGTGAAGTAATAATCAACGCGCCGACGAATTTCATCGCTACACCAATCGTCAATGCCGTCACCAGCATCAACAACAATTTCACGCGCTGTAATTTCACACCATCAACAAACGCCAGATCCGGGCTAATCGTCATCGACAGCAAATTGCGCCATTGCCAGAACAAAATAGCCACCACGATGACCACGCCAATCGCAATAGAGATGAGATCTTCTGGCGTCACTGCCAGCAAATCACCGAACAGGTAAGCCATCAAATCAACACGAATGTTAGACATCAGACTAACGACCACCAGGCCCAGCGACAGGGCACTGTGCGCCATAATCCCTAATAACGTGTCGATCGCCAGCTGTGGACGCTTCTCCAGCCATACCAGACCGCCCGCCAGGAGCAGCGTAACGGCAATTACCGCATAGAATGGATTCACGTCCAGCAACAAACCAAACGCGACGCCAAGTAATGAGGCATGAGCCAGCGTATCACCGAAATAAGACATACGACGCCAGACTACAAACGAACCCAGCGGACCCGCGGCACAGGCGAGCATGATCCCGGCTAACCAACCGGGAAATAATAATTCAATCATGAGCGATCATTTCCCCGACGCAAAACAATTCGTCCCTGTAAATCGTGACGATGATTATGATGATGGCGATAGATACCCAGTTGTTCAGCACCACGAGGACCAAACATTGAAATAAACTCCGGATGCAGGGAAACAACTTCCGGTGTACCGGAACAACAAATGTGGTGATTCAGGCAAAGCACTTCATCGGTTTTTGCCATTACCAGATGCAGATCGTGAGAGACCATTAAAACGCCACAATCCAGTTCACGACGCAGTTGGTCAATAAGGTCATATAACGCCACCTGGCCATTTACATCCACGCCTTGAGTGGGTTCATCCAGCACTAATAATTGCGGGCGATTTAACAATGCTCGCGCTAATAGTACACGCTGCGTTTCGCCACCAGAGAGCTTTTGCATCGGTGCGTTAATCAGGTGCCCGGCCTGGACACGTTTCAGTGCAGGCAAAATATCTTCTTTATGTGTGCCAGGGCGTAAGCGTAAAAAACGGTTTACGGTCAGTGGCAACGTGGTGTCGAGATACAGCTTCTGCGGTACATAGCCGATGCGCAGTTTTCCGTTGCGCTTGATAACCCCTTCATCGGGTGTTACCAGTCCGAGCACTACCCGTACCAGTGTCGACTTACCTGCGCCGTTTGGCCCAAGTAAAGTCAAAATTTTTCCAGGTTTAAGTTCCAGCGACACATCAGAGAGGACGCGGCGTTGGCCAAAAGAAACCGAGACATTTTCCAGGGAAACCAGACTTGTCATGTTAATTTTAGTCTTGCAGTAGTCATGAAATGTTATAATATCACACTTCTCATATTCATTACGATGATTGGTCGCATTATGTTACATAAAAAAACGCTTCTTTTCGCAGCATTATCCGCCGCTCTCTGGGGCGGTGCAACACAGGCCGCAGATGCCGCCGTTGTCGCTTCGCTTAAACCCGTTGGGTTCATCGCTTCTGCCATTGCTGATGGGGTAACAGAAACGCAGGTTTTACTGCCTGACGGCGCTTCAGAACATGATTATTCACTGCGTCCATCGGATGTAAAACGCTTACAGAACGCGGACTTAGTCGTTTGGGTTGGCCCGGAGATGGAAGCGTTTATGCAAAAACCGGTAAGTAAATTACCAGAAGCGAAACAGGTAACGATTGCGCAGCTAGAGAATGTGAAACCGCTGCTGATGAAAAGTATTCACGACGATGATGATGATCACGATCACGCGGAAAAAAGTGACGAAGATCACCATCACGGCGATTTCAACATGCATCTTTGGCTTTCCCCAGAGATAGCGCGGGCTACAGCGGTTGCAATCCATGGAAAATTAGTGGAACTTATGCCGCAAAGTCGAGCCAAACTTGACGCCAACCTGAAGGATTTTGAGGCACAATTAGCCTCAACCGAAACGCAGGTTGGTAACGAGCTCGCGCCGCTCAAGGGGAAAGGTTATTTCGTTTTTCATGACGCCTATGGCTACTACGAAAAACACTACGGACTAACACCGCTTGGTCACTTTACCGTGAACCCTGAGATTCAACCTGGTGCGCAGCGTTTACATGAAATAAGAACACAGTTGGTTGAGCAAAAAGCAACCTGCGTTTTTGCTGAGCCACAGTTCAGGCCAGCGGTCGTTGAGAGCGTCGCACGAGGGACATCCGTTCGTATGGGAACGTTGGATCCCCTGGGGACGAATATCAAACTGGGTAAAACAAGCTATTCAGAATTCCTGAGTCAATTAGCCAACCAGTATGCGAGCTGCCTGAAAGGAGATTAATGAGGAAGTGATTACGTGCAACAGATAGCCCGCTCTGTCGCCCTGGCGTTTAATAATTTACCGCGACCACACCGCGTTATGTTGGGGTCGCTCACCGTTCTTACTCTGGCCGTCGCTGTCTGGCGGCCCTATGTTTATCACCGCGATGCCACGCCAATTGTCAAAACCATTGAGCTGGAACAGAACGAAATTCGTTCGCTCTTACCTGAAGCCAGTGAGCCGATTGATCAAGCTGCACAAGAAGATGAAGCCATTCCCCAGGACGAACTGGATGACAAAATCGCCGGTGAAGCGGGCGTGCATGAATATGTTGTTTCCACTGGCGATACGCTAAGCAGCATTCTCAATCAGTATGGTATTGATATGGGTGATATCACCCAACTGGCTGCTGCCGACAAAGAATTGCGTAACCTGAAAATCGGTCAACAACTCTCCTGGACATTAACCGCGGACGGCGAACTGCAGCGCCTCACCTGGGAAGTGTCTCGTCGTGAAACCCGAACCTATGACCGTACTGCCGCTAACGGTTTTAAAATGACCAGCGAAATGCAGCAAGGAGAGTGGGTTAACAATCTGCTGAAAGGTACCGTCGGGGGGAGCTTTGTTGCCAGCGCCAGAAACGCCGGTTTAACCAGCGCCGAAGTGAGCGCAGTGATTGAAGCCATGCAGTGGCAGATGGATTTCCGCAAACTGAAAAAAGGCGATGAATTTGCGGTATTAATGTCTCGAGAAATGCTTGATGGTAAACGTGAGCAAAGCCAGCTGCTGGGCGTACGTTTGCGTTCAGAAGGTAAAGATTATTACGCTATCCGCGCTGAAGATGGCAAATTCTACGATCGTAACGGTACTGGTCTGGCGAAAGGATTCTTGCGATTCCCGACGGCGAAACAGTTCCGTATCTCGTCTAACTTTAACCCGCGTCGTACTAATCCTGTGACCGGTCGCGTTGCACCACACAGAGGTGTTGATTTCGCCATGCCGCAGGGTACGCCAGTGCTTTCAGTGGGTGACGGTGAAGTGGTGGTTGCCAAACGCAGTGGCGCAGCAGGTTATTATGTGGCTATTCGTCATGGTCGCAGCTACACCACGCGTTATATGCACTTGCGCAAGATTCTGGTGAAACCGGGACAGAAGGTGAAACGTGGCGACCGTATCGCGCTTTCCGGTAATACCGGACGTTCAACCGGGCCACATCTGCACTATGAAGTATGGATAAACCAGCAGGCCGTAAACCCGCTGACGGCAAAACTGCCGCGTACCGAAGGGCTGACCGGCTCCGATCGTCGCGAATTCCTGGCGCAGGCCAAAGAGATTGTGCCGCAGCTACGGTTTGATTAATTAACATCCATTCGCAGCCGGTACGCAGTCAGTACCGGCTTTTTTTATTTGGTGCGGGGCAAGTTGCGCCGCTACACTATCACCAGATTGATTTTTGCCTTATCCGAAACTGGAAAAGCATGGAAACGAAAAAAAATAATAGCGAATACATTCCTGAGTTTGATAAATCCTTTCGCCACCCGCGCTACTGGGGAGCATGGCTGGGCGTAGCAGCGATGGCGGGTATCGCTTTAACGCCGCCAAAGTTCCGTGATCCCATTCTGGCACGGCTGGGACGTTTTGCCGGACGACTGGGAAAAAGCTCACGCCGTCGTGCGTTAATCAATCTGTCGCTCTGCTTTCCAGAACGTAGTGAAGCTGAACGCGAAGCGATTGTTGATGAGATGTTTGCCACTGCGCCGCAAGCGATGGCAATGATGGCTGAGTTGGCAATACGCGGGCCGGAGAAAATTCAGCCGCGCGTTGACTGGCAAGGGCTGGAGATCATCGAAGAGATGCGGCGTAATAACGAGAAAGTGATTTTTCTGGTGCCGCACGGTTGGGCCGTCGATATTCCTGCCATGCTGATGGCCTCGCAAGGGCAGAAAATGGCAGCGATGTTCCATAATCAGGGCAACCCGGTTTTTGATTATGTCTGGAACACGGTGCGCCGTCGCTTTGGTGGTCGTCTGCATGCGAGAAATGATGGTATTAAACCATTCATCCAGTCGGTACGTCAGGGCTACTGGGGATATTATTTACCCGATCAGGATCATGGCCCTGAGCACAGCGAATTTGTTGATTTCTTTGCCACCTATAAAGCGACGTTGCCCGCGATTGGTCGTTTGATGAAAGTGTGCCGTGCGCGCGTTGTTCCTCTGTTTCCGATTTATGATGGCAAGACGCACCGTCTGACGATTCAGGTGCGCCCACCGATGGATGATCTGTTAGAGGCGGATGATCATACGATTGCGCGGCGGATGAATGAAGAAGTCGAGATTTTTGTTGGTCCGCGACCAGAACAATACACCTGGATATTAAAATTGCTGAAAACTCGCAAACCGGGCGAAATCCAACCGTATAAGCGCAAAGATCTTTATCCCATCAAATAAAAAATGCCTCTCGCGAGGAGAGGCCTTCGACTGATGATAAGTTCAAGTTTGCTTCAGAAGATTCGAAATCTGTTGAATTATCATTGAACTGTAGGCCGGATGAGGCGTTTTCGCCGCATCCGGCAACGTACTTACTCTACCGTTAAAATACGCGTGGTATTAGTAGAACCCACGGTACTCATCACGTCGCCCTGGGTGACAATCACCAGGTCACCAGACATCAAGTAACCTTTATCGCGCAGCAGATTAACCGCTTCGCTGGCAGCTGCTACGCCGTCATTAGCGCTATCAAAGTGCACCGGCGTAACGCCGCGATAGAGAGCAGTCAGGTTCAGCGTACGTTCATGGCGTGACATGGCGAAAATTGGCAGACCAGAGCTGATACGGGAGGTCATCAGCGCGGTACGACCCGATTCGGTCATGGTGATGATCGCCGTAACGCCTTTCAGGTGGTTAGCCGCGTACATTGCTGACATGGCAATGGCTTCTTCCACATTGTCGAACTGAACGTCCAGACGGTGTTTAGAAACGTTGATGCTCGGGATTTTTTCCGCACCCAGGCAAACGCGCGCCATGGCTGCAACAGTTTCTGAAGGATACTGACCAGCAGCAGTTTCTGCAGAAAGCATCACAGCGTCAGTACCATCCAGAACGGCGTTTGCTACGTCCATGACTTCTGCACGCGTCGGCATCGGGTTAGTAATCATTGACTCCATCATCTGGGTCGCCGTGATTACCGCTCGGTTTAGCTGACGCGCACGACGGATTAACGCTTTCTGAATGCCGACCAGTTCCGGGTCGCCAATTTCCACACCGAGGTCGCCACGTGCAACCATTACCACGTCAGAGGCGAGGATGATGTCATCCATTGCATCCTGGCTGCAAACGGCTTCCGCACGTTCAACCTTGGCAACAATTTTCGCATCACATCCTGCATCGCGTGCCAGCCGACGGGCATAGTTCAGATCTTCGCCGCAGCGTGGGAAGGAGACAGCCAGGTAATCTACGCCAATTAACGCTGCAGTCTTAATGTCTGCTTTGTCTTTTTCGGTCAGCGCTTCAGCCGACAAACCGCCGCCAAGTTTGTTGATACCTTTATTGTTGGAGAGGGGACCACCGACGGTGACTTCGGTGAACACTTTCATGCCCTGAACTTCCAGTACTTTTAACTGGACGCGACCATCGTCCAGCAGCAGGATGTCACCAGGCACGACGTCAGCAGGCAGGCCTTTGTAGTCGATACCGACTTTTTCTTTGTCGCCTTCACCTTTACCCAGGTTGGCGTCGAGCAGGAATTTATCCCCAATATTGAGGAAAACTTTGCCTTCTTTAAAGGTGGATACACGGATTTTGGGCCCCTGGAGGTCACCCAGAATAGCCACATGACGCCCCAGTTTTGCGGCAATCTCACGAACTTTATCCGCGCGCATTTTGTGATCTTCAGGCGAGCCGTGAGAAAAGTTCATACGTACAACGTTGGCACCCGCTGCGATAACTTTTTCAAGATTATTATCGCGATCTGTTGCTGGGCCTAACGTGGTAACGATTTTTGTTCTGCGAAGCCTTCTGGACATGTAATACTCCGTTGACTGAAACAACTAGGTGTTGCGTGTGAACATTGATCCGGCCGTTCTCAAACATAACGGTAAAATTGAACGACCCGGATGATAAAAGGGTAGAACATCGTTATTGCTTTTAGCGGTCATCACTCTTGATGAGTAATTCTTTATCAAAACGCGATTCCTTGAGCGCTTCCTTGACACGCTTCAAGTTATCTCTAAATTTTGCCCCTCGGCGCAAAGTAAATCCTGTAGCCAGCACATCTATCACGGTCAGTTGAGCAAGTCGAGAGACCATGGGCATATAAATGTCAGTATCTTCCGGTACATCCAGGGTAATTGCCAGTGTGGCTTCACGCGCCAGAGGCGTTCCGGGCGAGGTGAGCGCGATCACCATGGCATCGTTTTCCCGCGCCAGCTGCGCCAGTTCAACCAGACTTTTGGTTCTTCCGGTATGAGAAATAAGCACAATGACGTCGTCGTCGCTACAATTCATACAACTCATGCGTTGCAGCACGATATCATCGGAGTACACCACCGGAACATTAAAACGAAAGAACTTATTCATCGCATCGTGGGCAACGGCGGCTGAAGAGCCTAATCCGAAAAAGGCGATTTTTTTTGCCTGAGTGAGCAAGTCGACGGCGCGGTTGATGGCAGATTTATCCAGTGAATGACGGACATGATCAAGCGTTGCCATTGCGGACTCAAATATTTTCCCTGTGTATGATTCAACGCTGTCATCTTCATTGACGTTGCGATTAACATAGGGAGTGCCATTCGCCAGACTTTGTGCCAGATGAAGTTTAAAATCAGGAAAACCGCGAGTGTCCATGCTGCGATAGAAACGATTCACCGTCGGTTCGCTAACATTGGCTTCCAGCGCCAGAGCAGCAATACTCGAATGGATCGCGTTATCGGGCGAAGCCAGAATGACCTCGGCAACTTTGCGCTCAGATTTGCTCAAATGTTC
>OEQV01000437.1_pt1 | contig 10181 bp, 8 predicted proteins | sample 1539821 | NCBI WGS metagenome assembly OEQV01 (sample SAMEA3891244, study PRJEB23780) | metagenome | biome: terrestrial biome; feature: animal house; material: water of meat washing | place: Italy | collected 2015-05-12 | reverse complement strand
CTGAAGAACAATGGCTGCCAGTACTCGATCCCGGCAGGTAATGTGCCTTTACTCACTTGCTGGTAAATATGTTCCGGATCGCGCTTCACTTCGAAGGTATCGCGCCACTGGCTGCGGAACAGTTCAATTGCCGCTTTATCGGTCGGAAATTCGTGCGCGGGCAGCAGATTGATCTCTTCTACTTCCTCCAGCGTGCGCTGGCTGTCGACGTCAAACACCCGCAGGCTGTCGATTTCATCATCAAAGAAATCAAGACGATAAGGCAGCTCACTCCCCATCGGGAAGAGATCCAGCAACGCGCCGCGCGTGGCGTATTCGCCGTGCTCCATTACCTGGTCAACATGGCGATAACCGGCGCTGTCCAGTTGGGTTCGTAATGCATCTCGTGACAGGCGCTGACCTTTTTTCATCACCAGCGCATGACCGTGGAGAAAACTGTGCGGGCAAACGCGCTGCATAAGCGTATTCACCGGAACAATCAGTACGCCACGCTGCATCGTCGGTAGCTGGTAAAGGGTGGAAAGGCGCGAGGAGATAATGTCCTGATGAGGCGAAAAACTGTCGTAGGGAAGAGTTTCCCAGTCCGCCAGATTCATCACCATTTGATCGGTAAACTGGCTGATTTCATCATGCAAACGCAGAGCATTTTGCATATCTGGTGCAATGAGTACCACCGGACCGGCGTGACGTTCGGCAATTTCCGCTACCAGCGTCGCGCAGGCAGCGCCGGTTAACTCGCCCAGCAGACGCTGCTCACCCGCTTTGACGGGCAGCGTATAACGATATTGTTCAGGCATAACGGTTGTCAGATTCTCGTTAGGATATGCCTCAACATATGGGGGCATATCTCTGATAAGCAATGCTGTTCATTATCCGTAATCGACATGGTTTAGCAAATTGAATCGCCCCGGCTGGGGCGATGGCTTAGCGGGAGTAACTGACGGCAGCGGGCAGTGAAGGCGGGGAGAACAACAGATCGCTGAATGCACGCTGTGAAAGTTTTCTTACCAGCAAGCCCGCAACAGTACAGATGAACAAACTGACAAAGGGATAAACCATCAGGAGTGTCAGTTCGACTTGCGGCGACCAGCGTGCTGCGTTCATTTGCGCAAGCAGAGTTAAGCTGAATATCTCTACCAGAATGCGATGGGTGGTGTAGATAGCAATGGTGTTGGAGCCAATCACATTCAGCAGGCTGGTGGAGCGCATACCGAATCGTTGCTCGTATTGATAAAACAGCTTCATGATCACCACAATCGATACCAGCGACAACAGCAGCGAGATAGTAAACAACCAGGCACCGACCGCCAGAACGGTCAGCAAAGAAGCCATCAGCAGATGGCGGCGCAACGGCACCTCTTTAACACAGGTCATTAATGTTGCGCCAAACCATGCGCCAAGGCTGTAATAAGGCAAATTGCGGATCACACTGTTCATTCCCCACCACGGCGTGGGAACGAAATTAACCGCCACACTCAGCAGTACAAACAAGGCGAATAGTGGCAGCGCCAGACGGCTAAAAATTTTACATACCACGAAATAGACAATTAACGCATACAGATACCACAAGCTGGTGCTGGCGGTGATCATCCCGTGCAGGAACTCACCGGTGGAATCGGCATACGCGGCATTGGAAGCGTTGCTTAAATCGCGCTCAGGTGCCAGCCACTGGTTAAGCGCACTTAACGCCAGCCACTGCACCACGCCCCAAAGCGTCAGCACCCAAAAGATGCTCCAGATGCGTTTATCGAGACAATTTCCCCACGGTACGCTGTCGATATAACGGCGAATCAAATAGCCGGATATAAAGAAAAAAACCGGCATACGAAAGGGTGCAAGGTAAAGATTGAAATAGATCCAGCATTTGCTCAGGACTTCCGATAACGGATGCTGAAAAGTGGTCAGATGCGGATAAAAGGTAATGACCGAGTGATAAATCACCACCAGACAAATACATAACCCTTTGATCTGGTTAATCCATAGCTCTTTTTGTTTCATCAGGACAACACGCTCTTTTTATTTAACATGCTGTTGATCCTGAGGGGCCAGTCGCGTGGTGTAATGCGTATCTGTCTGTATTTGGTTATTTTTCAGATAAAGATCAGGCTACAAGGCCGATGAGAAAATGAGGCCCTTTAGCCGATTGATTTGCTGGCACTTTTCAGATTAGCCCTGACGATCACTTACAGTTCAGACGTTTACCCATCCCGCTTTCGCTTATATACTCGTGACTTTGCTAACAGCAACCAGACGGATTTCATGTACCAACCTGTCGCTCTATTCATCGGCCTGCGTTATATGCGTGGGCGTGCAGCAGATCGCTTCGGTCGCTTCGTTTCCTGGCTCTCCACCATTGGCATTACCCTCGGGGTAATGGCGCTGGTCACGGTGTTGTCGGTGATGAACGGTTTTGAGCGCGAGCTGCAAAACAATATTCTTGGCCTGATGCCTCAGGCCGTTCTCTCGTCTGAACAGGGTTCCCTCAACCCGCAACAACTGCCGGAAAAAGCGGTGGTGTTGAACGGCGTCAACCGCGTTGCACCCATAACTACGGGAGATGTGGTGCTGCAAAGTGCGCGTAGCGTGGCGGTCGGCGTGATGCTCGGTATCGATCCGGCGCAAAAAGATCCGTTAACGCCGTATCTGGTCAATGTGAAACAAACAGATCTGCAACCGGGTAAGTATAATGTCATCCTCGGCGAGCAGCTTGCCGGGCAGTTGGGCGTGAACCGTGGCGATCAAATTCGCGTGATGGTGCCTTCGGCCAGCCAGTTTACGCCGATGGGACGTTTGCCGAGCCAGCGTCTGTTTACGGTGATTGGCACCTTCGCCGCCAACAGCGAAGTAGACGGCTACCAGATGCTGACCAACATTCAGGATGCTTCCCGCCTGATGCGCTATCCGGTGGGCAATATTACCGGCTGGCGTCTGTGGCTGAACGAACCGTTAAAAGTTGATACGCTGAGCCAGCAAACGCTGCCGCAAGGCACCAAATGGCAGGACTGGCGCGAGCGCAAAGGGGAACTGTTCCAGGCCGTGCGCATGGAAAAGAACATGATGGGGCTGCTGCTTAGCCTGATCGTGGCGGTGGCGGCATTTAATATTATTACCTCGCTGGGTCTGATGGTAATGGAGAAGCAAGGGGAAGTGGCGATTCTACAAACGCAGGGGCTAACGCCGCGGCAGATAATGATGGTGTTTATGGTTCAGGGGGCCAGTGCCGGGGTGATTGGCGCGCTGCTGGGCGCTGTACTGGGTGCCTTGCTCGCCAGCCAACTGAACAATCTGATGCCAATTATTGGTGTGCTGCTGGATGGCGCGGCGCTGCCGGTCGCTATCGAGCCGCTGCAGGTTATCGTCATTGCGCTGGTGGCGATGGCCATCGCGCTGCTGTCTACGCTTTATCCTTCATGGCGCGCTGCCGCCACTCAACCCGCTGAGGCTTTACGTTATGAATAAGATCCTGTTGCAATGCGACAACCTGTGCAAACGCTATCAGGAAGGCAGTGTGCAAACCGATGTGCTGCACAATGTCAGTTTCAGCGTGGGCGAAGGTGAAATGATGGCAATTGTCGGTAGCTCTGGTTCCGGTAAAAGCACCTTGCTGCACTTGTTGGGCGGGCTGGATACGCCAACCTCCGGCGATGTGATCTTTAACGGTCAACCGATGAGCAAACTGTCTTCGGCGGCGAAAGCAGAGCTGCGCAACCAGAAGCTGGGCTTTATTTATCAGTTTCACCACCTGCTGCCGGATTTCACCGCGCTGGAAAACGTGGCGATGCCGCTGCTGATCGGCAAGAAAAAACCGGCTGAAATCACCGAGCGCGCACGGGATATGCTGAAAGCAGTAGGGCTGGATCATCGTGCCAGCCATCGCCCGTCAGAGCTGTCGGGCGGTGAGCGCCAGCGCGTGGCGATTGCCCGTGCGCTGGTCAATAACCCGCGGCTGGTACTGGCGGATGAACCTACCGGTAACCTCGATGCGCGTAACGCCGACAGCATCTTCCAGTTGCTTGGGGAATTGAATCGCTTGCAGGGCACCGCCTTCCTGGTGGTTACTCACGACCTGCAACTGGCAAAACGTATGAGCCGCCAACTGGAGATGCGTGATGGTCGTCTGACGGCGGAACTGAGCCTGATGGGGGCGGAGTAATGGCGATGCCTTTATCGTTATTGATTGGCCTGCGTTTTAGCCGCGGACGGCGGCGCGGCGGCATGGTGTCGCTGATCTCCGTCATTTCTACCATTGGCATTGCCCTTGGCGTGGCGGTATTGATCGTCGGCTTAAGCGCGATGAACGGCTTTGAACGCGAACTGAACAACCGTATTCTGGCGGTGGTGCCGCATGGTGAAATCGAGGCGGTGGATCAGCCGTGGACTAACTGGCAGGAAGCCCTGGATAACGTGCAAAAAGTGCCAGGTATTGCCGCCGCTGCGCCGTATATCAATTTCACCGGACTGGTAGAAAGTGGTGCCAATCTGCGCGCAATCCAGGTGAAGGGCGTTAACCCGCAACAGGAACAGCGTCTGAGCGCATTACCCTCGTTTGTCCAGGGCGATGCGTGGCGCAATTTTAAAGCGGGCGAACAGCAAATTATCATCGGCAAAGGCGTGGCGGATGCGCTGAAAGTGAAGCAGGGGGATTGGGTGTCGATTATGATCCCCAACTCGAATCCCGAGCATAAACTGATGCAGCCAAAACGTGTGCGTTTGCACGTTGCCGGTATTTTGCAGTTGAGTGGTCAACTCGATCACAGTTTTGCCATGATCCCGCTGGCGGATGCCCAACAATATCTTGATATGGGTTCCAGCGTGTCAGGTATTGCCCTTAAAATGACGGATGTTTTCAACGCCAATAAGCTGGTACGCGATGCGGGTGAAGTGACCAACAGCTATGTTTATATTAAAAGCTGGATTGGTACTTACGGCTATATGTATCGCGATATCCAGATGATCCGCGCCATTATGTATCTGGCGATGGTACTGGTGATTGGCGTGGCCTGTTTCAACATCGTCTCCACCTTAGTGATGGCGGTGAAAGACAAGAGTGGCGATATCGCAGTATTAAGAACGCTGGGGGCGAAAGATGGTTTAATTCGCGCCATCTTTGTCTGGTATGGATTGCTGGCAGGGCTGTTCGGCAGCCTGTGTGGGGTGATTATCGGTGTGGTGGTTTCACTGCAACTTACCCCGATTATTGAGTGGATTGAAAAGTTGATCGGTCATCAGTTCCTCTCCAGCGATATCTATTTTATTGATTTCCTGCCATCGGAATTGCACTGGCTGGACGTCTTCTACGTACTGGTCACAGCATTGTTGCTGAGTCTTTTGGCAAGTTGGTATCCGGCGCGGCGCGCCAGTAATATTGACCCTGCGCGAGTCCTTAGCGGCCAGTAAAGGCAGTACATTAAAACAAGGAGCGGCAATGTATTACGGGTTTGATATTGGTGGAACAAAAATTGCGCTTGGCGTGTTTGATAGCGGTCGGCAGTTGCAGTGGGAAAAGCGGGTGCCGACACCGCGTGACAGCTATGACGCATTTTTAGATGCAGTGTGTGAGCTGGTAGCTGAAGCTGACCAACGTTTTGGCTGTAAAGGTTCTGTCGGCATCGGTATTCCGGGAATGCCGGAAACAGAAGATGGTACGCTGTATGCCGCCAATGTCCCTGCTGCCAGCGGTAAACCGCTGCGTGCCGACCTGAGCGCACGTCTTGATCGCGATGTACGCCTTGATAACGATGCCAACTGTTTTGCCCTTTCAGAAGCCTGGGATGATGAATTTACTCAATATCCACTGGTGATGGGGTTGATTCTCGGCACCGGCGTTGGCGGCGGGCTGATTTTCAACGGCAAACCGATTACCGGTAAAAGCTACATTACCGGCGAGTTTGGCCATATGCGTCTGCCGGTTGATGCGTTAACCATGATGGGGTTGGATTTCCCGTTACGCCGCTGCGGCTGTGGTCAGCATGGCTGCATTGAAAATTATCTGTCTGGTCGCGGTTTTGCGTGGCTGTATCAACACTATTATCATCAACCGTTGCAGGCTCCTGAGATCATTGCGCTTTATGATCAAGGCGATGAGCAGGCAAGGGCGCACGTTGAGCGTTATCTGGATTTATTAGCGGTTTGTCTGGGAAATATCCTGACCATTGTTGACCCTGACCTGGTCGTCATTGGTGGTGGCTTATCGAATTTCCCGGCAATCACAACGCAACTGGCGGACAGGCTGCCTCGTCATCTCTTACCTGTAGCTCGTGTTCCGCGCATTGAACGCGCGCGCCACGGTGATGCGGGGGGAATGCGTGGTGCGGCCTTCCTACATCTAACCGATTAATCAACAGAGGTTGCTATGCTGTCGCGTCGGGGTCATCGGTTAAGTCGTTTTCGTAAAAATAAACGCCGCCTGCGCGAGCGTTTGCGTCAGCGTATTTTTTTCAGAGATAAAGTGGTGCCGGAAGCAATGGAAAAACCAAGAGTACTCGTACTGACAGGGGCAGGGATTTCTGCGGAATCAGGTATTCGTACCTTTCGCGCCGCAGATGGCCTGTGGGAAGAACATCGGGTTGAAGATGTGGCAACGCCGGAAGGTTTTGATCGCGATCCTGAACTGGTGCAAACGTTTTATAACGCCCGTCGTCGACAGTTGCAGCAGCCAGAAATTCAGCCTAACGCCGCGCATCTTGCGCTGGCTAAACTGCAAGACGCCCTCGGCGATCGCTTTTTGCTGGTAACGCAGAATATAGACAACCTGCATGAACGCGCAGGTAATACCAATGTCATTCATATGCATGGGGAATTGCTGAAAGTTCGTTGTTCGCAAAGTGGTCAGGTTCTCGACTGGACCGGAGACGTTACGCCAGAAGATAAATGCCATTGTTGCCAGTTCCCGGCACCCTTGCGCCCGCACGTCGTTTGGTTTGGCGAAATGCCACTCGGCATGGATGAAATTTATATGGCGTTGTCGATGGCTGATATTTTCATTGCCATTGGTACTTCCGGGCATGTTTATCCGGCGGCTGGGTTTGTTCACGAAGCGAAACTGCATGGCGCGCACACCGTGGAACTGAATCTTGAACCGAGTCAGGTTGGTAATGAATTTGCCGAGAAATATTACGGCCCGGCAAGCCAGGTGGTGCCTGAGTTTGTTGAAAAGTTGCTGAAGGGATTATAAAGCAGGAAGCATTGCCTGATGCGCTACGCTTATCAGGCCTACAAGGGGACGCAATTAATTGAATTTGCGGGTTTTGTGGGCCGGATAAGGCGTTCGCGCCCCATCCGGCATAATACACGCGCACTTTTCCGGCCTCTTTTATCGTTTACTCGTCAATAACAATGCGGCAATAAACGTACAGACACCAATTAGCCCCGCCCAGAGTGGCGATATTCTGGTAATCGCAAAGCTATTATCGATATACAAACATAAAGCCTGATAACCCATATTGGCAATAGTCATCGCCACTGCAAATTTTAACGCATAAATAAAACGAGTCGTGTAGCAAAAGATCCAGGAAAATAAGATAAACGTCGCAGCCCAGGCGATAAAACCTAATGTGTTGGTGCTGCCGGGGGGAGCATTTTCATGCTGTTGTCCTGGATGCGGATAATACGTCAGTGGCGGCGTCGGTTGTTTTAATATCTGTGCTTGTAGAACAGCCAATGCATTATTGATTCCCTGATACCAGAGATCTGCATTTAAATAAGCCAGCGTGTGATTTTCTATCAGAAGGCCGAGATGTTTATCGTCCAGACCACTTTCAACCTGGCCGTTGGTGATCATAATTAACCGTGGTTCGCGGGTAGTAAATAGTAACAGAACACTTCCTTTTACATTACTCAATGAAGATGACGCATGCGCCAGCATCGCTTTACCATTTTGTCTGAGACTGGCTTCATTATTAATGTCGGGTAAAACCACAATAAACGGTGCAATTCCCGTTTGTTGGCGAAAAAGCTCGGCTTTACGTGCGATCTCTTCAGCATCCGGTACAGTACCGGTAACATCCGTAAAAAGTGTCTTCATTATTGGAATCAATGGTTTACTGGTTGCTACCAGAGGCAGGAGTATCAGTAAACTGAGCAGTATAATGAATTTTTTTATGGGCGGGACTTCCGTTTCCTGCGTGTCTTTTTAGAGGAGGGCATACTGATTAATAAACCGACGGCGATAAAAATAACGCCCATAATGCCGATAAACCCCCATTTAAAAAAATTAACCCACGGGTTATTTATCTCAGCCTTTTCAGGATGTCCTGGAGAATAATAAACATTAACTTTATCGCCTTCGCTGTCTTCATAAAAATCGCTGCCAATACTCGAATTGAAAATTAGCGTGTAATCTGGCGTCGGACGAAAGGCAATGACGGGATACCACGAACCATTTTTACCCGTGCGATGAGAATGACTGGAGTGCCAGACGGTATCAACAATGACGCCTTCAGTATGAATCGCGTCTTTGCTATAGGTGAACTGGTTATAAAAGATAACAACAGAAATGAGGATCAGTACCAGACCGATACCGAAGAATATACGAAAGAAAACTCTACTGTCCTGGCTCATTAGCCACATCCTTGCTAAATAAAAAACGGGCGGTAATACCACCGCCCACTTGCTGAATTAACGTCCTGCTTTCAGCTTCTGATAATACTCTTCATAAATGCTGCTGGCGGAGCCTACGTCATTTTGCCATTCACCATTTTTAATGGTTTCAGCATCCGGGTAGAGCGTTTTATCGTTCGCCACTTCCGGGCTTAACAGCTTACGCGCCGCAAGGTTTGGCGTTGGATAACCGATAGTTTCAGCAACCTGTTTTGCCACATCCGGGCGCAGCAGGAAGTTGATCAATTTCAGCGCGCCTTCTTTGTTTTTGGCATTTGCCGGGATCGCCAGGCTGTCCATCCAGAAAATGCCGCCTTCTTTCGGCCACACCACGTCAATTGGCGTACCCGCCTGGCGTGCAACGAAAGCAGAACCGTTCCAGATCATGCCGAGGTTAACTTCGCCTTCCATATACGGGTTGGCCGGGTTGTCAGAGTTAAATGCAGCAACGTTAGGCATCAGCTTCTTCAACTCGTTATAGGCGGCTTCAATCTCTTTAGGATCGGTGGTATTGCCGGAATATCCCAGCTTGCGCAGCGCCATCTGGAACACTTCACGGGCATCGTCGGTCAGCAGCAGGCTACCTTTGTACTCAGGCTTCCACAGATCGGCCCAGCTGGTGACAGATTTCGGATCCACCGCATCACCGTTAACGCCAATCGCCGTCGCACCCCAGATATACGGAATGGAGTAGTCGTTATTCGGGTCAAACGGCTTGTTGAGCATGTCTGGATCGAGGTTGCTGAAATTGCTTAACTTCGACTTGTCGATCTTCTGGATCATCCCTTCTTTACGCATTTTATCGACGTAATAGGTTGAAGGAACCACCAGGTCATAGGCACCGTCTTTGTACGTTTTCAGCTTCGCGTACATGGTTTCGTTCGACTCGTAAGTCGAATAGATAACCTTAATACCGGTTTCTTTGGTGAACTGTTCAAGCAGTCCTGGCGGCACGTACTCGGTCCAGTTGTAGAAATACAGCGTGTTGTTGTCATCGGCGTGAGCGGCGCTCATGCCCAGTGCCAGAGCACCCGCCGCGAGCAGGTGGCGTGACCATTTTTTCATCATTTAACGTCCCCTGAATTAAGGGCCTTAGCGGCCCTTGGTTTTATCACGTGCAATAAGCTGGCTGGCAATCACCATAACCAGCGACAGAACCAACAAAATGGTCGCCAGCGCGTTCACCTCTGGTGATACGCCGACTTTAACCATTGAGTAGATTTTTAATGGCAAAATTTCATAACCCGGTCCGGTGACGAAAGATGAAACAACAACATCATCCATCGACAGCGTAAAACTCAGCAACCAACCCGCAGCCACCGCAGGCATAGCCAGTGGCAGTATTATCTTGCGCAGAATAGTTACTTCGCTGGCACCCAAATCTTTAGCCGCCTCAAGCATGCGGACATCAAAACCTTTCAGGCGAGAGTAAACCGTCACCACCACAAAAGGCAGACAAAAAGTGATATGCGAGAACAGCAGCGACCAGAAACCCAGTTGAATGCCGATCAGCATAAACAGCACCAGCAGAGATATTGCCATCACAATATCTGGCGACATCATCACCACGAACAGCATACCAC
>OEQV01000434.1_pt1 | contig 10226 bp, 7 predicted proteins | sample 1539821 | NCBI WGS metagenome assembly OEQV01 (sample SAMEA3891244, study PRJEB23780) | metagenome | biome: terrestrial biome; feature: animal house; material: water of meat washing | place: Italy | collected 2015-05-12 | reverse complement strand
GTGAAGTCGAAAACCCTGTTGATCTCGCTGGGGATGGTCGCGCTGGTGGTGCTGTTTGCCGCTGCCGGGATCAGCGACCGGGCATCTGGCGGCGCCGCCGAGAGCGGGGTCGATGCCTCGGCCATGGGGCGGATCTACGCCTGGCAAGCGGCCTGGGGCATGGCGCTGGGCCATCCGCTGGTGGGGGTGGGCTTGTCCAATTTCTATTACAACTACTTCTTCTACAGCCCCCATTGGGATGGGCTCAATCATGCGGTGCACTCCACCTGGTTCGGGGTGCTGGCTGAAACCGGCTTTGTCGGGCTGGCGCTGTTTATCGGCATGGTGGCGGTGACCCTGCGCAGTTGCTGGCGTTGCCAGCTTGCTGGCATGCCTCCTGCAGTGATCACGGCGATGCAGGGGGTGATGGCCAGCATGGTGGGGTTTGTGATTTCGGGATCCTTCCTGACCCAGGGCTTTACCTGGCCCATCTATCTGGAGTTGGCGCTGGCCGTCGCCGCCATCAAGTACGTGCAGCAGGCGGCCACAGAGGTGAAGGCCACCGCTGAGGATCATCAGGAGGCAACCCGGTTGCCGGCAGTGCCACCAAAGGGAGCAAGAGGATGAACGCAACCCCTGTTTTGCTGGTTCACTACGGAGAGGACTGGATCCGCGGCAGCGAACGCTGCCTGCTGGATCTGCTGGCCCACCTCGATCGCAGCCGGTTTACGCCGTTGCTCTGGTGCAATAGCCCGACGCTGGCGGCAGAGGCGGCCACCCTCGGGGTAGAAACCATGGTCGAGCCGTTCAGCCTGCTGCTGGGATGGCAGGCGCCCCGTTTTGATCTTGCGGCCCATCGGCGCCTCTCCCGGCGAGCCAGAGAGCTCATCACCGAGCGGCAGATTGGGCTGGTGCACGCCAACAGCGCGGCCCCTTGTCAGTGGCTGGCGGGGGTCTGTCGGGCGTTGCAGGTACCGCTGGTGTGCCACCTCCATGCCCGTTACCAGCCCAGAGACAGATTCAGCCTGCGGGTTCATCAGGCAAGCGTGCTGATCGGGGTGAGCGAGCCGGTGTTGACCGGTTGGCGCCAGGATGGCTGCGCGGCCGATCGGTTGATCCGGGTACCCAACGGGGTGGATGCCGCTCGCCTGAATGGCGGTGCTCACTGGCCGGTCGTCGGCATGCTGGGCTTGCCCCCGGGGGATATGATCATCGCAACCGTCGGCTCATTGATCAAACGCAAGGGGATTGATCTGCTGATCCGCTCGCTGGCTGCCCTGATGGCATCGGGGGAGGAGGCCCAATTGCTGGTCATTGGCAGCGGCCCGGAGCGGGAAGCATTGATGGCGTTGGCTGTCGAGCTCGGGGTGGCCGAGCGCGTCCACTTTTTGGGCGAGCGGCCGGACAGCGCGGCTATCTTGCGGGGCGGGGTGGATCTGCTGGTCTCCGGAGCCCGTGAGGAGGTGTTTGGTCTGACGTTGGCGGAGGCGGGCATGTTGGGGCTCCCGGTCAGTGCCTATCGGGTGGGCGGCATCCCCGAAGTGGTGGAGGAGGGGGTGACCGGTTTGCTGGCAACCCCGGGGGATTGGGCCGAGATGGCTGATCACTGGCGGCAATTGAGCAATCCGCAGCGCCGATGTGAAATGGGGCGGGCCGCTCAGCTGCGTGCCGCACAGTTGTTCACGGTGGCGCGCTACGTTGACGGGGTCACGGCGGTGTGGGACGCCGCGCTGGCTGGTCGTTGGCACGCCACGGCCCCCACACCCTTCCGACCACTCATTCATTGGGCGGGGCAACGACTCCTTGCCAGAGGTCGCAATATGCTGGCGAGTGGGATGGCAAAAGTGGCGCAAAAAGTGCAACTGGGGTTTGGCCGCCGCAAGGTGCCAGAGTAAGGGAGCAGCAAGATGAGCATGCAAACTGAGCCGGTGTTTGGAAAGATCATCGTCGTGGATCCCATCCCGTTTCGCGGTGGCTCCAAGGTTGCGACCGAAGTGCTGCTCGATGAGTTGGCCAAACGGATGCCCGGGCTCACATGCCATGTGTTGACCCAGGATCCCGACTCCTGGTCCCGTTGTCAGCATCATCCTCTTTGGCTGCCCCACATATTGAAGGGGCGGGAGTCCGGCATCGGTTATCTGCTCAAACAGGGGTGGCAGACCCTGCTGATCCTCTGGCTGGTGTTGCGTCTGGGGGAGGTGAAGTGCCTGGTGGCGGCGTCCGGGCCGGGAGTGGATCTCTGCTGTTACTGGGCGGCCCGCTGGTTGCGGTGCCGGGTGGTTCAGCTGATCCATGGCCCTGTGGGGTGCTCGGGGCTCTCTGCCAGAGCCTTGCAACGGGCGAGTTTTGTGTTTTATCTCGAATCAACCCGCAGCTCCCTGGCGGCATTGCTGGCCCGGCTTGGCGAGACCGAGTTCCCGTCACACTGGCAGCCATTTACCAACGGTTTGAGCGAGATTGATTGGCCCAAAGCGACCCTGGGGGGGCCCCGCATTTTGTGGGCGGCCTCGTTGCTGCGCTGGAAGGGACTGGAGACCATGCTGGCCGCCCATCAACTGATCCCTGACGCTCGCCCCGAGCTGATGGTGTGCTATCTGCAGCCCAAGGGCACGCTGCAACCCTGCAGCCAGCCTCAGCCACAGCTGCCAGACACGCACTGGTATGCCAACCCCGCCAATCTTGACGAGATCCGATCTCAATGCGGCATTTTTGTCTCCACCAGTCATCAGGAACCGTTTGGTCTCTCCATTCTGGAGGCCATGGCGGCAGGATTATGCGTAGTGATCCCGGCCGATGGCGCCTGGTGGGATCGACACCTCACCGATGACGTGAATTGCCGCAAATATCAGCCAAACGATCCCGGCGATCTGGCGCGGGTGCTGGCCAGCCTCAATGCCATGCCCGACGTGGTCAAGCGACTTGGCCATCATGCCCGCCTGCATGCCATGGTCCATTACAACGCGGCGGATACCTATCAAAGCACACTGGATCAGTGGGAAGGTATGTTGCGATGGGATGCGTTGAGCCTTGCCGTGCATGGTTAGCGCGCAGTGGTTCCCCACGGGGAGGATGGGGGTGTATGAGGGACTTATGGGCAGACTGGTTGCGGGAGGCTGGGTGACTCCGCCACTCTGATGCAGTTACGGCCGGATGATTTGGCGGTGTAGAGCGCAGCATCAGCCAGTTTTACCAGTTCAGATGGCTGCCAGTGACTCGATGGTCTGAGGCAGGCAACACCCATGCTAACGGTCACCAGACCGGTGGCATTTTGTGCGTGTGGCTGCGCGAGTGCAAAAATCAGCCGCTGGATATGTTGGGCAATTTCATAGGCGGATTGACGCTCGACATGTGGCAACAGGATGACAAATTCCTCTCCGCCGTAGCGGGCCACCAACTCCCCCGAGCGGCGCCCGGATTGCGCCAGGGTATGGGCCAGCAATCGAAGGCACTCGTCACCGGCAACGTGGCCATAGAGGTCGTTGAACTGCTTGAAATGATCGATGTCGAGCATGATGAGCGCAATCGGCATCTCTGTCTGAATACAGTGCTCCCAGGCCTGGTTCAATGAGTTGTCGAACAGACGGCGGTTACCAATGTTGGTAAGCCCGTCGGTATTGCTGAGCGCTTCCAGTTTCCGGTTCGCTTCCGCCAGCTCCTTGGTTCTGAGCTCGATAATGAGCTCCAGCTCATGTTGGCGCTCCTCCAGACTGGTCATCGGGTAAATTTCGCTTTCCCGAGCCGCACTGTAAGGGATGGAGATACTGCTGTGAGCAATTTTCCACGCCATGGCTTCGTGTCGAAAAATCAATACCAGTCTGGCGGTTCTGCGGGAGAGGATAGGTTCTGATTTCGGTAGATGGATATGGAAGAAGGCGGTGACCGCGACCACATCAGCGGCCAGATCTTGCAGGGTTACATCGAGTATTTCCAGGCGGATCCTGCCCGGGATCTGGGCAAAATCGCGGCGGGTTATCCGGATCCACTCATCTTTATCGGTAACCAGAACATCACTGCTGCCGGCAAAACCGCTGAAATTGTCGCTAAACCGCGTGGTGAGCCGATCATCCCGTGATGAATACATCTCGATGTACTCATCAAACAGTGAGCGGATCAACTGTTCCCGTTCAGTGGTCATTGCGCTGGGCCCATGTGAAGTGGTCACGTTTTTCAAACGTTCGATTGAACTATAGTCAATTATGTCATTTTAATTGGCTATCTATCTTGATTTTTCTCGATTTCTTGTTCGATTTCCTCAATTGGCAAGTGTCCGTGGGGTCAGCCATAAACCCTGCCACAAACAAGGCGCCATGGAGAGGATTATCATGGCTGTCGGGTGAATCTCCTCTTCAGATCTATTGCGCATCGGGTTGACCACCGGTGTCAGACAGGCGGGGCTGCGTGCAGATCCCCAGACTGCACACATCAGGTCACCCCATGTGCCTCGTGGCGGTCAATGGTTGGCGAGATAGGGGCTGATATCCACCTCGTCGATGAGCTCCGGGCTCATGTAACGCTCGGCATAGCGCAGGTAGACGCCAGAGCGGAGAAAGAGAGCAAACAGTTCGGGGTCGATATGGTGATCCTGTTGCATGAATCCCATGATGCGGATGGCCTCCGAAAGAGATTTGGCTTTCTTGTAGGGGCGATCGCCGGCGGTCAGCGCTTCAAAGATATCGGCGATGGCCATCATGCGGGCGGGGATGCTCATCTCGTCCCGTTTCAGTCGCTTGGGATAACCGCTGCCATCCATCTTCTCGTGGTGTCCCCCTGCGATTTCCGGCACCTGTTTCAGGTTGGCGGGGAAGGGGAGTTTTTCGAGCATGATGATGGTCTGGATCATGTGCTCGTTGATCTTGTAGCGCTCCTCGTCGGTGAGGGTGCCCCGGCGGATGGCGAGGTTGTAGAGCTCGCCGCGGTTATAGAGGTATTCGGGGGTGTTGACCTGAAATCCCCAGGGGTTGTCAGGGGCAAGGCGATCGCGGTTGCTGCGGGTGAAGAGGTGATCCGGCCGATCGGCCAGCAGTGGTTCGGTGACCGGCAGCGGTGACGCCGCGACCCGCTGTTTGCGCGCCAGCTCATCCTGAGAGATGCCAATCCGATCGGAGAGCGTGCGCTGCCAGGTGCGGCCTGCGATCTGCTGCAGCCTTGCAATATCCTCCGTGGCCATAAATTCGCCCCCTTCGTTGCAGCGGGCGATGAAGGCAAACTCCTCATCCAGCTGTTGCCACTGCTGTTGCAGCGTGGCCTGTAACGCGAGGTCATCACCCCCATGGAGTCGCGCCTGCCAGTAGGCGATCTCGGCATCCCGTTTCAGCACTTCAAAGCGCATCCTGACCTCGTGAATGCGATCGCACAGGGTCTCCAGCTTGGTGGCCTTGTCGACCACAAATTCCGGGGTGGTCACCTTGCCGCAATCGTGCAGCCAGGCCGCGATATGTATTGCTTCCCACTGTTTTTCATCGAGCGAGAAGTGTTGGAATGGCCCCTCCCGGGCCTCACATGCCGCCTCTGCCAGCATCTTGGTCAGTTCGGGGACTCGTTGACAGTGGCCACCGGTATAGGGGCTCTTGGCATCGATAGCCCCTGCGATGAGCTGGATAAAGGCTTCCAGCAGATTGCGCTGCTCCTCCAGCAGTCGCTGGGTGGTCAGCAGCCACGGCTGCGGTGGAGGAGAGCGCTTTGACAAAAGCCATCCGCTGCGGAGTCAGGGACTTCTTCCGTTCATCGATCAGAAACACCAGGGTGCCGAGCAGTAGGCCATCACGGTTTTTCAGGGCTATCGGCCAGAAGGTCAGCGGCGTGTCGCTCTCCTCGATGTAGGGAAACAGGATCTGCAATTCGCTGGAGACCAACGCAACCGGTTCCAGTTCCACCCCTTGCAAGCTCTGGAACAGTGGATGTGTTGGCTGATTGAGGGTTCCGATACTGTGGGTCGGCGTTTGCTCCTGCACCTCGCCATTCCAGCACAACCCCGCCAGATCCAGCGTCTTGTTGCCGCTATCGGAGAGATAGAGCATGCAGCCTGTTGCACCGGTCAGTTGCTGCATTTCGGTGAGCAGCCGCACCAGCAAGCGGGGGAAACTGGTCTCGCTGGAGAGGGAGGTGGAAAGCTGCAAAAAGCGCTGAATGGTCGATTTCATGTCGCCCATGGCCTGGGAGAGATCGATGATTTCCGCAATATAGGTGTTGACCCTGACCGGCTCGTTGAAGTCGAAGTGGGCTATTTTTCCTGCTTCTTGTGTCAGGGCATCGAGGGGCCTGGCGGCGGTTCTGGCCAGCTTGATGGCCGCGAAGAGCGCAAGGATCAGAAAGATCCCCGACAGAAGGAAGGTCTGATTGCGAATGGTGATGGCCTTGGCCAGCAGTTCATCGACAGGCGCGGCAATCCAGAGTGATAGCCGTGATTCATCCGCTTCCGGCAGCTCAACATGCATACCTTGCCAATCGCGCTCTTCTGATTGAAACGTCAGTTTATCCATATGCTCACGTTGGCTGGCATCGATCAGATGTTGCAGCATGGGAAGGTCGGCTTCAGTGACTTTGGCTAGCCGATATGCCCCCTTCTCACCGTGAATGATCATCCCGCCTTTATGGCTGGTAATCAGCTCCCCCTGCTCATTGACAATGGCCAGCCGCATATTGGGGGTGATCATGGCAGATTTGAGCAAGTGTTCGATGGAACGCAGATTTAGGCTCACTCCGATGATGCCAGCGCCGTTTTGCATCGGTTTGGCAAAGCTCAGGTACATCTCCTGAGAATCGAGCGAAATATAGGGGGGCGTCTGCACCAGTCGTCCGGCCTGCTTGGCCTGAATAAACCAGGGGTGTTCTCTTGCATCAAATGTGAGTCCTGATACCTGTTTGTGCGCGATGATGGCGAGGTTGTCGGCCAGCGCGAAGATATCCGTGAGGGTGGCTGCCTCCAGATGCCGGACACTTTGGACGATCCAGCGGGTATTGGCGGGAGGCGTCAGGTGTTGCACATCGGTGTCGGTCGGCCAGCGCATCAGCCAGAACATATCGCCGTTGTTGTAACCGGCATAGACCCCGTTGGCCGAGGGCTGTCCTGTTAGCAGGGTCGCCATATAGGGGATGTTCGCCATGCGTGCTGCCAGGGTGTCGGCTTCGGTCAGGCGCTGCTGGGCGAGCAGATTGACACTCAGGGCCGAGGAGCGGAACAGCCCTTCCAGCTCCTGCGTCGTCAGTTGGCCGATCAGGCTGAATCTCTCTTCCGCCTCATTCATCAACATGGTTTTGGTCTGCTGATATTGGTGACCAAGGGTGATCAGGGCAAACACCAGCAGCAAGCCCAGAAACAGGTGGGCAATGTGGACATACAAGGGGATAACGCGGCGAATGAGATTCATGTTATCTCCTTAATGGATGGGACGGCGGGATGGGACATAAAACAGATAACCCAACGGAATAATGGATGGCTTCATGGTGTTGGCCCTTATTGCTGCATGCATGAACAATTCCCGTTGCGTTAAACCGCCAGATGACGATGACCAGATGACGATGAATAGCAGGGTGGTGATAAATCCTTCGTGTTTTATTCGCGCATCGCAGAAGAGGGAAATAATCCGCGGCGATGTCATGGCTGGGCACGAGGACGTGGACTCGGCTCACTCTGGATATGGGTTGAAATCCTCTTTTTGCGGGAAGTGCGCCGAGATATTCAGCAACCGGGTCTCTTCATCGAGCGACACCGTTACGGTGGCGCCATGGGCTTCCAGCATGATTTTGCCATGGTAGCCATTGCGACTGCGCGCTTCCTTGTTATCAGAGGAGGGGGATTTATCGAACAGAGCCAAAGCATGGCTGATATCCAGCAAGGTCGAGCTATCAATATTCAAGATAATGCTGTCAGGGTTTTTCAGACAGACAATCTCCACGCAGGAGGAGGGGGTTGCATGTTCGCAGGCGAGCCGTATCAATATTTGAAACGCGGAATAACAGAGAAATTCGTCACCTGCGATGAACAGCTCGTCATAGAGATAATTTTTGGGTTTGGTCAGCTTGATATCGAGCTTTTTCTCGGCATAGAGATTTTTGAACTGCACCGAGAGCCGGTTGAAAATATCAAAGAGCTGGACTTTACCCGCTTTCAACACAAAGGAGCCGGTTTCAATCTGGTAAATCTCGGAGGCCAGACGGGTCAATGCCAGCGCATCGCCCACCGATTTTCTGGTGATGGATAGCTGGGTTTTTTGGATCATGTTTAGCGATGAGTCGGCTGCCAGCTCTTCCAGCAGGTGTAGCGCATTGAGCAGCGGCTCCCGGATTTCATAGCGGATATTGAACTCGAGGCTCTCTTTGAGCGCGTTGAGCTCAAGCATCTGATCGAACTCTTTTTGCAGATCTCTTCTGGCATGCACCAGCCGCATCAGATTGGCAATGCGAAAACGCAGCATCTCGATGTCGATCGGCTTGGTGATAAAATCGACGGCCCCCAGTTTCATCGCCCGTTTACGGGAATAGATATCATCCAGTGCCGTCATAAAGACGATGGGGATGTGCTCTGAGTGGGGATGTTCACGCAAAATTCTGGCGACATCGAATCCGTTCAGGTTGGGCATCATGATATCGAGCAGCACCAGATCGGGTGGATTATCCGATTGGCAGATCCTGATCGCTTTTTCGCCATCCTTGACCAGCTTGAGATGAAACTCTTTGCGAAATACCGAGGTGATCAGCATCAAATTATCTGGAATATCGTCAACCACCAGAATGGTGGGGCTGTCCTGATTGCTGGCGACCAGATCGCTGTTGGAAAAACGGTGCAAACGGCCGAAGTCGAATTGCGAGAGTGGGTGCTGCGATTGACTGGTTGCCAACAGCAGCCGGGTGATCCTGGTTTTAAGGGTATCGGGCTTGAGCGGGGTCAAAATAATGTCAGAGACTTTCGCCTGGACAAATTGTTCGATCAATGGGCGATCGGTCCCTGAGGTCAGGGTCAAAAAAGGCAGTGTGTGATGAGGTGCCGTGCTGCGGATATTTTTCAGCAGCGTGAGCAAGTTCGCCGAGTCGATATCGATATTGCAGATGATCATGGCGGCGGGGCCATCAGCCATGCACCGCTCCAGCGCCTCGACACTCTCCACCACCGTAATCTGGCTTATGCCAATGGCACGTAACTGATGGCAGAGTGCATCGCTGTGCACATTATCTTTTTCCAGCACCAGCGTGGGCCCGGAAATTATTTTTGCTATGTCCATATGGCTATCTGATGTGCCCATCTGTCGCTGTATCCTGCCAGCTTATTTTGAGCATGATAATATAGGGTGCATGACCCTGGTCAATCGATACCTCTGCTACCTTGCGCAGGAAATATCAATCAGCAAGCTGGCTCATCCCCCGACGGGATAACGAGAACAATCTGATATCACCACGGCTGTTGGCGCGGACTCTCTTGTGATGGGCGTCGCCGCCACTCTCCCATATCCGCTTTTTCCTTTTATCCGGTTTATCCCTTGCCACGTGCTGGTGCGGGAATGGTAGTGCGCACATTTCAACCGGGTTGTCGTGGCTGCCTGTTCGGGGATCCGTTATGGTGTGAGAAAGGCTGGCAAGGGCCGCCATCCTCCATCTTGGCAGGGAGAGTCACGAGATATGGAACATCTTGCCCCGGACGCAGCTCGTCCTCTGGTGCTGCTGGTTGATGATAAAACTGACAGCCACAAGGTGATGAATGGGCTGCTCAATGAGCTCTTCTATCGCCACTTCTTCTCCTGTGAGGCGGCGCTGGTGCTGATAATTGCCGGGCAGAACGAAGAGGCGTGCCGCATACCATGAAATCCCGTCTCTGGCAGATTGCCGCCGTGCTGTTGCTCTCCCTGATGGTGGCCACGCTGGTCGATGCCTTCTATCTGGAACTGGAGCGGCAGGAGTATCGCCAGTCGCTGGATACCCGCATTCAGCGCGAGGGCGACAATCTGCAGCAACTGACCCTCTCAAGCAAGGGGATGGGGGCGGTGCAGCTGGCTGGCCGCCTCAACCGCGAGATCCAGCAAGCATCACTGCTCGAGCGGGGGGAGCTTACCCCCAGCGAGGCACTGCAGGTGTTGGCGCAGGGGGTGAAGGCCAATCATGCCTTTGTTACCAATAAAGCAGGGGTGATTGTCCGTGATTGGGATGCGCTTGGCCGCCATGTCGTCGGGCAGGATGTGTCGTTTCGCTCCTATTTCAGGCAAGGGATCCTGGGGCTGGAAACGGTGGATGCCGGGGTCAGCCTCAATACCGGCAAG
>OEQV01000433.1_pt1 | contig 10243 bp, 8 predicted proteins | sample 1539821 | NCBI WGS metagenome assembly OEQV01 (sample SAMEA3891244, study PRJEB23780) | metagenome | biome: terrestrial biome; feature: animal house; material: water of meat washing | place: Italy | collected 2015-05-12 | reverse complement strand
CATTTAAAGATAAGAATATATTAAATATCAGTGAGTTAATAAAACATGTTCAATTTTGATAAAATCAGGAATTGCAGGGACAGCGCAGTCCCGGTAACGTGATGATTAACTGTTTCTATATTAATGATTTTGAATTTTTCAGGGGAAAGATAATGCACGACTCTCTAACCATTGCGTTGCTCCAGGCGCGAGAAGCGGCGATGAGTTATTTTCGCCCAATCGTTAAACGGCATAATTTGACTGAGCAACAGTGGCGGATGGAACGCGACGGTTTAGTGTTGCGATTAAAGCCGATCAATGATCAGCGGAAGCTCTATATCTCGCTAACCAAAGAGGGGCAGGCGCTGTATAACCGCGCTCAGACACAGATTGAAGAAGCCTATCGGCAGATTGAAGCTCAGTTTACTGCCGAGAAAATGCAACAGTTAACCCATCTGTTAGAGGAATTTATTGCTCTGGGCAATTCCCGACAAGAAGACATCCCGGGCGATAATGAATAACTTTTTAGTATCTGATAACCAGCGCCTGGTTTTTCCATGGATGGCGGGTTACACCTTTTCATAAAGTTTTTGCTTTCCAGGCCGAAAATCTTGCATCGGTCCACAGGAAAGAGAAACCATGTTAAAACGTATCAAGATCGTGACCAGCTTACTGCTGGTTTTGGCTGTTTTTGGCCTTTTACAACTGACATCAGGCGGTCTGTTCTTTAATGCCTTAAAGAATGACAAAGAAAATTTCACTGTTTTACAAACCATTCGCCAGCAGCAATCCACGCTGAATGGCAGCTGGGTCGCGTTGTTGCAGACGCGTAACACCCTCAACCGCGCGGGTATCCGCTACATGATGGATCAGAATAATATTGGTAGCGGTTCAACCGTTGCTGAGCTGATGCAGAGTGCCAGTATTTCGCTGAAACAGGCGGAAAAAAACTGGGCGGATTACGAAGCGTTGCCGCGTGACCCGCGTCAGAGCACCGCCGCAGCGGCAGAGATCAAACGTAATTACGATATTTATCACAATGCGCTGGCGGAGCTGATCCAACTGTTAGGTGCAGGCAAAATCAACGAGTTCTTTGATCAGCCGACCCAGGGATATCAGGACGGTTTCGAGAAGCAGTATGTGGCTTACATGGAGCAAAACGATCGGCTCTATGATATCGCCGTCAGCGATAATAATGCCTCCTACAGCCAGGCGATGTGGATTCTGGTGGGCGTGATGATCGTCGTACTGGCGGTCATCTTCGCCGTCTGGTTCGGTATTAAAGCCTCGCTGGTAGCGCCAATGAATCGCCTGATTGACAGCATTCGTCATAGTGCAGGCGGCGATCTGGTGAAACCGATTGAGGTGGATGGCTCTAATGAGATGGGGCAACTGGCAGAGAGTTTGCGCCATATGCAGGGAGAGCTGATGCGTACCGTCGGTGATGTGCGCAACGGGGCCAATGCCATCTATAGCGGTGCCAGCGAAATCGCCACCGGCAATAACGATCTCTCTTCGCGCACCGAGCAACAGGCCGCTTCGCTGGAAGAGACGGCAGCCAGCATGGAGCAACTGACCGCAACGGTGAAGCAGAACGCCGAAAATGCGCGCCAGGCCAGCCATCTGGCGTTAAGTGCTTCTGAAACGGCGCAACGCGGCGGCAAAGTGGTGGATAACGTGGTGCAGACTATGCGCGATATCTCCACCAGTTCGCAGAAAATCGCCGATATTATCAGCGTAATTGACGGCATTGCCTTCCAGACCAATATTCTGGCTTTGAACGCGGCGGTTGAGGCTGCGCGTGCGGGTGAGCAAGGGCGCGGTTTTGCGGTGGTTGCGGGAGAAGTGCGTAATCTGGCCCAGCGCAGCGCTCAGGCGGCTCGTGAAATTAAAAGCCTGATTGAAGACTCGGTGGGGAAAGTAGATGTTGGCTCTACGCTGGTCGAAAGCGCCGGGGAAACAATGGCGGAGATTGTCAGTGCCGTGACCCGCGTGACGGACATTATGGGCGAAATTGCTTCTGCTTCTGATGAGCAGAGCCGTGGTATCGATCAGGTTGGCTTAGCGGTTGCTGAGATGGACCGGGTAACTCAACAGAACGCCGCGCTGGTGGAAGAATCTGCCGCCGCCGCTGCCGCGCTGGAAGAGCAGGCCAGTCGCCTGACCGAAGCTGTGGCAGTGTTCCGGATTCAGCAACAGCAGCAACAGCAGCGTGAAACATCGGCTGTGGTAAAAAACGTGACGCCAGCTACGCCGCGTAAAATGGCAGTGGCAGATAGCGGGGAGAACTGGGAAACGTTTTAATCGCCATAAAAATGCCCGATAAGCAAAATGTTATCGGGCATAGGGAGATTAATCTTTACGCGGGTCGTTGATCGGCTGACGAACCAGGAAGATGTACGCCAGTGCCCCCGCTGCGGTGACGCAACCGCAGATGATTAGTGCCAGACGGAATGAGTGGGTGGTATCAACAATAAAACCAGTAATGATCGGCGCAAAAGAGGCGCAGATGAAGCTGGCAAAGTTCTGGATACTGCCCACCGACGCCGTCATGCGAGAAGCAACTGCGACGTGGATCAAGCCCCAGCAGGATGTTCCGGCAAAGTGAATACAGAACAGTGCCATGCCAATCAGCAGAACCGCTGTCATGGATGTTGTCGCTTGCGGTACGACCAGCGTAAAGGCGGCAGAACAGAACATCCCGGCAATAATGCAGATCTTACGGCTTTTAATCGGAGCCATTCCCCCTTTGACCAGCCAGTCAGTAACGTAACCGTTGACCAGCATCCCGGCAGCCCCAAACAGGAAAGGGATAGCCGCCATCAACCCTGTGCTTTTTAAATCCAGGTTATAGGCTGTTTGCAGGTAACCAGGAAGCCAGGCCAGATACAGCCACGCAGTGTAGTTGATGCCACTGAATCCGAGCATCATTCCCCACATTGTGCGGTTACGGAACAGGCTGCGCCATTCGGCAAAACTGAGCGGATCTCGGCGGGCATTGACGCTACCTGCATTGAGATAAGCTTGTTCAACGGCAGTCAGTTCTACGTGCTCGCGGTTGCGATAGAGCATATACCAGCCAATGGCGAGAAAAATCCCCAGCACACCAATGGTAATAAACATCCCACGCCAGCCCATCACCAGCATCATCGCCGCCAGAATCGGTGGGCTTACGGCAACGCCAATGGTAGAAGCTGCGTTGAAGAAGCCCATCGGGCGTCCGCGCTCTTTGATGTTGAACCAGTCGTTAATGACTTTTACGCCACATGGGTTCATCGGCGCTTCACCAATCCCCATACCGATACGCACCAACACGAACTGCGTAAAGCTGTGCACCATGCCAGACATGGCCTGGAACAGTGACCAGAAGAACATCCCCAGTCCCAGCATCAGGCGTGGGCCTTTACGATCCAATAGTGGGCCGCAAGGAAGTTGCGCAATCCCGTAAGCGAGTGAAAACACGGAGAGCAAAGCGCCGATTTCGGTGGCACTTAATCCCAATTCTTCACGAATCGTTAAATTTGCTACCGACAGCGAACTGCGGTCGAGATAATTGATTACCGCCGCAAAAAATAATAACAACATGGCGGTGGTTTGAATGCGTTTAATTCGGGTACTGCGTTGAACTAATCCATCTGGTGGCACGGGAATATCTGCCGACGAAGATGGAGTAAATGAAGAACGCGGATCGATGGTGATATTTTCTTTTTCCACGCCGGACTCCTGTATTTATAATTTTAATTGTTTACGTAATTGTGCACTACGCAAGGTTGACATTAACGGCAGGTTAAAGTTTTAGGACTTTACTACCGCTCACAAAAACATTTTTAGTCGACTGATTGTGAGCATAGGTAAGCGGGAATTTCCCGGTATTTATCTTTTGATAAAACCGTGCACCCGCTAATAGTTTGCTGTTTTTAATCCGTACTTAATGAGCATAACGCGTGTTCTCATTAATGGATCGAATCATTGATTGTTTAGCTGAATTCAAATGGTTACGGAGCGCAAGGGTGGCATCAAGGTCACTGCGGCAAATCAGAGCGCTGAGAATGGTCATATGCTCATCGACGGCAATGATATTGCGCTGTTTAAGATCGCTTTCGTCCCATTGATAGTGAAAATGAAAGATGACTGAGATGATCTCAAGCGATTGATCAAAAAAGATATTGTCGGCAGCTGAAAGCAGTAAGGAGTGAAAATCTCTGTCAAGTTGCGAGAACATGCGAAAGCTATTGCCGATGTTGTCACGCAGTAGCCGATGACGTTCGAGCATGGTTTTCGCCTGCAGCCAGCGGGGATCATGATCAGGCAGGTTGAGAAAGTGCTGAAGTGAATGTGTTTCGAGCATTTCGCGTAGCTCAAACAGCTGCTCGGCGTAGGATTGATCGAATTGCTTCATGCTCCACTGGCCGCGCTTTTCGCTTTGAATAAGATTATAACGGCCGAATTTTAAAAGATATTCTCTTACAACCACCGGGCTGACACCCGCGGCCCGAGCCAGTTGCAGTTCAGAAAAAGTTTCCCCAGGGCGTAACTGACGCTGGTTTATCATCGTGAAAAAAGCCTGCTCAAACACTTTGTTTTGTTCACTCATTGAAGCGGTAGTACAGGCGAAACCGTCATCATGGTCAGGTTTACGCGCAATAACATAGTCGTTTCCAACCTGCGTTAAGACGCCGCATTCGCGTAAGTGGCTGAGAATATGACGCACTGTTGTGCGGCTGATGTTGTACATTTCCGCCAGCGCACTTTGCGATGGAAGTGGGGAAGGGATATGACCCCGCGCCATATCATCAATGACCTGGTTAATCACATTGTGGCGTAAATTTTGTGAACGACTCATATTTTCCTCCTTGTGAGTCCATTAAAACCCGATTTAAAACATTTTTATGCGTGTGTTTTCACAAAACAGATTTTCCGTTCCGCTGCCATTTTTCATTTTCATTGATATCTAAGGCAACAAAAAATGGAGAGCCGAATCATGTCTACGATGAATGTTTTAATTTGCCAGCAGCCGAAAGAATTAGTCTGGAAACAACGCGAGATACCTATTCCGGGTGACAATGAAGCATTAATAAAAATTAAGTCTGTCGGGATTTGCGGTACCGATATTCATGCCTGGGGTGGAAATCAACCATTTTTTAGTTATCCACGGGTTTTAGGCCATGAAATATGTGGGGAGATTGTTGGGCTGGGTAAAAATATTGCTGATCTTAAAAATGGTCAGCAAGTTGCTGTGATCCCTTATGTTGCCTGTCAGCAATGCCCGGCGTGTAAAAGCGGGCGTACCAATTGCTGTGAAAAAATTTCAGTTATTGGCGTGCATCAGGATGGCGGTTTTAGTGAGTATTTGAGCGTGCCGGTGGCGAACATTTTGCCCGCAGACGGTATTGACCCGCAGGCGGCAGCATTGATTGAACCTTTCGCTATTAGCGCTCATGCGGTGCGTCGCGCAGCCATTGCTCCCGGCGAGCAGGTGCTGGTGGTCGGGGCGGGGCCAATCGGTCTGGGCGCGGCGGCAATCGCTAAAGCCGATGGCGCACAGGTGGTGGTGGCGGATACCAGTCCGGCGCGCCGTGAACATGTGGCAACGCGTCTGGAGTTGCCCGTGCTGGACCCATCAGCCGAAGATTTTGACGCGCAGCTGCGGGCGCAGTTTGGTGGTTCGCTGGCGCAGAAAGTGATCGACGCGACAGGTAATCAACATGCGATGAATAACACCGTGAATTTGATTCGTCACGGCGGCACGGTGGTATTTGTCGGCCTGTTTAAAGGTGAGTTGCAGTTCTCCGATCCGGAATTCCATAAAAAAGAAACGACGATGATGGGCAGCCGCAACGCCACGCCGGAAGATTTTGCTAAAGTCGGTCGACTGATGGCGGAAGGAAAAATCACTGCCGACATGATGTTAACCCATCGCTATCCGTTCGCCACGCTGGCAGAAACCTACGAGCGCGATGTGATTAACAATCGTGAGTTGATTAAGGGTGTAATTACTTTCTGATAAGGCGAGATTATTAAAGTTGCCATGCAGCGTCCGGGGAAGTGTTGGGCGCTGTTTTTTTTCTGTTTCTCAATGATGTTTTGTAGGCCGGAGAAGGTGTGTAGGTCGCACTTTATGCGACCTACACATCAGTCAGGAATTACCCTTCACGTTCTACCACTTTAATTTCCACCATGCCGATCCCGAGCTTACGCGGCGAGTGTCCGAGGATATTCCCTTCGTTGGTTGAGACAGGTTCCGGCGGCACAATTACCAGTGTGTCGGCATCGGTTGGGTTATCGAAATGCAGTGTGGTGGTGGTCACTTCATTGCCCAGCACAAGGGTTTGTTCTTCATTGCCTACGCGTACCGGAATAGGACGGCTGGCGTTATTGCCGTATGCTTTGGCGGTAATCACCAGGTCAAATTTCTTCGGCAGCGGATGCTTGTACTCGATTTTTACTTCATCGCCCAGCTGCGCGTTGGACCAGCGGCCCCACGACTCTGGACGGGAAATCCCACTAAACTGTTTCACCTCTTCAGGCGCACCGGCGACGTTGAAGATGAAACTGTCGGCTTTGTAGCGAATATCGTTATCAACAATTTTCAGCGTATCGACATTGCCTTTATAACGCGCCATGTCGATGACCGTATCTTTAAATGCCGTTTTGCCCTGCCATGTTGTTTTGTCAACATGCTGAACAATTTGCTGACCGCCAAGCTGCCCTTGCGAGACACACCAGTCGGTGGAGAGTGCCAGTTCCGGAGCCCAGAGTTGTGCCATCTTATAGCAACGGTCAACCCAGACGAAATTGTCGCGTGGAGCGAAATCGGCCAGCTGGAAACGCAGCGGTGCTGAGTATTCGCTTTCCGGCAGCGGTTCTACGCGCTTGTCTGAAACCCGCAACAGCAGCGGCAAACGGAAATGGCTACCCGAGAAGGCAATCATGTTTTTCTGCTGGTCGATAGTGAACTCTTTCATCTCTTTAGGGAATTTCCACAGGCGGATGATATCCGGCTTCCACGCCAATGTTTTCTCTTTGATATTGAGGAAGATTTCCGACATCGACTGCCCGGATAAACTGCTACGGCCAAGTCCGAGATAGTTATCGCCACCGAGAATGTCCAGCACCGTCGCGCCGTTATCCATCGTGTTACGCTTCACTGCCAGCGTCTCTTGCTGCGGCTTGTCGCCACGAATGACAAAAAACAGGTTATTGCGATCCTGCTTATTAAGGTATTTCCACGCCGTGTTGTTCATCGCTAAATGGTCAGAAGAGACGACGATGACGGTATCTTTAAACCACGGTGACGCTTTGATTTTGTTGATAAACGTCGCAATATTCTCCTGGCTGCAACTTACCGCGCTGAATGACTGGTTCGGCTTACCGTCAAAATCATATTTTTTGCGGTTACAGGTGCGCGAGATAAAACCATCCGGGTGATGGGTATCGACTGTCAGGGTAAACAGTGAGAATCGCTGACCTGAGCGGGAAAGCTCTTCAAACTTTTTCCACGCTTCATCGAGAACGGTATCGTCGTAGAATCCCCAGTCGTTGCGATAGTGCGGGTCGGCCACCACGCTTTTCAGCTCTTCTGAGCCGTATAAGTGGTCGAAGCCATGCGACTTCAGGAACACATCTTTACCGGCAAAACGCAGATTCGCGCCCTGCACGAAATAGTTCTGATAACCCGAGTTTTTCAGGATATCGCCCAGACAGATGTTCTGCGGGAAGAAGCTGGAGACAGAGGCGGAGGCGTTGCCTTCAAAGGGGGCAAACAGCGGTATGCCGCACTGAGAAGCCACCATGCCCGCAATCGTGTAATCCGTTCCTGGCAGCTGCTGCGTGTGGCTGAAATCCAGGCCTTCATTTTTCAACGCGCCCAGTTCAGGCGTGAGATCCGGGAAAGCTTCGTTATCAAAATAGGTCCGCTCGAGACTTTCGCCGTAGATATATACCAGGTTGAGTTTCGGGTCAGGGATAGTTTTCGACGGCTCTTTATAATAAGCCGCAAAGTCCGGGTCGCCATCGCGTGACTGGGATTTCACCAGTTCCGTTATCTGACGAAATGCCGGGCTGGCGTCCACCGAACCCAGCGCCAGTAAGAGCGCCAGCAGGCTGTAACCAAAATGGTGCGGATGATGACGACGACGGCGCAGGATCCAGCCCAGCGCACCGAACACCGCTGTCAGCCCCAGCACAATGCCGATACCCGGCAGGATGTATTTGCTGACGCCAGCACCGGTCAGGCTGTTGGTTAAGGTATAGAGAACCGCGTCGTTAATACCATCGCCAGTAAAATAGTCGCTGGCAAACAGGGTGATATTTAAAACGACAAATAGCCCCAGCACCGTTAATGTGGCTGCAAACCACCAGGTGTTACGTCCCGCTTTCCATGCGTAAATCAGCACAGAGGCGAGAAAAAGGGCGAAAGAGAGTAGTTCTGACAACGGGCGATCCTCACTAAACCGGGCCGTTTAGCCAACGTTTAAGCTTTTTGAGAAGCACAATGTAATGGCGTCGCCATATTGCTGCAATTCTAGTGTCAAAAAAATGCGATGTTGTTAGGAATTAGTTTATAAACAGACTTTTTTGATCGCGGTCGCTTCCCGTGTAACAGGGGGAAAACCGTCCAGGAGCAGGGAAAAGGGCAGGAGAGAGCCGCGTCAGCCGGGTAACAGCTAAAACGCGGCGTTTCGCGGTTCAGGAAATGAAGTTCAGCCCCTGCTTTAACACCAGATCGCAGGCTTTGGTTTTCACCTTTTCTGCCAGCGGAGTCGTTCCGATGTTATCCAGATTGAGTTGCTGACCATCTTTGGTTTTCAGCAAACCCTGAATGCCATCCAGATAGTTGGTGTCTTCTTTTTGCTCTTCACTGTTCAGGCCCAGTTTTTCCAGTACCTGATTCTTGATGTTTTCGGCATCGGTTACCGAAGCCAGCTTTTGCTTCGCGCAGTATTGCAGAATGCCTGCGGCATTGTTCATGTTATCTGCGCTTAAGGCCTGGTTTCCGCTGCTAAGCAAGTTAGTTAATGACGCGAGCGACCAACCGCCTTCCTGTGTCGTACTGTTTTGGTTGCCAAGTTCGCTGGCGGCGCTGGAGAGCGCATCTTTCCAGGACGCAGCATGCACCCCGGTGGAAATTAATGCGCTGGCGGCAATGGCACAGCACAGAAGATGTTTAACAGTTTTCATCATCATTACTCAAGGTGGAATTGTGTCGGAGTATACCGCCAGAAACGGGGATTAATACTCTTTACCTGTTACACGGCTACGGTAGCTATCCCAGTTGAAGATCACCCACAAACTGTTACCCAGGCGCATACGGTCCATCACGCGTTCGCCCAGCAACTTGGTCATCTCTTCCATATTACTGTTGGTCAGCATCCCGGTTGGGCGTTTGGAAGAAGAGCGGCGATCGACGATCTGGTTGATGATCACTTTTTCGTATTTCGATTCGGTCTGCACGCCGATCTCATCGATCACCAGCAGATCAACGTTGCTCAGATCGTTAAGCAGTTGTTCTTCACTGGTACCGCTATTCCTGAAGGTATCTTTCATCGCCGACATAATATCGGCCACGGTGATGATCAATACGGATTTACCGCGTAGCAGCAGCTCGTTGCAGATTGCCGCCGCCAGATGGTTTTTGCCGGTTCCTGGCTTACCAGAAAAGATAAAGCTGGCGATGTTGCCGTCAAACTCTTCGACATACTGGCGCGCTTTGCTTAACGCATTCATCTGCCCTTCACACTCAACGCGATAGTTCTCAAAGGAGCAGTTCTGATGCAGTGGACGAATACCGGAGCGGTTAAAGGTGCGCTGCATTTTCATCGCCCGATTTTCACGTTCGAGAGCGGCGGAGCGGATCGCCCCTTGTTCTTTCTGCCAGGCCAGTAGTTCTTCACCCGTTTTGAACGCAGGTTTGATATGGGCAGGCATCATTTTTTGCAGGCGTTGCATCAAGTCGCCAACGTTTTTCATCGTTACCCTCTGAATCCTGGCGGAATTTGGCTGTCAGGTTCACTGACCGTATTCACATCTCGTTTCGGCAGTCCGCCGTTGCTGGCACGACCGATTTGCAGGCTGCGCGCCAGTTTTTGTTGCCACTGCACATGGTGAAAGACTTTGCCTTCAGCCTGCCAGTAGGCAACAAATGAGGCCAGCTCTTCAGCAGTAACCGGCTCTCGCAACGCTACGCCCCATAAAGCGGCCTGACGCTGAAAGTCGGCATCAGGCTGCCAGGCAGCGTACATAGCAAATTTCCCCATTGGTACGG
>OEQV01000425.1_pt1 | contig 10454 bp, 9 predicted proteins | sample 1539821 | NCBI WGS metagenome assembly OEQV01 (sample SAMEA3891244, study PRJEB23780) | metagenome | biome: terrestrial biome; feature: animal house; material: water of meat washing | place: Italy | collected 2015-05-12 | reverse complement strand
TAAATTTAGATAACTTGGAAGAAGTTTAGCTTTTGAATGTTTGTGCAACAAAGCCGTTTCAAACTAAAAAATTGCTTAGGATTTAAAGCGAGTGCAATGACGGTATTTCTCTGACAACCATACGATTACTTGTTGATTTTATGTATAAAAGAATGAAGTTTGCACATTTTAAAATGACTTCATGCTACTATCTTTTCATTAAAAACTATTGGATCTATGACATGGAAACCCTAGTACTTGAACTGATCAAACCACTCACACTGACAAAAGAAGACTTTCCACCCATTAACTTTGAAGAAGGCACTGTGCTCAAAGTTCTCATGAAAACACCTACTGGTTACTTGGTAACGGCAGATTCTCGTTTTAATTTTACGGTGTCTTTTGATGATGAAAATCAAGTGTGGCAGAAGCTGTAATTTGCAATGCTCTTTAATAAAGAATAATCCATTCAATAAGATAAAAATAAAAATCCATCTTTTTTTATTAATTTAAAACTGATTATTTTTATTAAAATTTAGTTTTTTATACCCAATCAGCAAATGAATACCGTGCTGAGAGTTCTCTGTACCTATTGATTTTGTGATTTCTGGGGCTCATTTGTATCGTCGTTATGCATCCATTTTATCCTTAATCTCTTGATTTAATTGATCTACATTAAATCCTTCATCCTTGTTAAGTAAAACTTTGAACTATAAATCAGAAAAAGAGAAAGGATTTGAAAATCTTCAGTCTATAACTCTATATTTACCGAGTCATTCACCAAGCTCACCACTTATTTAAACCTAGGTCTTTCTGCAAAACTTCTCGCTATAAAAAAGCCTCAGATACGAACATCCGAGGCTTTCAATTTTTAAACGTGTGCTGAGCTAAGTTATTGCGCGGTATAACCACCATCCATCACCACGGCTTGACCCGTTACACCACCCGCCTTATCACTGGCAAGGAAGATTGCATAATCCGCAATTTCTTCGACACTGAGTAAGCGTTTTTGCGGCACCATCGCCAAAATCACATCTTCTAATGCACTTTGTTCACTGACATTTCGGGTTTTAGCCAAGTCATGAATTTGACCGCGTACCAACGGCGTATCGACATAGCCCGGACACAGAGCATTCACGGTGATGCCATCGCGCGCGCACTCTAAAGCCGCCACTTTGGTCAAACCAATCACACCATGCTTAGCACTGTTATAGCCGGCCTTGCCAGCAAAACCAATCAGACCGTTAATCGAAGCCATATTAATCACGCGACCAAACTGCTGTGCTTTCATGATTGGAAATGCGTACTTAATGCCAATGAACGACCCCACCAACATGACATTAATCAGCTTTTGATAGACTGCAGTTGGAAAGTCTTCAATCACTGCAACATGCTGAAAACCCGCATTATTGATGAGGATGTCCAACCGCCCATAGGTTTTCTGAGTCAGTTCAATCGCAGCTTTATATGCCTCTTCATCGGTCACATCGCAAGGCGCAGACAATGCTTCAAAGCCTTGCTTTTGAAGTGCCGCCACAGTTTCAGCACACTTCTCTGCATTCATATCAGAAATGACAACTTTTGCACCTTCACTGGCAAATTTCTTTGCAATTTCATGTCCAATACCACTGGCTGAACCTGTAATAAATGCAACTTTATCTTTTAACAGTTGACTCATGATGTACTCCGTTGTCTTCTTTTTTCATTCCAAAGTCTTAAACAATACCAAACCAAGTAAAGGCAGCAATGGCAACAAATACCGCGATGGTTTTAATAATCGTGATGGCAAAAATGTCTTTATACGATTGTTTATGGGTTAAACCTGTCACAGCAAGCAAGGTAATCACGGCGCCGTTATGCGGTAAGGTATCCATACCGCCAGATGCCATCGCAACAATACGGTGCATGACTTCAGGTGGAATTCCCATGGCTAAAATCGCAGCATTGTATTGATCGGCCATCGCACTTAAAGCGATACTCATACCGCCAGAGGCTGAACCAGTCACACCCGCTAAAACTGTCGTGGTAACCGCACCATTGACCAGTGGATTGGTAAAGGTATTGCCCAATGCATGACTAATGATCGCAAAGCCCGGTAAGGCCGCAATGATCGCACCAAAACCATATTCAGATGCGGTATTCATCACGGCAAGTAAAGACCCGCCAATACTGGCATTGACACCATCTTTGAAGCCCGTATAGACACGACGGAAGTCAAATGAAATTGCCGCGATAATACCCACAATTAAGGCTAAACCCACGGCCCAAATGGCAGAGGTTTTGGCAACATCGACGGTGTAAGCTGCAAGTCCAATGGCATTGAAATCAAAACCGTTTGGATACCATTCTTTAATTGCAGTGGATAAATACTTATTGGTCACGGCAACTAAAATAAGAGGTACAAAAGCCAACCATTGACGCGCGTTAGAACCATTCGAGGTTGTATCTAAGTTTTGCTTCAGTTGTTGTTGCTCGGCTTCTGTCAGCTCAATACCTGTGGCATAACCATCGCCATTTCGAGCGGCTACACGGCGACGCCATTCCAAATAGCTCAGGCCCGTTGCTAGAACAAATACCGCACCAATCAAACCAAGAAAAGGTGCTGCATAAATGTCTGTACCAAAAAAGGTCGTCGGAATAACGTTTTGAATTTGCGGGGTTCCCGGCAAGGCATCCATGGTAAACGTAAATGCACCAAGGGCAATGGTTCCCGGAATCAAACGCTTTGGAATGTTGGCTTGTCTAAAGAGTTGATTTGCAAATGGATAAACTGCAAAGACCACCACAAAGAGACTGACGCCGCTATAGGTTAAAATCGCCCCTAAAAGTACAACAGTTAGCATCGCATTTTTAGAGCCAATCAGGTTCACAATGGTTTTGGCAATGGATTCGGCAATCCCTGACATTTCAACCACTTTACCGAAGATGGCACCGAGTAAAAACACCAAGAAATAATCTTTAATGAACCCAACCATTTTGGGCATAAATACGCCTGAATAAAAAGGCAAAACGTTAGCAGGGTTAATCAGTAAAACCGCCAACAGGGCACAAATCGGTGCCATAAGAATGACAGAAAAACCTCTGTAGGCTGTATACATCAGTAGCCCAAGAGACAATAAAATTACACCCAAATCCCACATATTTTTTACTCCATCCTTAAAGAAAATATGTCTTGATGTGCTGTGATATTAATGGCGAATGATGTCAAATCTAGTTGAGTCACAGTGCAATCAGCCTGTGCGGAAAGACCGAATACGCATTCATAGACCGTCTATTTCCCTCATGACGAGATGTCTATTTGCACTCTGATCTATGTACTATATTTATCCATCAGAGCATTAATATTTCAGCTTATGGGTCAGACTATAATGCATATAAACCCACGCATTGTTTGAAAATAATCATTGAGTAAGAAGAAAAATTGATTAATATCCAAGCCCTAGCAAGACTGATAAAACTAATTGCATCAAGTTAAAGGTAAAATTTCACAATCGCACGAAATGACTATTTTTTATATTTTTCATTCAGTTAAAACATATTTTTACAGACTATCATGCTGTTCGACTTATACTGCTTTGACGACTTGATAAAAATGACACCCACTTCCATCACTTGATCTGTTTTGACCGTCTGTTGTATTTTTCATGTAAACCATTTGAGAAAAACACGTTCATTTTCATTCAACATCGTGTTGCATCATTGCTCAGGGAAGCTCATGACACTCAAACAATTAAAAGCCTTTTTGGTCCTTGCACGTACGCTTAATTATGCCAATGCAGCCAATGAACTGTGTCTGAGCCAATCCGCTCTCAGCTTAAGTATTAAAACATTAGAAGAAGAACTCGGTGGAAAACTGTTTAAACGCAACACACGTCGGGTAGAAATCACCCTTGAAGGTCAGTCCCTCATTCCCTATGCCAAAAAGCTTCTGGCCAACTGGGAGGATATGGAAAAAGATGTCAAACAGCGCTTTAAACTCAACCGTGGCACTTTAAATATTGCCTCAATGCCCTTTGCCACTCATGCGGTACTCCCCGAAGTGATGCATGATTTTGCACAGCAGCACCCCAACATCAGTTTTTCAATCCATGACATCACCAATGAAAAAATCATTGAAAAAGTTCAAGAAGGCATCTTTGAGATTGGCATTTGTTTTGAACCCAAGGCCAATGACCAACTGATTTTTCAGCCTTTATTCAATGAAGACTTTTTGGCTCTGCTGCCCAAACACCACGTCTTAGCCAAACAAAAAAGCGTGACATGGCTTGAACTCTGCTCTTATCCTTTTGTGACCTTACAAAACCCCTCGATTATTCGGCATGTGATTGAGGAACATTGTGCTGCGCATCAAGTGGTGTTGGATTTGAAAGTCGAATGCCACCAAATCAGTTCCCTTTCACACTTCGTTGCCTATGGTATGGGCGTGAGTGCTATTCCACGCCATTTCCAAAAATTCATCGATCTTGAAAAAAATGTGTTGGTTGAAATTGAGGACAATCAAGCGCAACTCGCGGTGGGCATTATTTATAAAAAAGATTATGAACTGTCTAACATGTCGTCTCAATTTATTGAAACCACACTTTGGCATCATTTCTAAGCTAAGCTCTCCCCCCTTCTCTGGACGAAACTGAAGCTAAACCTTGATAGCTCAGAATAAGCCGTATGATTATTTGCATGGCTTTACCACATGCTTTGACTCTTCTTTTATTTATTTTTCTTCGTAAATATTCTGCATTAATGAGTTTTTCTTATTATACGTTAGAAAGATTCAATTTCTAAAAAGTGCAGCGCAATGCTAAAAAAATAACAAGCAAGGAAGATCAGGAAATAAAAGATGAATAAAGTCGTCGCAAATGCAGCCGAAGCATTGGCTGATGTAGTTGCCAATAATCAAACTGTTGCCGTGGGTGGTTTTGGCCTCTGTGGTATTCCAGAAGCATTAATTGATGCCTTAAAAGATACAGGTGTCACAGGTTTAACCTGTATTTCAAATAATGCGGGTGTGGATGGCTTCGGTTTAGGTAAATTATTAGAAACCAAACAAATTAAAAAAATGATTGCCTCTTATGTCGGTGAAAACAAAGAGTTTGAGCGACAGTATCTCAATGGTGAGCTTGAAGTTGAGCTCACCCCGCAAGGCACACTCGCAGAAAAACTACGTTCAGGCGGCGCAGGTATTCCTGCATTTTTCACCCAAACAGGTGTAGGCACCCTCATTGCCGAAGGCAAAGAAGTCCGCGACTTTGATGGTCGTCCGCATATTTTAGAAATGTCCCTTACTGCGGACATTGCTTTAGTGAAAGCCTACAAGGCTGATAAAGCGGGCAACTTGGTATTCCGTAAAACAGCACGTAACTTTAACCCTGACTGTGCCATGGCAGGCAAATTCACCATTGCCGAAGTTGAACAGGTGGTTGAAATTGGTGAAATTGATCCAGATGACATCCATTTACCGGGTATCTACATCAACCGCGTGGTGCTTAATGCCACCCCAAAAAAGCAGATCGAACAACTGACCATTAAAGCAGAGGAAGCTTAATCATGGCTTGGACACGTAATGAAATGGCGCAGCGTGCTGCCCTTGAACTCGAAGATGGTTTTTATGTCAACTTAGGTATTGGCTTACCGACTTTAGTGGCCAATTATCTGCCAGAAGGGATCAATGTTTGGTTACAGTCAGAAAATGGCTTGCTCGGTATTGATGAATTTCCAACCCGTGATGCAGTCGATGCAGACTTGATTAATGCAGGAAAACAAACTGTCACCGCACGTAAAGGGGCTGCATTTTTCTCAAGCTCAGAATCCTTTGCTATGATTCGGGGTGGACATGTCAATATTGCTATTTTAGGTGCAATGGAAGTCTCTGAAACAGGCGACTTGGCAAACTGGATGATTCCGGGTAAAAAAGTCAAAGGCATGGGCGGTGCAATGGACTTGGTTTCTGGTGTACAAAAAGTCGTGGTTCTGATGGAACACTGCGCCAAAGATGGCACGCCAAAAATTGTGCCTCAATGTACCCTACCACTCACGGGTAAAGCTGTCGTTAGCCGTATCATTACTGACTTAGGCGTGATGGATATCACTGCTGAAGGTATGAAACTGGTTGAACTGGCACGCGATGTGAGCCTAGAACAAATCCAGAAAGCGACTGGATTAGAACTTATCATCAATGACTTTAAAGCCGCTTAAGTACAAAACAGCATCATTCAAAGCAGCTTCGGCTGCTTTCTTATTGGGCTCAATCAAAAAGATTTTCAGTTAGAAAAGGCTTCTTTATAGCCTTTAAATCAGACATAAAAACCATCATCAGCTTGTTCAAGAGCATCTCTATACTCCCGAATTTAGCGAATGATGACTCCCGCGCACATCTTTTTAACCCAAATAGCTGATGAAAAACTAAGCCGCTCGGCTACTATATTTGCATTCCACATTCAGAGGTTCCCATGTCACAACAAGATTATGAAAATGGTTTAAAAGTTCGCACAGAAGTCATGGGCGAATCTTTTGTTAAACGTGCTCAAGACAATACTGTACCTTTCACCCAACCTTTGCAGGACTGGATTAATGAACATGCTTGGGGTTCAACATGGCAACGTGAAGGTGTCTTACCGCGTAAATATCGCTCGTTAATTACCATTGCATTTTTGACGGCACAAAAGAGTCCAACTGAGCTGAAAGGTCACGTTCGCGGTGCGCTAAATAACGGTGCAACGGTTGAAGAAATTCAAGAAGTCCTTTTACACAGTTTGCCTTATTGCGGCGCACCTGCGACTCAAGAGGCGTTCCGCGCTGCGCTGGAAGTGATTCAGGAATATCAAAGCCATTCATAAATAGATTATGCGCCATACAAAAGCGTTTTTTGCAGTCGCATGGCGCGATTCATCTGGTTTGGCTATGCAGCATTTTTCCCTAGCCAAACCATTTCCATTAAAAGGCTTTGGTTACACTCATGCCAACGCTAAAGTTTCGACCATCGGCAGGTTCAAAGAAGCGACTATTGCCGTCATTCACAATCACTGAGCCAACATAGTTACGGTCAAACAGGTTATCGACTCGGGCATAGCTGTTTACTTTCCAGTCACGGTTTACCCATAAATAGCCGACATTTGCAGCCACAACGGTATAACTTGGCGCAGTATCTGAGTTGATATCATCGACATAAATTTTATCCATATAGCGTGCTTCTAAGCCTGCTTGGAAGCCCTGTTCAGGTTGCCATGCAATACGGGTAAACACTTGGTTTTTGGCAATTCCGGGAATCTTATTTCCTTTATTAATGGCTTTCGCATAAGGTTTCGTTGAATCCTTTGGATTCGCTATTTCTGCTGTATAACTATCAAATTCAGCATCAATATAACTAAAGCTCGATTGTATGTTGAGTTCTTTCCAAATCGTTTGTTGCCATGAAAGCTCTAACCCTTGTCGCGTGGTTTGATCTGCATTACGAAAAGTCGCACGACCATCACGTGTTCCCGCTGTCACTATATCGTTTTCTGTATCTGTCTGGAAAATAGCAAAAGTGAAGAGCCCGAATGGATTCTGCGACTTTAAACCTAGCTCGTAATTATCACTACTCGCAGGTTTTAACGCAAAATTCATACCCGATTTCGAAGGATCAGTGTTATAAGCCATTTCGGTAAAGGTTGGGGTTTCAAAGCCTTTGCCATAACTGGCATAAGCATAAAGTTCAGGTAAAATTTCCCAGCCTAACGCCACGGACGGCAATAATTTTTGATAATCCGTTGAACCACTGTCATCACCATTGCCAGCGACAATGTAATGATCATCTGACTCATAATGCACATTGCTATAGCGTAAGCCTGTATCAAGATGCCACGTGGGTAAGAACTGCCATGAGGCTTGTACATATGGATCTAAATTCCACAGGGTATTATTTTCATTACGGCGTAAATTACCTTTAACACCATAAGATTCTTTACCATTTACCATTACAAAATTATTATAGCCTTGACGGTCTTCATCCATATTGTCTAAAGCAATACCAGCACTAAATGTAGTATTCGGTAATAATTCTTTACCTGTCCAACGGAAATCAGCACCATAATAATTACGCTCGAAATCAATCACAGCACCAGCATGAGTAGGTAGCTTCTGGGAGGTAGCTCCATTAGGAATTGCCTGATATTGAGTGACTTGGCGGTTGCCTAAATATGCCATGGCATAGAGTTCATTTTTATCATTAATCGGTTTAAACCAAGTCACACCTGTTTGAGTTTGTTCAATATCTTTGCGCGCGTTAAACCCCATATTTTTTACATAAGGAGCGATTTGTTTTGGGTTTGCTTGCCAATCCTTACGCTCTAACCCCATTGGGTCATCTGCATGGATTTTGACATAGTTGGTGACCCAGTTGATTTTACTGCCATCCTCTAAGTTCCACGTCAGTTTGGCATTATTCAGTACTTTTTGTGCTGCACTATGGTCTCGAAAACCATCGGTATCAAAATAAGAGGAACTAATCACATAAGCGGGTTGATTGGCCTGTTCAGAACCCCCTTGTAATTGGATATTGGCTTGTTGCTTATGGTGGCTGCCTGCATTGAGTCCCACTTGGATTGAGTCTTTCCCTTGCCCTTCTTTGGTCTCAGTCAAGATGGTTCCACCTGATGAGTTACCATATAAAGATGAAAATGGCCCTGTCAGTACTTCGATGTGATCTAAACTATTGAGGTCAATATTGGAACTTTGCCCTTGACCATCAGGCATGGTCGCAGGAATACCATCGACATACATCCGAATGCCACGCACGCCAAAAGTCGAACGAGCGCCAAAGCCACGCATCGAAATCTGTAAGTCTTGCGCATAGTTTTCACGGTTATTAATTTGTAAGCCTGCAACCCCTTGTAAGACTTCGGATAGGTTCACATTGGCATTGTTTTGTACTGTAGCCGCTTGGACTTTTTGAATGGATGCAGAAGTCGATAACAACTCGCTATCGGTATGTACCGCTTGGACGGTGATGACAGGAAGTTGATATTCTGTCGTTTCTGCATAAGCATGCATAGATTGTAAAATAACCGCAGTCAATAAGGCTTGTTTAAAAGGCGCAGGCATCAAATAAGTTAATCGCACAATATTTCCTTGCTTGTTATTACCATAAAAATGGGAAGCCTATCATCTCGACAGGCTTCCCATACAATAAAACGTTTTAATCGGCTAAGCTATACGCAACCACATAATCACCATGATCAGGCGACTGGCGTGCCCCACCTGCGGAAATGACCACATATTGCTTGCCTGTTTTTGGAGAAATGTAGCTCATCGGTGTACCTTGGCTACCTACGGGTAAACGCGCTTTCCATAACTCTTCACCATTAGATGAATTGAAAGCACGTAAGTAGAAGTCTTGTGTTGCAGCAAAGAACACTAAACCACCTTGAGTCGCCATTGGGCCACCAATGGTTGGCATACCAATCGGCGCTTTTAAGCCCATTTTAATACCCATTGGACCAGTATCTTCAACCGTACCTAAAGGCACCTGCCAAGCCACTTGACGGGTTTTCATATCAATCGCCGTCATGGTTCCGAAAGGTGGTTTTTGGCATGGAATGCCCAATACCGACATAAAGCGGTTTTTATTCACTTTATACGGTGTACCTTTCATTGGCACTGCGCCCATACCAGTGTTGACCTTCTCTCCGCCACTGGCTTCAAGTTTTAAGTCTTCAGGCGTTTGTTTAATCAGCTGAATCCACAGACCTAGGCGCATGTCGTTGACAAACATATAACGATGCGTTGGGTCAAATGCGATACTGCCCCAGTTCATCCCACCCAGCGAACCCGGAAAACTTAAAGATATATCAGAACCCGGTGCTGTAAAGAGACCGTCATAACGCATCGATTTAAAGTTAATACGACACATCAACTGGTCAAATGGCGTTGCGCCCCACATGTCCGATTCAGTCAAAGTTTGATTGCCAATCTGTGGCATTTCAACTGAACGTGGCTGAGTTGCACTGTATTGCTCATCAGGAATATCTGCAGCTTTTACAGGTTGCTCAATGACTTTGGTTAAAGGCTTGCCTGTCACACGGTCGAGTACAAAGAACTGACCTGACTTGGTGCCAATGACAACAGCAGGTTTGGTTTGCCCATTTTGCATTGGAAAATCGACCAAGCTTGGCTGCATGGGTAAATCGAAGTCCCAGAGGTCATTGTGAACGGTTTGATAAACCCACTTTTCTTGACCTGTGGTTGCATCCAAAGCCAAAACAGAAGAATTGTACTTATGGTCTACAGGTTGACGATTTCCGCCCCAGACATCGACTGACGAACTCCCCATCGGTAAAAACACCGTGTTCATTTGCGGGTCGTAGGACATTGCCGCCCAAGAATTAGCTGAACTACGTTTATAGATTTCACCCGGTTTTAGGACATAGTTTGGATTTGGGTTACGTGGGGCTTTGTTGCACAAACATTCAAAAGCTAAACTTCTTCCAAGTTATCTAAATTTA
>OEQV01000424.1_pt1 | contig 10506 bp, 5 predicted proteins | sample 1539821 | NCBI WGS metagenome assembly OEQV01 (sample SAMEA3891244, study PRJEB23780) | metagenome | biome: terrestrial biome; feature: animal house; material: water of meat washing | place: Italy | collected 2015-05-12 | reverse complement strand
GGCGAATGCCGAGCGGCAATGACTCCGGCAGAATATCTTCAACGTCGTTGAGCTTAAAACGCTCGCTCATTTCAGCCACTCTTGCGGGAATTTCCGCTTCCGGGATGTGAAACAAACGGGCATGTAACTCAAGGTTTTGCCGCACGGTGAGTTCGTTATAGAGCGAAAACGCCTGCGACATATAGCCCACCCGACGGCGGGTATCGATATCTTTTGGATCAACCGGTTGCCCGAACAGCCACGCCTCACCTTCGCTGGCGGGCAGCAGTCCGGTGAGCATTTTCATGGTGGTGGATTTACCGCAGCCGTTCGAACCAAGGAATCCAAAAATCTCCCCGCGTGGAATGCGGAAATTAACGTGATCAACGGCAACGAAGGAACCAAAACGCATGGTCAGATCGCGCGCTTCGATGGCAATCTCTGCGTTTTCAGGTTGATACGGTGGGATCACTACCGCCTGATGCGCCTGGCGTTGCGCTTGCGGTAACAGATTTATAAATGCTTCTTCCAGCGTAGCGCTTTGCGTTTGCTGCCGTAGCTCTTCGGCGCTGCCAGTTGCCAGCACTTCTCCGGCATTCATCGCTACCAGCCAGTCGAAGCGTTCGGCCTCTTCCATGTAGGCGGTGGCGACCAGCACGCTCATATTGCTCTGCCGCTGGCGAATGCTGTCGATCAAATCCCAGAACTGGGCGCGGGAGAGCGGGTCAACCCCCGTTGTTGGCTCATCAAGGATCAACAGTTCCGGGTCGTGGATTAACGCGCAGCACAGCCCAAGTTTTTGCTTCATCCCGCCGGAGAGTTTCCCTGCCGGACGATCGCGAAACGGTGCTAACCCCGTGCTGGTCAGCAGCTCATTAATTCGCACTTCCCGCTCCGCTTTGTCGTGACCGAACAGGCGAGCGAAAAAATCGACGTTTTCATACACCGACAAGGTGTGGTAGAGGTTTTTGCCCAGCCCCTGCGGCATCCAGGCGATGCGCGGGCAGACGTCGCGGCGATGCCTCGGGTCGCGCATATCGCCGCCCAGCACCATCACATTGCCCTGCTCAATGACGCGGGCACCGGAAATCAACGACAACAAGCTCGATTTACCGACACCATCCGGTCCAATCAGCCCGACCATGCAACGGGCCGGAATATCGAGTGTGATATTGTTCAGCGCAACGGTTTTTCCATAATGCTGGCTCACGCCCGCCAGTTGCGCGACAGGCGGGACGGGAACCAGTTCCAGATGCGTCATTGCGGCAACCTCACCACGAGGTCGTCAGGCCACGGAAGTTCTTCATTCACCCGCACCCACGCTACGCCCGGTAAACCGGTTTTGACATATTCCAGATGCTGCTGGAGTAATTCCGGTGGGATACGCGCTTTGACGCGGAACATCAGTTTCAGCCGTTCATCGCTGGTTTCGACGGTTTTTGGCGTGAACTGGGCGACACTGGCGACAAAACTGATGGTCGCCGGAATACGCAGATCTGGTGCAGCATCAAGAATCAAACGTGCTTCACCGCCCAGTTTCAGCGTGCCCGCCTGTTCGGTTGGCAGGAAGAAGGTCATATAGACGTCGCTGAGATCGACCATATTCAGCACCCGACCGCCTGCCGCCAGCACTTCCCCTGGCTCGGCAACCCGATACTGCACGCGTCCGTCACGCGGGGCTTTCAGTTCGCTGTCATCGATATCTGCGGCAATGCGCCGTTCAGTGGCTTGTGCCGCTTCGACGCGGGTTTGCGCCTGAATGATATTGGTGCGTGCCGCTTCTATAGCGGCTTTAGAAGCCGAAACCTGGGCTTTTGCTGATTCCAGCGCAGCTCGGGCGCTCTCAGCGGCGGCGCGATCGTCATCCAGCTGTTGCGCAGAAATAGCCCCTCGTTGGGCCAGTGAACGGGAACGCATATGACGTTTTGCTACGGAGTCCAGTTCTGCCTGGCGTTGATTAACCAGCGACTGCGCGGCGCGAGTTTCGCTTTGTCGTTGCTCCAGCAAAGCCTGCGCGGCGGCAACGGCACTTTGTGCTTCTTTGATTTGCGCGATGGCTTCCAGTCGCTGTTCCTGCAACACGCGAGTATCCATCTTCGCCAGCACTTCACCTTCTCGAACAAACTGGCCTTCTTTCACCAGAATGGTGTCGATACGCCCGGCAATTTTGCTGGCGATATCCACTTCCGTCGCTTCAATGCGCCCATTGCTGACAGCAAAGCCTTCCGGCACACCCGCCGGGCGCAACAGCCACCACGCCACGACGGCAGCCACCGCCAGTGCCCCGACAACCCACCACGCCAGATGGCGCTTACTCTTATCCATAATCGGCCCGCCATAATCCCTGTAAGCAAACGACGCGTGTTACAACTGCCGCCGAACGACGTTCAGCGGATTCTTCCATCCGGGATAAGAAGGAAACGACAAATACGACCAGCGCGCAGAGCATTGAGCGCCAACGGGGAAGGCTTAGTGAAAACGGGTAGTAATGTTGTCATCATCAGCATTCCTGGCCGTAAATGAAACACGCATACTCATAAGTGTGATCTATAAAACTGGCTGACAAAACGGTATCCATCCTGTTGGATCGCGTTTCACGCCTGTTCAGTTGCAGGAACAGAGCATTCCTTTTTACGTTTTATCAACAGTCTCAACCAGATAGTAACATTAATATTCATGTTGTCTATGGTTCAGAGCTGTAACATTGTGCGCCTTCTAATCAAAGGCATAAGTCCATTTCTGTTTTTTTCATGCTGGTAAGACTTCCAGGGAGTGGTTATCTCAGGCCCTGCACCAGGGTTAATTTGGCAATTATGCATGCTGAACATTCTTCCAGCATGTTTACTGTCACGGGCGTTAAGACCTAAAACTGTCCCCGTTTCACCTATACATTCTCTTCCACCATTACCGTTATGTGCAACAACTTGATTTATACCTAACATTTGTGAGCATGCTAATAGTGCTTCAAGTTTAGGTCTGTAATCTGTCGAAACAGAAAAATAACGATTAAAGGATCGACAAGAGATAGCCCGGCTAGTTTTAAACTTTTTGCCATTAATTATAGCATGATGCTTTTTATTGATAATTGCCGCTAATTCGACCGGATCGAGAGCATTGGTCATTTCATCACTAGAGACTGTTATCGGTCCTATAATGTAACGTTTTCGCTGATCATCAAAAGTTATCCCATGATGATTTGCCATTATTTTGTATTTGGGGCCATAGAAACATACAGGATAATCTTTTATCCCAGCGTAGGTATCCTCATCAAGTGGTTTCATGCGCGTGAAGTTCTGCATATAGTTACCATTGCAATTCGTTTCATGATTTCCAGCTAATACATGAACATTTTCATTGATACTCATTATGCGTTTTAACAAATCGATGATAAATTGATCGCCACAGATATTACTAAATCGATCGCCGGTTTGGTCGCCAAGAAACGTACATGGCGTCACAGCGTCTTTATTAATAACTAAATAAGGCTGAAGACTTTCTAAAACTATATCTCTTCTGTTCAGAATACTGATTATTGTATTAACATTAGTGTCAAGTTGCTCATTAAAGTTCTCCCTTAGCAATACGTTGAGAACTTCATCTTCTATATTAAGCAACTGGCTAAGGAAATTTTCTCCTTCAGCCATGATTCTCAAATGTCCCGTTGCAAAAAGCGCGTACAAAACTGCACCGACTGAGCCATCGGTATCGCCAAAATAGGTTGGTCTGGTACTTGTGGGATCAACAGGTGAACAATTGGAGAAATAGGTTCTGTCAGCGAACTGGGGGTTTATCATTGTTTCGAATTTAATATCAGATACATTATATTGCGATATTTTCCAGTTCCAGATGGGTTTGTACGACTCAGTAACTGCAACATCATTAGCATCATCATTTACTGTCATATTATTAAGTAAATAAACAATGCTGCACCAATTAATATCGGTATTATCAAGATAGCAGCCGTAATTTTTACTATTAATTGTCACAATAAACTGATAATTATTATCCCTACGTAGAATATGAGCGCGCATGTCCGATAGCATACTATATTTTTCTGAATGATTCGTTTGTATGGTAAATGATATTTTGTCATCTCGAATAGATTGTTGGAAACGTTCTATTTGCCAATCATCAATTTTTTCCACAACTTCACCGAGCATTGTCCTGGCAATACTTGATATATCATCACCTATACCATTTGCAATATACCCAAACAGTTCTTTAGTGAAGTTAGTAACATGCTCTTGCACCATATCATTTGTTGCGATTGTCGTTGTACTGTCGTTAGTGCCTGCCACAGTTCCAATTTTCATCTTTTACCTCATATAATTCACCGCGAGGAATGCATAGTTAACATTTAATCTTATGACATACACCTCATGTTCGATGGAAAAATAATTATATTTTGCACAAATCATTCAGCCTTAAAGCATAATATGAAATTTCTTATCTCATAGCAGAGAAAGTCCCTAAAGATTGTAGAGGCGTCATCAGAACATGCCTCTACAATCGATTAAGAAAACCTATGAAATACTGGCAGGATTAAAAAGACATACCACCGTATTCATGGAGTTTTAATGAGATTGAAAACAACTAAGCCCTGAGGAATAAATTATTTTATTATTTTTATCACGTGCTTCCTTCAGGGAATTTAGCCCCATAATACCATTATCAAATTGTTGATTCTGATCTACCCCGACCCCATGATGCCCATATTTTTGTCTAATGTATTTGCTGGGGTCTTCACCTTTGAGTGTCTCCCCATATATGAAGATACGTTTACGTGCTGGTCTGAAATCAGTAGTGTTATCAAAATAATTAGCATATACAGGTGTGGGTTTCAAAGTATTGCTTCGGATTAGATGGAATAGAGGATCATCCATGTGTTCTTTATGTTTTTTATTAAAAATATTGGCTAATTCCTCAGGATCAGTAGGATTTTTCATCTGATTAAATGGAACCTGCAAAGCACCGAGACAATAACATTTTTTTCTTCATCTCTTATTATTCCGTGATGACTGGTTAAAACTTTCCTTTCTGAGTCATAATGACAAACATCGAGCGTTTTAATTAAGTTATACGTATCACCGGCAGAGAGTTTATAATTTTCTAGTCATGCAGTATAGTTACCATTAAAATTGATTTCATGATTTCCAGCCAGAACGACGACATTTTTATTAATACGGCTATCTTTATTACCCTCCATATTTCGCATAGAATTTAGCAAAGTAAGGATATATTTATCACCAAAAATAGTACTAAATCTATCGCCTGTATGATCCCCAAGGAAGATACAAGGGGTTATCGCATCGTCCTTTAAAAAAACATGTTGATGCAACTCATTCAATATCATGTCTCTCGTATTTAATAAATTGTAGAGCAATTTATTATTTTTATGTATGTATGCAGATGAAGCCATGTTTTCGTGTTTTAATAATTCACATAATAAACTCCAACCCTTTTCCCTGATGCCTATATGCCCTGAAACGAGCAATGCATAAAGTACAGCGCCTACTCTTCCATCTGTATCGCCAAAATAAGCCGTGTTGGCATTTTGTGGGTTAATCACACCACACTGTTTATAGAAGTCTATTTTTGAAAACACAGGTTTAACATAGCTATCAAACTTTTCCTTAGTAAACGTCTCTTTAGAGACATCCCAACGCCAGTCAGGTTTGAAATTACCACTAAGAAGAGTAAAGAAATTTCTCGCTATGATAGAAAGCCCATCAACTTTATAAATTATATCTGATTTATCTCCAGAGGAATTAATAAAATAATAACCGCCCTTACACTCAACAGTAACGGTAATGGGAGACGATAATTTTAACACATGGTTATTGTCTGGTATAATTGTAAAGATAAACGTATCAGTAGTATTGTCGGCGAATCTATTATATTCTTGAATATCTATAGAAGGTTCACTATTATAAAACCATACTTTCTCCATCTGGTGACTACGATCATTTACCTTCCAGTGACCATGTTGCAGGAAATAGATGATATGCAGGCCAAAATCGTTATCTATTTGCGAATCATTATCCAGTTTATCAAATTCAACTATCTTTGCACGATGTGTTTTATCAACCTTGCCATGGTGTTGATGACTGTTAACTTTATCTGAATGCTTATCTTGATGGTTTGAAGAGAAGTGCTTAAATATATTGTGAAATACTTTCATAAATAACCTGTAATATTTTTACTTGTTAGTAACAAAATAAACAATACATGTCTGAAAGACATATTTACGATGATACAAAGCAATAATACTTATATGTTCGATGATTTTAAGCACCGAGACTATCCGGTCTTTTACTAAATAATGGAAAACAATCCATCCCTGGAAGATAATTGTAAAAAAAACAACAGAATAAGAATTAATCTTAGGATAAATATTTATTTATCATGGCCTTTTAACCGGTAAAAAATGGCACTCGGCACAGTAAACCCCGCTATAGTTATGCTATGCATTTGTCTTTAATGATATCTCGTCGTTATATTAACAGGCTGAAATTATCATTAATGCACATTTCATTATTAGCAGGGATACCTGAGGAGTTTAAAGTGAACATATATATCGGGTGGCTTTTCAAATTAATCCCTTTGATTATGGGATTAATTTGCATCGCGTTAGGTGGCTTTGTGCTGGAAAGTTCAGGGCAAAGCGAGTATTTCGTCGCGGGTCATGTGCTGATTTCTCTGGCGGCCATATGCCTGGCATTATTCACTACCGCATTTATTATCATTTCGCAGCTCACGCGCGGCGTTAATACGTTTTACAATACATTGTTCCCCATTATTGGCTATGCGGGGTCAATTATCACCATGATATGGGGTTGGGCACTGTTAGCAGGCAATGATGTGATGGCAGACGAGTTTGTCGCCGGCCATGTTATTTTCGGCGTTGGTATGATTGCCGCCTGTGTATCGACGGTGGCAGCGTCATCCGGTCACTTTCTGCTCATTCCCAAAAATGCAGCGGGGAGCAAGAGCGATGGAACGCCGGTACAGGCTTATTCTTCATTAATCGGTAATTGCCTCATTGCCGTTCCCGTTTTACTCACCCTGCTCGGTTTCATTTGGTCTATTACGCTGTTACGTAGTGCTGACATAACTCCGCATTATGTCGCGGGTCACGTATTGCTTGGGTTAACCGCAATCTGTGCCTGTCTAATTGGCCTTGTTGCCACAATTGTCCATCAAACACGTAATACGTTTTCAACTAAAGAACACTGGCTGTGGTGTTATTGGGTTATTTTTCTCGGCTCAATCACGGTACTGCAGGGGATATACGTCTTAGTCAGTTCCGATGCAAGCGCCCGACTGGCTCCCGGCATTATTCTTATTTGCCTCGGAATGATCTGTTACAGCATATTCTCAAAAGTCTGGCTACTGGCACTGGTATGGAGACGTACCTGTTCGTTAGCCAACAGAATACCGATGATTCCCGTCTTCACCTGCCTGTTTTGCCTTTTCCTGGCATCGTTTCTTGCGGAAATGGCGCAGACCGACATGGGATATTTTATTCCTTCGCGGGTTTTGGTCGGTTTAGGAGCGGTATGCTTTACGTTGTTCTCAATCGTTTCAATATTAGAAGCGGGTTCTGCTAAAAAATAATTGCAACGTACCGGATAAAACCAGCGTTGACCATTTGCGTAACGCTGGTTTTTCTTAGGCATCATGAAATAACGCAGCATTAATGCATAGTGGTTAAGGATAAAAAAACAACAAAGTTACTGTTTTTTTCAACCTGTTCATATTTTATAAAGATCTGGCCACTGGGTGAGTTTTCAATCACCTTTCCTTCCACCTTATATTAAGCCTGGAGGGTTTCAGTTCACGGGCTCATTAGAAAATAATCACAAGATAGCCACTATCAAAATTAGCTCATTTTTAATGCGGCTCTAATAATTTTCATCTTTAGGAAATAGGTCAGGACGACTTTGCTGCAATCAAATCCTGCGCACAAGCCCACGCACTCGACCACGCCCACTGGAAGTTATAGCCCCCCAGCCAGCCGGTGACGTCCATCACTTCGCCGATGAAGTACAGCCCAGGCACTTTGCGCGCTTCCATCGTCCGTGAAGAGAGTTCGTTGGTGTCCACGCCGCCGAGCGTCACTTCGGCAGTGCGATAGCCTTCAGTGCCGTTGGGTTGTACGCGCCAGTCGGTCAATGTGCTAATCAGTGCCTGTTGGTCACGCACGTTGAGCTGTTTTAGCGAAACATCCGGGATTTGCCCGAGTTGCTGTAAGCGTTCAACCAACCGCTTCGGTAGATGAACCGCCAGTGTGTTTTTCAGGCTCTGATTCGGATGTGCGTTACGCTGCTCATTCAGGAAGGTTTCGAGATCCACATCCGGTAGCAGATTGATACTGACAAATTCACCCGGTTGCCAGTAGCTGGAAATCTGCAACACCGCCGGTCCAGACAAGCCGCGGTGGGTGAAGAGTAAGTTCTCACGGAAAACGATGCCGTTTTCAGCGGTAATCACGGAAGGCACCGCCACGCCCGCCAGCACCTGTAACTCTTCGAGCAACGGTTTATGCAGAGTGAATGGCACCAGACCCGCGCGGGTCGGCAGCACGTTGAGGCCAAATTGTTCGGCAATCTTATAACCAAACGGCGACGCGCCCAGCCTTGGCATTGACAGTCCACCGGTCGCGATGACCAGCTTTTCGCAACCGACAGTCATGCCGTTCAGTTCAAGCGTGAAGCCTGTTTCATCCTTCGCCACACTCAGCACTTCGCTACGCAATCTGAAGGTTACATTGCCCTTCTCGCACTCATCCACCAGCATGTCGACAATCTGCTGCGCGGAGTCATCGCAGAAGAGTTGCCCTAACGTTTTCTCGTGCCAGGTGATGCCGTGTTTATTGACCAGATCAATGAAATCCCACTGGGTAAAACGCGCGAGTGCAGACTTACAAAAATGCGGATTCTGGCTCAGATAAGCGCCTGGTTCGACATAAAGGTTGGTAAAGTTGCAGCGCCCACCGCCAGACATAAGGATTTTGCGCCCTGGTTTTTTACCATTATCGATCAGCAGAACCCGGCGTCCTGCCTGACCTGCCAGCGCAGAACAGAACATACCCGCCGCACCAGCGCCTATAATAATGGCATCAAACCTTTCCACGTTGCGCTCCTCTTAGAAAAAACGGGCGTGAATTGTAAAGATTCCTCAGTGGTCGCACCAGCATCAATATTACTAAAAGGAAGTATTTACCTGAATTATATAAGATAATTATTTTTTGAGTGAAATCCATACAGGAGGCAAATCAAAAAAAGTCTATATTTCACTTTGCCCGCGCCGCGAAAGTCACTGATAATGCGCCGCGTTCATGTCCTCAAAATGGCGTAACGTCCTATGCTACATTTGTTTGCTGGCCTGGATTTGCATACCGGGCTGTTATTATTGCTTGCACTGGCTTTTGTGCTGTTCTACGAAGCCATCAATGGTTTCCATGACACAGCCAACGCCGTGGCAACCGTTATCTATACCCGCGCGATGCGTTCTCAGCTCGCCGTGGTTATGGCGGCGGTGTTCAACTTTTTGGGTGTTTTGCTGGGTGGTCTGAGTGTTGCCTATGCCATTGTGCATATGCTGCCGACGGATCTGCTGCTTAATATGGGATCGTCTCATGGCCTTGCCATGGTGTTCTCTATGTTGCTGGCGGCGATTATCTGGAACCTGGGTACCTGGTACTTTGGTTTACCTGCATCCAGCTCTCATACGCTGATTGGCGCGATCATCGGGATTGGTTTAACCAATGCGTTGATGACCGGGACGTCAGTGGTGGATGCACTCAATATCCCGAAAGTATTAAGTATTTTCGGTTCTCTGATCGTTTCCCCTATTGTCGGCCTGGTGTTTGCTGGCGGTCTGATTTTCTTGCTGCGTCGCTACTGGAGCGGTACAAAAAAACGTGCCCGTATCCACCTGACGCCAGCAGAGCGTGAAAAGAAAGACGGCAAGAAAAAGCCGCCATTCTGGACGCGTATCGCACTGATCCTCTCCGCAATCGGCGTAGCGTTCTCTCATGGCGCAAACGACGGGCAGAAAGGCATTGGTCTGGTCATGCTGGTACTGATTGGCGTAGCACCTGCCGGTTTCGTGGTGAATATGAACGCTTCCGGTTACGAAATTACCCGTACCCGCGATGCAATCAATAACGTCGAAGTCTTCTTCCAGCAGCGCCCTGACCTGCTTAAACAGGCCACAGGCGTAGACCAGTTGATTCCGTCCCCGACGGACGCGGCACCAGCGACGACGACAGAGTTCCATTGCCACCCGGCTAATACCATTAACGCGCTGGAACGTGCGAAAGGTATGCTGGCGAATCTGGAAACCTACGACAAGTTAAGCGTCGAACAGCGTGGTCAGTTGCGCCGTATTATGCTGTGCATCTCTGATACCACCGATAAAGTGGTTAAGCTGCCTGGCGTAAGCACTGACGATCAGCGTCTGCTGAAAAAACTGAAAGCTGACATGCTGAGCACCATTGAGTACGCGCCTATCCGGATCATT
>OEQV01000423.1_pt1 | contig 10534 bp, 10 predicted proteins | sample 1539821 | NCBI WGS metagenome assembly OEQV01 (sample SAMEA3891244, study PRJEB23780) | metagenome | biome: terrestrial biome; feature: animal house; material: water of meat washing | place: Italy | collected 2015-05-12 | reverse complement strand
CGCTCGGACGGTCCCCTCGCCCCTTTGGGGAGAGGGTTAGGGTGAGGGGAGCAGGCAAGCGCCAGTGGGAATTACCCTTTGCTCGCATTGTCGAATAAATCACTTCGTCATCACTCTGAAACCGGGGAAACCCGGTTTTTTTATCCTCATTTGCAATAATCCGAAAAAATGTGAAGCGCCTCGCCGTTTCCACATCTCACAGTTGCCACTTATCTTCATTTTAATGAAGATATAAACATTCATTTTATTGAAAATATATTATGCGTCGAACGTTTATCAAAAAAGAAGGCGTCGTCATCACGACACTGGCCCGTTATTTGTTGGGTGAAAAATGCGGTAATAGGTTGAAAACCATAGATGAGCTGGCAACTGAATGCCGTTCATCGGTTGGCCTGACGCAGGCCGCGTTGAAAACGCTGGAATCAAGCGGAGCGATACGGATTGAACGCCGTGGGCGCAATGGCAGTTATCTGGTCGAGATGGATAACAAAGCATTGCTGAGTCATGTGGATATCAACAACGTGGTATGTGCGATGCCTTTGCCCTATACCCGCTTGTACGAAGGTTTAGCGAGCGGGCTGAAAGCTCAGTTTGATGGCATTCCTTTTTACTATGCGCATATGCGCGGCGCGGATATTCGCGTGGAGTGTTTACTTAACGGCGTGTATGACATGGCGGTGGTTTCCCGACTGGCGGCGGAAAGTTATCTCACGCAAAAAGGGTTATGCCTCGCGCTGGAGTTGGGGCCGCACACCTACGTTGGCGAGCACCAGTTGATTTGCCGTAAAGGCGAGTCCGCAAACGTGAAGCGCGTGGGGCTGGATAACCGTTCGGCGGATCAGAAAATCATGACCGATGTTTTTTTTGGCGGTAGTGATGTGGAACGAGTCGATCTCTCTTATCACGAGAGTTTACAACGCATTGTTAAAGGCGATGTTGATGCGGTGATCTGGAACGTGGTGGCGGAAAACGAACTGACCATGCTGGGATTAGAGGCGACGCCGCTCACAGACGATCCGCGATTTTTACAGGCCACCGAAGCCGTGGTCCTGACGCGAGCCGATGATTACCCAATGCAACAACTGCTGCGTGCCGTTGTAGATAAACACGCCCTGCTCGCCCATCAACAACGCGTGGTGAGTGGGGAACAGGAACCGAGTTATTAAACGAAAGGCATCTGATATGGAAACCAGACTCAACCTGCTTTGCGAGGCAGGCGTTATTGATAAGGACATCTGCAAAGGCATGATGCAGGTCGTCAACGTACTGGAAACAGAGTGCCATCTGCCGGTGCGCAGTGAGCAAGGAACGATGGCGATTACACATATGGCGAGTGCACTGATGCGCAGTCGCCGTGGTGAAGAAATAGAGCCGCTGGATAACGAATTGCTGGCAGAGCTGGCGCAATCCAGCCACTGGCAAGCTGTTGTGCAATTGCATCAGGTATTGTTGAAGGAATTCGCACTGGAAGTTAACCCGTGTGAAGAAGGCTATTTGCTGGCCAACCTTTATGGATTATGGATGGCTGCTAACGAAGAGGTTTGAAGCTCCCGACAAATCCACGTCGCACAACCTAAATATTCAAAAAAATGAATATTTAATTCAAGGAACAGAAACGAGGCAACAAGATGTTTGTAGAAGCATTGAAACGCCAGAACCCGGCGCTGATTTCCGCCGCACTAAGTTTGTGGCAGCAGGGCAAGATCGCCCCGGACAGCTGGGTGATCGACGTGGATCAGGTACTGGAAAACGGTAAGCGACTGATTGAGACGGCGCGGCTTTACGGCATTGAACTGTATCTGATGACCAAGCAGTTTGGTCGTAATCCGTGGCTGGCGGAAAAATTGCTGGCATTAGGCTACAGCGGCATTGTGGCGGTGGATTACAAAGAGGCGCGAGTCATGCGCCGCGCTGGTTTGTCGGTGGCGCATCAGGGGCATCTGGTACAAATCCCTTGTCATCAGGTTGCTGACGCCGTTGAACAGGGCACCGACGTCATCACCGTGTTTACTCTCGACAAAGCGCGGGAAGTTTCTGCGGCAGCGGTGAAGGCCGGACGTGTGCAGTTTGTGCTGCTCAAAGTTTATAGCGACGATGATTTTCTTTATCCGGGGCAGGAGAGCGGTTTTGTACAGCATTCGCTGCACGAGGTGGTTGCTGAAATTAAGAAACTGCCGGGGCTGCATTTAGCCGGACTTACCCATTTCCCTTGCCTGCTTTGGGATGAGGCTGCCGGAAAAGTTTTGCCGACACCGAATCTTCACACGCTGATACAGGCACGGGATCAACTGGCGAAATCTGGTATTGCACTTGAGCAACTGAACGCGCCTTCAGCGACCAGCTGCACTTCGCTGCCATTGCTGGCGGAATACGGTGTGACTCATGCCGAACCCGGTCATGCGCTGACGGGCACTATTCCGGCAAACCAGCAGGGCGATCAGCCTGAACGTATCGCGATGCTCTGGTTAAGTGAAATCTCCCATCATTTCCGTGGCGACAGCTACTGCTACGGCGGCGGTTACTACCGTCGTGGTCATGCGCAACATGCGCTGGTGTTTACGCCAGAAAATCAAAAGATTACTGAAACCAATCTCAAAACTGTGGATGACAGCAGTATCGACTACACCCTGCCGCTGGCAGGCGAGTATCCGGTGAGCAGTGCAGTGGTGCTCTGTTTCCGCACGCAGATTTTTGTCACCCGTAGCGATGTGGTGCTGGTGTCCGGTATTCACCGTGGCGAACCGAAAATCGTTGGTCGTTATGACAGTCTTGGAAACTCTCTGGGGGCGTAATGGCGCGATTTGTGGTGTTAGTGATTGATAGCTTTGGCGTAGGGGCAATGAAAGATGTCACGCTGGTGCGTCCGCAAGATGCCGGGGCGAATACCTGTGGTCACATCCTGAGCCAGTTGCCGCATTTGCAGCTACCAACGCTGGAGAAGCTGGGGCTAATCAACGCATTGGGTTATGCGCCAGGCGATATGCAGCCGTCAGATTCCGCAACCTGGGGCGTGGCAGAGCTGCAACATGAAGGTGGCGATACCTTTATGGGGCATCAGGAAATTTTAGGCACGCGCCCGTTACCGCCGCTGCGGATGCCTTTTTGCGATGTGATTGACCGTGTTGAGCAAGCATTACTTAACGCTGACTGGCAGGTGGAGCGCCGTGGCGATGATCTGCAATTTCTGTGGGTCAATCAGGCGGTTGCGATTGGCGATAATCTCGAGGCGGATTTAGGCCAAGTCTATAACATTACCGCCAATCTCTCTGTGATCTCTTTTGACGACGTAATCAAAATTGGTCGTATCGTGCGTGAGCAGGTACAGGTCGGTCGGGTCATTACATTTGGTGGCCTGTTAACCGACAGTCAACGCATTCTCGATGCCGCAGAAAGCAAAGAAGGGCGCTTTATTGGTATCAATGCGCCGCGTTCTGGCGCTTATGACAACGGTTTCCAGGTCGTGCATATGGGCTACGGTGTTGATGAAAAAGTGCAGGTGCCGCAAAAACTGTATGAGGCGGGCGTGCCAACCGTGCTGGTAGGTAAGGTGGCAGATATCGTCAGCAATCCTTATGGCGTGAGCTGGCAAAACCTGGTGGATAGCCAGCGGATTATGGATATCACCCTCGACGAATTTAACACGCATCCGACGGCGTTTATTTGCATCAATATCCAGGAAACCGACCTCGCTGGTCATGCAGAAGACGTCGCACGTTATGCGGAACGTTTGCAGGTCGTTGACCGTAACCTTGCCCGGCTTGTTGAGGCGATGCAGCCAGATGATTGCCTGGTCGTGATGGCGGATCACGGTAACGATCCGACCATTGGTCACAGCCACCATACCCGCGAAGTGGTGCCAGTGCTGGTTTATCAGCAAGGGCTGGTCCACACGCAACTCGGTGTACGCACCACGCTTTCAGATGTGGGGGCTACCGTGTGTGAATTTTTCCGTGCGCCACCGCCACAAAATGGTCGCTCTTTTCTTTCCTCCCTCCGGTTTGCAGGAGACACCCTATGAGTTTTGATCCGACGGGTTACACCCTCGCCCATGAGCATCTGCATATTGATCTCTCCGGCTTTAAAAACAACGTGGACTGCCGCCTTGATCAGTATGCGTTCATTTGCCAGGAGATGAACGACCTGATGGCCCGGGGCGTGCGTAATGTGATTGAGATGACCAACCGTTACATGGGGCGCAATGCGCAATTTATGCTCGATGTAATGCGCGAAACCGGGATCAACGTGGTGGCCTGTACCGGTTATTACCAGGACGCGTTTTTCCCGGAACATGTGGCGACCCGCAGCGTGCAGGAACTGGCGCAGGAGATGGTCGATGAAATTGAACAGGGTATCGATGGCACGGAGCTGAAAGCCGGGATCATCGCGGAGATCGGCTCCAGCGAAGGAAAGATTACGCCGCTGGAAGAGAAGGTATTTATTGCCGCTGCGCTGGCGCATAACCAGACCGGACGCCCGATCTCCACGCATACGTCGTTCAGCACCATGGGGCTGGAACAACTGGCTCTGTTGCAAGCCCACGGAGTTGATCTTTCGCGCGTCACCGTTGGTCACTGCGATCTGAAAGACAACCTCGACAACATTTTGAAGATGATCGATCTCGGCGCGTATGTGCAGTTCGACACCATCGGCAAGAACAGTTACTACCCGGACGAAAAGCGCATTGCGATGCTCCACGCGCTACGTGACCGAGGTTTGCTGAACCGCGTCATGCTGTCGATGGATATTACGCGCCGCTCCCATTTAAAAGCCAATGGTGGTTATGGCTATGACTATTTATTGACCACCTTTATTCCGCAATTGCGCCAGTCAGGATTCAGTCAGGCCGATGTGGATGTGATGTTACGTGAAAATCCCTCTCAATTTTTCCAATAAGGACAGACTCATGAAAAAGATTGGCGTTGCAGGCTTACAGCGTGAGCAGATTAAAAAAACCATTGAAGCGACGGCTCCTGGCAGTTTTGAAGTTTTCATTCACAACGACATGGAAGCGGCAATGAAAGTGAAATCCGGGCAACTGGATTACTACATCGGCGCTTGTAACACCGGCGCGGGTGCAGCACTGTCGATTGCCATCGCGGTGATTGGCTACAACAAAAGCTGCACTATCGCCAAGCCGGGTATTAAGGCGAAAGACGAACATATCGCAAAAATGGTTGCGGAAGGGAAAGTGGCGTTTGGTCTCTCCGTCGAACATGTTGAACATGCGATTCCGATGCTGGTTAACCACCTGAAATAAAAGGCATGACTATGGATCTGTATATTCAGATTATCCTGGTGGCGTGCCTGACGGGTATGACATCGCTTCTGGCGCATCGCTCGGCGGCTGTTTTTCATGACGGCATCCGCCCGATCCTGCCGCAACTGATTGAAGGCTATATGAACCGTCGCGAGGCGGGGAGTATCGCTTTTGGTCTGAGCATTGGTTTTGTGGCCTCGGTGGGGATCTCGTTTACCCTGAAAACCGGGCTGCTCAACGCATGGTTACTCTTTCTTCCTACCGATATCCTCGGCGTACTGGCGATAAACAGCCTGATGGCGTTTGGTCTTGGCGCTATCTGGGGCGTGTTGATCCTCACCTGTCTGTTGCCAGTAAACCAGCTGCTGACCGCGCTACCGGTGGATGTATTAGGTAGTCTGGGGGAATTAAGCTCGCCGGTGGTTTCAGCTTTTGCACTGTTCCCTCTGGTGGCGATTTTCTACCAGTTTGGCTGGAAGCAAAGTCTGATCGCCGCCGTGGTGGTACTGATGACCCGTGTGGTCGTCGTGCGCTATTTCCCACATCTTAACCCTGAATCCATCGAAATCTTTATTGGCATGGTGATGCTGCTGGGGATCGCAATAACTCATGACCTGCGCCATCGTGATGAAAATGATATCGATGCCAGCGGTATGTCGGTGTTTGAAGAGCGTACATCACGGATTATCAAAAACTTACCGATATCGCCATCGTGGGAGCATTGATTGCCGCCGTTGCCAGCATGAAGATTTTCGCCGGCAGTGAAGTGTCGATCTTCACACTGGAGAAAGCGTACTCCGCAGGCGTAACGCCGGAACAATCGCAAACACTAATCAACCAGGCGGCACTGGCAGAATTTATGCGCGGGCTGGGTTTTGTGCCGTTGATTGCCACCACCGCGTTAGCCACCGGTGTGTATGCAGTTGCGGGCTTTACCTTTGTTTATGCGGTGGGCTATCTCTCGCCGAATCCGATGGTTGCAGCGGTATTAGGCGCAGTGGTTATTTCGGCGGAAGTCTTGCTGCTTCGTTCGATCGGCAAATGGCTGGGACGCTACCCGTCGGTGCGTAATGCGTCGGATAACATCCGTAACGCCATGAATATGCTGATGGAAGTGGCGTTGCTGGTCGGTTCGATCTTTGCAGCAATCAAAATGGCGGGCTATACCGGATTCTCTATCGCGGTTGCCATTTACTTCCTCAACGAATCCCTGGGCCGTCCGGTACAGAAAATGGCGGCACCGGTCGTGGCAGTAATGATCACCGGTATTCTGCTGAATGTTCTTTACTGGCTTGGCCTGTTCGTTCCGGCTTAAGGAAGGCACCTATGAAGACGTTTCCTCTGCAAAGCCTGACGCTTATTGAGGCGCAGCAAAAGCAGTTTGCGCTGGTGGATAGCATTTGTCGCCATTTCCCCGGCAGCGAGTTTCTTACTGGCGGTGATTTAGGCTTAACGCCAGGACTGAATCAACCGCGCGTTACCCAGCGTGTGGAACAGGTGCTGGCTGATGCATTTCACGCACAGGCTGCGGCGCTGGTGCAGGGCGCGGGGACTGGCGCGATTCGCGCCGGGCTGGCGGCTTTGCTCAAACCGGGGCAGCGTCTTCTGGTGCATGACGCGCCTGTTTACCCGACGACACGGGTTATTATTGAGCAGATGGGGCTAACGCTCATTACGGCTGATTTCAATGATATGTCGGCACTGAAGCAGGTTGTTGACGAGCAACAACCTGATGCCGCGCTGGTGCAGCATACGCGCCAGCAGCCGCAGGACCGCTATGTGCTGGCAGACGTGCTGGCAACGTTGCGCGCGGCAGGTGTTCCAGCGTTAACCGATGACAACTATGCGGTGATGAAGGTAGCGCGAATCGGCTGCGAATGCGGGGCGAATGTGTCGACATTTTCCTGCTTCAAGCTATTTGGGCCAGAGGGTGTTGGTGCAGTGGTCGGCGATGCTGATGTTATCAACCGTATTCGCGCCACGCTTTACTCCGGCGGTAGCCAGATCCAGGGCGCACAGGCGCTGGAAGTATTGCGTGGTCTGGTGTTTGCGCCAGTGATGCACGCGGTGCAGGCAGGGGTATCTGAACGGTTGCTGGCTTTGCTTAACGGTGGTGCGGTGCCGGAAGTGAAAAGCGCGGTGATTGCTAATGCGCAGTCGAAGGTGTTGATTGTCGAGTTTCATCAGCCGATTGCCGCCAGAGTGCTGGAAGAGGCGCAGAAACTCGGTGCCTTGCCTTACCCGGTGGGTGCAGAGTCGAAATATGAAATCCCGCCGCTCTTTTATCGCCTTTCCGGAACGTTTCGCCAGGCGAATCCGCAGTTAGAACATTGCGCGATTCGCATTAACCCAAATCGCAGCGGTGAAGAGACGATATTGCGGATCTTGCGTGAAAGTATTGCCAGCATTTAATCGTTGTAAACGATATTTTTGAAAAGAATGCAGAAACAAATACGCCCTCGGGTAATCTCGAGGGCGTCAGGCAATTAAACCGGCGTTAGCCGATTTCTGTCAATGGCTTACTGTGCAGTCGGACCGCAACCGCCAATGATTTTAGAAATAGAAATTGCCGGGTGCAGCAGGTAGTCGTAAGAGCAGTTCTTATCACGGTTTTCAATATGACCAGTACATGCAGTTAACGTAGCCAGTACTGCACCTACCAGTGCAACTTTAATAAATTTGTTCATTTACATTCCCTATGTATTATATATTAATTAATATTCATTGATTATATGAATATAAGCAGACTGCTCATTAAGAACGATACAGGAATATTTAATTGGCGTCAGTGAGCGAATGACTTAATTTTGTAAGTCGCTGTAACGGTGAATATAACCCATTAGCAGATAATATTTATTAAGGGGCTATGTTTTATTTGCTGAATATATAAAAAGAGTCATTAAGAAGGCCAGAATTCTCTGGCCCGGGTTAAATTAATGGTTGGAGAACCAGTTCAGTTTATCGCGCAGGCCAACAACCCGACCAATAATAATTAGCGATGGACTGTTCATTTGCTGCGCCAGTTCGCCCAGCTGCGTGAGCGTACCGTCAATCACGCGCTGCGTGACTGCCGTACCGTTTTCGACAATTGCCACCGGCATTTCGCCTGGCATTCCGTGTTCAATCAGCTTTTGCTGAATAGTCGCGGCCTGATTCAACCCCATATAGAACACCAGCGTCTGTTTTTCTGCCGCCAGGTTTTCCCAGTCCAGCTCGCCACCGGTTTTTAAGTGTCCGGTAATTAAGCGCACGCTCTGGGCATAATCGCGATGCGTGAGCGGAATACCCGAATAGGCAGAGCAACCAGAAGCTGCGGTAATACCCGGAACCACCGAGAACGGAATACCCGCGTTGCACAGTGTTTCCAGCTCTTCGCCACCACGGCCAAAAATAAACGGATCGCCACCTTTCAGCCGCACCACGCGTTTGCCTTTTTGCGCTTCCCGCAGCAGGATCTGGTTAATCTCTTCCTGGGGTACGCAGTGGTATCCCGCGCGTTTGCCGACGAAAACACGGTCCGCATCGCGGCGTACCAGATTCATAATATCGTCAGAAACCAGACGGTCGTAGACCACCACATCTGCCTGCTGAATTTGTTGCAGTCCTTTCAGTGTCAGCAGCCCGGCATCGCCCGGACCTGCACCAACCAGCACCACTTCACCGCGATGGTCGAGCGGTTCGTTGATTAACTGTTCGGTGGTTTCAGTAATGGCTTTCTGATCGTTGTTGGCCAGCGACTGCGCCAGGCGGTCGTTAACGAACAGTTTTTCCCAGAAACGGCGACGCTCACCCATCGTGGCGAACTGCTGTTTTACTCGCCCGCGTAATTGCCCGGCGTATTTCGCTACCTGGCCCAGATGTAACGGCAGCAGTGATTCGAGTTTTTCGCGCAACAGGCGCGCCAGAACCGGAGAGGTGCCGCCAGAGGAGACCGCTACCATGAGCGGTGAGCGGTCAATAATCGACGGCATAATAAAGCTGGCGGCTTTCGGCGCATCGACCACGTTACAGAAGATGCGACGAGCTTCAGCGGCTTCGCTGACGCGCTGGTTAAGCGCGTCATCATCCGTCGCTGCAATCGCCAGCCAGCAGGTGTCGAGAAGGCTTTCATCAAATGGCCCTTCGACGAGGGTTAACATGCCTGCATCTGCCCATGCGGTGAACTGTGGAATAAACGCTAATGCATTCACCGTTAAGCGAGCGCCTGCGTCTAACAGCAACCTTGCTTTGCGTTCCGCGACATCACCACCGCCGACAATCAGACAGTCGCGATCGCGTAATTGGCAAAATATAGGCAAATGATCCACGTAAAAACCCCTTAGTAATTAACCGGCAGCCGTTTCAGTTTGATTAAATTTGTCCGCAACCGGACGATTCGCTTTCGGCGTAGCATACCAATAACCCAATCCCATGAATACGGCACCTGATAAAGTATTACCCAGCGTCACCCACAGCAGGTTATGACCAATACCCGCCAGCGTGTAGGCTTCGCTGTGGTTGCCGAACCAGGAGAGCGCGAACAGCGTCATGTTAGCGATGGAGTGCTCGTAGCCGGACGCGATAAATGCCAGCAGACACCACCAGATAGCGATAAATTTCGCCGCCCCTTCAGTGCGCAGCGCCATCCAGATTGCCAGGCAAACCAGCCAGTTACACAATGCACCTTTGAAGAACAGTACCATTGCCGGTGCAGTGGTTTTAGCCAGCGCGACGGAGTGAACGATGCTGGTATCTACCGGCAGCAGGCTACCGCCGCCCCAGCTATAGAGCATGGCAACGAAGACGGAACCGACCAGGTTACCCAGCCAGGTTTGCGGCAGGATTGCCCACATTTGCCCGTGGCTGATGGTGCCCGCTTTGACGCCGAGCGTCAGGAACATGGTATGTCCGGTGAACAGTTCAGAACCGGCAATAATGACCAGTGTTAAGGCAATACCAAAGGTTGCACCCATCACCAGAGGACGAACGGACGGGTCGAGCAGATTACCGAGGGTGAAAATAAGAATGATGCCGAGACCAACATAGGCTCCCGCCATTGCCGAACTAATCCAGAATCCGAGCGGGTTATTAGCCGACAGGCGTGCGATGCGCGCAGCGTTAGCCGCACACTTATTAATAGTGTCTGTGAACATGTGTTGATTATCCTTGAAGTACAAACAATAAAAAGAAATCGTAACCGTAGGCCGGATAAGGCATTTATGCCGCCATCCGGCAATGTGCTTGTGCAATTGCCTGATGGCGCTACGCTTATCAGGCCTACAAATAAAAGACCTACAA
>OEQV01000421.1_pt1 | contig 10569 bp, 7 predicted proteins | sample 1539821 | NCBI WGS metagenome assembly OEQV01 (sample SAMEA3891244, study PRJEB23780) | metagenome | biome: terrestrial biome; feature: animal house; material: water of meat washing | place: Italy | collected 2015-05-12 | reverse complement strand
GTGAAGACGGCGGGCATGTTCTCCTGAGCGGGCAGCGGCATCACCTTGTCGCCCTGCAGCACTTCGCGCTGGTTATGAGTCAGAGTCACCTCAGTCCGATCGCCATCAAGACGCGCCACGGCCCGCACCACACCGGCAAAGATCGCCTCCTGGCCCAGCAGTTCACCGGTTTCGCGATCCTTGTAGACCACTCCGGGGTGATAAATGCCATAAACCTGCCCCGGCGTCAGGGAGCCCTGCACATAGAGGGTGTCCCCCTCCAGCATGCCGATATGTTTCTGATCCGACCCCAGCAGATAGGGCAAGGTTTTCTGCTGCTGGCTGTCAGCCAGAATATGGTCGGTTTGCAGGAAGGGGCCGATCTCGCTGATAGGCAGGGTCGGAATGGGGTTGGCTTTGTTCTCGTAACGGGTTTTCGGGCCGAGACGGATGACTTGCTTGCCACCCTGCATCGCCTTGCCGAGTCGGGGTTCACCATTGACCCAGCTCAGATGCAGTACATCACCGGGGTAGATCCAGTGAGGATTGGCAATCTGCGGATTGATGTTCCAGAGGCGGGGCCAGAGCCAGGGTTCGGAAAGATACTTGCCGGAGATATCCCACAGGGTGTCGCCTTTTTGCACTACATAGCTTTCGGGGTAACCCGCTTTCAGCCTCAGCTGATCGGCCAGTGCTGCCTGACTCACGGTCACCAGCAGGCAGGCGAGGATGGTTTGCTTCAGATACATAACACTCCCTGTTACTTCTGTACGCAAAGTGTTGCTGTTTTTTGTCGGCGTAAATGACTAGAATTACGCCAATATTGACTGCATTTATACGAAACTAAAGAAAAAACTATGGCCATTCTAGATGTATTGCGTTTTCCCGATGAGCGCCTGCGCACCGTTGCAGCCCCTGTCGAGACCTTTACACCCGAGTTACAACAGATTGTAGATGATATGTTCGAAACCATGTACGCGGAGGAAGGCATTGGCCTGGCCGCGACTCAGGTCGACGTTCATCAACGCATCATAGTGATCGATGTCTCTGAAAACCGTGAAGATCCTCTGGTATTGATCAATCCGGAGGTCATCGAGCAGTGCGGCAGCACCGGCATTGAAGAGGGTTGCCTCTCCGTGCCCGGCAGCCGTGCTCTGGTGCCTCGCGCCGAACAGATCAAAATCCGCGCCCTGGATCGCAACGGCAAGCCGTTCGAGCTGGAAGCCGACGATCTGCTCGCCATCTGCATCCAGCATGAGATGGATCATCTGGTCGGCAAGCTGTTTGTGGATTACTTGTCCCCGCTCAAGCGCCAGCGCATTCGCCAGAAGCTGGAAAAGATGGCCCGTGAAGATCGCAAAGTCCTCTGAGGATCTGCCCCATTGAATAAGCTGAAACTGATTTTTGCCGGTACTCCCGACTTCGCCGCCCGTCACCTGGCGGCGTTGTTGTCTTCCGACCACGAGGTCGTTGCCGTTTATACCCAGCCTGACAAGCCCGCTGGCCGTGGCCAGAAGCTCACCGCCAGCCCGGTCAAAGAGCTGGCACTGGCCCACAACCTGCCGGTTTACCAACCTGCCTCTCTGCGCAAGGAAGAGGCGCAAGCCGAGCTTGCTGCACTGGGTGCCGACCTGATGGTGGTGGTGGCCTATGGTCTGATCCTGCCCAAGGTGGTGCTCGATACCCCGCGTCTGGGCTGCATCAACGTCCATGGCTCCCTGCTGCCCCGCTGGCGCGGTGCCGCACCGATCCAGCGCTCTATCTGGGCGGGCGATGCCGAAACCGGCGTCACCATCATGCAGATGGATGTGGGGCTGGATACCGGCGCCATGATCCGCAAGGTGAGCTGCCCCATCGCCGCCGATGACACCTCCGCCAGCCTCTATGACAAGCTGGCCGAGCTGGGCCCGCAGGCACTGGTCGACACCATCAATGCCATGGCCGCCGGTGAAACCGCTGCCGAGGCGCAAGATGATGCGCAGGCAAACTACGCCGAAAAGCTCTCCAAGGAAGAGGCCCGCATCGACTGGTCGATGGAGGCTGTTGCCATCGAACGCTGCATCCGCTCGTTCAACCCCTGGCCCATCAGCTGGTTTGAAGTGGCTGACCAGACCATCAAGGTATGGCAAGCCGCAGTGGTGGACAGTGACCACGGCCAACCCGCCGGCACCCTGCTCAAGGCCGACAAACAGGGGATCGACATCGCCACCGGCAAAGGGGTACTGCGCCTGCTGACCCTGCAACCGCCCGGCAAGAAGGCCATGTCCGTTTCGGATCTGCTCAACTCTCGCCGCGACTGGTTTGAACCCGGCACGCAATTGAATTGAACTGGATTGAATTGACACAAGCGGGGCCCAGGCCCCGACTTGCGCATCTAAGGTAACTCTATGAAAACACGTGCACAGGCCGCTCTCGTTATTCAACAGGTGCTGGATCAGGGTCAATCCCTCTCCGCTGTTCTGCCTGCTGCCCAGGAGAAGGTCGCGCCTCGCGATCGCGCTCTCCTGCAAGAACTCTGCTACGGCACCCTGCGCTGGCTGCCCCGCCTCGATGCGGCAGTCAACGAGATGATGGACAAGCCGCTCAAGAACAAGAGCCGCATTTTCCACTACCTCATCCTGGTCGGTCTCTATCAGCTCATCTACACCCGCATTCCGGCTCACGCCGCGGTGGCCGAGACCGTCAACGCCGTCAAACTGCTCAAGGGCACCTCCCTGCGTGGCCTCATCAACGGCGTGCTGCGCAACTTCCAGCGCAGCGCCGAAGTCATTCTGCTGCGCATCGACCGCGTTCCCAGCATTCGCCTCGGTCATCCGGAGTGGCTCACCAAGCGCCTGCGTCAGGCCTATCACGATGAGTGGGAATTCATCATGGAGGCGAACAACCAGCGCCCCCCCATGTGGATCCGCAACAACAGCCAGCGCCAGAGCCGCGATGCCATGCTGGCTCGCATGGCCGAAGTCGGCATCAATGCCGTGGCCGGTGAAGAGGGCGAGGATTGCATCCTGCTGGAGCGTCCCTGCGATGTGACCAAGCTGCCCGGCTTCGAGGTCGGTGACTGCTCGGTACAGGATGGTGCAGCACAACAGGCTGCGGCACTGCTCGACCCGCAACCGGGCGAGTGGGTGCTGGATGCCTGCGCGGCCCCCGGCGGCAAGACTGCCCACCTGCTGGAGCGTCAGCCCAAGCTGGCTGGCGTGGTTGCCGTCGATGCCGACGAAAACCGCCTCAAGCGGGTGCAGGAGAACCTGGACCGCATCGGCCTGACCGCCAAGGTGATCCACGGCGATGCCGCGGCACCGGAACAGTGGTGGCCGGAGGGTCAGTTCGACCGCATCCTGCTGGATGCCCCCTGCTCCGCCACCGGCGTCATCCGCCGCCACCCCGACATCAAGTGGCTGCGCCGTGATCAGGACATTCGCGAGCTGGCCGAGCTGCAGCGCCGCATTCTCAATGCCCTCTGGGGCAAGCTGAAAAGCGGCGGCACCCTGCTCTACGCCACCTGCTCCGTATTGCCGGAAGAGAACCGCGAACAGATCCGCGCCTTCCTTGCGGCGACCAAAGATGCCAAATTGGTGCCATTGCACGAACAGGACACCCCGGACTGCCCGGGTCGCCAGTTCCTGCCGGGTGAAGCCGAGATGGATGGCTTCTACTACGCCAAACTGTTCAAGCTGTGAGTCTGGCCAGCTTCTCCCGGGGTGGCCGCCATGCTGGCGGCACGCCCCTTTACTGCATCAACGTGAGTAGACGTTCCCTATGAAGATCATCATTTTGGGAGCCGGCCAGGTCGGCGGCACCCTGGCCGAGAACCTGGCCGGGGAGAACAACGACATCACCATCGTCGATACCGACAGCGAACGGCTGCGCGAGCTGCAGGACAAGTTTGACCTGCGGGTGGTCAACGGTCACGGCGCCCACCCCAGGGTGCTGCGCGAAGCGGGGGCTCAGGATGCCGACATGCTGGTCGCCGTCACCAACAGTGACGAGACCAACATGATCGCCTGTCAGGTGGCCTACTCCCTGTTCAACACCCCGAACAAGGTGGCGCGGATCCGCTCGCCCGCCTATCTGACCGAGCGGGATCGTCTGTTCCTGCCGGAATCGGTGCCGGTGGATCACCTGATCGCGCCGGAACAGCTGGTGACCGACTATGTACGTCGCCTGATCGAGTATCCGGGTGCCCTGCAGGTGGTTGATTTTGCAGGTGGTCGCGTTGGTCTGGTGGCGGTCAAGGCCTACTACGGTGGCCCGCTGGTGGGCAATGCCCTCTCCACCCTGCGCGAGCACATGCCCAACATCGAAACTCGGGTAGCGGCCATCTTCCGTCAGGGCCGCCCGATCCGTCCGCAAGGCACCACCATCATCGAAGCGGATGACGAGGTCTTCTTCGTCGCCGCCGCGGGCCATATCCGCGCCGTGATGTCGGAGCTGCAGCGCCTCGAGAGCCCCTACCGCCGCATCATGATCGTCGGTGGTGGCAACATCGGCGCCGGCCTCGCCCGCCAGCTGGAGAAGCGCTACAGCGTCAAGCTTATCGAGCGCAACCAGAAGCGGGCGGAGCAGCTCTCCGAACTGCTGGAGAACACCATCGTCTTCTGTGGCGATGCGGCGGATCAGGAGCTGCTGGCCGAGGAGCACATCGACCAGATCGACGTCTTCATCGCCGTGACCAACGAGGATGAGGCCAACATCATGTCGGCGCTGCTCGCCAAGAAGATGGGCGCCAAGAAGACCATGGTGCTGATCCAGCGCGGCGCCTACGTCGATCTGGTGCAGGGTGGCTCCATCGATATCGCCATCTCGCCCCAGCAGGCCACCATCTCGGCCCTGCTGACCCACGTGCGCCGGGCCGATATCGCCAACGTCTACAGCCTGCGCCGCGGCGCGGCCGAGGCGATCGAGGCGATTGCCCACGGTGACGAGAACACCTCCAAGGTGGTCGGCAAGACGGTGGGCGAGCTCAAGCTGCCGCCGGGCACCACCATCGGTGCCGTGGTGCGCGGGGATGAGGTGCTGATCGCCCACGATCGCACCAAGATCCAGCAGGATGACCACGTGGTCATGTTCCTGGTGGACAAGAAGTACATCCCGGAAGTGGAGCGGCTGTTCCAGCCAAGCCCCTTCTTCCTGTAACGTCTTCATGCGCACAGGCTGTCAAACCAGACCCGGCTCAGCTCCTCCAAGGGGATGGTCCGGGTCTTTTGTTAATCAACGACCAGGTTATCGAACATGATCAAGCTGCGTCCCATTATCTTCACCCTGGGGCTGGTGCTCTCCAAGCTGGCGCTCTTCATGTGGCTGCCCACCTTGCTGGCACTGCTCACCGGGTCAGAGGGATTTGTCGAGTTTCTCAAGTCCGTGCTGATCACCCACGGCGCCGCCCTGCTCTGCCTCCACTACGGCCGCAAGGCGGAGTTTCATCTGGGGGTGCGGGAGATGTTCCTGCTCACCACCTCGGTCTGGGTGGTGGCCTGTGCCTTCGGCGCCCTGCCCTTTGTCTTCATCACCCACATCAACTTTACCGACGCCTACTTCGAGACCATGTCGGGGGTGACCACCACGGGCTCCACCGTGCTCTCCGGCCTCGACAACATGGCCCACAGCATCCTGTTGTGGCGTTCCATCCTGCAGTGGCTGGGCGGGGTCGGCTTTATCGTGATGGCGGTAGCCGTGCTGCCCTACCTCAACGTCGGCGGCATGAAGCTGTTCCAGACCGAGAGCTCGGACTGGTCAGACAAAAGCGCGCCGCGGGCCAAGACGGTCGCCAACAACATCGTCGTGGTCTATCTGGTGCTCTCCATGCTCTGCTTCATGGCCTACTGGGCCAGCGGCATGAACATGTTCGAGGCGATCAACCACGCCATGACCACCCTCAGTACCGGCGGTTACTCCACCTCCGATCAATCCATGTCCCACTTCTCCAACTCGGCACACTGGATTGGCACCCTGTTCATGTTCCTCGGCGGCCTGCCCTTCCTGCTCTATGTGCAGAGCCTCAACCACAGGGACTACAGCCTGTTCAAGGATGCCCAGGTGCGCGGCTTCTTCTGGCTGGTGGTGTGGGTCACCGCCATCATGACCCTCTATCTGTGGCAGCGGGATCTGTTCAGCTTTATGGATGCCCTGCGCATCAGCTGCTTCAACATCGTCTCGGTACTCACCACCACCGGCTTCGGTCTCGGTGACTTCGGCACCTGGGGCCCGCTCGCCAGCATCGTCTTCATCGTGCTGCTGGCGCTGGGAGCCTGCTCAGGCTCCACTGCGGGTGGTCTGAAGATCTTCCGGGTGCAGGTGGCGTTTGCCCTGTTCAGAAAGCAGATGCGCCAGCTGATGCACCCCTCCGCCGTGTTCCCGCAGAAGTACAACGGCCGGACGGTCAATGACGCCATCATCCGCTCGATGATCTCCTTCGTGCTGGCCTACTTCGCCATCATTCTGGTGATCGCCGCGCTGCTGGCCGCCATCGGGCTCGACCCCCTCACCTCCATCTCCAGCTCCATCACCGCCGTCGCCAACGTCGGCCCGGGCATGGGCCCTGTGGTTGGCCCCAGCACCAACTTTGCCAGCCTGCCGGAATCAGCCAAGTGGCTGTTGTCGTTTGGCATGCTGCTGGGACGGCTGGAGATCCTGACGGTCGCCGTGCTCTTCTTCCCCTCCTTCTGGCGCCAGTAACCCCTTACTGCAAGCCAGCAAAAAGCCGCAGCGTTCATCCGCTGCGGCTTTTTTATCTCACCCATCCCCACGACTTTCGTTCGCCGCTTATCAGCCCACTCATCATCCATTGCTGATGGCCTGAACGAGCTCATCAGGATGGCCAGAGCGGATCACAAGCATAAAAAAACGGACCCAAACCAGAGGTTTGGGTCCGTTTATCAGTGAACCGTCAGCGGCCGCAAGGGCTGCCGAGACTCAGCACATAGCATTAACCACGGCCAGAGCGCTTGCGATCCAGCTCGGTCAGCAATTTCTTGCGGATACGGATGTTCTTCGGAGTCACTTCTACCAGTTCGTCGTTATCGATGAACTCGAGAGCCTGTTCCAGAGTCATGCGGATCGGCGGAGTCAGCACTTGGGCTTCGTCGGTACCGGAGGCACGCATGTTGGTCAGCTGTTTGCCCTTCAGGCAGTTAACAGTCAGGTCGTTGGAACGGGAGTGAATACCGATCACCTGGCCTTCGTACACTTCGGTCGCGTGACCGATGAACAGACGACCGCGGTCTTGCAGACCGAACAGGGCGTAAGTCAGGGCCTTACCGGTTGCGTTGGAGATCAGCACGCCGTTCTGACGCTCGCCGATGCTGCCACCCTTGTGCGGACCGTAGTGGTCGAAGGTGTGGTACAGCAGACCGGTACCTGAGGTCATGGTCATGAACTCGGTCTGGAAGCCGATCAGGCCACGGCTCGGGATCATGAAGTCAAGACGGACACGACCCTTGCCATCCGGCGTCATGTTGGTCATTTCGCCTTTACGCAGACCCAGTTGCTCCATCACGGAACCCTGGTGCGCTTCTTCAACGTCCACAGTTACGGTTTCGAACGGTTCTTGCAGAACGCCATCAACGGTACGCAGGATTACTTCCGGACGGGACACAGCCAGTTCGTAACCTTCGCGACGCATGTTTTCGATCAGGATGGAGAGGTGCAGCTCACCACGACCGGATACGCGGAACTTGTCCGGATCATCAGTCTCTTCCACGCGCAGGGCCACGTTGTGGACCAGCTCCTGGTTCAGACGCTCCAGAATGTTACGGGAGGTCACGAACTTGCCCTCTTTACCGGCGAACGGTGAGGTGTTGACCTGGAAGGTCATGTTCACGGTCGGCTCGTCAACGGAGAGCGGCGGCAGGGCTTCAACAGCACCGTTGTCACAGATGGTGTCGGAGATTTTCAGCTCGCCCAGACCGGTGATGGCGATGATGTCACCCGCTTGCGCGTCGGTAACTTCAGTACGGGACAGGCCCAGGTAACCCAGCACCTGGCCGACTTTACCGTTACGGGTTTTGCCGTCAGCACCAACGATGGTGACTTGCTGGTTGGTCTTGACGCGACCACGGGTGATACGGCCGATACCGATAACGCCCACGTAGGAGTTGTAGTCCAGCTGGGAGATCTGCATCTGGAAACCACCTTCGGCATCAGCCTTCGGCGCTTCAACGTTGTCAACGATAGCCTGGAACAGCGGCTCCATGTTCTCGGACTCGACGTCCTGATCCATGGTGGCCCAACCGTTCAGTGCAGAGGCGTAAACAACTTTGAAATCCAGCTGTTCGTCAGTCGCGCCCAGGTTGTCGAACAGGTCGAATACCTGATCCATTACCCAGTCAGGACGAGCACCCGGACGGTCAACCTTGTTGATGACCACGATCGGCTTCAGACCCTGAGCGAACGCTTTCTGGGTCACGAAACGGGTTTGCGGCATCGGGCCGTCTACGGCGTCAACCAGCAGCAGCACGGAGTCAACCATGGACAGTACGCGCTCTACTTCACCACCGAAGTCGGCGTGACCCGGGGTATCAACGATGTTGATGCGGTAGTCATTCCAGCGGATCGCAGTGTTCTTGGCGAGAATGGTGATGCCACGTTCCCGTTCCAGATCATTGGAGTCCATGATCCGTTCCTGGCCTTCCGTGGAGCGGTCCAGGGTGCCGGACTGCTGCAGCAGCTTATCAACCAGAGTCGTTTTGCCGTGGTCAACGTGCGCAATAATCGCAATATTGCGTAAATTCTCTAACATTCTCGCCTCAAATCACCGGGTAAAATTGGGCGCTAATTGTACTCTCGCCTTTGTGATCTGCCTAGCAGAATTGCAGTACATTCGCGCATAACAACAGATCTGGATCATAGACCTCTCTGACAAACCCTGCTTAGATGGGCGGTGACCGTATTTCGCGCACCATTACAGTGCACCAAAACGATCCACCATCGCACTAAATTGATGCAACGCGAGTCGAGATCGCCTGATTTTGGGGAGCCTCTTCAGCGAGATTGCCCTGAAATCAAGCTGTCACAAACTTGGCACGATACTGGCTTATGTGAATGTGACGACGCATTCACCCAGAGAGTTTTAACACCGGAGGTTACTTAGCATGTCAGCCCAGAACGTTTTGGCCCTGATCCAGGAACACGAAGTCAAGTTTGTTGATCTGCGCTTTACCGACACCAAGGGTAAAGAGCAGCATGTATCCATCCCTGCTCACCAGGTTGATGAAGATTTCTTCGAAGACGGCAAGATGTTCGATGGTTCCTCCATCGGCGGCTGGAAGGGCATCAACGAATCCGACATGGTACTGATGCCGGACGCAGCCTCCGCCAAGCTGGACCCGTTCACCGAAGAGACCACCCTGAACATCGTTTGTGACGTGCTGGAGCCTGCCACCATGCAGGGCTACGACCGCGATCCGCGCTCCATCGCCAAGCGTGCAGAAGATTTCCTGAAGTCCAGCGGCATCGCTGACACCGTGCTGTTCGGGCCGGAGCCGGAATTCTTCATGTTCGACAACATCACTTTCTCCAACACCATGGGCCACAGCTTCGTGAAAATCGAATCTGAAGAAGCCGCATGGAACTCCGGCACTGCCTATGAGCATGGCAACAAGGGTCACCGTCCGTTCGTGAAAGGCGGTTACTTCCCGGTTGCACCGGTCGACTCCTCCCAGGATATCCGCGCCGCCATGTGTCTGGTGCTGGAAGAGATGGGCCAGGTCGTTGAAGCTCACCACCACGAAGTGGCCACTGCCGGTCAGAACGAGATCGCCACCCGCTTTAACACTCTTACGCTGAAAGCGGACGAAGTGCAGGTACTGAAGTACGTGATCCACAACGTGGCCCACGCCTACAACAAGACCGTCACCTTCATGCCGAAACCCATGTTCGGTGACAACGGCTCCGGCATGCACTGCCACCAGTCTCTGGCCAAGAACGGCGTCAACCTGTTCGCTGGCGACCTGTATGGCGGCCTGTCCGAGATGGCTCTGCACTACATCGGCGGTATCATCAAGCACGCCAAGGCCATCAACGCCTTCGCCAACCCGACCACCAACTCCTACAAGCGTCTGGTTCCGGGTTATGAAGCACCGGTCATGCTGGCCTACTCTGCCCGCAACCGCTCTGCCTCCATCCGTATCCCGGTGGTACCGAGCCCGAAAGCCCGTCGTATCGAAGTGCGCTTCCCGGATCCGGCTGCCAACCCGTACCTGGCCTTCGCAGCCCAGCTGATGGCCGGTCTGGACGGTATCATCAACAAGATCCATCCGGGCGATGCCATGGACAAGAACTTGTATGACCTGCCGCCGGAAGAAGCCGCAGAAGTGCCGACCGTTGCCGGTTCTCTGGACGAAGCGCTGGCTGCTCTGGATAGCGATCGCGAGTTCCTGACCCGTGGTGGCGTGTTCAGCGATGACTTCATCAACTCCTACCTGGAACTGAAACAGCAGGATGTTGACCGTGTGCGCATGACCCCGCACCCGCTGGAGTTCGAACTGTACTACTCCGTCTAAGTCTCAGCAGACTGGCCGTTTAAATCTGGTCAGCTTGCTTAATCGTGACAAAACCCGCCATCTGGCGGGTTTTTTCTCTGATAGGATTAAG
>OEQV01000420.1_pt1 | contig 10574 bp, 9 predicted proteins | sample 1539821 | NCBI WGS metagenome assembly OEQV01 (sample SAMEA3891244, study PRJEB23780) | metagenome | biome: terrestrial biome; feature: animal house; material: water of meat washing | place: Italy | collected 2015-05-12 | reverse complement strand
ATACGCTCATTTTTACCGCATTTCAGCTATTTTGTCTTAACTGATCAGCATTACACCTTCGGGTGGCTTTTTTTGTCCTTTTGTTACAGAAGTGGATTTAAGCTTTTATAAATTTCACATTTTTCCTATATTAAAAATATAAGTACACAAATCTCCTTACTTCATTAACGATTAAAAAATAGAGGTGGTTCCACATGAAATTGACATCAAAACTATTGGGCTTAAGCATCTTCGCATTTGTGAGCCAAACGATGGCAGCGCCGATGCCGAATACCATCACCGTGGAGGATAAGGCGGTTGTACCGATTGTCAAAACACAGATTATTCGCAGTGTCGCGGGTCAAGACCCAGTGCGGACGACCGAAGCGACTATTTTTGAAGTGAAAAATGGTGGTAAAGATATTGTGGCGCGTGAAGTGGTTCTCGAAGAAAATGCCAGCCAATTTTCAGATAAAAAAATGTCTGCACCGATTGTGCAAAAAGGTAGCGTGATTGTTCCGACATCCAAAGTTGAAGTGAAATCGACCTTGAGTCAAGGTGGTGTTGTCCTTGCAGAAGGTAAGCAAGTTGATGCACAAGGGGTTGAGTTTAAGAAAGGGCAGGAACCTGTACGTAAGGAGCTGAAACTGGATCAAGTGAAAGACCCGAACAGTCAAGAAAGTGTGACGCGTGCGGTGCTCCAAGAAAATGGCACCACCACCAAAGATGTGGTTGTGGTGAAAGAGCCTGAATAATCTTGAGTTGAATGCGGATGAGGCCCTCTAAGGAGGGCTTCTTGCTTACAAATTTTCAGCAATAGCACCTGTAACCGTAACATTTCACGGGTTTTAAGTTCATACTGATCTTTTATGCTGTAAGAAATAGCCAATAAGGACAAATCTCATGAAAAAGTATATGAGTATTATTGCAGTGGTATCTCTTTCGACGATGCTGTTGGCAGGTTGTGAAAATATGAGCGCTTCTGAGCAACGTATTGGGACAGCGGCTTTAGGCGGTGCAGTAGGTGGTGCTGCGGGGAATAGCCTCGGTGGCGGTGTAGGTGCAGCCGTTGGTGGTGGTGCTGGTGCGGCTGTGGGCAGTAAAGCTCAAGGTGGATCAAACCGTAATGCAACCTACAGTGGTGTTGGCGGTGCGATTGGTTCAGCAGTGGGTAAAAGCGTGTTTGGTGGTAATACCGGCGCAGCCATTGGTGGTGCCATCGGCGGTGGTGCAGGCGCTGCAATTGAAGAACGTAAATAATGTTTTAAGTTCAGATTTTCAAAAAAAAGCACTTCATGGAAGTGCTTTTTTTATAGCTGTGCCGGTTTAGGTTTTTTACGACGGATATATAAAGTCTTTTCCACTTCTGCAATTCGAATGCCAGCTTCATCATAAATATTTAAGGTATAAATACGATGTACGGGGGCATAGTTGTCGGCCAGTTGTTTCACGGTCGCGATTTCTTGGGCATCAAGATGAAAGTCTGCATAGACTGTACTGCGCCCTGGGCTGAGAAATTGGATAGAGGCTGCTTTGTCCCAGACAATATACTTATTGCCTAAGTAGTGCATCAGTAGGGTCATATAAAACGGGTCGACCATCGCATATAAACTCCCGCCAAAATGTACGCCGACAATATTTCGGTTTTGTCGAGTGAGGGGCATTTTGACGCGAATGTGGTAGTGTTTAAGGTCAAATTTTTCAATTTGAATCCCTGCACCTTTAAAGGGGGCAAAATGATTGAGAAAGTATTTCGCGACAATCGGCTGTGTCACAAGTTTTTTTAAAATGCTCATTTCGGTCAATGGTATCTGATGAACTTCTATCCATACTAGAGAAGATGAGATCAATTGGCATTGATCGTTTTGCCACTAAAGTATAAAAAACAGTCAATAACAATAAGGAGCTGAATATGGAGCAGCAAAGTTACTGGGTACAAACCACAGACCAACAAAGACTTTATGTGAAAACATGGGGCAATGCGAACAATCCTGCACTGGTCTTGGTGCATGGCTATCCAGATAATCAAGAGGTCTGGGAGCCTGTGATTGGGCATCTGGTGCAAGATTATTATATTGTGACCTATGACGTTCGCGGTGCAGGGATGTCGAGTGTGCCGCGTCGTACACGGGCCTATGCCTTGCCTCAGCTATCGCTAGATTTGGAAAGTGTGGTGAATAGTGTGATCCCACAGCGTAGCTTTCATCTGGTTGCGCATGACTGGGGGGGCGATTCAGTCATGGGAGTCCGCGACTGAGCCAAAATTTAGAGAGCGTATGCTGTCATTTACCACCATTTCAGGCCCATGCTTAGACCATGCCGCATTTTGGATGCGTGAACAGTTCGTACAACACAAGCCTCAATTTTTTAAGCAGTTAACGAAGTCTTGGTACATTGCGGCCTTTCAGTTGCCTTTTTTAGCACCAACCGTATGGCAGTTTTTTAGTCCTGAGCATTGGGGCAAAGTTTTATCGCGTTTAGAAGGACGCTCAGACTTACCGCTGAATCATCACATTGCTGCCGATGGTAAGCACGGGGTTGCGCTCTACCGCGCGAACTTTATCCCACGCCTGACGAAACCTCGGGAACGCTTTGCAATTTGTCCCGTACAAGCGATTGTGTTGGAGCAAGATCAGTTTGTGAGTCCAGCGTTAATCGATGAAATGCCGAAGTGGGTCGAGAATTTTCAACGGGTGAATGTAAATGCCAACCACTGGGCAATCTTGAGCCAGCCAGAGGTAATTGCTAAAGAAATCAAAAGGTTTGTTCAAAACTGGCGTTGTGTTGAAGCCAGCTGAAATGATCTGTGAAAGAGAAAGGCGCTAGCGACCTGTAAGGGCAGAATTTTTTGGTTATTTTCTGATAAAATGCGCCTTTCTTCCAAGTCACTCTTTTCACTATGTTCGCAATTCTTGCCGCTATTGGGGTCATGTTTGGACTTTCATTAGCTCGTGTGCCTGTAGTATTTGCATTAATTATTGGTGCTGTCACAGGTGGTTTATTGGCTGGTTTAGGGCTACACGGTACCCTCGAAGCATTTAATAATGGGCTTGGGGGCGGCGCAAAAATTGCGTTGGCTTACGGGGTTTTAGGTGCATTTGCTTTGGCTTTGGCACGCTCAGGTTTACCTGACTTGTTGGCCTATAAGCTTATTAAAACATTGAAAGGTTCGAGCAATGAAAAGGCACAAAATCGGGTTAAATATCTGATTTTTATAACCGTCGCGTTAGCAGCCATTTGTTCACAAAACGTCATTCCTGTGCATATTGCGTTTATTCCAGTCCTGATTCCTCCTTTATTAAGTGTGTTTAACCATCTTCAGTTAGATCGTCGACTAATTGCTTGTGTTCTAACCTTTGGCTTGGTTGCCACATATATGTTGGTACCATTTGGATTTGGTGCGATTTTCCTGAATGACATCTTAGGTCAAAATATTAATACTTTTGGGCAACCCTACGGTTTTAAAATCAATTATGCCGATATCCCTTCAGCAATGGCCATTCCTGTTTTTGGCATGTTTGTTGGTTTATTGGTTGCTGTATTCTTTAGTTACCGTAAGAAACGTGTATACGAAGAAGTACATGTGGAACCAGTGCAGCAAAGTATTTCTTCTGAACTTGATATCACGGGTGAGAAGTCTAAGCCCGAAATTTCAAAGTTTACGTTATCTATGGCTCTCATTGCGGTAGTTGCTACGCTTTGGGTGCAAGTCGCATCAGATTCCATGATTTTAGCTGGTCTGGTTGGTGTTGCGATTTTGAGCTGTGCGGGCATTTTTAAATGGAAAGAAGCAGATGATGTGATTATTAGCGGTATGCGAATGATGGCATTAGTTGGTTTCATTATGATTGCAGCACAAGGTTTTGCATCTGTTATTTCTGCGACCAATCAAGTGCCAGCATTGGTAGAAGCATCAGTGCAATGGATTGGTTCTAGCCAAGGACTCGCTGCATTTTGGATGCTATTGATTGGCTTACTGATTACTTTAGGAATTGGTTCTTCGTTCTCTACCATTCCAATTTTAGCAATTATTTATGTGCCTTTGTGTATCCAGTTTGGTTTCAGTCCAGCGGCAACCATTGCGATTATTGGTACGGCTGCGGCACTCGGTGATGCGGGTTCTCCGGCTTCTGACTCCACTTTGGGGCCGACTTCGGGTTTGAACATGGATGGTCAGCATGATCACATGAAAGACAGTGTGATCCCGACCTTTATTCACTTTAATATTCCACTCATGATTTTCGGTTGGATTGCGGCCATGGTTTTGTAATTTACCCTCCAATTATTATAAAAAGGCGATTTTAAATCGCCTTTTTTATTATTTATTCAGATTAAAATAATCGGGTTTATAATGTTAATTCGGATTAAAAAGGTTGGAATTAAAATATATTTATTTTGATTCTTCGTTATTAATTTAAAACCAACTAAAATAGTCTATTTAATATTTAATTCAATTAAAACAATAACTTAAAAATAGTATTTAAAATACATTATTATTATAATTGCATATTAATTACACTCTTGTTTATGATGAGTTAATGTTAATTTTTATATTAATTATTTTACAAACAGAGGTTGTTTGAAATGTTGAAGCAAATTGCTCTAATTACATTAATGGGTCTTTCTGCATCTGCTGCAATGGCAGGTCAATGGCAAATCAAAGTCGGTGGATCTGCAATTGCGCCAACGCAGGACACGAAAATTGCGAATGGTACATTAACGGTTGAAGCTGATAGCGAACTTGCGTTTACGCCATCGGTTGAATATTTCTTTAATGACAATATTTCTGCCGAGTTACTGCTAGCAACGCCAATTAGCCACGATGTACTCATTAATGGTGCAGAAGCAGTAAAAATTAAACATTTACCGCCAACATTAACTGCAAAATATAACTTTAAAAACTCAACAGGTTTCACGCCTTATATTGGTGTCGGTGCAACAGCATTTATTGCATGGGATGAAGAAGGTGTGAAAAGCGTAAAAGAAGATTTCGGTTATGCTGCGCAAATTGGTTTTAACTTCCAACCTGCTGATGCAAAAAACTGGGGTGTGTTTGTCGATGTTCGTTATGCGGACTTAAACCCAAAAGTTGAAACTGTGGTTGAAAACTTTAAATTAGATATCGATCCAGTGATTTATACCCTCGGTTATAGCTACAAATTTTAATAATCAAAAGTAGCTTTTTAAGAACCTCATCAATGATGGGGTTTTTTTATGCAAAGACTAAAGTTGAATAGTGGTCAATGCTGAAATAAATCACGATGATTCAGTATTTAAAGAAAATCATCTATAGAATGGATAGAAACAGAATAAGAGAGTTATAAAAATGAAATCTATGCTCGGGATTGGTTTAGTCTGTGCTTTGGCGTGGAGCATGCATGCTCAAGCGGCCAGTTTTAATTGTGATAAAGCGAAAACGACGACGGAGCACGCGATCTGTGAACATCGCCAAATTAATGACGCCGATGTGAAAATGGCCACCACTTATACCATTTTAAAACGCCTTGTTCCGATGGGGACGCGTGGCATGATTCAGGATGAGCAAGTGAAGTGGTTGAGTCTCCGTGACCGTTGTGGTGCTTCACAAAGTTGCCTTATGGATGTGTATAAAATGCGCCAGCAGCAGTTAGAACTACAGCTAGATCGTATTTACCGTCAGGGCCCATTTTAAAAAAAGCAAAAAAACTTGCGATTGCTATTGAAAAACGTATCGCTCACTCCAATTCATTAAGCATTCTCTATAAGACTTAATACATTAAGGAGCGATTGATGAGCGAGCAAAACGCACATAAACATAGTTTCCAAGCTGAAGTGGCTCAGCTATTACATTTAGTGACGCATTCACTGTATTCGAATCCTGACATTTTCCTACGTGAATTGATCTCAAATGCATCCGATGCCTGCGATAAATTGCGTTTTGAAGGCATTAATCATCCTGAATATTATGAAAATGACCCAGACCTACATGTGCGCGTCAGCTTTGATGAAGCCAATCAAACACTGACCATTTCAGATAATGGGATTGGTTTAACTGAACAAGAAGCGATTGACCACTTAGGTACGATTGCTAAGTCTGGAACCAAGGACTTTATGTCTAAGCTCACAGGTGACCAAAAATCAGATGCACAACTGATTGGTCAGTTTGGTGTCGGTTTCTACTCAGGCTTTATTGTGGCTGACAAAATTACCGTAGAATCACGCCGTGCAGGTGTGGATGCTGATCAGGCGGTACGTTGGGTCAGTGCGGGCACGGGTGAGTTCGAAGTCGAGCAGATCCACAAAGACAGCCGCGGTACCGATATTATTTTACATTTGCGTGAAGATGCGTTGGACTATTTACAGTCGCATAAAGTGAAGCAAATTATCAATAAATACTCAGATCACATTAGTCTGCCGATTGAGATGCAAAAAGAGGTTTGGCAGCAAGAAGAAGCGGTCGAAGGTGAAGAGCCAAAACCGGGTCAGTATGTGAAAACGGGTGAGTGGGAAGCGATTAACTCAGCCAGCGCTCTGTGGACACGTAATAAAAATGAAGTGACTGAAGAGCAGTACGTCGAGTTTTATAAGAATCTCAGCCATGACTTTGAAGCACCACTGGCATGGGCGCATAACCGCGTCGAAGGCAGTACCGAATATACACAGCTGTTGTATGTACCGAGCAAAGCTGCGGCGAATATCTTTACCCGTGAAGCCAAAGCGGGGATTAAGCTCTATGTAAAACGTGTCTTCATTATGGATGATGCGGATAACTTGATTCCAAACTATTTACGCTTTGTTCAAGGGGTGGTTGATAGTGCCGATTTACCACTGAACGTTAGTCGTGAGTTGTTACAAGAAAGCCGTGATGTGAAAACCATTCGTGAAGGGAATGCACGCCGTGTATTGACCATGCTGGATGCTTTAGCCAAATCGGAAGATGAAAAAGATCAAGAGAAGTTCACAACCTTCTACCGTGAATTTGGTTCAGTGTTGAAAGAAGGTTTGGGCGAAGACTTTGGTAACCGTGAGCGTATTTTAAAACTTTTACGCTTCTCAACTTCAAACAATGATGCGGTGAGCACTTCTTTGCAGGACTATAAAGCGCGTATGCCTGAGGGGCAAAAAGCGATTTACTATGTGACTGCAGACAGTCTTAATGCCGCGAAGAACTCGCCACAACTTGAGTTATTTAAGAAAAAAGGCATTGAAGTCTTACTCATGGCAGACCGTGTCGATGAATGGGCAATGGAATTTGTACATGAGTTTGATGGCACACCAATGCAAAACGTGGCGAAAGGTGCAGTCGACTTAGGTGATTTACAAGATGCCGAAGAGAAGAAAGCACTTGAAGCAGCCGCAGAGCAGTTTAAACCTGTGGTTGAAAAACTGTCTGACTCATTGAAAGCCAAGACCAAAGAAGTACGTGTGACCACACGTTTGGTCGATTCACCTGCATGCTTGGTGACAGGTGAGGGAGAGCTTTCACCACAATTGATTCGTATGCTGCAACAAGCGGGTCAGGCCGTACCTGAAAGCAAGCCAATTTTGGAAATTAACCCAGAGCATCCATTGGTGAGAAAATTAGAAAATTCGGCACAGTTTGATGACTTGGCCAATGTGATTTTTGACCAAGCGGTGATTGCTGAAGGTGGCTTACCTGATGATCCTGCCGAATATATCAAACGGATTAACAGCTTATTGCTTCAATAAACCATTATATGTTTAAAGAAAGCCTATCGTTAAGATAGGCTTTTTTTTATGTCAATGAGTTGGATCAAGCACCTTAATATCTGTTGAACGCATCGATTAAATTGGCGGAAAAGAAGCTGATGTGGATATCCGTGGATAAGTGAGAACTTATCCACAGTTCAGCTTAAATATCCACCATATCATTAAAATAAAGCCTCAAAACGCACCAAGGCACTGACGTAATGGCTGCGGTCTTCACGGTGATCGTTAAAATAATTTAAATCGCCTTGGATATAAAACCACTCGCGTAAGAAGGGTTGACGCCACGAGACAAAAGGCCCCCAACGGTTCAAGCGCAGGTCATCGTTGTTGTAGAAACCACCAGTGTAAATGCCGTAGTTAAAACGATTGCCATGAAAGAATTGGTGTTGTCTAAAGCTATAGTTATCCCAGAGCAGATCATCATCTTGTTCGTCTGCATAGGTCAGACTGAACTGATTGGATAAAAATGGCTGATTGGGTCGTGCATGCGTCAGCTCTAGGTTGGTACGTAAGTAATTTTCACTGTCGATACCATAACGGTAAATCTGTTCAGCATAAGCGCGAAAATCATTGTCGAGTTTCCATTCTTTCGATAACTCGATCCGCGCATAGATATCATCCCCTGAACGTACACCCAAGTCGAAATCGGTTTCAAAAGGCAGACGATCTGACAGTTGTGACCATCTTAAAGCCAGTGAGCTATTGGCATCACGGGTTTGGCGGCGATCAAATGTTTTATCGTTATTCGCACTGGGTGGATTTTCATTGGTAATCGCGACATTGTTTTGTAGTTCGTTATCTAAAGAGTCATCACCGAACACCACACTGAGTTTATGTTCTAAAGTTGGAAGTTTGACTCGACCCCGAATACGCGGTTTTACATCATATTCATCATGTTTATTCCAGCGGTTATCGACCAAGACCCGTAAGGTGGCTGTGGCCGGTTTTTTAGGATCAGTTTCACCAAACCAATTGTCCATTTTGGCGGCTGTTCGGTCTGCCCAGTTTCGAACTTCTTTTTGCTGGCGGTCGACCCACGTGCGTTCTTCAGTGAGATCAGTCGTGGGCACAATCAGCTCGTCCGATTCTTCAGGTAGAACGGTTGGAAGTGAGTCGATCCACTGTGGAATTTGGTATAAAAGTCCACTACCTTTGGGGGGCGATGCGATTTTGTCAATTTCAGCCACGTCGTGAGGTGGCACAAAATGTTGTGTGCTGTTGGTATTGCTTTCCGCCCAAGCCACGTTGACGTATGTACCTAAACTTAGGCAGAAAAATAAAGAGATGGATCCCACATGTTGAGTTCTTAGCATGCTTTCGTACTTTATTGTTCTTCGATGTTTTAGTGTTGTAAATTTCACATAAGAACACAAGTAGAAAATACAAAACTCTACAACTCGCTGCCCAGTTGTTTTTGAATAGAATCAAATAATTGAAACACAGTGATAGGTTCAGGCAAAGTAGAAATCGTATTTTGAATCAGTTGCCAACTGACGCCGTGCTGTCGGTCTAAGACCAAGCATGGATACGCGATCTCGGTACGTGAGAGTTCAACCCGCTTTTGACCATGAATTACTCGAATTTTTTGTCGTTCTTTTAACACTAAAATGGGCGTATTTACGTCCGCGGAGCTTTCTTCAAACTGGATGAATTTACGGCTATTGAGTAGATCGGCCAGAATAAATGGATGATAGTCTTCAATATGCCATACCAGTTTGGCCTGTTGGGTATACAGCTGAAAAATCGAAAATGCATCATGCATATGACTTTGTAGCTGGTCCCATACAATTTCGCGGATGGCTGCGACTTGATGCTGACAACTCTGGGCAAATTGTTGGCTCAGGCGAATGGCTTCCGTGGGACTGTCAGCACCGAATAGAGCCAAATACTTAATAAACTCTCCGTGCTGCTGGGTCTGTTCTGCCAAATAGATGGGATAGTCCAACCAGTGATCGAGTTGGTCGCTGTGGATCAGAAAATCGATATTTTGACCGATCTCGGTGTGCCCTGAAATGTCGAGGCCATAGAGCTTAGGATCTAAATTTGGTTGATGCAGCGTGCACAATTTCGCTTGATATTGCCCCAAATGAATCTGTGTGGGCAGTATGGGTTGCGCAGCAGTAGCTGATGCTTCTGAATTTTCTGTATGGCTATCCTGCAAAACAGGGCATGGTGCTGTCACCTCGCTTTCAAGTGGATCTTGCTGTTGAAATTCAGATGAAATGTCTGTATCTGGTTGTTCAGCCAAGATCGATCGCCTTTGGATAAAATCCTGAATGGCAAGCGTTGAAATAGACGCACTTGGCTTGAGGTCAAATCGAATGGGTGCAGCGGCCTCAATGATAAATTCTTCCTGAGGCGGACATAGCCCATCACTTAAAAGAGGCTGATTGCTGAGAATCAAATGATTTTCTGCTAATACTTCAGGTTGAAGATCTAAATCTGTTTTTACAATATCGACCTGATTTTCAGGTTCCTTATCTTGTTTGATACTTAGTTTAATAGGATTGATTGAGACGACATCTTCTACAGCGTCTTGTTTAAAAGACCTGAGTTTGGATTCTTCAATTTGAGTTGCATTTAGGTTGCTGTCGAATGTAGGTTGTATTTCCGTATTGAAATGAAGCGCTGCTTCAGCCTTAGATAAAAGCAGACTAGACTCAGGACGGACTTCGGGGAAGTCTGACTCAGACTCTTGGGTTCGTTCAGCCGATGTATCATCTGTAGCAATGCTTAAAAGCTCAATACCCGTGAAAACAAAAGCGTCAGTAACCACATTGTCCTGTGCATGCCCTATGTCAGTTTTTTTATGGGATATGGTTGTAACGGGCGGGATAAACTGGTCTCGTGCAACTTCTGCAACTTCTGCAACTTCTGCAACTTCT
>OEQV01000419.1_pt1 | contig 10581 bp, 10 predicted proteins | sample 1539821 | NCBI WGS metagenome assembly OEQV01 (sample SAMEA3891244, study PRJEB23780) | metagenome | biome: terrestrial biome; feature: animal house; material: water of meat washing | place: Italy | collected 2015-05-12 | reverse complement strand
TCGCCCATCAGGGTGGCGAGCTGCAGATCGAGATCCTCGCCACGGCGCAAGGAGAGCTGCTGCTCAATCAGGGGCGCAGCGATCTGGTCGACCGCCTGCAGCGCCTCTATCCCGGCGAGCGGGTCGCCCTCGATCTCTTCGGCCAGCCCGACAGTGAACAGGGCTCGCGCCATAAACGATCCATCTACGAAGAGTGGGATGCCGACGCATGACACCGATTACCCTCAGCTCCGCCTCGCTGGCGGAGCTGACTTTGCAACAGACCCTGAGCCAGTACCGCCAGCACTTTAACTGGAGCGGCGGCGAGCTGGCCCTCGCCATCGGTTTGCCGCCAGCGACGCTCGATACCCGGCTGCAACTGCAGTGGCAGGGGCTCTCTTTGCCACTCTGTTGCCACGGCGCCGAGCTGGCGCACTGGCTGGCGCCGGATCTGCAGCAGGCGGCGCTGTTCAGCCTGCCCGAGCCGCTGCAACTGGCACTGATCGAACGGCTGGGACAGCCCCTCGGTGGCCTCACCTGCTCGGCGCTGACCCGGCAAGAGAGTCGCGATAAGGCCGACGAGCCCGCCCTGCAACTGCTGTTGCAACGGGAGGGGGCCACGCTCGCACTCTGGCTGCCGCAGCCCGAGCCCTTGCTGAGCAAGTTGCCACCACGACCACGACAGCAGCGGCTGCCGCTGCCCCTCACCCTCTCCCTGCAGTGGGGCGAGATGGGGCTGACCATGGATGAGCTCGCCACTCTCGCCATCGGCGATGTGCTGCTGCCGCCGCCCCATCCGCAGCTCGGCCAGCAACTGCTGATCTGCGTGGAGGGTCGCCCCTTTGCCTACTGCCAACCCCATCAACAACATCTGGAACTGACTGCCATGCACAACGCTGAACCCGCTGACCCCTTCGGCCCGACCGAGCTGGAGCAACTGCCGATCCAGGTGAGCTTCGAAGTGGGCCGCCAGACGCTGGACTGGCACACCCTCACCAGCCTGCAACCGGGCGCCCTGATCGATCTTGGCACGCCCCTCGATGGCGAAGTGCGCATCATCAGCAACGGCCATTCGCTGGGAGTGGGCCGACTGGTGGAGATCCAGGGTCGCCTGGGTGTACGGGTCGAACGCCTCGACAACGAGTCACAGTCATGATCCAGTTGCCGGACGAGCTAAACCTGATCGTCGGGCTGGCGCTGCTGGCCCTGCTGCCCTTTATCGCCGTGATGGCCACCTCCTTCGTCAAGCTGGCGGTGGTCTTCTCGCTGCTGCGCAACGCCCTCGGGGTGCAGCAGATCCCCCCCAACATGGCGATGTACGGGCTGGCGATCATTCTCAGCATCTATGTGATGGCGCCGGTCGGCTTCGCGACCCAGGATTACCTGCGCCAGAACGAGGTGTCGCTGACCAAATCCGAATCGGTGGAGAAGTTCCTCGACGAGGGGATGGCCCCCTACCGCGAATTTTTGAAAAAGCAGATCAAGCCGCGGGAGCACGCCTTCTTTATCGACAGCACCAAGCAGCTCTGGCCCAGCAAATATGCCGACCGGCTGGAGCCAGACAGCCTGCTGATCCTGCTGCCCGCCTTTACCGTGAGCGAGCTGAGCCGCGCCTTCGAAATCGGGTTTCTGATCTATCTGCCCTTTATCGCCATCGATCTCATCATCTCCAATATCCTGCTGGCGATGGGGATGATGATGGTCTCTCCCATGACCATCTCGCTCCCCTTCAAGCTGCTGCTGTTTGTGCTGCTCGATGGCTGGGCCCGCCTGACCCACGGGCTGGTCATCAGTTACGGAGGCTAGCATGAGTCACGCCGATATCCTTCACTTCACCAGCCAGGCGCTCTGGCTGGTGCTGATCCTCTCCATGCCACCGGTGCTGGTGGCGGCACTGGTGGGCACCCTGGTCTCTTTGCTGCAGGCGCTGACCCAGATCCAGGAGCAGACCCTGGGTTTTGTCGCCAAGCTGATCGCCGTGGTGATCACCCTGTTTGCCACCACCGCCTGGCTGGGTAACGAGCTCTACAGCTTTGCCGACATGGTGCTGTTCAAGGTGCCGCAGATCCAATGACGCTGGAGAGCCTGCAGGCCCAGATGCTGGCCTATACCCTGCTGCTGCCGCGCTTTATCAGCTGCTTCGTGATGCTGCCGGTGCTGAGCAAACAGATGCTGGGAGGGGCGATGATCCGCAACGGCGTGGTCTGCTCGCTGGCGCTCTACGCCTACCCCACGGTCGCCGACACCTTGCCGGATCAGATCGACGGCATGGCGCTGGCCATGCTGATCGCCAAGGAGGTGCTGCTCGGCCTGCTGATCGGCTTTGTCGCCGCCATCCCCTTCTGGGCCATCGAGGCGAGCGGGTTTCTGATCGACAACCAGCGCGGCGCCGCCATGGGATCCCTGTTCAACCCCAGTCTCGGCAGCCAGACCAGTCCCACCGGCCTGCTGCTGACCCAGACCCTGATCACCCTGTTCTTTGCCAGCGGCGCCTTTCTCGCCCTGCTGGCCGCCCTGTTCCAGAGCTATATCAGCTGGCCGGTCGCCCACTTTTTTCCCACCATCGACGAGCAGTGGGTCAACTTTTTCTACGGCCAGTTCAGCCATATGTTGCTGCTCTGCGCTTTGCTGGCGGCGCCGCTCTTGATCGCCATGTTTCTGGCCGAATTCGGGCTGGCGCTGATCAGCCGCTTCGCCCCCTCCCTCAACGTCTTCGTGCTGGCGATGCCGATAAAAAGCGCCGTCGCCAGCCTGCTGCTGGTCATCTACATCAAGCTGATGATGGATCACGCCTATAAACAGGTGCTGGCGGTGATGGATCCGCTGCAACTGCTGATCCCCATTCTGGAGGCGCGATGAGCGGCGAGAAGACCGAACAACCCACCCCCAAGAAGTTGCGGGACGCCCGCAAGAAGGGGCAGGTGGTCAAGAGCAAGGAGGTGGTCTCCACCGCCATCATCCTGAGCCTGATCGGCATGCTGATGGCGATGTCCGACTACTACCTCGAACATCTGGGCAAGCTGATGCTGATCCCCGAATCCCATCTCAACCTCCCCTTTAGCCAGGCGCTCAACCATGTGCTGGAGAACCTGATGCAGGAGATGGCCTATCTCTGCATCCCGATCCTCGCGGTCTCGGCGCTGGTGGTGCTCGTCTCCCACTTCGCCCAGTACGGTTTTCTGCTGAGCGGCGAGTCCATCAAGCCCGACATCAAGAAGATCAATCCGGTGGAGGGGGCCAAGAAGATCTTCTCCATCAAGAGCCTGATGGAGTTTGCCAAATCCCTGCTCAAGGTGGCCCTGCTGAGCCTCTTGGTATGGGTCACCATCGAGGGCAACCTGCAGGCGATGCTCCAGTTGCCCGGCTGCGGCATGAGCTGCATCACCCCGGTGCTGGGGGGCATGCTGGGCCAGCTGATGGCGGTCTGCGCCATGGGCTTTGTGGTGATCGCCATCGCTGACTACGCCTTCGAACACTACCAGCACATCAAGCAGCTCAAGATGAGCAAGGACGAGGTGAAGCGGGAGTACAAGGAGATGGAGGGGAGCCCCGAGATCAAGAGCAAGCGCCGCCAGTTCCATCAGGAGTTGCAGTCGAGCAACATGCGCGCCGACGTGAAGCGCTCCTCGGTGATCGTCGCCAACCCGACCCATATCGCCATCGGCATCCGCTACGAGCGGGGAGAAACCCCGCTGCCGGTGGTGACCCTCAAGTTCACCGATGCCCAGGCGCTGCAGGTGCGCAAGATTGCCGAAGAGGAGGGGATCCCGGTGCTGCAGCGCATCCCGCTGGCCCGCGCCCTCTATCGGGATGCCCAGCTCAACAACTACATTCCCGCCGACCAGATCGAGGCGACCGCCGAGGTTCTGCGCTGGCTGGAGCAGTGGCGCCAGAGCGAAGGGCCACAGTGGTAGGGCTGCATGCTGCCCACTTGGCCGAACAGACGGCGCAAACAGCGAAAAACTGACAAATCCCCGACCGCCCCCTGATATAGCGCACCGCCACGGCTCGTTATCATCCCCTTATCGTCAACCCTGTCGGGAATCACATCATGGCCTTACCAGCAATCGGTGGACACATTCACCTCAACCACACCGCGCCGTCCCATCAGGCAGAAGCCAGCCCGCTGCTGACCCGGGGCAACAAGCTGTTCGAACAGTCCGTTCAGCGTGGCATCGGCCACTTCCAGAGCAGCGATCTCAAGCAGGTCATCAGCGCCCTGCGCCAGTTGCAAGCTGCCCCCGATAGCGGCAAGGCGCAGCGGGTGCAGGATGCAATCCAGCACTGGGAGCAGCACCACCCCAAAGAGGTGGCCGCTCGCGGCGCTCGTCTGACCGAACTGAAACAGGCGCTGGCCGAACAGGGGGCCATCACCAGAGCCGCCCCGCGACATGAACCGAAAGTGATGGCGGGTGGCACCCAGGCCCTGCTGCAAAAGAGCATGGCCGGACTGGAAAAACTGGGCAGCTACGCCTGCACCGACGCCCAGACCTTTGTCCGGCCCAACAACCCGGGCTACCAGAAGATCATCGGCAAACTCAACGACTTCGGGCAGGATCCCCAGCGTCTGGCGGCCAACCAGCGCGCCAACAACAGCGCCAATATGGCCGCCATCCAGATCACCAAAAACAAGCAGCCACTCTCCTTGCGCACCATGGAAAACATCGCCAAGGCGGTGGATGACGCCAAGGCCGGTTGCTGCTCGACCCTGGCCTATTCGGCGGCGGCCGAACTGCTGCGCCACAACAGTGATCAGCGGATCGAAGTGCTGGCCCATCGTGGTGCACAAGGTCACGCCCAGACCCACTGCTTTGTGGTGATTGGCCGCGCCGAGGGGAGTGAACTCACCAAGCCGGAAAGCTGGGGGCCACACGCCAAAGTGGTCGACCCCTGGGCCGCCACCATAGGGGCGCCACTGGTCGGTACCCCAGCCCGCCCCCCTATCGCCAACCTGTGGCCGCCCACAGAGTCGGTCTTTGATAACGCCCGTCAGGAGGATTAATGATGTTTCATGCCATGCTATCGACCCTCGTTCGCCAGCTATCCCTGCCGCAGGAGTGCCTGCACGAAGAGGGGCTGGATCTGCAGGCGGGCCCCTTCAGCCTCCATATTCGCGAGCGGGATCAACTGGTGACCCTGTTTATCCCGCTGGGGGATATCCAGACCCCCTCCCTCGCCGCCATGGCCGACTGGCCGGTGCTGCAACTCAGTCGCGGCAGCGAGCAGAGCACCCTGCTCTGGTGCCGCAAGTGGCTGGACAAACTGGATGTGGAACTCCTGACCGACATGGTTAGCCGCATGTTGCATCAGGCCGAGGCCCTGAGCCAAAGCACAACTCCGGCAGCCCCCGGGGTCAGTGAGCCCGCGCTCGAACAGACCCTGTCACACCCGAACTGCGGTATCCCGACGACCATTCGCGCCTGATATCGGCGTCTGCTCATAAGGGAAAACAGCGCAACCATAACGGGGCCATCACTGATGGCCCCGTTATGTTTCTCATGTTGAATGGATTTGCTCTACCCCACCTCCCCCAGCGCGCCGATCAGGGCGTCGAGCCCCTGATCGACCTTCGAGCGCGGGCAGCCGACGTTGAGGCGGATATAGCCTGTGCCTTCCGGGCCGTAGGTGTCGCCGCGCATGATGGCGACCCGGTATTTCTCCACCAGCAAGGCTTGCAGCGCATCCATCCGCTCGGTGGAGTCGATGCCAAGGCCGTTCAAATCAATCCAGGCGAGATAGGTTCCCTCGGGCACCCGATAGTCGATGGCGGGGAAGGCGGCGTTAAGCCGCGTCGCCACATGGGCGAGGTTGCTGTGCAGGTAGGCTTTCAGGGCATCGAGCCAGGCAGCCCCGTCCCGATAGGCGCTGATATGGGCCAGCACCCCGAGAATGGGCGGCGATGAGAGGCCATGGGCCGCCTTGAGCCGCTGCAGATAGGCGGCCCGCGCCTCGGCGTTGGCGATAAAGGCGTAGGCGCCGCCAAGGGCGGGAATATTGAAGGATTTGGAGCCCGAGCTCACCAGCGCCCAGTGATCGTCCGGCGCTACTTCACTCCACGGCAGGTAGCGGGCAAAGCTCACATCCATATGGATGTCGTCCGAGATGACCTTGACCCCGTGGCGCTGGCAGATGGCGGCCATCCGGCCGAGTTCATCCCGCGTCCAGACCCGGCCGGTGGGGTTGTGGGGGCTGCAGAGCAGCAAAATCCGGCAATCGGGGCGAGCGGCTTGCTGCTCGAAACATTGCCAGTCGATCTGGTAACTCCCCTCTGCTTTTTTGAGCGGGCAAGGCAGCAGCACCCTGTCGTTGGCAGCCAGCATATTGCCGAAGGCATCGTAGGCGGGGGTATGCACCAGCACCCCCTCCCCCGGCGCCGACCAGAGGCTCACCAGCTGGGCAATCACATAGATGACCGAGGGGCCGTAGACCAGCGTCTCGGGGTCGAGGCTCGCCCCGTAGCGGTGGGCAAACCAGTTGCTCACCGCCCCCTTGAAGTCGTCGTGATTCCAGCGGCTGTAGCCAAATACCCCGTGCTCAAGGCGGGTTGCCAGGGTCTGGCGAATGCAGGGGGCGGTCTCGAAATCCATGTCGGAGATGGTAAAGGGGAGCAGATCGGCATGGCCAAAACGGTCGGCTACATAGTCCCACTGGGTGCAGTAGGTGCCGTGGCGGTCGACCACGCGGTCGAAGTCATAAATATCGTGCATGAAGTTTCTCCCTCCATAAACAGGAGACATATTGGGAGAGGCAAACAAGGGGGGCTTGCGCCCCCCGTTCGGATCTTATTGGCCGGTTCAGGCCCCCATCAGGCTCTGCAGCTGGTTTTTCACCAGATGCACCTGCGGGCCGATCACCACCTGCAGGTTGTGCTCGTCGAGCTTGATCACCCCGATGGCACCGTTCGCTTTCAATACCTTGTCATCGACCCGGCTCATGTCCTGCACCGACATCCGCAGGCGGGTGATGCAGTTATCGAGCGCCAGAATGTTATCGGCGCCGCCCAGGGCGTTGAGGATGATTTCACCGTTGTAACCGCTGTTGCCGGCCTTCTTGCCTGCGGGCTGGGCAGTCTCGCTGGTTTCAATCTCGCGGCCAGGGGTTTTCAGGTTAAAGCGCACGATGGCGAAGCGGAACACGCTGTAGTAGATGGCAAACCAGATGGCGGCCGCGACCGGCACCAGATACCACTTGGTGGCGGTGCCTTGCAGCACGCCGAACACCAGAAAATCGATGAGGTTGCCGTCGGTGTTGCCGATGGTGACGCCGAGCAGCCCCATGGTCATAAAGCCCAGACCGGTCAGGATGGCGTGAATAACGTAGAGCACCGGCGCCACGAACAGGAACAGGAACTCCAGCGGCTCTGTGATGCCGCCGATGACGCAGGCCACCACGCCGGAGACCAGCAGCGCCTTGATCTTGCCGCGATTTTCCGGGCGAGCGCAGTGATACATGGCGAGCGCCGCGCCCGGCAGGCCGCCCAGGAAGGCAGGCATCTTGCCCTGAGAGAGGAACGAAGTGGCAGAGACCGAGAAGCCGCTGGTGTCGGCGCAAGAGAGCTCGGCGTAGAAGATATTGAGGGCGCCGCTCACCTCGTGACCGCATACCAGCTGGGTGCCGCCCGCTTCGGTAAAGCGGATGAGCGCCACCAGAATGTGGTGCAGACCGAGCGGCAGCAGCAGACGCTCACCGGTACCGAACAGGAAGGGGCCGAAGGGACCGGCGTGGGAGATGAGCGCCCCGATACCGTTGATGCCGGCGGCAAACCAGGGCCAGGCGAACGGCACGACCAGACCGACCACACCCAGCACCAGCGCGGTGATGATGGGCACGAAGCGGGCACCGCCGAAGAAGGCGAGCGCATCGGGCATCTTGTAGGTGTAGAAACGGGCGTGCAGCTTCGCGACGATCACCCCGACGATGATGGCCCCCAGAATACCGGTGTCGATGGAGCTGATGCCGAGGATCGATTTCACCCCGTAGGCCTTCTCCGCCGCCGCGTCACCGATGACGTTGGCCACGGTCAGGTAGAAGTTGATGGAGAGGTTGAGCGCCGCATAGCCGACGAAACCGGCAAAGGCCGCAACCCCCTTCTCTTCTCGCGCCAGCCCCAGCGGAATGGCCACCGCAAACATCACCGGCAGGTAGATAAAGGCCACCAGCCCCACCTTGGTCATCCAGAGGAACAGCAGTTGCAGCACGGTATTGTCGAGGAAGGGCATGCTCTGCTTGACCGCATCGCTGGTGAGCGAGCTGCCGACACCGAGCAGGATGCCCGAGAAGGCCAGCAGGGCGACCGGCAACATAAAGGTCTTGCCGAGGCTCTGCAGGAACTCCCAGATGGTGGATTTGGCTTGAGGCTTGGCCATGAAACGGCTCCTTGTGAATAGACAGCAATATCTGCGGCTGCCCTCCCCCGCTCGAGGCAATCTCGAAGCAATCTCGAAGCAAAAGGCGCGGGTCAGCATCAGGTTTTGCTGGATGATAAAACGTTTTATCAACTTACAAGTGCCGACAGGATCACAGAATGAGGGGGCTGGCTGGCAGCAGGATCCAAATTTGTGAGCCGGATCGGCCAGATGGTGATGTAACGTTTCACTTGAGCATCTGAGCAGGTATGCTGGGGCCTCGCACTCAACCAGCCATCGCACCCCGTTCGCCCTATGCCGTCCAAACCGCTCGTCTCGAAAAACGTCAAGATCACCGATGTCGCCCAGCGGGCGGGAGTGTCGGTCACCACCGTCTCCATGGTGCTCAACGGCAAGGGGCGCATCTCCCCGGCCACCGCCGAGCGGGTGCAGCAGGCGATAAAAGAGCTCGACTACGTGCCCAACAGCGCCGCCGCCAACCTGCGCAGCCAGCAGTCCAATCTGGTGGGGCTGATCCTGCGCGACATCACCGACCCCTTCTATACCGAGGTGACCGCCGGGGTGAGCGAGGTGCTGGAGCAGCAGGGCTATCTGCTGTTTCTGACCCAGTGCGGCCACAGCCCGGAGCGGCTGCAGCAGAGCATCCACTCCCTGTCACGGCAGGGGGTGGCGGGCATCATCTTCAATCCGGTGCGCGGCGCGGCGGCCAAGACACTGGAGACCCTGCTCGATTCCGAACTGCCGGTGGTGTGCGCCGCCCGCTCCTACTATCGGGATGACGTGGACTTTATCGGCCCCGACAACACCCACGCCGCCAAGCAGGCCACCACCTACCTTATCGAGCAGGGCCACCGCCATATCGCCTACGTCGGCGGGCGGGCCGACTCCCTCACCCGCGCCGAGCGCATCGGCGGCTACTGCGCCAGCCTGCTGCAATATGGCCTCCCCTTCAAACCGGAGTGGGTATTGGAGTGCGAACGCACCCAGCGCAGCGCCGCCGACACCATCGCCCAGCTGCTGCACCAGCATCCCAAGGTGACCGCTATTCTCTGCCACTACCCCGAGGTGGCGCTCGGTGGCATTTACGGGGTGGAGGCAAGCGGGCGCACCGTGGGCAAGGACAACTACATCGGCCAGCAGGTGGCCCTGCTCGGCTTTGACGACGTGGCGGAGGCCGAACTCACCTCCCCCGCCCTCACCTTCGTCAGCTCACCGGCCCGCGAAATCGGCCGTCAGGCGGCAAAACGACTGCTGACCCGGATGCAGCAACCCGAGCTCGCCCCCAACCGCCATATCATCACCCCCAATCTACAAAAGCGGGAGTCGGCCTGAGCTGGCTGGGCAAGCCTGCTGCCGCCATATCATCACCGCTCACCAGCAAACCGCAGAAGCGGGCATCGACCAGAGGCACACGGCTGCGGCGCGCGGGCAAATAACAAAGAGGGGGCGCAAAATGTGAGCCTGCTCACTGCGCTGGCAAGGAGAGATTGAGAGCCAAGTGGAGAGGAATATGATGGGCGTCCACTCTCTTCACGAGCCCCTTTATGAGCAACCCGCACGACCAGAACCCGCCAACTGAAATCCATCGCTGTGACAAATGTGGCGAGCGCACCCGCCATATCGTGGTGTTGGTGCCACGGGATCACAGCCAGGATGTGATGCCCAAAGACCCGCGCAAAGCCTTCTGGCAAGCCTTTCGCTCCAGCAGCCTGACCAATGCGGTCTTCGGCCAGACCCTCGCCTATCAGGCCACCCATGTAAAACATCTTATTTGCGAACGCTGCGGGGAGACGTTTCTGGAGTATTGAGTGTCTGTTTCCTCCAGCAAGGGGGCGAAGTGCTGCCTGCGGTCACTGTGCCAAGTGGGCGGATAGCTGCCGCTTAATAAGTAATTTATTGATCTTTGGCAGGTTTTCGCTCAGCCACGGTTTTACGCTGCCCCGCTCTCGACTAATATGCTCCACTTGGCAACCACTCTTGCAGAGATAACCCTGTGCAGCCGTTTCGCCATCCACCACATCGCCGGATAACCGCAGCAGGCTGGAGGCTGTAATCCACGGGCGGTAGCGTGCATTTAAGATAAATGCAGACACGAAATAGCAGTTCCGAATAGTAGATCACTGTACTCGTACCGCTTCTACAGGTGACATGAAGCACACATTTTCGCTGAACCTTGTCATTTCAGGGGTTGCCGTCAGATTGCACAAATTCCTTACGCTAAAGGCTTACGGCAAGA
>OEQV01000410.1_pt1 | contig 10783 bp, 8 predicted proteins | sample 1539821 | NCBI WGS metagenome assembly OEQV01 (sample SAMEA3891244, study PRJEB23780) | metagenome | biome: terrestrial biome; feature: animal house; material: water of meat washing | place: Italy | collected 2015-05-12 | reverse complement strand
CGCGTAGCCAGCGCACCAGCGGCTTGTCGCCAATGCCTGATTCATCTTCATGGGCGAGCGCCATCTTCACGCCGGTAAACAGCAGGAAGGCACCGAAGATATACAGGATCCAGTCGAACTGCGAAATTAGCCAGCTGCCAGTGAAGATCATGATGGTACGCAGAACAATCGCCCCGAGCACGCCATACACCAGCACGCGGCGTTGTAATGCCGCCGGAACAGAGAAATAGCTGAACAACATCAGCCAGACAAAGACGTTATCGACCGCCAGCGATTTCTCAATCAGATAACCTGTGAGAAAGGCCAGTGCCTGTGGATCGGCAACGGCGCGACCTTCGGTTTGCACCAGATACCACCAGAAAGCGGCGTTAAACAGTAACGACAGCGTCACCCAGACCAGCGACCAGGCCGCAGCCTGTTTCATGGTCATGGCATGTGCCCCACGACGCCCCTGCAACAACAGGTCGATAGCCAGCATAATGGCGACAACAACAGCGAATCCGCCCCATAGCAACGGCGTGCCGACAGTATTCATAGAAGTTCCTTACACATAAAAAAACGGCCAACGTCGGAAGACGTCAGCCGCTGCTTTTTATGCATAGACCTCGCCTTCCGGCAAGGTCTCACTTACAACAAAAAAGGAATACGTCTGCGTATTCCTTTCGGGTTGCCCGGTGACCGGATGTGGTTTTTCACACATCGTAATGACGATCGACCGGCAATGAAGTTACTCCCCTTTGCAGGTAACAAAGTATGACAGACCATTCAGCCAGTCAATGGTCTGTTACATACCTTTTACACTGTTTTACTTTGGCAATTATAGTTTTACGCTATCTGCCGGAAAAATCACCCCAGTCTGGCGGCGGATCTCGGTCAGCAGTTTGGCGGTGATGCGACTGACCGCCAGCCCCGGATGATCCACCAGATGCTCATCCACCAGGGTAGCGAACAGCTCTGCTTCGTAGAGCATGGTATTAATATGCTGCGGTTGGGTGAGATCCTGCATCTGGCTGCCACGTGGCACAAAACACACTTTCTGGCATTCAGACAGTTTTTCAATCACCAGCGATCCTGCTTCGCCCTGAATCTCGCTCGCCAGGACAGAATCACTGACTTTTGAGTGCTGCAAGGTGACGCTGAAATCACCGTAATCCATCACCACCACGCCGTGGGCATCTACACCGCTTGCCAGCAAACTGGCGGTTGCCTGCACGCTTTTCGGCTCACCAAATAACGCCACCGCCGACGCCAGGCAGTAAAAGCCGATATCCATAATTGAACCGTTAGAGAATGACGGATTAAAGGTGTTGGGATTCTCACCATCCAGGTAACGTTGATACCGCGAGGAATACTGGCAATAGTTGAAAAAGACTTTACGCAATTTGCCGACTTTCGGCAGCGCCTGGCGCAGCAAATGAAAGTTCGGCAGGCAGGCGGTTTTAAATGCCTCAAACAGCACCACCTGATTTTCCCGCGCACAGGCAATGGCGGCATCCACTTCCGCCAGATTCGACGCCAGTGGTTTCTCGCAAATCACATGAATTTTATGGCTAAGGAAAAGTTGTGTCTGGGAAAAGTGCAGGGCATTCGGGCTGGCAATATACACCGCGTCAATGGCATCGCTTTCCGCCATCGCTTCCAGCGAGGTAAACAGATGCTCGACAGAAAAATCATTGGCGAAGTGCTGAGCCTGCTCAAGGCTGCGGGAATATACGGCGGTTAACTTGTATTTACCGCTCTCATGGGCGGCCTCGACGAACTGGCGAGTGATCCAGTTCGTACCAATCACAGCGAAACGTATCATAACGCGTGGATACTCCATAAAGGGATTCTGTCGTCAATGTAGCACGCCTTTTTCATCTTCGACGTGCGCAGATACGCATTATTCTTTTGCCGGACAGCCATGCTCACTAAACGGCCCAATCATGACCGATGGCCCGAGATATTTCGGCTGGCGATGGAGGATTTTTGCGTCAATCACCGCGCTGACTCTGGCGAGTTTCTCCCGTAACTGAGTATAAAAACCGTGCTTCATATTCAGGTCTGGCGCGTTAAAGCCGATAGCGTCGATGCCGTACTGTTTTGCCAGCCAGATGGCGCGTTGGTTATGAAATTCTTGCGAAATAATGGTGATATGGTTTTCCCCAAACACCTTTTTGGCACGCACCACCGAATCAAGCGTTGAGAATCCAGCATAGTCGCAGAAGATCACTTTCGCCGGTACGCCTTTAGCGATCAAAGCCTGCTGCATACCTGAGGCTTCATCGTAATTTTTACGCCCGTTATCGCCACTTACCAGTAGCCATTTCACTTTTCCGGCGTGGTACAACGCTGCTGCGGTATCAATACGTCGGGTAAAGTAGCGATTACCCGGCCTCGCCCCCAGCAATAAACCCACGTTACGCGCCGGAACTGCGTTGACATCGCTCCAGGTCAGCTGCTTGCTGGCGTTGACCATAACGCGATCGGCAATAAAAATGGTCGCTCCTGCTATAAGCAACAACAAACAGCCAATCTTAAGAGTCCGGCGAGAAAAACAAATACGGAGAAGAAGGCGGGGCTGCATGGTCGTTATCCTTAACGAAAGGGGGGAGGTCGATTTTAGGCGCTAAAGAAAGAAAAGATAACGCCTGACATCATTTTCAGATTTTGTCCTGCCCAAGCGACAACTGCGTTAGCCACAGCCGGGTGTCGAACTCAAGCTGGTGGTACTGCGGCTCCATATGGCAGCACAACTGGTAAAACGCTTTGTTATGCTCTTTCTCCTTCAGGTGCGCCAGTTCGTGCACCACGATCATACGTAAAAACGGTTCCGGCGCGTTGCGAAACACGGTAGCGACGCGGATCTCTGCTTTTGCTTTCAGCTTGCCGCCCTGCACACGAGAAACAGCGGTATGTAACCCGAGCGCGTTTTTTAGCACATGGATCTTATTGTCATACATCACTTTAGTGATCGGCGGGGCATTGCGCAGAAACTGATTTTTAAGATCCTGAGTATATTGCCAGAGGGCTTTATCGGTGGCGTAGTCGTGTGTTCCCGGATAGCGTTTTGCCAGCACATCGCCCAGACGCTGTTCGTTAATCAGCGTTCGCACCTGGGAAAGTAGCTGCTCGGGATAACCCTGAAGATAAGTAAGATTGCTCATAACCGCCCACGAAAAAGAGAAAAAGGGTATACTCACGCACCCTTTTCAGGGGCAACGTCGAAATTTTATCATTCAGGAGGGCCGATGAGCCACATAGACAACGGTTTCCGTTCGCTGTCACTTAAACGTTTCCCGGAAACGGATGACGTTAACCCGCTGCTGGCGTGGGAAGCTGCAGATGAATATCTGCTGCAACAGTTGGACGACACAGAAATCCGCGGCCCGGTGTTGATCCTGAATGATGCCTTTGGTGCGTTAAGCTGCGCGCTGGCGGAACATAAGCCGTACAGCATTGGCGACTCATACATCAGTGAACTGGCGACGCGCGAGAATTTACGCCTCAACGGGATTGATGAGTCGAGCGTGAAGTTTCTCGACAGCACCGCCGACTACCCGCAACAGCCGGGTGTGGTGCTGATCAAAGTGCCGAAAACACTGGCATTGCTGGAACAGCAACTGCGTGCGCTGCGCAAAGTGGTCACGTCGGATACACGTATTATTGCCGGTGCCAAAGCCCGTGACATTCACACTTCCACGCTGGAGCTGTTCGAGAAAGTGCTCGGCCCGACCACAACTACGCTGGCATGGAAAAAAGCGCGCCTGATTAATTGCACTTTCAATGAACCGCCGCTGGCCGATGCGCCGCAGACCGTTAGCTGGAAGCTGGAAGGTACTGACTGGACTATCCACAACCATGCGAATGTCTTCTCCCGCACCGGGCTGGATATTGGCGCACGCTTCTTTATGCAACATCTGCCAGAGAATCTCGAAGGTGAGATTGTCGATCTCGGCTGTGGTAACGGCGTTATTGGCCTGACGCTGCTTGATAAAAACCCGCAGGCGAAAGTGGTGTTTGTCGATGAATCGCCGATGGCGGTCGCTTCCAGCCGAATGAATGTTGAAACCAACATGCCAGAGGCGTTGGATCGCTGCGAGTTTATGATCAACAACGCGCTCTCCGGAGTGGAGCCTTTCCGCTTTAATGCTGTGCTCTGCAACCCGCCGTTTCATCAGCAACATGCGCTGACCGATAACGTCGCCTGGGAGATGTTCCACCACGCCCGCCGCTGTCTGAAAATCAACGGCGAGCTGTATATCGTTGCCAACCGTCACCTGGATTACTTCCATAAACTGAAGAAGATTTTCGGCAACTGCACCACCATCGCCACGAATAATAAATTTGTGGTGCTGAAAGCAGTGAAGCTGGGGCGTCGTCGGTAAGATTGGCAGCTACCTGCCAGATAAGGCGTAAACGCCTTATCTGGCATACGTTCAGCACATTACCCCCAGGTCGGATAAGACGCGGCAAGCGTCGCATCCGGCAATGTCTGCCCAGTTCTGGAATCGCGCTTCCATAAAACAAAAAATCCCTGTCACCATCCTCTACATTCTCTTGTTTAGCGTTGTTCAACGTTTATGCTACATACGTGAAGTTATGACGCATAAAGAATACGATTTCTTTACCGCTGTTCATCGTACTAAGGGGAAAAAATGATTGCGATTGCCGACATCTTGCAAGCAGGAGAAAAGCTAACTGCGGTGGCACCTTTTCTGGCGGGTATTCAGAACGAGGAACAATACACCCAGGCGCTGGAACTGGTAGATCATCTGCTGCTCAACGATCCTGAAAACCCCTTGCTGGATCTGGTGTGTGCCAAAATAACCGCGTGGGAAGAATCAGCGCCCGAATTTGCGGAATTTAATGCCATGGCTCAAGCCATGCCTGGCGGTATAGCCGTGATTCGTACCCTTATGGATCAATATGGTTTAACCCTTTCCGATCTGCCGGAAATTGGCAGTAAATCTATGGTGTCACGCGTTTTGAGCGGGAAGAGGAAATTAACGCTGGAACACGCTAAAAAATTGGCAACGCGATTCGGCATTTCTCCCGCCTTGTTTATTGATTAACGCGACGTGCCGGATGCGTTGCATCCGGCGCTTCAAATAACGATTTAAATCTCCAGCGCCAGCCGTGTTCCCTGGGCAATTGCCCGTCGTGCGTCCAGCTCCATAGCTACATCGCAGCCGCCAATTAAATGCACAGTTTTCCCGCTATCAATCAGCGGTTGCGCCAGCGCGCGGTTTGGCTCTTGCCCTGCGCAGATCACCACATTGTCCACTGCTAATACCTGCGTTTCGCCGTTGATCACCACATGCAGCCCGTCATCGTCAATCTTCTGATAACTTACGCCTGGGATCATTTTCACACCCCGCGAGAGCAGGGTGGTGCGATGGATCCAGCCGGTGGTTTTGCCTAACCCCTGTCCCGGTTTGCTGGCTTTGCGCTGGAGCATCACAATTTGCCGTGGGCTACGCGGGATCTGCATTCCCTGCGGGCTTAAGCCACCAGCCTGTTGTAGGCTGCTGTCGATCCCCCACTCATTACAGAACCCGGCGATATTCTGGCTGGTGGATTCGCCCGGCTGACTTAAATACATCGCCGTATCAAAACCAATCCCGCCACAACCGATGATGGCAACCTTGTTGCCTACCGGCGCTTTGTCGCGCAGTACATCGAGATAACTCAATACCTTCGGATGATCGATCCCGTCGATAGGCGGAACGCGCGGCACGATCCCACTGGCGAGGATCGTTTCATCGAACGCCTGTAACTGATCCGCCGTCACGGTGTGATTGAGTTTCAGCGTCACGCCCGTCACTTCGATCATCCGGTGGTAATAGCGCAGCGTTTCGTAAAACTCCTCTTTGCCGGGGATCTGTTTGGCGATATTAAACTGCCCGCCGATCTCGCTGTGGGCATCAAACAATGTTACCTGATGCCCACGCGCCGCCGCGTTAATGGCAAACGCCAGCCCAGCAGGTCCCGCACCGACCACCGCCAGATTTTTTTTCTGCACGGCAGGAAGGATTGGCATTTTGGTTTCGTGGCAGGCGCGAGGATTCACCAGGCACGAGGTGACTTTGCCAACGAAGATCTGATCGAGACAGGCCTGGTTGCAGCCAATACAAGTGTTGATCTCATCGGCTCGCCCTGATTGCGCTTTTGACAGCAGCTCCGCATCAGCAAGAAACGGTCGCGCCATCGATACCATATCGGCATCACCGCGCGAGAGAATGTCGTCGGCAACCTGCGGATCGTTAATCCGGTTGGTGGTCACCAGTGGCAGCGAAACGTGGCCTTTCAGTTTGCGCGTGACCCAGCTAAATGCGCCGCGCGGCACGGGCGTGGCAATGGTCGGAATACGTGCTTCATGCCAGCCAATGCCGGTGTTGATAATCGTTGCGCCCGCCGCTTCAATGGCCTGCGCCAGCTCTACCGTTTCGGCAAAAGTACCGCCGCCTTCGACCAGGTCGAGCATCGACAAACGGTAGATAATAATGAAGTCGTTGCCGACGCGTTCGCGCACCGCACGCACTACTTCTACGGCAAATCGCATCCGGTTGCGGTAATCGCCGCCCCACTGGTCACTACGCTGATTGGTGCGCAGCGTCAGAAATTCGTTGATCAAATACCCTTCGGACCCCATTACCTCTACACCGTCGTATCCTGCCTCCCGTGCCAGTTGCGCGCAGTGGGCGAAATCGTCGATCAGTTGCAGGATCTCTTCATGGGTGAGTTCGTGAGGAACGAAACGGTTGATGGGGGCCTGCAATGCGGAGGGAGCGACCAGATGCGGTTGGTAGCTGTAGCGCCCGGTATGCAAAATTTGCAGGGCTATTTTGCCGCCTTCCTGATGTACCGCTTCGGTAATGGTGCGATGGTGTGGGATCTGGCTGGCGTCATTGAGCATTGCACCGCCTTCCATGCCAACGCCTGTTAAATCTGGTGCAATGCCGCCGCTGACAATCAGCGCCACGCCGTGACGGGCGCGTTCGGCATAAAACGCTGCCAGCCGTTCAGCGCCGTCCGGGTATTCCTCCAGCCCAGTGTGCATTGAGCCCATCAACACGCGGTTTTTTAACGTGGTAAAACCTAAATCCAGCGGGGCGAACAGCGACGGGTAGCTCATAAAATTGTCCAGTATGTAAAATAATTGTTATGTGGTCGGATGAGTTCTAATTTAGCCGTCGCCGGAGAAAAGGGAAAAGGGGAGTGCGGGGTTTGTGATGGGATTCAAAAAGAATACGCCCGGTGGTAACGCCGGATGCGACGCTTGCCGCGTTTTATCCGGCCTGGGGGATTGCACATGTAGGGCGGATAAGGCGTTCACGCCGCATCCGCCAATAAATAACAACTAACAGGGAGTAAAGGCGATGGGTATTAACGAAATCATCATGTACATCATGATGTTCTTTATGCTGATAGCTGCCGTAGACAGGATCCTGTCGCAGTTCGGCGGTTCTGCTCGTTTCCTCGGTAAGTTCGGTAAAAGTATCGAAGGATCAGGCGGTCAGTTCGAAGAAGGCTTTATGGCAATGGGCGCTCTGGGCCTGGCGATGGTCGGTATGACCGCGCTGGCACCGGTACTGGCGCATGTGCTCGGGCCGGTAATTATTCCGCTGTACGAAATGCTGGGCGCGAACCCGTCGATGTTTGCCGGAACGCTGCTGGCGTGCGATATGGGCGGCTTCTTCCTGGCGAAAGAACTGGCGGGCGGCGACGTTGCGGCGTGGCTGTACTCTGGCCTGATCCTCGGGGCGATGATGGGGCCGACGCTGGTCTTCTCCATTCCGGTTGCGCTGGGAATTATTGAACCGTCTGACCGTCGTTATCTGGCGCTGGGCGTGCTGGCGGGGATTGTCACCATTCCAATTGGTTGTATTGCGGGCGGTTTGATTGCGATGTACTCCGGCGTCGAAATCAACGGACAGCCGGTGGAATTCACCTTCGCGCTGATCCTGATGAACATGATCCCGGTGATCATTGTTGCGATTCTGGTGGCGCTGGGGCTGAAATTCATCCCGGAAAAAATGATCAACGGCTTCCAGATCTTCGCCAAATTCCTCGTTGCATTGATCACCCTCGGTCTTGCCGCTGCGGTAGTGAAATTCCTGCTTGGCTGGGAACTGATCCCCGGTCTGGATCCTATCTTTATGGCCCCTGGCGATAAACCCGGTGAGGTGATGCGCGCCATTGAAGTTATCGGTTCTATCTCCTGCGTTCTGTTAGGGGCGTATCCGATGGTGCTGCTGCTGACCCGCTGGTTTGAAAAACCGCTGATGAGCGTCGGTAAAGTGCTGAATATGAACAACATCGCGGCAGCCGGCATGGTGGCAACGCTTGCCAACAACATCCCGATGTTCGGCATGATGAAAAATATGGATACCCGCGGCAAAGTGATCAACTGCGCGTTCGCGGTCTCCGCAGCCTTCGCTCTGGGCGACCACTTAGGTTTTGCCGCCGCGAACATGAACGCCATGATCTTCCCGATGATTGTCGGCAAGTTGATTGGTGGTGTGACGGCGATTGGCGTAGCGATGATGCTGGTGCCAAAAGAAGACGCGACCGCGACTAAAACCGAAGCGGAGGCACAATCGTGAACACTCGCCAGCTATTGAGCGTCGGTATCGATATCGGCACCACCACCACTCAGGTGATCTTCTCCCGCCTTGAGCTGGTTAACCGTGCGGCAGTGTCGCAGGTGCCGCGCTACGAATTCATCAAACGCGAAATTAGCTGGCAAAGCCCGGTGTTCTTTACCCCTGTCGATAAACAGGGTGGTTTAAAAGAAGCGGAACTGAAAACCTTAATCCTCGAGCAATATCAGGCTGCGGGCATTGCGCCGGAAAGCGTTGATTCTGGTGCCATCATCATCACCGGTGAAAGCGCGAAAACCCGCAACGCTCGCCCGGCGGTGATGACGCTCTCCCAGTCGCTGGGCGATTTTGTCGTCGCCAGCGCCGGGCCGCATCTCGAATCCGTGATCGCCGGTCACGGTGCCGGGGCGCAAACCCTTTCTGAACAACGGCTGTGTCGGGTACTGAATATCGATATCGGCGGTGGCACTGCGAACTACGCCCTGTTCGATGCCGGAAAAATCAGCGGCACCGCCTGCCTCAATGTCGGCGGTCGCCTGCTGGAAACCGACAGCCAGGGGCGCGTGGTTTACGCTCATAAACCGGGGCAGATGATTGTGGATGAGTGCTTCGGTGCAGGCACTGACGCCCGTTCGCTGACCGGCGCGCAGCTGGTGCAGGTTACCCGGCGGATGGCAGAGCTGATTGTCGAAGTGATTGACGGAACGCTCTCGCCGCTCGCGCAGGCATTAATGCAAACCGGTTTGCTGCCCGCAGGTGTTACGCCCGAAATCATTACGCTTTCTGGCGGCGTGGGCGAATGTTATCGCCACCAGCCCGCCGACCCGTTCTGTTTTGCCGATATCGGCCCGCTTCTGGCAACGGCGCTGCATGACCATCCGCGCCTGCGTGAGATGAACGTGCAGTTTCCGGCGCAAACCGTGCGCGCCACGGTGATTGGCGCGGGTGCACATACCCTTTCGCTCTCTGGCAGCACAATCTGGCTGGAGGGCGTACAACTGCCGCTGCGCAATTTGCCGGTGGCGATCCCGATTGATGAAACGGATCTGGTGAGTGCCTGGCAACAGGCGCTGATTCAGCTGGATCTTTGCCCCAAAACTGACGCGTACGTGCTGGCGCTTCCCGCCTCGCTGCCTGTGCGTTACGCCGCGGTACTGACGGTCATCAACGCGCTGGTCGATTTCGTCGCGCGTTTTCCGAATCCGCATCCCCTGCTGGTGGTGGCCGGGCAGGACTTTGGTAAAGCTCTGGGCATGTTGTTGCGCCCACAGCTACAACAACTCCCGTTGGCAGTCATTGACGAAGTGATTGTCCGCGCGGGGGACTATATCGACATTGGTACGCCTCTTTTTGGCGGATCGGTTGTGCCGGTGACGGTGAAATCACTCGCATTTCCTTCCTGAGGGAACGACTTATGAAACTAAAGACCACATTGTTCGGCAATGTTTATCAGTTTAAGGATGTAAAAGAGGTGCTGGCTAAAGCCAACGAACTGCGTTCGGGGGATGTGCTGGCGGGCGTTGCAGCGGCAAGCTCACAGGAGCGCGTGGCGGCAAAGCAGGTGTTGTCGGAAATGACCGTAGCGGACATCCGCAATAATCCGGTGATTGCCTATGAAGATGACTGCGTGACGCGGCTGATTCAGGACGACGTTAACGAAACGGCCTACAACCAGATTAAAAACTGGAGCATCAGCGAACTGCGTGAGTATGTGCTGAGCGATGAAACCAGCGTGGACGACATTGCCTTTACCCGCAAAGGGCTGACCTCGGAAGTGGTGGCGGCGGTAGCGAAGATTTGCTCCAACGCGGACCTGATCTACGGCGCGAAGAAAATGCCGGTGATCAAAAAGGCCAATACCACCATTGGTATTCCGGGCACCTTCAGCGCCCGTTTGCAGCCAAATGACACCCGTGACGACGTGCAAAGTATCGCCGCGCAAATCTACGAAGGGCTTTCCTTCGGGGTGGGCGATGCGGTGATCGGCGTTAACCCGGTGACTGACGACGTGGAAAACTTAAGCCGCGTGTTGGACACCATTTACGGCGTGATCGACAAATTCAACATCCCAACTCAGGGCTGCGTACTGGCGCACGTCACCACCCAGATCGAAGCGATTCGTCGCGGCGCGCCTGGCGGACTGATTTTCCAGAGTATCTGTGGCAGCGAAAAAGGGCTGAAAGAGTTTGGCGTGGAAC
>OEQV01000408.1_pt1 | contig 10807 bp, 9 predicted proteins | sample 1539821 | NCBI WGS metagenome assembly OEQV01 (sample SAMEA3891244, study PRJEB23780) | metagenome | biome: terrestrial biome; feature: animal house; material: water of meat washing | place: Italy | collected 2015-05-12 | reverse complement strand
GGGCACACACTGGACACATGGTGCCGCAATGTAAATGGTGAATGTTATAGATCATAAAGTCATTTTTATCGTATTGTTTTGACTGTTATAGCGGAAGATTTGAGTTTTAACAGTTTGATTTTGTTAAAGAGTCATGTCTACCTGCTTTAAGCGGAAAAAAGCCTGTCGATTGACAGGCTTTCAAAAGTTCAAACTCGGCTCGTCATTGGAGTTTGAAACGATCATACAAGGTGACTCAGAGCGTATTTTTATGGGTTAGTCTCCTCTTTTGATTGCTTGAAGTTCGGGCCCCATTTTGTTTTCAATGGAGCTGCTCGGTCAAAACCTCGGGCTTCACTTGTCTGCTGCCACAGCAGAATATTTTATCCTTGCTCAGGCTGTGGAGTCAGGCGTAAATACGGGGTGACTGCTTTATAACCTTTCGGAAAGCGCTGTGCGATTTCAGCTTCATCTTTGAGTGATGGCACAATCACCACATCTTCACCTTGTTGCCAGTTCGCAGGAGTTGCAACTTTGTGGTGATCGGTCAGTTGCAGTGAGTCAATCACGCGTAAGATTTCATGGAAATTACGACCTGTTGATGCAGGATAAGTGATAATCAAACGGACTTTTTTGTTTGGGTCGATAATCACTAAAGAGCGAACCGTTAATGTTTCACTGGCATTGGGATGGATAAAACCATATAACTCAGACACTTTACGGTCTTGGTCGGCAATGATCGGGAAGTTCACCGTGGTATTTTGGGTTTCATTGATGTCTTTAATCCAACCCTGATGCGATTCGACATCATCGACTGAGAGGGCAATGGCTTTTACTCCACGTTTTTCAAATTCATCTTTGAGTTTTGCGGTAAAGCCAAGCTCGGTGGTACATACTGGCGTGTAGTCAGCAGGATGTGAAAACAGTACTCCCCAGCTATCGCCTAAAAATTGATAAAAATCGATTTCGCCTTCGCTCGAAGCCTGTTGAAAGTTGGGTGCGATGTCGCCTAAACGTAAACTCATGTTGAACCTCAAATTATCTTTATGTCTATGGAATGAACATCACTATGGCGCAATTTCTTTTGCATGAAAAATAGTGTTTTATTATTTGTTTATACAAAATATTCATAATTGGTCGGATAGCTGTTATGTATTTGGGGATGCCAAAGATGACCTCATTGTTGCTCTAGAGACCGTTTATTTGCATATTTGGTAACGGTGTTTAGACGAGATTTTTTCTGCTTCTGTGAAGTGTATCGCTCTATAGAATTGATTGCGCATTCGATCGGTTTATGATTGGATATAATTCTTTTCATTATTGATTTATAGTTGTTTTTTAAAGCAATTCCACAAAGTATAAAAAACTTGAGTATTAGAACAATGAAAAAAATAGGTATCGTCCTGACTTTAGTGTTATGGGGACTGGAAGTAACCCATGCGCAGAATGGTGGGCAATTGAAACAAGCCCAAGTCAGTACTGCTCGTCAAACGCCACAACAAATTACAGATCAATATCTAGCGTCTCAAAAAAGCCTCAAACAGCGTAAAGCCACCCTTTCACAGGCTCTCGAGCGAGAGTTAGCTCAAGGTCAGAATACGAATAATATTTATCAAGTTGCTTGTGTACAGCTTGTTCCGATTCTTACCGCAATGCGAGTCAATGATGAACAACTCTTGGGTTTCCTACAGAGCATGAATCCAAGTCAGTCCAATAACGGGGTGAAAGCCTCGCTGCGGCAAAATCAAGCGCTTGAAAGCAAAACCTTGAATAACTGCAAACAATTAAAGTCGCTACTTTAAAAAAGACTGTTGAATCCTGATGAGTTCGGATGAAATCTCTATGTCGGCTGTTTAAAATTTGTTACATTAGTTTGCCTTAGATTCGACGGGCTAGAAACAATGAATAGATTTTTTAAATGGTTTTGTGTAAAGCCCTTGTACTTCAAATTTCTAGCACCATAATAACGACTAAGAAAACATATTCATTTGACAAGCAAGATTTAGAGAGTCTATTCATGTTGGCAAGTCTGATCGGAGGAATCTTCGGTACCAAAAATGAGCGCGAACTCAAACGCATGCGTAAAATCGTAGACAAGATTAATGCGCTCGAGCCGACGATATCCGCTCTTGGCGATGCAGACTTATCTGCAAAAACTGAAGAATTTAAACAACGATATAACAAGGGCGAAAGCCTCGATAAATTACTCCCAGAAGCATTTGCCGTTTGCCGTGAAGCAGCTAAGCGTGTAATGGGCATGCGTCATTATGATGTACAGTTGATCGGTGGTATTACCTTACACGAAGGTAAAATTGCAGAGATGCGTACAGGTGAAGGTAAAACCCTGATGGGTACCTTGGCGTGTTATTTAAACGCGATTAGTGCTCAAGGTGTTCACGTCATTACCGTGAATGACTACTTGGCACAGCGTGATGCTGAATTAAACCGTCCGCTCTTTGAATTCTTGGGTTTAAGCATCGGGATTATCTATTCCATGCAAGATCCAACAGAGAAAGCTGAAGCCTATCGTGCTGATATTACCTACGGTACCAACAACGAATTTGGCTTTGACTATCTACGTGACAACATGGTGTTCTCGCTTGCTGAGAAAAAACAACGTGGTTTGATCTATGCCATCATCGATGAAGTCGATTCGATCTTAATTGATGAAGCGCGTACGCCTTTGATTATTTCAGGTCAAAGTGATGACTCTTCACAGTTGTATGCCGCAATCAATAGCATTCCGCCCAAGCTGCATGCGCAGAAAGAAGAAAAAGTCGCGGATGGTGGTCATTTCTGGATTGATGAAAAACAACGTTCTGTTGAAATGACAGAAATTGGTTTTGAAACGGTTGAAAATGAACTGATTGAAATGGGCTTGTTGGCTGAAGGTGAAAGCCTGTATTCATCGACCAACCTAAACCTAGTTCATCATGTTACTGCTGCCATTCGTGCGCATTACTTGTATCAACGCAATGTGCATTACATCATCAATGATGGTGAAGTGATCATTGTCGATGAAAACACAGGGCGTACCATGCCTGGTCGTCGCTGGTCAGAAGGTTTACACCAAGCAGTTGAAGCAAAAGAAGGCTTAGAAATCCAGCCTGAAAACCAAACGCTTGCAACCACAACCTTCCAGAACTATTTCCGTCTATACAAAAAGCTTTCGGGTATGACCGGTACTGCCGATACTGAAGCTGCGGAAATGAAAGAAATTTATGGTCTAGATGTAGTCATTATTCCGACGCACCGTCCAATGGTTCGTCTCGATCAAAACGATTTAATCTATTTAAATCGTAATGGTAAATACAACGCGATTATTCAAGAAATTCAACGCGTACATGAGTCTGGTGTAGCCCCAATTTTGATTGGTACAGCAACCATTGAAGCTTCTGAGATTCTTTCTGATAAATTGCGTGATGCTGGCATTCAGCACGAAGTGTTAAATGCGAAACAACACGAACGTGAAGCGGATATTATTGCGCAAGCGGGTGCACCGCGAGCAGTAACCATTGCAACCAACATGGCAGGTCGTGGTACAGACATTCTGCTTGGTGGTAACTGGAAAGCTTTACTGGCAAAAATTGAAAACCCAACCCCTGAAGATGAAGCGCGCTTAAAAGCCGAATGGGAACAAAGCCATGAAATGGTATTGAGTTCTGGTGGCTTACACATTATTGGTTCTGAGCGTCACGAATCACGTCGTATTGATAACCAGCTTCGTGGTCGTGCAGGTCGTCAGGGTGACCCTGGTGTGTCACGTTTCTACTTGTCACTTGAAGATGACTTAATGCGTATCTTTGCGGGTGATCGTGTTGTGGGCATGATGCGTGCGATGGGCTTACAAGAAGACGAAGCCATTGAGCATAAAATGGTGTCACGTTCGATTGAAAATGCGCAGCGTAAAGTTGAAGCACGTAACTTCGATATTCGTAAGAACTTATTGAAATACGATGACGTCAACAACGAACAGCGTAAAATTATTTACTCGCAACGTGATGAAGTTTTGGCTGAAAGCACATTGCAAGATTACATCGAAGAGATGCAACGTGATGTGATGAAAGGCGTGATTTCTAACTATATCCCACCTGAGTCAATTCATGATCAATGGGATATTGATGGGCTTGAAAAAGCGTTACGTGAAGACCTTGCAATTGATTTGCCAATCAACCAATGGTTGGAAGATGACCGTCGTTTAGATGAAGAGTCTTTGGTTGAGCGTATTACTGATGAAGTGGTACAGCGCTACCGTAGCCGCCGTGAGCAAATGGGCGATGAAACAGCAGTTATGCTGGAGCGTCACTTCATGTTGAACTCGCTGGATCGTCACTGGAAAGATCACTTGGCGGCGATGGATTATTTACGCCAAGGCATTCACTTACGTGGTTATGCACAGAAAAATCCTGAGCAAGAATACAAAAAAGAAGCGTATAACTTATTTGTAAATATGTTGGCGATTATTAAATCAGATGTTGTGACTGACTTATCTCGCGTACATGTACCAACGGCTGAAGAGCTGGCTGAAATGGAAGCTCAAAAGCAAGCTCAAGCTGAAGCGATGCAATTGAACTTGTCGCATGCAGATTTTGATGGTTTGTTGGCCGATGATCAAAGCCACTTCGCAGAAGTAGATGCACAGTACGAGCCTGTAGAAGAGTTTGCGGCACCTGCGAGTCGTAACGCGCCTTGCCCATGTGGTTCAGGCTTAAAATATAAACAGTGTCACGGTAAAATCTAAACTGTGAACGAGTGAAAAAGCAGAACTTCGGTTCTGCTTTTTATTGATATGACTGAAAAATTGACGTTAAGATCAATCCAAATACGATTCTGATTACAGCTAAAGCGTTGCATAATGTGAATAGCATTTGCAGTGTTAGGCATTAAATGCTATTTAGTTGCTCATCATCTAAACCTCTAAAGTGGAAAGACAATGAAAAAAGTATTAAAACCAATCATGATTGTAGCTTTAGCGCTTCCAACTTTTGCATTTGCAGATACCACTACCGCAGCTAAAGTTCAACAAGCACGCGGTGCAACCACAGCACCTGCGGCACAAGCCAATGGCAATATTACGGTACAAAGTCCGCGTACAGGTATTCGCTATACCTTTGCCAATCCAAATCAACGCCCAGTGGTTCTGCAAACGGCTGCTATTGCTCCTGTAAATGCAGCAACGGTGAACCGTATTGTGGCTTCAAACCCAGCGCTTTCTCCTGTAAGCCAAGAAAATGCTAAACAAGCGCTTTTGTCTAGCTCAGCACAGCTTGCTTCAAATTAATCAAATGCTGCTGCATAAAAACCAATCTTCGGATTGGTTTTTTTATGTCAAAAATGAGTGTGCATTGAAAAGTTAAAGCAAACAAAGTCTTCTGCTCGATTTTTTCTGAAAATTCTAATAAGCTGTGTTTTTTCTAACAAATGAATTGGACGTTTAAAATGCCAGTAGGTGACGTATCAATGCCACAAATGCACGTGGTGAAAGGGGTGAGAATCGGAACGGCTGAAGCTTATGTGCGCTATCAGAACCGACGTGATCTTGTCATTTTCGAATTTGCTGAAGGAACGAATGTTGCGGGTGTTTTCACTCAAAATGCGTTCTGTGCAGCGCCCGTGCATGTGTCAAAAGCGCACTTACAAGTGGCGAATCCGCGCTACCTCATTATTAACACTGGCAATGCCAATGCAGGTACAGGCAAGACAGGCATGCTGAATGCTGAACGTACTTGTGCAAAATTGGCTGAGCTTGCCGGTGTGCAAGCAACGGAAGTGTTACCGTTTTCAACAGGGGTGATTGGTGAACAATTGCCGTTGGAGCGTTTGTTAAATGGATTACAGCCTGCATTAAATAGTTTGCGTGCTGATGCTTGGGGTGATGCTGCTACTGGGATTATGACCACAGACACCACACCGAAAGGCGCATCTGAGCAATTCGAATTGGATGGCGTCACGTATACCATGACGGGTATTTCTAAGGGTGCAGGCATGATTCGTCCCAACATGGCAACGATGTTGGGCTATGTTGCAACCGATGCACCTATCAGCCGCGAGTTGGTTCAGCAACTGTTGAGCGAAACGGTCAATGTTTCGTTCAACCGAATTACCATTGACGGTGATACTTCAACCAATGACTCCTGTATCTTTGCGGCTACGGGTCAAGCGGGTGGTGTTGAAATTAGCTCAACCCAAGATGCACGCTATACCGTAGTGCTAGATGTACTCACGCGTATGATGAAACGTCTTGCACAACTGATTGTGCGTGATGGTGAAGGTGCAACTAAGTTTATTACGGTTGCTGTTGAAGGTGGGTATGACACGCAAGAATGCTGTGATATTGCTTATAGTATTGCGCATTCACCTTTGGTTAAAACTGCGATTTTTGCGTCAGATCCGAACTGGGGACGTATCTTGGCTGCGATTGGTTATGCTGGGGTTAAAAATTTAGATGTTGAAAAAATCCAAGTTTGGTTAGATGATGTGCAAATCTGTAAGGATGGTGGCGCAGCTGCCGATTACACGGAAGCGGAAGGTGCTCGTGTAATGTCACAAGCTGAAATGACCATTCGTGTAGATCTAGGACGCGGGGCAGCGAAAGACACAGTGTATACCTGTGACTTATCTTATGACTATGTAAAGATTAATGCGGATTATCGCTCTTAATCTTAACGAGTTTTAAAAAAGCCTCCTTTGGAGGCTTTTTTACCATAAGAACTTTTGAATGATTGGTCAAAAGCCGAGAAGCCATTTGGCCAATAAATTAAGTGCGGGACTTGCTTGCCGACAAGCATGAAGGGATGAATGAATGATGAACAATGCGACCAATTTAATTGCCAATGACGCAAAATCAATTGTGCAGGCGCATTTGGACCGTTTGGGTGAAACCAAAGACTCAAAGCTCAGTGAAGAACTGAAGCAAGAAAAATTTGCTTTAATCTTAGCCGAGTTGAAAAAGCGCGATGCGGTATTGGTAGCGCACTACTATTGCGATCCTGAAGTGCAGGAATTGGCCGAGTTAAGTGGTGGCTGTGTTTCTGATTCATTGGAAATGGCCCGTTTTGGTCGTGATCATCCAGCATCGACCTTGGTGGTGGCGGGCGTTAAATTTATGGGGGAAACCTCAAAAATTTTATCACCGAATAAAACCATTCTGATGCCCACTTTAGAGGCTACATGTTCTTTAGATTTGGGTTGCCCTGTTGAAGAATTTAGTCAGTTTTGTGATGCCCATCCAGACCATACAGTAGTGGTCTATGCCAACACTTCAGCAGCCGTTAAAGCCCGTGCCGATTGGGTGGTGACCTCAAGCTGTGCAGTCGAAATTATTGAGCATTTAGACAGTTTGGGTGAAAAGATTATTTGGGCGCCCGATCAGCATTTAGGCCGTTATATCCAAAAGAAAACAGGCGCAGACATGTTGCTTTGGGATGGTGCATGTATTGTGCATGAAGAATTCCGTGCACGTGGCATCGCGCAAATGAAAGCGCTGTATCCTGATGCTGCGGTGCTGGTACATCCTGAGTCACCTGAGTCAGTGGTGGATGTTGCTGATGCTGTTGGAAGTACTTCACAACTGATTAAAGCTGCGCAAACCTTACCCAATGAGCGACTGATTGTGGCAACCGATCGGGGTATTTTCTACAAAATGCAACAAGCGGTGCCCAACAAAATTTTGGTTGAAGCACCAACAGCCGGAGAGGGTGCAACCTGTCGTTCTTGTGCACATTGTCCATGGATGGCAATGAATGAGCTGGATGGTATTTTAGAGGTATTACAGCGTGGCGATCAGGAAATATTTGTAGATCCAGCACTTGCTGAGCGTGCGAAATTACCTTTAGATCGCATGTTGGATTTCAGTGCATCGCTAAAACGTTAAAATTTGTATAAAAAATGCCTGAAACGCTTGATTAATATACATTTGACGTGATTTTTTTATTTTTTTTAAATATAGGTGTTGACGTTATCAAGCGTCACGCCTAGAATGCACACCGTACCGAACGAGATGTTCGATACAAAAGCTGAGATGAATCGGAGCATAGCACAGCCTGGTAGTGCACCTGGTTTGGGACCAGGGGGTCGTAGGTTCGAATCCTACTGCTCCGACCATTTATTGAAATGGTCGAGATAAAGATACCGCATTAAGCGGTTTTTTTATGCCTGAAATTTAGTAAAGTACATAAAAAAGCCTTCGTGACGAAGGCTAAAGATAAAACATAAATGCTTAAGGAATAATAATAATATTCACACGACGATTCAGCGCTCGATTTTCCTCGCTGCTATTTTCTACCAGAGGTTGTGATGCACCGCGACCCATGCTCTGAATATTTTGAGTTTTAAACCCTGTTTCGATAAAAATCTGGCTAACTGTTGATGCGCGTTTCTCCGAGAGTGTTTGGTTGTAGCTTGGGTCACCAATATTATCTGTATGTCCAACCACTTTAATTTTATTCAAATTATACTGCTGCAATTGTTTGGAAAGCGCTTCGAGTGCAGGTTTTTGAGAGGCTTGAATATCGGATTGGTCAAAGCCGAACAATAATTTTTCAGGCAGTCTCAGCGTCCAGCCTTCTTCGGTCAGGGTAAAGCCTTGTTTCTTCAGCATGCGCGCTTGTTTATAGTTGAGGTGCCCTAAACTAAGGCAGCCAGATAAAGCAGTAATAAGACCTGCGATAAGCATAAATTTACAAAGATGTTTTAACATGAGGATTCCTGATCAGGATTTAGGCAAGGTGTTATGTACCACCCTTGAGCTAAGTTTTTGGCTTTATACATCGCATTGTCTGCTTCAGCAATCAAATCTTCAGGCGTTGTTGCACATTTTGAGAAAGCAACGCCAATACTGAAACTAAAATGAATCTGTTGTTGATCAAAAGATAATGGTGCTTTACTGCATTCGATTAAATGCTCGCAAATTAGTTCTAAATGATCATAGTGTTTGATATTGCGGAGTAGAATTGAAAATTCATCACCACCTAAGCGAGCAACCACATCGTGGCTTCTGACATTCTTTTTCAAACGTTGGGCCATTTCTTTGAGCACGGCATCACCTGCTAAGTGCCCATAAACATCATTAATGTTTTTAAAGTTATTGTTGTCGATAAAAAAGAGAGCGGTCTGGTTTTTCTCAGGGTGCTCAAATTGATTGAACAAAATATTGTAAAAATAATGACGATTCGGGAGTTCAGTTAATTGATCATGCAACGCTTGATGTGATAATTGAGAGTTTTCACTTTGTAGCTTTTCATTGGTACGTTGCACCTTGTCTAATAAATTATTAAATGCACCACTGATGACGCGAAATTCATAAATGGGGGATGATGGAAGACGTGCTTGATATTGAGTATCAAGATTAAGGCTTTCAACGGTATTGACCATGGGTTGAATCGAGTGCATCAGTTTTTGATAGGTTGAATGTACCAACCACAACATAATCAGCAGGATGACAAAAATCCCAGCGGAGAGACAAATCAAGAGCTGAAAGAAAAAGCTCATGAGTTGAGTGGCACTACCGTAAATGATCAATGTCCCGTACTGGTTATTTTGATGTTTGATGGTGCGTGTCACAGGGTGTTTAAAGAAGACCTTATCAAACAGATTTTCCATCCATGCAAACTCAGGTGTAGGTTTGTATGCTTCGGCCAGTGGTTTCCCTTGTAGGTTGATGACTTGAATAGCGCGAATTGGATATTGCTGAATATGATTGTTCAGTGTTTGCTGTAGCGTAATACGATCATTGAAAATGACAGCAGGTTGAATTTGCTCACTTAAGGTTGCGCTAAAAATATTAAGGCTTTGCTTGGCGTAGGTATTCATGGTGTAGATGGAAATCACCACGAAAATTAAACTACAAATTCCAAGAGTAAGAGCAAAAATCAGCAATTGAGACTGACTAAAAATTTTTTGTAGGGAAGTATTAGAGCTTTTACGAAACATTGACTTAAGGCTCCGTAGATTTTGCTAATAATAAAACACGTGGATCTACACGTGCTTGGGACTGGGACAGGCTGGCCAAGTTTACCTTAAAGGAAGTTCGCGTTTTATTTTGATATAAGCAAAATGCGCTACCTAATTCGCATTCAGTATTGTTAGAGCTAAAAGTCAGTGGAGCATCTTTTAGGTTATTTATAATATTCTGCTCTTCACGTGGTGTGTAGGTTGAGAAAAAAACAGCATTGCACATAACCTTATTTAATTCAGACAAACTGACCGCTTGAATTTGATACGCACTCTTGAGTTGCTGATTGACTTGAATGAACTGATTGGATAATTGGCTGTTATTTAAAATGCATAAAGAAATGGGATTGGGAGTATTCCAACGTACATAGCTCAAAATCGTCAATGTGGTTGCGGGGAGATTTAGTTGTGGTTGTGCCTGTACCTGAGAAATCATTAAACAGGACAAAAGGGTTAAATAAATTTTGTATTTAAAAGCTGTCATTATTCATTTTGCTTGGCAGCGAAAGTGAGCTTATTTTAACGAAAAATAAACAGTGATGGTTAAAATTGCTTTAATAATCGACAAAAATCACATTTTTGACCAAAAAATATGCGCTTGAAATAAAATAATAGAAAAAGGTGTTGCAAGGGATTAGAAATGCTGTAGAATGCACATCCATCGGCGGTGATGTTGATTAAAACTTGTTGAGAAACAAGGATTTAGCCCAAGCGGTAGAATCTGGAAGTCTTGAATAAGTTTAAAAATAATTAACAAAACCAGTTGACTTCTTCTTGAAAGAGAGTAGTATAGCCGACCTAGCTTGCTGATGACGAATCAGCAAGAAGATCATTAAGAGATTATGAAGAACAACTTGTGTGGATTTTTACTGATTGA
>OEQV01000407.1_pt1 | contig 10814 bp, 9 predicted proteins | sample 1539821 | NCBI WGS metagenome assembly OEQV01 (sample SAMEA3891244, study PRJEB23780) | metagenome | biome: terrestrial biome; feature: animal house; material: water of meat washing | place: Italy | collected 2015-05-12 | reverse complement strand
GCGCGAAGAGCACGCGAATTCATCTCCATGGGTACTCCTGTCAAACCTGATTAATATTCAGCGGCACTATACAAAGCGCCACGGGGTTCGCCAGCCAGCAGAAATGAGGGATGCGACAGTCAATGGCCGCAGGGCCACCGCCCAAAATGGAAGAGTAAGTTCAAGCAATTGAATTTAAAGATTAAAATCACCAAAAAGCCAAACTATTACGGCAGGGTGACCCACCATCTGGTTGTCGCGTCCCGGCACAGACCCGCCGCGCTGGGACAAAAGCTGTCAGTCAGCAGCCTCATCCGCCAGATGCCAGCAGTCCCGGCCAGCCTCCTTGCTACGATAAAGGGCTGCATCAGCACGCTCGAAGATGGGGTCGGCAACGGGTGAATGGCAGGCGCCGCCGATACTCAAGGTGACCTGCCCCTTGTGCTCACGCCACTGTTGATGTCGCACCACGTCCAGCAGACAATTGAGCTTCTCCGCCAGCTCATCCTGTGGCTGTTGCAGCAGAGCGGCAAACTCATCGCCACCAATCCGGTAAACCGTGCTCACCCCCAGCACATCAGCAAGGCAATTTGCCACCCGGCAAAGCACCTGATCGCCGAAGGCATGACCCCGACTGTCATTGAGTCCTTTGAAGTGATCAATATCAAACAGCAGCAGCCAGAAGCGCTCCCCCCTCAGCTCCAGCGCGCTCTTGTGCTGCTCGAAGGCTCGCCGGTTCATGATACCGGTCAGAGGGTCCCGCAACAGCGCATCCTGCCCCTTGAGGAAGCTGGCCCTGACCTGATCGATCTCGTTCAGGCTGCGTCGCACAAACCAGGTATTGGCCTTGGTGATGGGGGGAGAACTCTCCAGATTGCGCACGATACCGGTCAGTGAACCCGACACCAGCGCCTGCTCCTGGCGGAAGATCCGCACCAGCAGACTCAGCGTGCAACACCAGATGGCAAACAGGGAGATCAATGGCAAAACCACCATCTGCAGCGCCTCATAGAGGCTGTTGCGAAACAGCACGGGCGGCAGATAGATATTGAGATCCCAGCCAATATCCGCCAGCTCGCGCTTCAGGAAAGTGCCATGACACAACACATCCAGACCGAGCCACTGCTGGCCCTGATGCTGCTCGATGGGGTGATCTGCCAGCAGATCCATATTGCTGCCCACCACCAGCTGGCCGCTGTCGCGCAAGGTAAGATAGAGTGCGGCCTGATTGCCGCCAACCGTCCGCTGTAGCGCCTGCTGCAGCGAGTCGAACGACATGTCGACCATCAGCAGCCCCAGCAGTTGCCCCTGATCGTCCCGCACCCGTTTGATCAGGCTGAGTATCAGTTCATTGGTATTGTATTCAGGGTAGGGGCCAAACCAGACGAGCTCGTCGCCCGGCATGGTGGTCACCTGATACCAGGGTCGCAGCGCCGCCTGATAACCGGGGGGCGGTAGCCAGTCCGGGTAGCTGTCGATACGATCCGCGTTCAGGTTGTAAAAGTAGATGTAGTGGTTGCCTGGTTTGATCTTGTGCGCAATGGCCCAGATGGGGGAGTCGGCCAGCCCGCCGCGAGCGATCTTCTCCTTGTCGAGCGAGGCCTCCAGCACCGCCAGTTGCCGCTCATTGACCTTCACCATCTCGTGGATCAGGGACGCTTCAACGGAGGATGCCATGTGGCCGAAGCCGGATACCGTCATGTCGATATCCCTCAGATAGCTGGCAATAGCCATGATGATCGTCACTATCAGGATCATCAAACCAATCAATGCAGAGAGGGGGACCAGCACATAGTAGCGTTTATTGAGATACGAACGGCTCACATCACATCCGAACCAAGAAAACATACGGGGATTGTGGGAGAGAAAGGAGAGTGAATCATTGATTAATATCACTTTCGCGCCCCTTAAATGACACTTCCAACATTAGCGAAACGTCAAGGTTCGCAAACGAATATCAACTGACAGGAAAAACGCTAGTTACCCCCGGTTAACCCCGCTCTGCATCGCGGGTGTTATAGTCTATACCTGATTCGGCAGGCGCTGGACAAACCGTCCATCACCGGCTGCAACGCCAAGCAGAACAAGGAGATGTTATGAGCAGTCCGTTTATCGAACAGATCAAAGCACGTCGTACCATCTATGCCCTGGGCGACCAGGTGTCCCATACGCCGGAGCAGCTGACGGCCCTGATCCAGGATGCCATCAGGCACAGCCCCTCCTCCTTCAACTCCCAGAGCTCCCGCGCCGTCATCCTGTTTGGCGCCCAGCACCACAAGCTGTGGGATATCGTCAAAGCCGAGCTGAAAAAGATTGTGCCGCCGGAGGCCTACGCCCAGAGTGAGGCCAAGGTAGATGGCAGCTTCCGCGCAGGCTTCGGTACCGTGCTGTTCTTCGAAGACACCGACGTCATCAAGGATCTGCAGCAAAAATTCGCCCTCTATGCCGACAACTTCCCCATCTGGTCGGAACATGCCACCGGCATCGCCCAGTTTGCGGTCTGGACGACGCTGGCGCAGGAGAAAGTCGGTGCCTCCCTGCAGCACTACAACCCGCTGATCGACGAGGCGGTACGCAAGGAGTGGAACCTGCCCGCCAGCTGGCTGCTGCGCGCCCAGATGCCCTTTGGCAGCATCAAGCAACCGGCCGGTGACAAGACCTTTATCGACGACGCTACCCGTTTCCGCGTTTTCAAATAACCGTTGAGATAGCAAAACGCCCCCGCATCTCGGGGGCGTTTTTATTGCGGCATACAGTGTTGATGGCGATGGTTCATACCGCAATCTGCGGTCGTAATACGCTCTATCCACCGCTCAGGCGGGCAGCGTCACCAGCAGGGACGTCTCTCCAAGTTCCACCTTCACCTCGCGCCAGTCGCGGATCACCGCCACCACCGCCGGATTGAGCGGCGCATCGCCCCCTACCTGCACCACGGTGCAACCTGCACGCAGGGCGCTCTCGATACCGGCCGGGGCATCCTCGAACACCAGACAGCGAGCGGGCGGTACGCCCAGCCGCTCGGCCCCCAGCAGATAGGGTTCGGGATCGGGTTTGCCATTGATCACGGCTTCGGCCCCCACCAGCAGGTTGGGTAGTGGCAAAGCGGCACCATTCAGGCGATGGCGAGCAACCCGATCACTGGCGGAGGTCACGATGGCCCAGCACAGGGACGGCAGGCGGCGCAATAACTCGCCAGCTCCGGCGATGGCATCGCCTCCGGTATGTTCCATCTCCAGCTCGTCGAGCCGCGCCGCCTCCCGCTCCACATCCAGTTGCGGGGCCAGCGCCCGGATCACCTCCCGCGAGCGCATGCCGTGGCACATCGCCAGCACCGGCTCGGGGGCCAGCTGATGATGCTGACACCAGAGCCGCCACACCTTCTCCACATCGCCGGTCGAGCAGACCAGGGTGCCATCCATATCGAGCAGCAGGGCGGATACCGACAGGGTGATCGTGTTCATGCCAGCACTCATACAGACACTCATACAGGCACCCCGGCCAGCTCGGGCAGAGAGCCAGAGAGCGCATCGGCAAAGGCCTGCTGCTGGGCGGCACGCTCATAACAGGCCAGCGCCTGCTCGGCACTGCCAGCCCACACTTGCAAGGGGCCGACCACAAACCCCTGTTGCAGCAGGCTGGCGAGCAGCTCCCCCGTCTCCGGGGCCGCCAATGGCTGGGCCAGCACCAGCGTGCCCTTGATCAAAAAGAGATAGCGTTGGGTAGACATGATATGGCTCCTTGTTCCGGTTCAGAGGAGGGCGATTCCCCCCTTGCCGAGCCATTAGAACAAGGCGATTAGATAATTTATAATCAATAAATCGCCACTTTGGATAACCAATTGGAATGAAATTCGACTTGAGGCAACTGCAGGCGTTTGTGACGCTGGCCGACACCGCCAACTACCGGGAAGCGGCCAGCCGCCTCTTTATCACCCAACCGGCCCTCACCAAGCAGATCCAGGGGCTGGAGCAGACGCTGGGCTGCACCCTGTTCAAGCGGGGCCGCCACGGTGCCGAGCTGACGGCGCTCGGCGCCCAGCTGCTCACTCAGGCAAGCGCACTGGTCAAACACGGCAGGGAGTTTGAACGTCACGCGCTGGCGGTGGCGAGCGGCGTGGCCGGTCGGCTCAAGATTGGATTTGGCCTGTCGAGTTTCGCGCTGGCCCCTGCGCTGGTGGCCCGCTTCAAACAGCAGGTCACGGACGTGATGGTCCATCTGCAGGATATGCCCTCCGCCATCCAGCAGGAGCAGTTGCTCTCCGGCCAGTTGCAGCTTGGCTTTATGCGCAGACCTCAGGTGCCGCAGTTGCAGGAGCACAGACTGCTGATCGACCGGCTGGTGCTGGCGGTGCCGACACGGATGACCGAGCCAGACCCGGCCGCATTCGACGTCCAGCAGGCACTGACCAGTCAACCCCTGTTGCAGATGGTGGGCCACCGCTGCCCCGGTCTCAGCCAGCAGATCGCCGGTTTTCTCGGCGCCAATCGGCTGACCGGCATGGTCCAGGAGGCCGAGGATATCCAGACGCTGGTGGCGCTGGTCGCGGCGGGCATCGGCAACGCCATCCTGCCGCGCAGCGTCAGCTTTATCGCAGGGCCCGATGTCACCCTCTATCCCCTCTCTGGCCCCAACTCCGAGTGGGAAATCAGCATGGTATGGAACCCGGACTTTGCCGATCCCATCCGGGATCACTTCGTCAGGCAGGTGATCGCCAGCCATCCCCTGCCGGTGTCGGCCACGCCCGAGCGCTGAAACCAACGCTCGCTGGTGGCTAGCACCGTGACCAGCCAAAAAACAGTGCGCCCCCATCAAGGGGGCGCATGCAGGACAAAAGCGGCAATGCGGCTCAACAGCTGGCGCAGTGACTACGGTTTTTACCCGCCCCCTTGGCGCAATAAAGCGCCGCATCGGCCGCGGCCAGCAACGCCCCTTCTCCCTCCAGCAGTTGCTCTGCCGTGTAGGTGGCAATGCCAATGCTGGCGCTAAGCTGAATATTATTTGCCACCACGATGTCGAGATCGTTGATGGCCTGGCGGATCTCCTCTCCAATCCGCTGGGCCGCATCTCGATCGGTATTGCCGAGGATCAGGGCAAACTCGTCACCACCAAAACGGCAGGGCAGATCCGCCGGACGCTGGCAGAAGGATTGCAGAAGATGGCCCACCAGCTGGAGGGAGCCATCCCCCATCTGATGACCAAGATGGTCATTGCACGCCTTGAAGTTATCCAGATCCAGCATGATGAGGGAGAGCGGGGTATGTTCACGCATGCTGCGCCGCCACTCGTTATGCAAAAAGCTGTTGAACAGCCGCCGATTGGCCAGCCCGGTCAAGGGATCATGTTGGGAGAGGCTGGCAACTTCCAGCTCCAGCAGCTTGCGCTCGGTGATATTGATATGGGCGATGGAAAAATACTCGGCATCAAGCCCGGGTACCGGCGCTACTCGCATCATAAACCAGCGCTGGGTGTCGGGGCTGTGGCAGGGGTATTCCAGATAGAACTTCTCCTGCTGATGACGGATAACCCGGAGGATCCCCTCCACGGCAGCCAATCCAGAGGGCTCGGATTCAGCGTCACAAGCCCCCATGTAATTGACCCCAATCCAGTTATATCCCTTGGGCATGCCGTTTTGCTCGGCAAACAGATCCCAGGCGAGATTGGTGTAATGGATCACGCCATCCCGATCTATCACCGATATCTGGTCTTCCAGCGAATCCAGCAGCGCAGCCAGATAATGAGCCCGCTCGGAGAAGTGACTTCGCGGCCTCTGTATATCATCCACCATGATGGCCATCCTGTGGCAAAAGTGGCATACCGCCATCTATTAACAATTAAGTCAGCAGATAGAGTAAAGCACCCCATTCCCACTTAGCCAACTGAGACCAAATTTCACCATCGAACATCATCCGGCAAGGTTTCAGGCCAGTTTCCCTGTTCCGGATAACAAGAGCACATCATGAGCATATGTATCTGATAAGTCACATTTAATGACCACACCACTGATTTTCACAGGGGATGCCATCTCCTTCCCCATCCATCTTGGTACCAGGGCAGTTTTGTAAAAACCAGGTTGCCTCCTCGCAGGAGGTCATCTGGGAACAATGCTGCCGACCATCACACTGGCGAATAAAGGTCGTTGCCTGTGGCGTGCTGACCTCCTCCTGATTGAAAGAGGAGACCGGCAATGGCGCCATCGACTCGGCCGAGAAACGGGAATAGATGGAAAAGAGGCCGACGAGCACCAGCAGAGGGATCAATTTGCCACTCCAGCTGCTCTTGCGACGTCGATAGGGGTTACTTCTCTCTCTGGTCAAGGTAGGTCGTGGCGGCTGACTTGCCGCCCGAAACGATGGCGCCGCCGATGATGCGGCCGACGGCACGGCATCCGCCAACGTGAGCGGGCGATCGGGGAAAAAGACCTGTAACGCCCTCGGTTTGCCATCCTGGCCACTGCCGATCAGATAGGTGACACGCTCCCCCGGCTCTGGCACCCGGCCATCTGATTGCAGCGCCGTAACATGCACAAACAGCCCTGCACTGCGTGATCCATTGATTGTCTGCTCGGCGCCATTTTGCTCCGGCGTAATAAATCCAAAGCCGCGCGCCTCGTTCCAGCTCGCGATCCGTCCCTGATAACGCATCTGTCCATCCTTGTTGTTATCCATGTGAGCACTATCTTGCCCGACAATCATGTTGCCCAAAAGCGCTGCGGCCCGACAGGGGGCCGCAGGGTCAATCTCAAAACGGTGATCGGGCGCAGCCTGCGTTAAGGATCAAGCCAGCTGGGACACCTTGATGATCTCGGCGATGCGACCCAGCATCCGCAGCGAGGTGTGATGCTCGGTGGCATCTGCGGCGGCGCAGGCATCCTCCAGAATGGTGATGGCGTAGTCGCGATCGTGACCATCCCGCGCTGCCGCCTGAATGGCCCAGCTGGTGCTCACCCCGCACAGATAGAGGTGGTCGATGTGGTTGGCCCGCAGCGCAGGCTCCAGCGCCGTGCCATAGAAGGGGCTCACTCTGGGCTTGGTCAGCACCAGATCGCCGGGCTGCACATCCAGATCAGGATGAAAGTCGGTGCCGCTGTCAGCCAAAGAGAGCGCCCCCAACTGGTGAGCGCGACCAAACATGGGAGACCCCTTGGGTTGCAGCTGATAGCCGCCGTCAAAGCCCACCTTGATCAGCACCACCAGCCAGCCGTGGGCGCGGGCATGGGCCAGCGCCTGATTGGCATGCGCAATGGCATCCTGCTCCAGCACATGGGCTGCGGAGGCGGCAATGCGCCCGTCGGGATGGGCAATATCGTTGATAAAATCGATCACCAGCAGTGCCTTGTTCATCACCTTTGCTCCTTCGCGCATTCAGCCCGTGTTACCTGGTTTCTACCTGTCAAACCAGCCCCAGTGCATAGCGCAGCGCCATCTCCTTGAGCGGGCCCGCCTTGTCCGCCAGATTGAGGGCCAGATTGCGGGCCAGCTTGAGGGGGCCAATCTCGTTGCTGAACACCCCGTAGAAGAGATCCATCCCCGACTGCATCAGCAGGTTGTCGGGACGACGGCGCCGCTCGTAACGCTCGGCCAACGCCAGTTGATGCCAGTCGGCGCCAGCTCCTTGCAGCAGATCAGCCCAGCAGGCCACATCCTTGAAGCCGAGGTTGACCCCCTGCCCCGCCAGCGGGTTGATGGTGTGGGCGGCATCGCCAAGCAGCACCACCCGACCGGCGTGATAGTCGTTGGCGTGGCGGCGCACCAGCGGGAAGCTCCCCTTGCCGGTGACGGTGAACCCGCCGAGCCGACTCGGGAAGTGGCGACGCACTTCGGCGGCGAGCGCCTCGTTGCTCATGGCGGCCAGCGCCCGGATGCGGGCCGGGCTGTCATACCACACCAGAGAGCCGTGCTGGCCGGGCAGCGGCAGGAAGGCGCGCGGGCCGCTCGGGGTGAACTGCTGCCAGGTGATATCTTCCTGCGCAAAATCGGTATCGATATTGATCAGCATGCAGTGCTGGCGGTACTCGAAGCGCGATACGCCGATACCCGCCAGCTTGCGGGTGTGGGATTCGGCGCCGTCGCAGGCCAGCACCCAGCGGGCCGCCAGCTCGGTGCCGTCGTCCAGAGTCAGCACAGCTTCATCCGCACTCTGGCGCAGGCTGGTCACCGCCGCCGGGGTGTGGGTCTGGATGGTGGGAAAATCCTCCATCCGTTTGAGCAGGGCGAGCTGCACCAGCCGGTTTTCGATGATGTAGCCGAGCTGGGGCAGACCGAGATCGGCGGCATTGAAGCGGGTGGCAAAACCGTCCAGCTCCCAGGTCTCCAGTCGGCGGTAGGGGCAGAGCCGCATCTGCTGCAGATGGTGCCAGGCACCGGCCTGCTCCAGCAGCGCCACCGAGGCCTGACTGATGGCGGAGACCCGCAGATCCAGCGGCTGCTCCGGCGCGTAATGCTCCGGCAGTTGGGTCTCGATGACCCGCACCGAGAGGCCCTGAGCCGCCAGCAGACAGGCGGTGGCGGCGCCCACCATGCCGGCGCCGACGATGGCGATATCACACTGTTCCATACATTTATTCCTGAAAGGGTGCGTCCGGCGACAGCGCCCGGACGTGAACCGGATGGCTGCATGATAGCGCAAGGGCGACTGATAAACAGTGAGACAAACGGGGAATTGCTGCGTCAAATCAAGGAGAAAGCTTATTGAGCTTGCTGGCAACAGGTATCGGGTGAGCACCATTGCCAGCTGGATATTAGCTAGGCAGTATCCAGATTGCGGAGTAAAATGCGCGGTCCTTTGACCATGCCGATTTCAAAACAAGTCAAGAGAAGCAATGAGCAAGAAACTTCACATTAAAACCTGGGGTTGCCAGATGAACGAGTATGACTCGTCCAAAATGGCCGACCTGTTGGATGCCAGCAATGGCTACACCCTTACCGAAGAGCCCGAAGAGGCAGATGTCTTGCTGCTCAATACCTGCTCCATCCGCGAAAAAGCGCAGGAGAAGGTGTTCCACCAGCTGGGACGCTGGAAAAAGCTCAAGGCCAAAAAGCCCGGTCTGGTGATCGGCGTGGGTGGCTGCGTTGCCTCTCAGGAGGGCGATGCCATTCGCCAGCGCGCTCCCTATGTGGATATCGTGTTCGGCCCGCAGACCCTGCATCGCCTGCCCGCCATGATCAAGGAAGTGCAAGAGGGCCGTGGTGCCCAGGTTGATATCGCCTTCCCCGAGATCGAAAAATTCGACAGCCTGCCCGAACCGCGCGCCGAAGGGGCCACCGCGTTCGTCTCCATCATGGAAGGCTGCTCCAAATACTGTACTTACTGCGTGGTGCCCTACACCCGCGGTGAAGAGGTGAGCCGACCGCTGGACGACGTGCTCTACGAAATCGCCCAGCTCGCCCAGCAGGGCGTGCGCGAAGTGAACCTGCTCGGCCAGAACGTCAACGCCTGGCGTGGCCCGACCTTTGATGGCGGCATCTGCACCTTCGCCGAGCTGCTGCGTCTGGTGGCCGCCATCGACGGTATCGATCGCATTCGCTACACCACCAGCCACCCGATCGAGTTCACCGACGACATCATCGAAGTCTACAAAGACACCCCGGAAGTGGTCAGCTTCCTGCACCTGCCGGTGCAGAGCGGCTCCGACCGTATTCTGACCATGATGAAGCGCCCGCACACCATCCTGGAGTACAAATCCAAGATCCGTCGCCTGCGTGCCGCCCGTCCCGACATCACCATCAGCTCCGACTTCATCGTTGGCTTCCCGAACGAGACGGACGAAGACTTTGAAGCGACCATGAAGCTGATCGAGGATGTGGGTTTCGACATGAGCTTCAGCTTCATCTTCAGCCCGCGCCCGGGCACCCCGGCCGCCGACATGCCCGACGATGTCGACATGGAAGTGAAGAAAGCCCGTCTGGCCCGCCTGCAGCACGTCATCAACAACCAGGCGATGCAGATTGGCCGCGCCATGCTGGGCACCACCCAGCGCATCCTGGTGGAAGGGCCCTCCAAGCTCGACCCGATGCAGCTGTGTGGCCGCACCGAGAACAACCGGGTGGTCAACTTCGAAGGCCAGCACACCCTGATCGGCGGCTTTGCCGACGTGGAGATCACCGAGGTGCGTCCCAACTCCCTGCGCGGCAAGTTCATCCGCGGCGAGAGCGAGATGAACCTGCGGATCGCCACCGCCCCGAGCGAAATCCTGGCCCGTCGCCCGGATAACGTACCGGACGAGCTGGGCGTTGCCGCCTTCACTCCCCATTAATCCCCTCCTCCCCATTCGCCCGGCGGATGGGGAGCGCCTTGAGACGAGGATATTTTGAGCCGACACATCTCGACCCTGAATCTGCATCTGGAGCCCGCCGACAACCAGCGCCTTGCCAGCCTGTGCGGCCCCTTCGATGACAACATCAAGCAGCTGGAGCGCCGCCTCGGCGTCGAGATCAGCTACCGTGACAGCCACTTCCAGCTGGTGGGCAAACCGGCCCAGCTGGATGCCGCCGCCGTCATCCTCAAGCACCTCTATGTGGAAACCCAGCCCCTCAAGGGTGGCAAGGTGACCGACATCACCCCCGACATGGTCCATCTGGCCATTCAGGAGTCGCGGGTGCTGGAGCAGGATGACGAACCGGCGCCGAGCATCCCCTATGGCAAGGAGGTGACGGTCAAGACCAAGCGCGGTCTCATCAAGCCACGCAGCCCCAATCAGGCCCAGTACATCGCCAATATCGTGCGCCACGATATCTGCTTCGGCATAGGCCCCGCAGGAACAGGCAAGACCTATCTGGCGGTCGCGGCGGCGGTGGATGCGCTGGAACGTCAGGAAATTCGCCGCATTCTGCTGACCC
>OEQV01000406.1_pt1 | contig 10889 bp, 10 predicted proteins | sample 1539821 | NCBI WGS metagenome assembly OEQV01 (sample SAMEA3891244, study PRJEB23780) | metagenome | biome: terrestrial biome; feature: animal house; material: water of meat washing | place: Italy | collected 2015-05-12 | reverse complement strand
GAGGCGGCACGGGCCGGTGAACAGGGTCGCGGCTTTGCGGTGGTGGCCGACGAGGTGCGCAATCTGGCCAGCCGCTCGGCGGCCTCAACCCAGCAGATCACCGGGATGATCAGCAAGATCCAGAGCGGGGCGGATGCCTCCATCCGCAGCATGGAGAACACGGTCAACAACGTCTCTCGCGGGGTCACGCTGGCCAACCAGACCGGCGAGGCGATCGCCAGCATCCAGAGCCACGCCTCCAACCTCACCGGCCTGATGGGGGAGATCAGCCACACCCTGCGCGAGCAGTCCACCGCCGCCAACGAGGTGGTCTCTACCGTCGGCAACATCACCTCCCTCTCCGAGCAATCGGGGGATGCCGCCCGCCACGTGTCGCAAGAGGCGGCCAAGCTCAAGCAGCTGTCACGGGTGCTGCGCCAGGAGATGGGGCACTTCAAGCTTTAAAGAACGCTGAAAAGCAAAACGGCTGCCCGAAGGCAGCCGTTTTTTTATTCGGGGTTATCCCCTGTCATCCAGCATCGATCAACCACGCAGGGCGGCGATGCGCTGCTCGATGGGCGGGTGGCTCATGAACAGCTCGCTCATGGAGCGCTTGCCGTTGATGCCAAAGGCCATCATGGAGCCTTCCAGCTGCGGCTCGGCACCGCGGGAGAGGCGCTCAAGGGCGGCAATCATCTTGTCACGACCGGCCAGCTTGGCGGCACCGGCATCGGCACGGAACTCACGCTGACGGCTGAACCACATGACGATGATGGAGGCCAGAATACCGAACAGCATCTCCAGCACGAACACGGTGATCATGTAGGCAAAACCGCCGGTGCTGCTGCTCTCTTCCTCGTTGTTGGAGCTGAAGAAGTTGCTGATGACGCCAGCCACGATACGGGCGAAGAACATCACGAAGGTGTTCACCACCCCCTGGATCAGGGTCAGGGTCACCATGTCGCCGTTGGCCACGTGGCTCACCTCGTGGGCCAGCACGGCTTCCGCCTCGTCACGGCTCATGCTGTAGAGCAGGCCGGAGGAGACCGCCACCAGCGAATCATCGCGGCGGGCACCGGTCGCAAAGGCGTTCATCTCCGGCGAGTCGTAGATCCCCACTTCCGGCATCTTGATACCCGCTTCGCGGGCCTGACGAGCCACAGTGCTCACCAGCCAGTGCTCGGTCTCGTTACGGGGTTGCTCGATGACCTGGACGCCATAGCTGCGCTTGGCCATCCACTTGGACATCAGCAAGGAGATAAAGGAACCCCCAAAACCGAACACGGCACAGAACACCAACAGCCCGGAAATGCTGGACTTGTTGATCCCCAGAACCGAGAACAGGATATTGAGTACCACCCCCAGCACCAGCATGACGGCCAGGTTGGTCACCAGGAATAGCATAATTCGCTTCATATAGACTCCTTGTGAAGATAAAGGACATGACCGGGGACCACTCGGGATCCCCACCTGATCATGTTAATGTCGACATTCTAGGGAGATTCGATGAATGTTCGCTGAATATGCCGTCAAAGTAGCGGCGAGATATCGAGACGCCCCTGCAAATTGGCTTCAAGCGGATTGTTTATAAACGGAATTTCACCGAGGAAGGGGGCTGGCAGCAAGCCCCTCAGGGTGTCCAGATTTTCCTGATAATGGCTCATGGAACCATGGAGCCGATTAATTACCCACCCCGCCACCGGCAGCTGATCATTGCGAATGGCGGCAAAGGTGAGCAGCGCATGGTTGAGGCAACCCAGCTTGGCCCCCACCACCATGATCACCGCCATGTTCTCCTGCTTGACCCAGTCCGACAGCAGATGCTTGCGATCGAGCGGCAGATACCAGCCCCCCGCCCCTTCCACTACCGCCAGTTCGGCCCCGGCCTGTTCAATCTTGCGTAGCCCCTCGCTCAACCCCTGCATGGTGATAGGCTGGCGCGCCTCGCTGGCGGCGATGTGGGGCGCAATCGGCGGCTCATAGGCGAACGGATTGACCACCTCATAGGGCAGCGGCAGACTCGCCGCCTCCTGCAACAGAACGGCATCCAGGTTGCGCAGCCCGTCCGGAGTGCGAGCACATCCGGCCGAGACCGGCTTGTAACCCGCGCACTTGATTCCCTGTGCGCTGAATTCGCGCAGCAGGGTGCGCGCCACCAGCGTCTTGCCCACATCGGTATCGGTGCCGGTGATAAAGAATGATTTCATACGGTTCTCTCCTTGGCAGGGAGTGGCACACTGCCCTGCACATACTGCGATTCCCGGCGCTCAGCGAGGCTTGCTGAGACGGCCGAGGCACACCCGATAACTGGCGACCAGCCTGCCGTCGGGCTGGCGAAACGCCTCATACGCCTGAGCCAGCTGCTGCAATCTGGCGCGACCGCTCAGACCGGCCGGGGCGGCACTCCCCTGATTGTCATTGACCTGATTGGCCCCAATCCCCTTGAGATCGCGCAACAGCTGCGGCAATTCAAGATAGGCGAGATCCCAGGTGATACAACGCAGCTCGGGAGCAGATACCCCGGCGCTCGCCAGCGCCTGCTCCAATTGTGGCAGGCTGAGGAAGCGATTGACATGGGCGCGACCATCAAGCTGCTGCCAGGCGGCTCGCAACTGCCAGAGCGACTCATCGAGCAGGGTCGAGAAAAAGATCTGGCCGCCCGGTTTGACCACCCGCAGCAGCTCGCCAAAAGCCTGGGCCGGACGCTCGCACCACTGCAACGCCAGACTGGAGAAAACCCAGTCGAACGTGTTATCGGCGAAAGGAAGCTGCTCCGCATCGCCGCAGAGCAGGCGAGCACCGCTGTCACGCAAGGCGGCCTGCGCCAGCATGCCGGGGGCGAGATCCAGCCCCACCAGCTGGTGACAACGGTTCGCCAGTTGGGGCAAGAAAAAACCGGTGCCGCAGCCCAGATCCAGCCCGCTCACCGTCAGATCAGTGCCAACCGGCCTGTCCGGCATCCATTCCAGCAGCGCCTGACCCACCTCCTGCTGAAAGCGGGCGTGGGCATCGTAATGACGAGCGGCGGCGCCGAAACGGCGAGCAAGCTGCGCCTTGTCGACCGTTTGAAAACGCTCAGCCATAGTGAGCCTCCCCAAGCGTTGTAGCTGCAGGGCAGACCCCCAAGGCATCGAGCAGGCGATCCACATCCTGCTCGCGGTGAGCCGCGCTCAGGGTAATGCGCAGCCGGGCCGTACCGACTGGCACAGTGGGCGGGCGGATGGCGCTCACCCAGACGCCGCATTCGCGCAGCCGTTCAGCCAGTTGCAGGGCAACACTGCTCTCCCCCACCAGCAGCGGCTGGATCGGGGTGTCGCTCGCCCCCAGCTGCCAACCCAACGCCTGCGCCCCTTGCCGGAAGCGGGCGATCAGCTGACCAAGATGGGCGCGGGCATCATCGGCGACACGCACCAGTTCGATACTCTTGCTGACCGCGCAAGCCTGCGCGGCGGGCATATGGGTGCTGTAGACATAGTGGCGGGCGAAGTTGACCAGATACTCCACCAGTTCGCGACTGCCGCCGACAAAGGCACCGGCAACCCCGAGCGCCTTGCCAAAAGTGCCCATCTGGATGTGTACGCAGGCCGGGTTCACCCCTTGTGCGGCCAGCGTGCCACGCCCCTCGGGGCCCAGCACACCAAGACCGTGGGCATCGTCGATCATCAACCAGTTGCCGCTCCGGGCGGCCAGGGTTGCGAGCTCGTGCCAGGGAGCCTGATCCCCGTCCATGCTGAACACCCCTTCCGAAACAATCAGCCCGCGATTCGGCTCAAGCTGCCGCTCAAGGGCCGCCATATCGTTGTGGCCGAAGCGCTTCATCTTGCAGGGCAGCTGGCTGCCCATCTCCTGCAGGGAGGCGTGGTTGAGTTTGTCCTGCCACAGCAGATGCTCCTTGCCGAGCAGCGCTTTGAGCACCGCCTGATTGGCGGAAAAACCGCAGTTGAACAGCAGCACCGCCTCCACCCCGAGCCACTCGGCCAGGGTCTCCTCAAGCTGTTGGTGGGCACGGCTGTAACCGGTCACCAGCGGCGAGGCGCCGGAGCCCGTGCCATAACGCTCAATCCCCGCTTTGAAGGCGGCCTTGATGGCGGGGTGATCCGCCAGCCCCAGATAGTCGTTGGCGGAAAAGTTGAGGTAGTCGCGCCCCGCAACCCTGAGCCGCCCGCCACTCGCCCCGTCGGTCGCGATGCGGTTGCGCAGCAGACCCACCTGCTCGCGCTCGGCCAGCGCCGTGCTCAACCCAAAGGGGCCCGTTACTGCAGGGCCGTTCATGACCGCGCAGCCCCTGCACGGGGGCGGGTGGCGTCATAAAACATCTCGGCAGGCTCGCTCTGGCGACTCACCTCGGCCAGCAGCTCCTCTTCTTGAACCTGATCCGGCTTCTGGGCCCGCTGGGCGGGGCGAATGCCGAGTCGCTTGAACAGCTGCATATCGCTGTTCTCGTCCGGGTTGGGGGTGGTCAGCAGCTTGCAGCCGTAGAAGATGGAGTTGGCCCCGGCCATAAAGCACATCGCCTGCATCTGCTCGTTCATCTTCTCCCGCCCGGCGGAGAGGCGCACATGGGAGGCGGGCATCATGATCCGCGCCACGGCGATGGTGCGGATAAATTCGAACGGATCGAGGTTCTCCTGATCCTCCAGCGGCGTTCCCTTCACCTTGACCAGCATGTTGATGGGCACACTCTCCGGGTGGCGCGGCAGGTTGGCGAGCGCCATCAAGAGGCCCGCCCGATCCTTGGCCTGCTCGCCCATGCCGACGATGCCGCCGGAGCAGACCTTCATGCCGGCGCCGCGCACATGCTCCAGCGTATCGAGCCGATCCTGATAGGTGCGGGTGGAGATGATCTCGCCGTAGAACTCCGGCGAGGTGTCGAGGTTGTGGTTGTAGTAATCGAGCCCCGCAGCGCCAAGACGCGCCGCCTGATCGGCGGTGAGCATCCCCAGCGTCATGCAGGTCTCCATACCGAGCCCGCGCACCTCCTCGATCATCCGGATGATGTAGGGCATGTCCTTCTCTTTGGGGTTGCGCCAGGCGGCCCCCATGCAAAAGCGTGACGAGCCGTTGGCCTTGGCTTCGCGGGCCCGCTCCAGCACCTTCTCCACCTCCATCAGCCGCTCGGCTTCGAGCCCGGTGTGGTAACGGGCGCTCTGGGGGCAGTATTTGCAATCTTCCGGGCAGGCGCCGGTCTTGATGGAGAGCAAAGTACTCACCTGCACTTCATTCGGGTCAAAGTGGGCGCGGTGGACGGTCTGGGCCTGAAACAGCAGATCGTTGAACGGCAGGGCAAACAGGGCCTGAACCTCGGCGAGGGTCCAGTCATGACGAAGGGCGTGACCGCCCGCGGTGAGAGCATTCATACATGGCTTCCGGTTGTTATTAGTGGGATCCTGCGCCCGCCATCTTGGGATGGACGGCCACAAAACCCGCCGCCGGGCCCGCGCGCTCAGGGTGATGCGCAGTGCCAAGTGGCTGAAATTGTTGGCTAGTGTAGAGAGCACGCGTAGACTGTCAACACCGACCAGATCAAACCAATTGACAACAGAACAACAAATGACCAATCAAGAATTCGACCTGCACCACATCTGGCACCCCTATACCTCCCTCACTCACCCCCTGCCCTGCTATGAAGTGGCCAGCGCCAAAGGGGTGACCCTCACCCTCAGCGATGGCCGCGAACTGGTGGATGGCATGAGCTCCTGGTGGGCTTGCGTGCACGGCTATCAGGTGCCGGAACTGGACGCCGCCGCCACCGCCCAGCTCGGCAAGATGTCTCACGTGATGTTTGGCGGCCTGACCCACGCTCCGGCGGTCGAGCTCTGCCGCAAGCTGGTGGAGATCACTCCGAAGGGGCTTGATCGGGTATTTCTGGCCGATTCCGGCTCGGTGGCAGTGGAAGTGGCGCTCAAGATGGCGCAGCAGTACTGGCACGCCAAGGGGACGCCCAGAGCCAAATTTGTCGCCCTGCGCAGCGGCTATCACGGCGACACCTTTGGCGCCATGAGCGTCTGCGATCCCGATGGCGGCATGCATGAGCTCTACAAGGGATTCCTGCCGGAGCACTATTTTGTCGACGCGCCCAGCTGCCGCTTCCACGCCGAGTGGGACGAGCAGTGCGTGGTGGAGCTGGCGACGCTCATGGCCGATCATCACGAAGAGATCGCCGCCATCGTGCTTGAGCCCATAGTGCAAGGGGCTGGCGGCATGCGCTTCTATCACCCCCGCTACCTGCAGTGGGTGCGCGCCCTGTGCGACGAGTTCGGTGTGCTGCTGATTGCCGACGAGATCGCCACCGGCTTTGGCCGCACCGGCCAGCTGTTTGCCTGCGACTGGGCGGGGATCAGCCCCGACATCATGTGTCTGGGCAAGGCGCTCACCGGCGGCTACCTCACCCTCTCGGCGACCCTGACCACCGAGCATGTCGCCCGCACCATCTGTGACGGCAAGGCGGGGGTCTTTATGCACGGCCCCACCTTTATGGGCAACCCGCTCGCCTGCGCGGTGGCCAACGCCTCCATCGATCTGCTGCTGGCCTCACCTTGGCAGGAGCGGGTGCGCACCATCGAGCATCAGCTGCGAACAGAACTGGTAGAGCTGACCCTGCACCCGGCGGTCGCGGATGTGCGGGTGCTCGGCGCCATCGGGGTGGTGGAGATGAAAGAGCGGGTGGATGTGGCGCGCATCCAGCGCAAGTTTGTCGAACTGGGCGCCTGGATCCGCCCCTTTGGCAAGCTGGTCTACCTGATGCCCCCCTTCGTCATCACCCCTGAAGAGCTGCGGGTATTGACCGGCGCCATCCGTCAGGCCATCGCCGAAGGCGAGTTTTAATGCATGCAGCGGGCGGCCATCGCTGCCGCCCGTTTGACTACCGGCATTTGATATATAAAGAGGGCAACTTTATCCACTTCAGTGCAGTTTCACTTGCCGTAATGTGAGCAAAACACCAGACCTGAGGCCCCAAGAGGGGTAAACTGCTGCGGTTTTACCATCAAGAAAGACTGCCCATGCGCCTCTCCATTGCTGCCAAAATCAACTTTTTCCTGCTCTTCATCTTCTCCATGGTACTGGTCTTCTCCGCAGCCTATCAGGCGGTGCGCGAGCGCGATCTCATCCTGACCCTCATCAAGGAGCAGAGCCGCGAGCAGACCGAAGCCTATTTCGACGGCCTCAACATGCTGATGCTGACCGGCAAGATGGATGCCCGCGATACCCTGCGCGGCAAGTTTCTCGACCATGCCCATGTGGAGGATGCCCGCATCGTTCGTGGCGACGCGGTGAGCAAACAGTTCGGGCCGGGACGGGAGACAGAGCAGGTAAAAGATGAGTTTGATGAGCTGGCTCTGGCGGGCAAAGGGAGTCTGGAGGTGGTGCACAACGGCATGCACAGCCGTCTGGTGGTGACCCGACCGCTGCTGGCCAAGAAGGATTTTCGCGGCACCGACTGCACCAGCTGCCATCTGGTGCCGGAGAATACCGTGCTCGGCGCGGTGCGCTTTGACTACTCCCTCGACTCGCTGTTTACCCGGGTCGAGCAGAACATCCTCACCTCGGCGCTGATCCTCACCGGCATCTTCGGGCTGGGGCTGCTGCTGACCCTCTGGGTCATCCGCACCTGGATCGTGCGCCCTCTCAACCAGTTGACCCGCTCCATGGAAGAGGCGACCGACTTGCACGACTTCGGCCACCGGCTGGAGGGGGATGACGGCGACGAGATTGGCCGGGTGGCGGTGGCCTACAACCAGATGCTCGACAGCGTGGAGCGCCAGCTCGGCAAGCGCCCCAAGGCCAGCAGGCAGGAGCCGGATCAGCCCCGTTGAGGCGGGCGATTAACCGACGTAATAGAAGAGCAATCCGGCGATCAGCACCAGCAACAGGATCGCCAGATTGACATGCAGGGCATCATCCCGACGGCGGCTGCGCTTGCGCTCCAGCAGCAACACCGCCAGCGTCAAGGCGCAGCAGCCCCAGAGTCCGTGTACCAGCCAGGGGGTCAGCGCCGGATCCCAATAGTCGCGCACCTTGATCCCGCCATAGACCAGAAAACCGTAGGCAATCTCCGGGCGGGCATAGTGATAGAGCGAGAGCAGCACGATAAAGCCGCCCCAGCAGAGCATCACCAGCCCCTGCAACACCCGTGTCAGCCAATCTGGCCCATGCCGCCGATCTTTCACCCACCTCTCCTGCGCCCGTGACACTCTTGTTGAGTGAACCATGCCGAAAACCCCACCAGAGTCCGACATTTTTGCTTGTTTATCAAACCCGCGCGGGTAAGATTGACGGCTTAGTCTGCCATGGTGGGCCATCTGTGCCCGGGCCAGACTCCCTAGTGTTGCAAATAGCGCTGCAAGAACAAGCTGGAGACAATATTTCGATGACGCACGCATCCGTAGTAGATGTGCTGGCCGGTAAGTATCCGGTCGGCACCACCCAAACTGTCAAAGGGTGGATCCGGACTCGCCGTGATTCCAAGGCGGGGATCTCATTTTTGGCCATTTCCGATGGCTCCTGTTTCCATCCGGTACAGGCAGTTGTCCCCAATACCCTGGCCAATTACGAGAATGAAGTGCTGCGTCTGACCACTGCCTGCTCCGTGGAAGTGACCGGCGTGGTTGCCGCCTCTCAGGGCAGCGGCCAGGCTTTCGAACTGCAGGCGACCGAGGTGAAGGTAGTCGGTTGGGTCGAAGATCCGGACACCTACCCGATGGCTGCCAAGCGCCACAGCATCGAATACCTGCGTGAACAGGCCCACCTGCGCCCGCGCACCAACATCGTTGGCGCCGTGACCCGCGTTCGTCACTGCCTGGCGCAAGCCATCCACCGCTTCTTCCACGAAGAGGGTTTCCTCTGGGTTGCGACCCCGCTCATCACCGCCTCTGACACCGAAGGTGCCGGCGAGATGTTCCGCGTCTCCACTCTGGACATGGAAAACCTGCCGCGCACCGACGCCGGCAAGGTGGACTACAACGAAGATTTCTTCGGCAAAGAGGCTTTCCTGACCGTATCCGGCCAGCTGAACGCCGAAACCTATGCCTGCGCCCTCTCCAAGGTCTACACCTTCGGCCCGACCTTCCGCGCTGAAAACTCCAACACCAGCCGCCACCTGGCCGAGTTCTGGATGGTTGAGCCGGAAGTGGCCTTCAACGATCTGGAAGATAACGCCGCACTGGCCGAAGCCATGCTGAAGTATGTCTTCAACGCCGTACTGACCGAGCGTCGCGACGATCTGGAGTTCTTCGCCCAGCACGTGGACAAGGATGCCATCGGCCGTCTGGAGCGTTTCGTCTCCTCCGACTTCGCCCAGATCGACTACACCGACGCCATCGAAGTGCTGAAAAACTGCGGCAAGAAGTTCGAGTTCCCGGTCTCCTGGGGTATCGATCTCTCCTCCGAGCACGAGCGCTATCTGGCCGAGGAGCACTTCAAGTCTCCGGTGGTGGTGAAGAACTACCCGAAAGATATCAAGGCCTTCTACATGCGCCTCAACGACGACGGCAAGACCGTTGCCGCCATGGACGTACTGGCACCGGGTATCGGCGAGATCATCGGTGGTTCCCAGCGTGAAGAGCGTCTGGACGTGCTGGATGCCCGTCTGGCCGAGATGGGCCTGAACAAGGAAGATTACTGGTGGTACCGCGACCTGCGTCGCTTCGGTACCGTGCCGCACTCCGGCTTCGGTCTGGGCTTCGAGCGTCTGGTGGTCTACGTGACCGGCATGGGCAACGTCCGCGACGTGATCCCGTTCCCGCGTACTCCGCGTACCGCCGAGTTCTGATCAGCGGCATCTTGCCACTGCATTGCAAAAGCCGACCTGTGGGTCGGCTTTTTTATTGTCACCGTTATGGGTGATACTCAGGATCAACCGGCACAAGGAACTCGTCGCCTATGGGATATCGCCTGCTGCTCTCGCTATTGCTGTCCTGCATGCCTGTTCAACTGTGGGCCGAGCCCGTTCGTCTGACCACCCTGGAGTGGCCCCCCTACACCAGCCAGAGCCTGCCCGATGGCGGCCTCACCGGTCACATCGTCAAGCGTGCCTTTGCCGAGGCGGGACTGGAAGTGGAGTTCGACTTCTACCCCTGGCAACGGGCGGTGCGGCTGGCCGCCGATCCGGCCGAGCCCTACAGCGGCTATTTTCCCGAGTACCTCTCCGACACCCTGCCCACCCTGTGGCGCAGCTCCCCCAGCGTGGGCGACAGTGTGCTGGGCATGGCGCAGCGGGCCGGGGCGCCTATCCTCTGGCAGCAGCTCGAGGATCTCGCCCCCTACCGGATCGGCGTGGTGGAGGGGTACGTCAATACCCGAGAGTTCGATACCCTGATGGTGAACAAGCGCCTTAATACGTTTGCCGTCGATGAAGATCTGCTCAATCTGCGCAAACTGCAGCGCAACCGGCTCGATCTGGCAGTGATCGACCGGGATGTCTTTCACTGGCTGATCAATCACGACCGCCAGCTGCAAGTGGCCGGGTTGCAGTTTCACCCGCGGATCCTCGAGCACAAGAGCCTGCACATCATGTTTCACCCCGACCAGCAGGCACTGCAACAACGGGTGGCTCAGGCCATTGCAAGACTCGATATTGTGCAGCTGAGCGAGGATTATCAGCGCCGCTATCTGCAGTCACCACCCGCCCCCTGACAATCAGACTCGTAGAACCCCCAACTTGGCGGGAAATATCATCCGAACCCGCGCTTTTAGCACCTATTCTCCGGTGATCCAGACCTTTTCTGACGCCTCCCTTGCAGCCTTTTTCCCCGTCATGACGCCCTCTGTGGCGACCTGACGGGTGAGTCCAGAGTGATACCATACCCTTGAAGAAGTGATGCTTTTATCAGCACGTGGTTTTTAAGTGGTTTAATCTAAAATTCATCGAGTTATTGAAGTAACTCAATTTTTTCACTTTTTCAGGGGAGCAG
>OEQV01000401.1_pt1 | contig 10974 bp, 16 predicted proteins | sample 1539821 | NCBI WGS metagenome assembly OEQV01 (sample SAMEA3891244, study PRJEB23780) | metagenome | biome: terrestrial biome; feature: animal house; material: water of meat washing | place: Italy | collected 2015-05-12 | reverse complement strand
TTATGTGGGGAAATATAAAAAACCGCCCCGGATATCCGGGGCGGTTTTGTTTTGGGCAGGTAACAACCGGCGGGACTTGTCAGATGCATGATCTCTAACGTGGCGGTTCATTTATGCAGCCGCTTTATTCAACCGCGGCACTCGCCCCGGCGAGTCGGGCCTGCTGTTCACCACGCTTTTCCAGCGCCGAGCTCATGGCGAGGGAGAGCGCCTCCAGCTGGCCGTCGAGGCTGGCATCGATGATCCCCACCTCGGTCTCGAGAATGCAGCCCCCCTGATCGAGGCGGGCATCGGCGGAGATCTCGAGATAGCCGATTTCGGGGAAATCCTTGTGCACCCGGGCGATCTGGTCGCGCACCGCCTGCACCTGCTCGGGGTGAACCCGTATCGTCACCTGCTTCTGGTTGCTCACCAGCGAGAGCGCCTCGCGCACCACCTTGAGGGTGAGCGCCACCTGATCGTAATCGTGCAGGATCTTGCGCACCGCCTGCAGCACCACCTCGCTCATCTGCTGCTCCACGGTGCGATAGTACCCCTGGCACTGCAACTGGGTCTGGTGGATCAGCACCGCCTGTTCGCGCCGGGCCTCGTCAATCCCGGCTTGCCAGCCAAGGCTCTTCTGCTCTTCATAGACGGCGCGGGCCTCCGCCACGATATCGGCCGCCTGGGCGCGGGCGGCCTCTACCAGCTCCTGCGCGCTCAGGTAGGAGAGGTAATCCTGGCTACGCAAAATACGCTGGCTTGGCGCCAGTTGCAGATGGTCACTCTTTATTTCAACAAATGGCAGCATTGGGGGGTTACCTGTTTGGCAATCTTGAGACAAAGCGCCCGGGCCAGTGGCAGCTGGTCAGTCGCCAAAGGCCATGATGGCCCGGGTGGCGCAGGGGGAAGTCGCAGGGTGAGACGGCGAGCCCAGTCGGGGTAGCCCTCCCCAGCAGCCGCCAGCCAGAACTGCAAGCCCGCCTCTTCCAGCAACCCCTCATCGAGCTGAGCGGGCAGAGGCTGCTGCCAGCCAGCGGGCCAGGGTCCAATCAACAAGTCGAGCTGGGAGAGTACGGCTCTGTGCCCCTCCTCCCCCAGCAAGGCGATGATCTGGCGCAGCGTCGGTGCCAGCAGGCAGCGACGGATCGCCTCACCGTGCAGCACGGCCCCCAGACGGCGCAACAACAGCACCAACTCACTTTGGGGAAAGAGCGCCAATCCCCCCAGAGGCGCGGGCATCTCGTAGCCAATCCCCAGCGCCAGCGCTTCGAGCAGGGCGCCATGACTGGCTGGCAACGTCCGCCACTCCGGCAGGAGCTCCGGCACCCGCGCCCAGGATGAGGGCAGGTGCGCCTCATGGAGGTAACTGGCCGGGCAAAAGCGCAGCTGATAGGGGGTCAAACCGACCGTCATCCGCGACTCCGGCTCCGGTGCCACATGTATTGCGCCAGGTTGCTGGTCACCACCAGCGCCAGCAACAGGGCAATCAAGCCACCCAGCCGCCATTTTGAACCCTCGCTCACTTCAATGGAGAACAGCGAGGTATTGCGCGGCATCAACGGGCTCTGGCGCACATCGGCCGAGGGCACCAGCACCACGCTGATCCGGTCGTAGGCGAGCCCTTCGATGCTGTTGTTGACCAGCTGCTTGATCTGCGGAATATAGGTATCGAGCTGGATATCTGCCGCATGCTTGATAAAGACCGAGGCCGAGGCGGGCGAGGGTTTCTTGCTGATCCCCTCATTGCCTTCCGGCAGCACCACATGGACGCGAGCCACCAGCACGCCGTCTATTTCCGACAGGGTATTGGAGATCTCCTGCGCCTTGGCATAAGTGAGACGAGCCCGCTCCTCGGTCGGCGAGGAGATGAGGCCATCCTTGGGAAACACATCCTGCAGGGTGGAGAAGCTCTCTTTTGGATAGCCCTTGCGTTTGAGGGTCTCGATGGCTTGCGCCACGTCGGACTCCTCCACCAGCAGCTTGATATGGCCATCCTTGTCCGGCTGCTTGTCCGAGGCGATCCCCTCGGTCTGCAGCAACGCCAGCATCTCGTTGCCCTCTTTCTGAGTGACCCCGGTATAGAGCTCCACTTTGCAGCCGCTGAGCAGCAGCGAGGCGCCAAGCACCCCCATCAGCATCGATCTCTTCACACTACCTCACTGGGTCTTCAACAGGGTTTCTACGTTCTGGCTCATCTTGCCCACTGTCTTGGCAATCAGCTCCTCCTGCATGGTGATCCGCATCAGCGACCACTGCATCTGCATCAGGCTGTTGGGGTCATCCCCCGGGGTGGCCAGCTCGGCTTGCAGGCTCTGCTTGGCCTCGACAAACTGCTGCTTCAACTCACCCAGCTCACCCAGCAGGGAGCTCCCCATCCCCTGGGATGTGCTCCCCATCGCCTGTTCAAAACTGGCGACATGGGGCGAGGAGAGATCCACCGCTTTCAACTCATCCAGGCTGGTGACCACCGCCTGGGCAGACTGTGCAATTTCCATCACGCCTCCAGATCAAGTTTGTGCGAATTGCGCATCAGATTGTCCACCATGCCGTTGAGCGGGATCAGGGTCATCAGCTCGCGCCGGGCCAGTGCATCGAGAAACACATGTTCCGCGGGCACAGCGCCCTGCCCGTCCCTGAGCTCGCTCAACAAGTTCAGCAACACCTTCTCCCGCCGCGACGCCAGGGGGTCAAACTCCCGCATGGTTGCTCGCAACTCCGGCAGATCGATGGCATCCACCACCGGCGACTGACGCTCGCCAAAACGCGCGATCAGCTTGTCGGTGACCGGGGCAAACAGCTGCTTGCCAATCTCCGGCGCCGGGCTGTCGCCCTGTTGGTAGATCTGCCAGAGCAGTTCACGCTTGGCGGCTGGCGCCACACTGGCCAGCAAACCCTCAAGGGGAGCCCCCTGTTGCCAGCGCTCGAACAGATCCGGCTCGGGGGCCTTGGCCAGCAGTCGTTCGAACTGGCGTTGGGCCATGGATTCGGGCGGGAGCGGCTGACGCTGCGGCTGCTCTCCCCCCAGCTGATCGCTGCCTTCAATTTTCATGACGCCATCTGCTCACGCAGGCCTGCGGCAAACTGTTGCAAGGCAGGCTGGCCGCTCTGCTCCAGTCGCAGCAACCGGGCGGCCAGCGCCTCCTGCTGACCAAGCCGCCACTCGCACAGGGCCAGCCAGGGCTCGATATCCGGCGTGCAGTGCTCGCCACCCAGCAGCAAGGCTGCCTGATAATCTCCCCGGTTCATCAGGGAGGAGAGGCGAATGAGCGTCACGCATTCGGTCATCTCCGGTTCGCCCGCCAGCCAGTCGGCGATGGTGGCCGCCTCCTGGTGGCAATGGTGTCCGGTGCCTGCCAGCGCAAGCTCGGCCAGCTGTCGCTTGAGTTGAGAGTTCATCATCAAATCTTCTGCAAAATACCCTGCATCAGGTCTTTCATGGCCCGAGTCACGGTGGAGTTGATGTTGTAGATCACTGACCATTTGTTGATCTTGTGCTGCAGCTCGGCCAACCGTGCCGGATCATCCGGCGAGGTTTTCAACGCTTCAATCGCCTTTTGAACTTCCTCATTGGCTTTGTTTGCCTGGTCTTTCAGATTCTCGGCAACCTTGTCCAGGGTATTCCCCGGGTTAAAAATATCGGCCATCTCTCATACTCCCTCTATCTGTTCAAGTATCTTCATGCCCGCCTCGATGGCATCGGCCTGCTGTTGCCACGCCTGATACTGTTGCGGAGTTCCCCCACGCAGCAGTTGCCGCTTCACTGCGCCCTGTGCCTGCACAAGCTGCTCGCGCAGCTCGCGGGTAAAGGAGGGGTCAGCGCCGGACAGTCGCGCTTCCATACTGGTCATCATGCTGCTCGACTCCTTTTAATTTGACGATGTATTGCTGCTTGCCCTTGCTCACCACCACCGCATCGCGGCGAATGGCCAGCACCCGCACGCCGCTGGCAGTTGCGCCCCCGACCGGATAGCGCTGGTTGTCCGCCAGGATCACGTAGGGCACCCGGCCAAACGAGACGCTGCGCACATCGAACTCCAGCTCATCCTGGCGCGGCGTTCTGGTCTGATTGATCAGCTCCAGCATCGGGTAGGCACCGAACTCCCGGCGAAACTGCTGGTTCACCAGCTGAAACTGGCCAAGCTCGCGCTCATCCAGCTGACCGGAGAGTTCGAGTCGCCCACCCGCCTCACGCACCCGCAATGCACCAGCCAGCCCCTGCTCCTGCAGCAAGGCATCGAGGCGCTTGCGATAGGCCCCGGCAATCTGTACCTGATTCTCAACGCCCAGCAGGCCGGGCACCTCCTGCTTGAGCAAAGATTCAATGCTGCTCCATTTGCTATCCTGCCCCTGAATTTCACCGCTGAGCTTGAGCCAGCCGGGCTCCTTGCCATTGCGGATCTGCAGCTGTTCATAACCCAGCTTCTGCAAGATAAAACCGGCCCCTTGCCGCAGATCTTCCATGGTGCGCAGCTCGAGCCGATAGCTGAAACCATTGCTGTCGAGGTACTGCTGCAGCGCAAGACGCGCGCTGTTCTCATCGACGTAACCCGAGAGTTGCCACAGCTCGGGATCGCTGTTGTTCAACACCACCTGACGGTAGTTCGGCGCGGCCAGAAAGCGCTTCAATGCCTGCTCTGTGCGCGCAGATTCGTTCTCGTCAGCGCCATGCCACCAGCCTGTGCCGAGCAGCAAGATCACCGCGACCACCAGACTCAGACAGAGGGCGCCCATCCAGACATCGGCGCCAGTCGCCCGCCGCCGCGGCGCACGGGATGGCGCAGTCACCAGGGCCTGCGCATCGAGCTGTTCGGGCAGTGAACGGCTGCTGTCACAGAAGCTCCAGAGCAGCGGGCCAGCCTCCAGTCGCGCCCCCGCCCTGAGCGAGTCTCCCGCGGTCAGGGCGACACCGTCCTGAGTCGGGGTGATGCCGTCGGCCCAGGCTTGCAGGGTGATCCCTTCCCCATTCACCAGCAGTACCAGATGCTCGGGGGCCATCCCCTCATCCACCAGCACCAGATCAGCCTTTAGGGGATCGGAACCGATGACCAGACGCCCCTCCGGCAGAGGGACTTCCACCCCGCGGTTGAGCCCGCGATAGACACGGCACTTCCAGCTCATCGGGTGACGCCCTCGTTGCCCGCCTGCACACACCAGTTGGCAGCAGGCGTACATTTTTGATCCTTGTCCATCTCGACCAGTCGCCACCCCAGTTCATTGCCCATCCGGCACTGGATAAGGGACGAGCTCTTGCCCCCCTGACGCAGCAGTTGCTGCACATCACGGGCTGCGGCCAGCGGCTGGCACTGGGCGCCGCCCAGCACCTTGCCAAGGGAGAGGCTCTGGTTGGAAAGCTCATCAGTCCCCAGCAACACGGCACGCAGATCCTGACCGTTACCGAGGGCCAGATAGTGGGCGATGCCGTCATCGATCAGCCGTGGTTCGATGATAAAGAGCCGCACCGAGCGCTTGGTCTGGGTATCCTTGCTGCGAAACAGCGCGCCCAGATAGGGGATGTCGCCAAGAAAGGGCACCTTGCTCAGGTTCTCGTTTATCTCGTCGCGGTAGATACCACCGATCAACAGGCTCTGGCCGTGGCTGACCCGGGCGATGGTGTCAACGACGGTACGACTGATGGTCGGGATCCCGTCAATACCGGTACTGTTAACTTTCTGACCACCATCCTCGATATGGAGGCTCAGGCTGATCTCGGGTCTGTCGCCCATCTGGATCACCCGGGGCGTCATTCGCAGCATGGTGCCGTAGGTGATCCCCTGCAGCTCGGCCACCCGCTCACCGCTGATCTTCACGTAATAGGTTTCGCTGTGGTCGATCACCGCCTGGGTGTTCTCCTGGGTCAGCAGGGTCGGACGGGAGACCACCTGGGCGTTGCCTTCGCTTTCCAGCAGATTGACCCGGGCCAGCAGATAGTCGAGTCCTTTGGAGTCCACCAGACTGCCGAGCGCGGCGCCCCCTTCGATCCCCTTGCGATCGCCGGTGGTCTTGATAATCACCTGCTGGTTGGAACCGGTGCGGATCCCCACTCGCCAATCCACCCCCAGCTGGGAGAGATCCTCGGCATTGATATCGATGATGGAGAGCGCCACCTCGATGCGGGCCGCCGGTTTGTCCAGCGCCGCAATCAGCTTGCCGTACATCGCCATCCGCTCCGGGGTATCGCGCACGATCACCGCGTTGAGGGAAGGGTCGGCCTGCACGATAGCCTGGCCGGACGTGACCGCAGCCCCTTTCTTGTTACCCTCGCCGTTGACCATCTGCACCCCGGCATCGCTGAGCAGTCTGGCCAATATGGTTGCTAAACCGGGTGCCTCCACATCGGTATCGCGATACTGGATGTTACGATCGGTCGCCGAAGCGTACTTGAGCGGGAAGATCTCGATGGCCAGCGGCCCGGTCTTCTCGCTGCGCAGCTGAGTCTGCTGCTCCAGCGCCAGCGCAGTCTGCTCGATCAGTTCAAGGTAACGGGGCGGGCCAGAGACATAGACCAGCCGGTTATCCGCATCGGGGCGCCAGCCAAAGCGGGGCTCCCAGATCCCGGCTCGTTGCAGCGCCTGTTTGAGTTCTGCTGCGCCAGTCTGCTCAAGATTGATGAGACGGGACTGCACTTCGCTGTTCTTGAAGACGTAGAGCACATTGCCGTCGTAGTACCAGACCAGGTTGTAGAGGGAGGCGAGCTGCTGCAAGAAGGCGAGCGGCTCGTCATGCTCGAACTGGCCGTTGACCTGATCGTTGACCTTGTCGCTGACCACCACCGAGACCTCGTAGTTGGCACCGAAGTTGACCAGCACGTCGCGCAGACTCTCCCCTTCCGCCACATAGCTGTACGGCATGGGCACCCAGTCCAGCTCCTGCGCCATGGCCGGGCGCAGCCACGCCATCACGGCGAAGCAGATCCACAACAGGGGGCGCAGCAGGGGTTGCACGCTCAAGGGTGCCATATCATCTGTCTCCATTGGGGGGCCAGTGCGGCCTCGGTCAATTGGGGTTCCAACCGCTCCAGCAGCGCGATGTGCTGGCTCAATCGTTCCGCCAGCAGTTGCTCGTCGAGCCACTCCAGCGCGAGCCGCGCCTCCAGCTGCAGATTGCCAAGATCATCCAGCACCAGGGCATGGGGGGCATGACGGCCCCAGGCCACTACCTGTTGCAACAGACGCTTGAGCAGCGCCGGATCATGGCTCTCAGCCCCGTTTGTCTGGCTGCTTGCAAGCGGGGTGCTCAGCAGCAATTCACCGTTTCTGGGGGTCAGAAAGAGGGGATAACCATCGATCCGCAGATGGTACTTTCCCTGTGCGTCGGCAATAAAAGGCCCTTGGCCAAGGTTTGCGGCCAATCGATTCAGTAGCGTGTGCATAGTTCCTCGGGCTATCTAGGGCGCAGGAGGCTGCCAGTAGAAGTGATCCTGACCCAGGGCAATGCCCCGGCCGGCCAGCCACTCGTGCAGTGTCCGGGCTGCATCATCCTGATGGGGCAGAGCCTGCAGGGCATGCCAGAATGTGCCGAGCTCAAGCGGTACCGGCATCAGGTGAACCGGGTCCCCCTCCTTGCTCGTTTGCGCATACCAGGCAGGCCAGGCCAGCTGGAGACGTGTCTCACAATCAGTCTGCAGTCGGGTGAGCTCCTGCTCGCGCTGGCTCAGCTGTGCGAGTTGTTCGGCGATCCGGCTCTCCAGATCGGCCGGTACATCGACCACGGTCTGCCAGAACACCGCCTGGGCATTGAGCTGGCGGCGCATCACCTGCAACTGCTCCAGTTCGTTAAGCCAGGCGCCGTAGAGAGGTTCCAGACGCTGAACCCACCAGCGGTGCAAGGGATAGAGCACCCAGTGCCACAGCAAGGGACGATCCGCCAGATTGATGCGGTCCCCCAGCTGCTGCATCCAGTCACAACGCTCGCTGCCTGCCAGACGCAAGATCTGTTGCAGCTCCTCACGCGAGACGGCCAGCGCGGCATCGAGACGGCGCTGAAACCAGATGGAGCCCAACAGGCTCTCCAGTCGGGTTCTTGGCAACAGTCGTTGCAACAGGGCCATCTGCTGCGAGGTGATCACGCCGGCATCCTGATAACGGAGCACGGACAGCTGGCCGACCAGACGATCCCGACTCAGGGTATCTGGCTGGACAACGGTAACCCGACGACCTGCAAACAGGCCCTGGTTAGGTGAATGGTGATCTTGCTGACTCATGCTATGCCTTGCTCATCTTGCTGCGGGCAATAATGGAATGATGTTTCGATATGCTGGCTATTCTATCCATTGCCTCGCTCCGCGGCTTATAAAAAACGTCAGATTATTTTAGTCCGGCGTTAATCTGTGCCATGTCTGGCACGGCTTGGCGTACAACCAAAACGACGGCGATAACTCTGGGTAAAATAGGACTGGCTGGAAAAACCGGCCTCCATCGCAATATCGACGATGCTCATTTCGCTATTGAGTAATAACTGATGAGCGAAGAGGATCCGCCGTTCACTGATCCAGGCGCGGGGAGAAACCCCATATATCGAGCCAAACAGCTCCTTGAAGGTGGTCAACCCCATGCCGAACTCTTTGGCGAATTCGCTGAGCTTCCACTCCATCAGATAGTGCTTTTCCATAAACTGTTGCAACCGCTCGACCTGGCGATTGCTCAGCTGGCGCAAAATAGACATCAGTTGAGGCCCCTGTTCGCCAAAAGCGAGCAGAAACAGCAACTCTTCGGTGCGTAATTGGGCCAGTGCGGGGGGATGTTCATGTTCGGTCAACCCGCGCAGCCCCTGAATACATTGGGTCAGCAAAGGGGATGAGTGAAACGGCAGCAACGTGGGGGCCATCCCCTCCAGCCGGGCGACTTCACTCAACAGTGAACCGAAACGTTGCAAGAAACCTTGCAAAAAGGCGTTTGACAGGGGTAGCCAAAGCAGGCGGCAGGGGCTGTCACCGGTACAGACCGCGTAGTTGCCACGGCGCACGAACAGGAGTTCGTTGGGAGACAGTTCATAGGTATCGGTACAGTCCTGCCAGGTCATCGATCCTTCCAGGAGAATATAAATTCCCTCTTGCGGATGTTCGATAACGTTAAAAGCAGACATGCACCACTGGAGCAGGGCCATATCGCCCTTCTCTGTGGTAGTAATGCCCTTCATATTTTGTTTTCCTGAATCTGCGTGTAGTGCCAGTAACACCTCAGCGGAGGCAGGCCTCTCTCGGGTGCTTTATTATTTGTCTTTTATTTTTGTATTTATTGTTTTTACGAATGAATCCATGACAATAACAACTTAAAATTAATCGTCATTGAAATGGACGTGAATCCTACAACAGTCGCAAACAGAAAAACCAGCCAAAAATTAGAGTGAACACACTATTTATTCATTACGATGGCTCATACTTTCAGCTGTATTTACAGCAAAAGATAGTTCGTTACAAAAAGAAACTTTCAATATTAATCATACACTTAACAACTAACTGATTTTGCTTATCTTTATATAAAAACGCCCACTACTGACATTGTGGATAACAAGATCTTGGTTGCAATTGAATAACCATTTTCTCGCCATTAAAAACCTTAAAAACTTTCTGCTGACGCATGGCCTGCACCGCTGCGCTATCAATAAATCGCAATCTGGCACGCACATAGATATTACCTTCCGCCAATTGCAGGGGGGTCAATCGCAAATCAAACTGCAAGGGCAACATGGTCACCTCATAGCGGGTGGCGGCCACTTGCAGCGGATGCCCCTCGATCACGCTGAGCACCGCCACCTCGACCGTCGCCGGACGTGGCAACGCTTGCGGGAAATGCACCTCGCCCCTGAGTTGCTGTAGCGAAGGCTTCGACGCCGTGGTGGTAACACAACCGGCCAGCATGGCCAACAGCATCAGCGCCAGCAGACCTCTCATAACACCCGGATCCGCCGTTCGCTCAGCGGGGTGTGCTCACCCTGTTGCAGTCGCTGCAGCGCCAGCTCCTGCACCTGATTGAGGGTAATGGAGCGTCGCAGCAGTGCCGACAGGGGGATCTGGCTTGCACTGGCTGACCCTGTGATCATGGTTCTGCCGGCAAATGCCCCCGCCTTGCCCGGCTCTGCCCCATGCAGGGCCAGCGCGCCTTGTGATTCCTGAATCTTCATGGTTATACCCGCACTCCCATCACCTGATCACTGCTGCCTGCCTCCCGAGTACCGGGTTGCAGCAACTCCTGCCAGAACTCGGCATGCTCCAGCATGCTGGCGAGACTCTCTTCAAGGTATGCCAGAGTCAACCGGCTTGCCGTCATCTGGCGATAGAGTTGCACCGTCAGGCTCTCTTCATCGAAACCGAAGTGAAGATTGAACTGATACCAGTGACGATTGAAGCTGGCCAACTGACGGAAAATCCCCTCGCCCACCTGATGCAGCTCGGCCACGTCGGCCTGCAACACCAGCTGATCGCGCTCCGGTACCAGGATCAGGCTGAGTTGCAACTGCTCGTCAAAACAGAGCGCCGCAACCCCCTCCTGATTCAGGGTCAGGGCTGGCAAACCATATTTGGTGGCAAATTCAGTGAGCAGTCGATTGGTGATGACAGTTACATCCATGATTTCCTCCAGCAGAGAGGAGGAGATGTTAGCCTGCCACGGCAATGGGGGCTGTCACTCAAGGGCGCCACTTTTAAGAAAAATGGCCGGAAAAACAAAAAGGCGCCCGAACGGGCGCCTTGCATGGGATGGCGTTTACGCAACGCCGAATGCCGCTTTCCAGGCCTGATTCTGGCTCTGGGCGTACTGCTGCATCATTTGCAACACGTCTTTCATAAAGTTGACATTGAAGGACATATTGTCCTCAATCTTCTGCTTCTCGGCCTGGCTGATGCTCGCCTTGACTTCATCTTCCTTGGCATCTGCCTGACTCTTCCCTTGCGATACCTGCACTGCCGAGTTGCCCATTTGTCCTCCAGACTGGAGCACGGTATTGAAAACCTGCTGACGGCTGTTATTGGCCTCAAATTTCTTGTTCAGGGTCTGC
>OEQV01000399.1_pt1 | contig 11007 bp, 10 predicted proteins | sample 1539821 | NCBI WGS metagenome assembly OEQV01 (sample SAMEA3891244, study PRJEB23780) | metagenome | biome: terrestrial biome; feature: animal house; material: water of meat washing | place: Italy | collected 2015-05-12 | reverse complement strand
CTCTATGAGCAAATGGTGTTTGCCATTGCCGGAAGTTTAGTGGTCTGCACCATCATTTTTCTCATCACGCAGCGCCATCGCGATGGCAGCATGATGCAATTATTACTCGCCGGTATCGCCATCAATGCCCTGTGCGGCGCAGCGATCGGCATCCTGAGCTATATCGGCGATGAGCAGCAGCTACGACAACTCACATTGTGGATGATGGGCAATCTTGGACAGGCGCAATGGCCGACGTTATTGGTTGCCAGTTCATTCATCCTACCGGCCATTATCGCAACAACTTGTCTCGCCGGAACGCTGAATTTACTGCAGCTCGGTGATGAAGAAGCCCATTACCTCGGCGTGAACGTTAAGCGTAAACGCCAGCAATTACTGTTAGTGAGCTCACTGCTCGTTGGTGCCGCCGTATCGGTAAGCGGCATTATCGGCTTTATTGGCCTGGTGATCCCGCATCTGATTCGCATGACTACCGGAGCAAATCACCGCTGGCTAATCCCTTGCTCCGCCCTCGCCGGAGCCTGTTTATTGCTGATGGCAGACACGCTTGCCCGCACGCTGGTACAGCCAGCAGAAATGCCCGTGGGATTATTAACCAGCCTGCTTGGTGGTCCTTATTTTATGTGGTTGATTCTGCGCAACCGGAGGATCACATGATCAGCGCCCAGAATCTGGTTTATAGCCTTCAGGGGCGGCGTCTGACTGATAATGTCTCGCTGACTTTTCCCGGTGGGGAAATTGTTGCCATTCTCGGCCCTAATGGTGCGGGAAAATCTACGCTGCTTCGCCAGTTAACCGGCTATCTTCAACCTGATAGCGGCGAATGTCGGTTGTTTAATAAGCCATTAAATGAATGGTCGATTACTGAACTGGCGAAACACCGGGCCGTGGTGCGTCAAAATAGCCACATGGCGTTTCCATTCAGCGTACAAGAAGTTATCCAGATGGGGCGGCATCCGCATCGCACTGGTAATCAGGATAATGAAACAGCACAAATAATGGCGTTATGTGACTGTCAGGCGTTAGCAAACCGCGACTATCGGCAATTATCCGGTGGTGAACAACAGCGCGTACAATTAGCGCGCCTGCTGGTGCAACTCTGGGAACCAACTCCCTCACCGAAATGGTTATTTCTTGATGAACCAACTTCGGCGCTGGATATTCACCATCAGCAGCACTTGTTCCGTTTATTACGCCAGTTAGTTCACGAACGGCAGTTCAATGTTTGCTGCGTATTGCACGATCTAAATCTTGCCGCGCGTTATGCAGACCGTATTGTATTAATGCAAAAAGGAAAGGTTATCGCAAATGGTAAACCACAGGACGTATTGACACAGCAGGCGCTGACCATGCTTTACGGCGCGGATATTACCGTACTTAAAGATCCTGCCAACCATTCACCACTGATCGTCCTCGATCATTAAAACCAACAGGAGTACCGCACTGGTACTCCTGCGAATAAATAACTATACAGATTAGCTAATTGAAACGCCTTTCACCCCTGCCATACCTTTTAATAATCGCAACAGATCTTCTATCGACGTCGTGGCATGAAGCTGGATATCAATGGCGACCACTTCATGATCTTCATTTTCCTGCAACGAAACTAAATCCGTTTTTATTTTTTGCTGCTTAAACCAGTCGAGCATTGATACCGTATTACCGTTCACTAATGTCAGCTGTAAATGGTAATTTTTGTTCATCAGGCGGAAGGTTAATTGATGGAAGACTTCCAGCACCAACAAGGTCATCACTGAACCATAAATACCCAGTTCGTACATACCGCTGCCAATAACCATACCTATGGCGGCGGTCACCCAGATATCCGCTGCCGTCGTCAGACCTACAATATTTTGGTTACGAACGAGAATGTTACCTGCACCGATAAACCCGACGCCCGTCACCACCTGAGCAGCAATACGGCTGGGGTCGAGTCCGACGTGATCTAAAGACAGCACGTCAGCAAAACCATATTTCGAAACAATCATAAACAGGGCGCTTCCCATGCCAATTAATACATGTGTGCGTAACCCTGCTCCTTTGCCGCGCATTTGCCTTTCCATGCCAATAGCGCCACAGGCAATTGCCGCGAGTATAAGACGTATAATAAATTCTGCTGTCATATAAAAATGCAAAAAGGAGCAGCAAGATGGCTCAACTTGCTACTCCTTTTTACTTGTACCTCATTAATTCGGCAAGTCATTAGATGCTTGATTTTTGAAGGTATACAAATTTTTCTGCGGGTTTTTCTTACAGTATTCGATCACTTTAGGAATTTGAGTGAGATCGGTTTCATTTAAAGTAACGGTATCGCCACCTTTATATACTGTTTCTTCATGCAGCATCCACCATGCAACCGGGGTCATTGCTTTTGGATTCAGATCAATAAATTCCTGGCAGGTCATATCTTTAGCGGATTCATTGGCTGCCAGCGCAGATTGTGCGTTCACCAGTGACAAAGCCGCTACAGCGCCCATAAAAATAAACGCTTTACGGAGAGATGAAATATTCATTTTGTAACCCATTCAATATAGAGATTATATATGAACAGGAGGAATAGCTGCTTTTAAAGAAGATATTCCGGCCTGTTCAATATGCAAGGAAGTACGATGTAACGCATTCCCGGAATTACATATCTTTCTTAATTTTGTCCCATTCGCCTTTAACTTTATCTTTAAAGTTGGCTTTTTTATCCTGAGTACAAGCCTGAACGATAGCTGGGGTTACGGTTGCAATACCCTGAACATCTAAAACCGCATCTTCTGGTTTATCTTTGTTGTTCAGCGCTTCAGCAAAACCAACTGCAGTTGGCTGGAAGGATTCGTCCACAGCCAGGAAATCTTCACAGGTCCAGGAGTTGACCGGTTTTTTGTTATCAGCTGCTTTTTGCGCATCCGCTGCATTGCTCACAACTGGCAGAAGAAGCAGACCACCAAGAATAACGCCTAATACTTTTTTCATCGTAATATCCTCAACTATAAAGTGAAAGAGCCGTCACGAATCAATTTCGACACTGAGGTTATAACCTGGTTTTCTGTATATGTCATGTTGATGGAAAATATCAAAATCAGATATTTTTATTTCAATACAATGAGTTACAGATGCATCAGATACTGCAATTAGGAAATTTTTATTAAATCGACTGCATTCTTAGACGCGTTTTTGGCATAGATTGATAGCAGGGGATTTTCTTCTTAATTTTATAGGGTGGTTCTATGTTATATATAGATAAGGCAACAATTTTGAAGTTTGATCTGGAGATGCTGAAAAAGCATCGCAGAGCAATCCAGTTTATTGCCGTGCTGCTGTTTATCGTCGGGTTGCTGTGTATCAGTTTCCCGTTCGTCTCTGGCGATATTTTAAGCACAGTAGTGGGTGCATTATTAATCTGCTCGGGTATTGCGCTTATTGTCGGGTTATTCAGCAACCGCAGTCATAATTTCTGGCCGGTATTATCCGGTTTCCTCGTCGCAGTCGCCTATTTATTGATCGGCTATTTCTTCATCCGCGCACCGGAGCTGGGCATTTTTGCCATTGCGGCATTTATTGCCGGTTTGTTCTGTGTTGCAGGGGTTATTCGCCTGATGAGTTGGTATCGTCAGCGTTCAATGAAAGGCAGCTGGCTACAGCTCGTTATTGGTGTGCTGGATATCGTCATTGCCTGGATATTCCTTGGTGCAACGCCGATGGTGTCTGTAACGCTGGTTTCCACACTGGTGGGAATTGAACTGATATTTAGCGCCGCCAGCCTGTTCAGCTTCGCCAGTTTGTTCGTTAAGCAGCAATAATTACCCCGGTTGTCACCCGGATCATAGTCACTTGATGTGACTATGATCCGATTAATACTCTCTCCGCTACGCAGTGTTGTAGATCAATTGCGCACTATCATTGAAATAATTACCTGCTAGTGATCATTTCAACCTACTGAATTTCATCTAATTTTTTTCACTCCATGGCAAATTAGCCATTTCAAACATTATCATGGCTGATATTTTCCGTAGTCAGGTTTAATGTTTTAAAAGTGCTGTGGGAAAGTGAACAAAGAGTTCCGTAAGCGTTGATGCTATGGGCGGTTAAATAAGTAATCCGGGTTCATTTTTTTGCAACTGGCGTTGATTACATTGCATAAATATCCGTGTCTCCAGACGCTATATAAAAACCTGAAGACATGAATGCGTTATTTACTCAGGTAATTTCAATGCGTTAAAAGAAAGCTGGCAATCCAATTGCCAGCTTAAGTCGAAACAAGGAGACTCGATATTTAAATCGGATTACATTTTAACTTTAGTAATATTCTTCAGAGATCACAAACTGGTTATTGATAACTTATTCTTGGGCAGTAATCCGCAAAAGTTAACCTTTTGTTTACTAGTTACAAACTGATAACAACCAGGAATCTTACTTAGGACCAATATATGGAGTGCGTGATGGATAAATCTGAAGTATTGATTAGTGTTAATAGACGTATTAGTTCACGAAGGGCAAAGTTCTTATAGGCGTTTACTATATTGAACAACGATTCGGACAAGGATGTAAATAATGAAAAGGATGACATGTTCGAAACGATAACGGCTAAGGAGCAAGTTATGATTTTTCTCATGACGAAAGATTCTTTTCTTTTACAGGGCTTTTGGCAGTTGAAAGATAATCACGAAATGATAAAAATCAATTCCCTGTCAGAGATCAAAAAAGTAGGCAATAAACCCTTCAAGGTTATCATTGATACCTATCACAATCATATCCTTGATGAAGAAGCGATTAAATTTCTGGAGAAATTAGATGCCGAGAGAATTATTGTTTTGGCACCTTATCACATCAGTAAACTAAAAGCTAAAGCGCCTATTTATTTTGTTAGCCGCAAAGAAAGTATCAAAAATCTTCTTGAGATTACTTATGGTAAACACTTGCCCCATAAGAATTCACAATTATGTTTTTCACATAATCAGTTCAAAATTATGCAACTGATTCTGAAAAATAAAAATGAAAGCAATATCACGTCGACGCTCAATATTTCGCAACAAACATTAAAGATTCAGAAATTCAACATTATGTACAAGCTGAAACTAAGACGTATGAGCGACATCGTCACCCTGGGTATCACATCTTATTTTTAGTCAGGACATAAGCAACTGAAATTGATGGCTGGCATGACGAGGGATGCAGATGCTGATTTCATTACCCCCGGTGATTACTAAAGGAGAGGCGAAAACGACTTTATTCCCCTGGTATATGTATCCACCAGTAGAACCCTTCGTTGCCCGAATGCTGGCAGGAACTGTTGGCAGAACGGCAACATTTTTTTTGTCGTTGACCTCACCATGTCGATCACTGTGCCTGTATCCCACCTTACTGGCTGACAACCCCACTATGCCGCTGGTCTGTAAATCCCTCATATCTCTCCTCGCGCGCAATTTAAAGAACCGTTATTTCTCAAGAATTTTCAGGGACTAAAATGAACAGAAGAAGAAAGCTGTTAATACCGTTGTTATTCTGCGGCGCGATGCTCACCGCCTGCGATGACAAATCGGCGGAAAACGCCGCCGCCATGACGCCTGAGGTCGGTGTCGTCACACTCTCCCCCGGTTCGGTCAATGTGTTGAGCGAATTGCCCGGTAGAACCGTTCCTTATGAAGTTGCCGAGATACGTCCCCAGGTGGGCGGTATTATCATTAAACGCAACTTTATCGAAGGCGATAAAGTGAACCAGGGCGATTCGCTGTATCAGATTGATCCTGCACCTTTACAGGCCGAGCTAAACTCCGCCAAAGGCTCGCTGGCGAAAGCGCTCTCTACCGCCAGCAATGCCCGCATCACCTTTAACCGCCAGGCATCGTTGCTGAAGACCAACTACGTTAGCCGTCAGGATTACGACACCGCGCGCACCCAGTTGAATGAAGCAGAAGCCAATGTCACCGTCGCCAAAGCGGCTGTTGAACAGGCGACGATCAATCTGCAATACGCGAATGTCACCTCGCCGATTACGGGCGTCAGCGGGAAATCGTCGGTGACCGTCGGCGCACTCGTTACCGCTAATCAGGCAGATTCGCTGGTTACCGTACAACGTCTGGACCCGATTTATGTCGATCTCACGCAGTCGGTGCAAGATTTCTTACGCATGAAAGAAGAGGTCGCCAGTGGGCAAATCAAACAGGTTCAGGGCAGTACGCCAGTACAGCTCAATCTGGAAAATGGTAAACGTTACAGCCAGACCGGCACGCTGAAATTCTCCGACCCGACGGTGGATGAAACCACGGGCTCCGTGACGTTACGGGCGATTTTCCCCAACCCAAATGGTGACTTGCTGCCTGGCATGTATGTCACGGCATTAGTGGATGAAGGTAGCCGCCAGAATGTATTACTGGTGCCGCAGGAAGGCGTCACCCACAACGCCCAGGGTAAAGCAACGGCGCTCATTCTGGATAAAGACGATGTTGTGCAGCTACGCGAAATTGAAGCCAGCAAAGCCATCGGCGACCAGTGGGTTGTCACCTCTGGCTTGCAGGCTGGCGATCGGGTGATCGTTTCCGGTTTGCAACGCATTCGTCCGGGTATCAAAGCACGAGCAATTTCCTCCAGCCAGGAAAACGCCAGCACCGAATCGAAACAATAACGTTGCAGGCTTAAGGGGACTTTCATGGCTAACTATTTTATTGATCGCCCGGTTTTTGCCTGGGTACTTGCCATTATTATGATGCTTGCAGGTGGTCTGGCGATCATGAACTTACCGGTTGCGCAGTATCCGCAGATTGCGCCACCGACCATTACCGTCAGCGCTACCTATCCAGGTGCCGATGCGCAAACGGTAGAAGACTCGGTCACTCAGGTGATTGAGCAAAATATGAATGGGCTTGATGGCCTGATGTACATGTCTTCAACCAGTGATGCGGCGGGTAATGCCTCTATCACTCTGACCTTCGAGACTGGGACATCTCCTGATATCGCACAGGTTCAGGTGCAAAATAAACTGCAACTCGCTATGCCTTCATTACCTGAAGCGGTGCAGCAGCAGGGGATTAGCGTCGATAAGTCGAGCAGTAATATCCTGATGGTAGCGGCATTTATTTCTGATAACGGCAGCCTCAACCAGTACGATATCGCGGACTATGTAGCGTCTAATATCAAAGACCCGCTAAGCCGTACCGCGGGCGTTGGTAGCGTACAGCTCTTTGGTTCCGAGTACGCCATGCGTATCTGGCTGGACCCGGCGAAACTCAACAGTTTCCAGATGACGGCTAAAGATGTCACTGATGCCATTGAGTCACAGAACGCGCAGATTGCGGTTGGGCAACTTGGTGGTACACCTTCCGTCGATAAGCAGGCGCTCAACGCCACCATTAACGCCCAGTCACTGCTGCAAACACCAGAACAGTTCCGCGATATCACCTTGAGGGTGAATCAAGACGGCTCAGAGGTAAGGCTGGGCGATGTCGCCACCGTCGAAATGGGGGCGGAGAAATACGATTATCTTAGCCGCTTCAATGGTAAGCCAGCCTCCGGGCTGGGGGTAAAACTGGCCTCCGGCGCAAACGAAATGGCGACAGCGGAGCTGGTGCTCAATCGTCTCGACGAGCTGGCGCAGTATTTCCCGCACGGACTGGAATACAAGGTGGCGTATGAAACCACCTCGTTTGTTAAAGCCTCCATTGAAGACGTGGTGAAAACGCTGCTGGAAGCTATCGCTCTGGTTTTCCTCGTTATGTATCTGTTCCTGCAAAACTTCCGCGCCACGCTGATACCCACTATCGCCGTGCCGGTGGTGTTGATGGGAACCTTCTCCGTACTTTATGCCTTCGGTTACAGCGTCAACACCTTAACCATGTTCGCGATGGTGCTGGCGATCGGTCTGCTGGTGGATGACGCCATCGTGGTGGTGGAAAACGTCGAACGTATTATGAGTGAGGAAGGACTCACTCCTCGCGAAGCCACACGTAAATCGATGGGGCAGATCCAGGGGGCACTGGTCGGGATTGCGATGGTGCTTTCGGCGGTATTTGTACCAATGGCCTTCTTCGGCGGCACCACCGGTGCCATCTATCGCCAGTTCTCTATTACCATTGTTGCGGCGATGGTGCTGTCAGTACTGGTAGCGATGATCCTCACTCCGGCTCTGTGTGCCACACTACTTAAGCCACTGAAAAAAGGTGAGCATCACGGGCAAAAAGGCTTTTTTGCCTGGTTTAACCAGATGTTTAACCGCAACGCCGAACGCTACGAAAAAGGGGTGGCGAAAATTCTCCACCGTAGCCTGCGCTGGATTGTGATTTATGTCCTGCTGCTTGGCGGCATGGTGTTCCTGTTCCTGCGTTTGCCGACGTCGTTCTTACCGCTGGAAGACCGTGGCATGTTTACTACCTCGGTACAATTGCCCAGCGGTTCAACCCAACAACAGACCCTGAAAGTCGTTGAGCAAATCGAGAAATATTACTTCACCCATGAAAAAGACAACATCATGTCGGTGTTTGCCACCGTGGGTTCTGGCCCTGGGGGTAACGGGCAAAACGTGGCGCGAATGTTTATCCGCCTGAAAGACTGGAGCGAACGCGACAGTAAGACCGGCACCTCATTTGCCATTATCGAGCGTGCAACGAAGGCGTTTAACAAGATTAAAGAAGCTCGCGTTATCGCCAGCAGCCCGCCAGCAATTAGCGGTCTTGGTAGTTCTGCAGGTTTTGATATGGAGTTGCAGGACCACGCTGGAGCAGGTCACGATGCGCTGATGGCAGCACGTAACCAGTTGCTGGCGCTGGCGGCGGAAAACCCGGAGCTAACCCGTGTGCGCCATAACGGCCTCGACGACAGTCCGCAGTTGCAGATTGATATCGACCAGCGTAAAGCTCAGGCGCTGGGCGTTGCTATCGACGATATTAACGACACACTGCAAACCGCCTGGGGTTCGAGCTATGTGAATGACTTTATGGATCGCGGTCGCGTGAAGAAAGTCTATGTGCAGGCAGCTGCGCCGTATCGCATGCTGCCAGATGACATTAATCTCTGGTATGTCCGAAATAAAGATGGCGGCATGGTGCCCTTCTCTGCTTTCGCGACCTCACGCTGGGAGACAGGCTCGCCGCGTCTGGAACGCTATAACGGTTATTCTGCGGTTGAGATTGTTGGGGAAGCCGCACCGGGGGTCAGTACCGGTACGGCGATGGATATTATGGAATCGTTAGTGAAGCAGTTGCCAAACGGCTTTGGTCTGGAGTGGACGGCGATGTCGTATCAGGAGCGGCTTTCCGGCGCGCAGGCTCCGGCGCTGTACGCCATTTCCTTGCTGGTAGTATTCCTGTGTCTGGCGGCATTGTATGAAAGCTGGTCGGTACCGTTCTCGGTAATGCTGGTCGTGCCGCTGGGGGTTATCGGCGCGCTGCTGGCAACCTGGATGCGCGGGCTGGAAAACGACGTTTACTTCCAGGTGGGCCTGTTAACGGTCATTGGTTTATCGGCGAAAAACGCCATCCTGATCGTCGAGTTTGCTAACGAGATGAACCAAAAAGGCCACGACCTGTTTGAAGCGACGCTCCACGCCTGCCGTCAGCGTTTACGCCCGATTCTGATGACCTCGCTGGCATTTATCTTCGGCGTATTGCCAATGGCAACCAGCACAGGTGCCGGTTCCGGTGGTCAGCATGCGGTGGGTACTGGCGTAATGGGCGGGATGATTTCGGCCACTATTCTGGCTATTTACTTCGTGCCGCTGTTCTTTGTGCTGGTGCGCCGCCGCTTCCCGCTGAAGCCGCGCCCGGAATAAGCAATAAAAAAGGCGACATGCCAATGTGTCGCCCTTTTCAACTTTCCGATTAAGAACCTGCTCAGCGGGTTCTTGCTGTTTATACTTTGTCTCGGGAATTACTTACGAAGCATAACTTCGATAAAGTCTTTCCAGTTCCCCAGTTCACGTTCAATCATAACAACCTCTCTTATAATTATGGGTATTCTACGGAAACAATATACCGTGGTGAAGCTAATTTACTCGATTGCTGCGATGACTACCTCCGGGGGACAAACCTTATGTAAATACTATGGTCCTGCGGTGATGATTTGTATGTGATGCACCGCAACATTTCGAGATATTCATACGGCATCTAATACTGATTTAATTCTGGTTAAAATACAGACAGATAACAAGATGAATATTCTTAATGTTTACGTTAAAAATGTTTAATATTATTTAATAGTTGTTAATTTGAATACTTCGATAATGTTATATTTCCTGATAATCATTTGCAGGCAAAATGTTTTCACCCTTAAATGAGTATTTATTCTCATAAATCGAAAAAGGATTCATTATGGTTACACTTTACGGCATCAAAAATTGTGACACCATTAAAAAGGCTCGCCGTTGGCTGGAAGCCAATAACATCGACTATCGTTTTCATGATTACCGCGTCGATGGGCTGGACAGCGAATTATTGAACGGTTTTATCAACGAATTAGGCTGGGAAGCGTTACTGAACACCCGTGGTACAACCTGGCGTAAACTGGACGAAACCACCCGCAATAAAATCACCGATGCGGCCTCTGCGGCGGCATTAATGACTGAAATGCCTGCAATTATCAAACGTCCATTGCTCTGCGCGCCTGGTAAGCCTATGCTGCTGGGTTTCAGTGATTCCAGTTATCAGCAATTTTTCCATGAGGTGTAGTCTATGTCGTGCCCGGTTATTGAGCTGACACAGCAGCTTATTCGCCGTCCTTCCCTGAGCCCGGATGATGCCGGGTGCCAGGCGTTAATGATTGAACGCCTGCGCGCGGTAGGTTTTACCGTTGAGCGTATGGATTTTGGTGACACACAGAATTTTTGGGCATGGCGCGGTAAAGGTGAGACCCTGGCATTTGCCGGTCACACCGACGTAGTGCCTGCCGGAGATGTCGATCGCTGGATCAATCCACCGTTCGAACCGACCATTCGCGATGGCATGCTGTTCGGGCGTGGCGCTGCCGATATGAAAGGCTCACTGGCAGCGATGGTCGTGGCCGCAGAGCGTTTTGTCGCCCAGCATCCAAACC
>OEQV01000394.1_pt1 | contig 11102 bp, 8 predicted proteins | sample 1539821 | NCBI WGS metagenome assembly OEQV01 (sample SAMEA3891244, study PRJEB23780) | metagenome | biome: terrestrial biome; feature: animal house; material: water of meat washing | place: Italy | collected 2015-05-12 | reverse complement strand
GGTAAAGTAGAAGCTGAAAAAGACTTCTCTAAACGTACACTTGACTCAGACATCTATGGTGCAACCATTAAGATGATCTTTGTTGGTCAAGCTAAATCTGGTGCGCGTAACGTAACCATTCAGTTGAAAACTGCTGATGGTAAAGACTATAGCGAAACAATCTATGTCACAAACAAAGAAGGCAAAAACACTTACGAAAAAGATGGTAAAGAGTTCTTCTTACCTGGTTTCTTGTTAGTGAATAACCTTGCAATCATGACAACTGGTAAAGGTCTACATGACTTCGTTGAAGATGACATTGAAACCAAAACAGTTAAACTGTACGACTATGATGCGAAGAAAGAACTTCCTACAGATGTCCAAGCAGTGGTGCCTATGATTGGTAAGCAGGTTATGGTTGCTATTCTTGAAGAAGAATTTGCTAAATCTAAACTTAACGAATCAACTAAAAAATATGAGCCTACTGGTGAGTATGGTGTTCGTAACGTAATGGTTAAAGCTTACAACCCTGAAACTCGTCAGACTGCAGTTGAAATGCGTGATGATAAGGAAGCTGCTCAAGCTGATTCTTGGTTAGAAGCTAACAAAGGCAAACTTAAAACTGTTGAACGTACTGCGGCTCCTGCCAATCAACGTACAGCATCTGCTCCTACAGCATCAGGTTTATTTGGTTAATAAGGAGTCAGTGATGACTGAACAGGTTGAACGTACAGAACCTTCTCAGAAGGATTTAGATGCAATGGGTGTAACAGCTGATGCTGTTAAACTTGATGATGCAAACGTAATGGGTAACTTAGTTACTGGTTGGCATTTTACAGTAGTATCTGACATCCATCATAAGATGCAGATGCCTGACGATGTAGGTATTGATATTCCTACAGGTAAGTTAGATGCCGAAGGTAATGAAGAAGTCATTGATGGTAATGACGATCACAAAGCAGGTTTCCTTGCAGGTCTTGCGTATGCGTTAGAGCAACTGGACACTTTCCCTATTAAGGGCGTACCAGAAGATGGCGACGACGCTTAAGGTGTAATCATGTGGAAACCAATACCTAATCATCCGGGTTATGACGTGTCTGACATAGGAGAGGTAAGGTCTTGGAGACCTAAGAACGGAAAAGGTGGTTTAACATCTGAACCTAGATTGTTAACCCTCCTGCCGTTCACTGATTCGCCTTACCTAAGGGTTAGCCTTACAGGTAAAACCCGAAGAGTTCACCAACTAGTACTAGAAGCTTTTGTAGGGCCTTGTCCTGCAGGGCATATAGTAATGCATTTAGATGATGATCCCTCCAACAACGCACTTACTAACTTACGTTATGGTACTTCTCAAGAGAACCTAGACGATATGGTTAATAAAGGCAGGAGCTGTAAGGGAGAGGATCATCCAAGAGCAATAGTAGATGACTCACTAAGAGCTTCAATTATTACTGCCTCAAAACAGAAGCAGTACTACGGTGGAGTTAAAGAAGTTGCACATGACCTAGCCATACCTGTAAATACTGTTAGACGTGTCATTGAAAACTATAACTTACGTGCTAGGAAGGAGGGTTACTCTACTGTCTCATTTAAAGATCGTAGGGTTTGATCCCAAGCCTTAGAAACTGGGGCATTGCCATTGGCAGTGTTCCCATCGATACAGGTATCATGACTATTGATCACTTAGATACAGTCAAGACTTTTCCTCAACCAAAAGGAGGATCAGTCCGTGCATCCACTTGGGACATTCAGACTGCTTACGAACTCTTTGCAGGAGTATTCGATATAGCTAAAGACGCAGACATTATCTGTGTTGAAGTCCCTACTGGAAGCCAAGACGCTAAGGCAGCATTAGGAAGAGGTATCTGTCTAGGAGTCCTTGGTTCCCTATTTAGTAATAAACTTGTCCTTGTTACACCACAATCCGTGAAGAAGATTATTGGCAAGAAGGGTGCAACTAAAGCTGAGTCAGTAGACTTAGCCGTACAGAAGCATCCAGAAGCTCCGTGGCCCAGACATAGAGGTAAGGTATCTGTTACTAAAGCAGAGCATTGTGCAGACGCAGTTCATGCGATATATGCAGGTGCTCAAACCAAGGAATTTAGACAACTAATCCAGGACTTTAAAAATGCAAGTACAAATCAAGCGCCAACTCAAGATTGAATTAGATCAAGCAGACATCACAACTGCAGTAGGTAACTTCCTTGCAGCTAATGGCTATCAGATTTCTGATGAAGACTTAGCTCGCATCAACTTTGTTAAATCACCTAAAGATGGTTTACGTGCTGAATTGAATATCAATGAAGCAACTGAAGTAGCAGATGAACCTGTAGAACAACCTCAGGTTGGTACTACTGAAAACCCTGCTGTAGAAGATGCTGCAATTGCAGATCTGGAAGCTCAGCCTACTGCAACCGCAGTACCAGAAGAATCAGCTCCTGCTGATGATCCAGGTGCTGTAGAACCATCTACTGTTGAAGACGTAGCACCTGTTGTGGAAGAAGCTGTAGAAGCTGCTGTAGATCGTGCATTCACTCCAGCTGCAGATGAAGAAGAGGAAGAAGTAGTTCCTAAAGGCATCCCAGCATCTTTATTTAAATAATGAAAGCTACAACCATACTGATTATGTGTGTGGTTGCTGCATTGGTTATCGCCTCTATTGTGTATGTTGTGTATGCTGCTCTTAAGATACTTGCCTACATACTGGCAGTATCTTTTGCAGTAGGGATACTCATTGCAGTGGTATCATTATTTGATAAGTCTAAGAAGCCTCCTGAATAAGGAGGCTTTTTTTATTCAAGGAATCAAAGTGAACTCAGAACAATTACGTAATGTATTAGCTCCAATGCTGCGTGGAGAGGAAGTAACCATTCCTCATGAAACCAATACAATCAATGTTAACTTTAGTAAGTCTGGTGTATTCCAGATCTGCGTACAAGGTAAAAACAACAGCTCTGCAGGAGTGACTGCAACCACTTCACTCAAGGAAGCTGTAGAGATCTTGGAGTATTACTTTAAGGAGTAGCTTGTGGAGGATGATCTATTAGCATCTATGATAGGCGACTACCTTCCTGATTGGCCTAAAACCTCAGGTGTATTTACTACGTCAAGATCTGTAGGAACTATCTCAGATGAAATGGGCGCATTAACTGCCAGTCAACTACGGCAACTGCAGAATCGCCTAACCCAACATAATACACAACCTCCTGTAGACTGGCGTGCTCGTCGAGAGCATGTTGCCAAATTCAAGGAAACCTATGTTAAGTTAAGAGCTGACAACATAGTATTAGATCATCGAACTGCTATTGAATTAGCTAAGGTAATCTATAAAGAATCTGAAACCATCACTTGGGAAGATACACAATGAACCGACAACGTGGACGTGCATACCGCATTCGCCAGAAGCAACTGAAAAAACAGGAAGCATTTAAGCGAGCTAAAGAGAATGGGTGGAGCACTTCACCCAAAGGTATTGGCTTAATGGCCACTACTCCTACTCCTTGTTCTGCTGAGTGTTGCGGCAATGTACGTAAACACAGTGGCAACAGTAAGTGCGGTAAGACTCAACAAGAGCTACAAAGTAATGAATACTTTAAGGCTGAGTTAAATGATACAAGTATCGAGTGTAATCTCACACCCGACACAGAATAAGATAACCCCTCCTAGGAGGGGTTATTTTTTGTCAGAATACGCTAGCAAGCATCTTAATTGGCATAGGTTCATCCAAGGCACTTGGTAAACCAAATGCTCCATCACGAACCGGGTTACCTAAGTTAAACCATAATAACGGATCAATACCTGCTTCCATGTTAGTGAAGCTATTAATGAATAGTGCTTGTGCCATTGCTGTAGCAGGACGCTTCTTCAATAACTGGAACAATGCTTTCTGAATACGTAGGTTGTATTTGGTAAACATCACCACACCCATGTCATTCAAATACTGTAAGCCTTTAGCTGTAGGTACGTCATAGTTAATAAAGTTATCAGAAGCAATCTGTAATGCCTCATCCTTACTTAACTTCTCTTTAGCCTTAGTAGTGTAGTACTTGTATAAAGAGTACTTAGCACTAAAGTCAGAGAACTGAGTAGCATTATTAAGGAACTTGTATAGTGGAGTATCTGGAGATACAAATGCCCACTTAGCTGCAGTCTTAACAGACTTAGGTACATTACTAGTCACACTATCTAGACGCTGTTGAAGCTTACTCTTGTATGAATACAAGTTAGTGTCTGGATCAATATCCTCAACAATAGTAGGCATCATCCCTTCTTCAATGAAGCTAGCAAGAGGGTTACGAGATAAAGAATCCTGATGCTTCAAGATGTCTTGTTCTAGCTGCTTCTCATTGCCAACACCTGCACGTAAGTTCTGCTGAGCTGCTAATAGATTAGCCATATCACGACGGTACTGTAAACCAGAACGAACAGATAACAGAGTGTCTTTAACAATGTCTGTAGGGCTAACACCATGAGCAGATAGCAACATAGCATTGGACATTGTATTCATCAGAATGGTTTTAACATTTCGGATTACCACAATATCTTTAACTAAGCTTACTGCTTCTTGCCAAGCACGTTCACCTTGTACACCACGAATCTTAGCGTTGTTACCAAACACTTCTTTCATGATACCTACATAGATATTCTCAAACATGTTACGTGTATCAGCCATCTTATCGAATGCTTGGTTAAGCGAGTACTTACGGTATCCAAACATAGTCAACAGAACATCGTTACGCACTTGCATGCCATCATCACCCCATACCTGAGTAATGTGATCACGCGTAGACTCAGGCAATAAAGCCCATACTTCACGTAAACCGTAGTCATTAGAGTTAGGGCCAACAGTTACGTATGCACGCGGGTTCTTAGAGAAGTTCTCTTTGTAGTCTTCGTACGCGGCATCAACTACACGGTTGTTCTGATCTGGAACTTTAACCTTGTTGTAGTTAGTAGCTGCATATGCACCAAGCAACTCAGAGAAGTCATTGTTACGTTCTAATAAGGCATCACGATTACGACCAGACATCTCATAACTGAAACCAATAATCTTACCTTGAGTATCGTAGTTAGGAGTCATATACACATCTTTGTCATGCATAGGATTGTAACTAGGACTAGTAGGCATAGATGCCTGTACAGCTTTGATCGCCTGCATCTTCTCTTTAGGTTCCATGTAGATACTTGTACCTTTACGGTTAGTAGATACAACCTCAATAACACCAGACACAAGACGCTGAATATTCGCTTCTTCTGTTAAGAACAGTCGAGCAGTAGTTGTACGTGGATCTTTAGCATCACGACCAACAGACTTAACTTCTTTAAAGAATTGATCTTTAAGTAGCTTAGCTTCTGCTTCACTGTGAGCAATACGTACTTCCCGGTTAGGGTTAGTGATCTCAGGCACAAAACCTTTGATCATTGAAGTAGGGTTATTGATGAACAGTGTATCTGCAGCAGACTTAGATAACTCTTTATGGAAACGTAAAGATGTATCAATACCATTGGTTTTGTTCTTAAGCTCGCGCTTCATCACTTTACCTAGATCTTTCTTAGTCTTACTGTCCATGTACTGAATTGCATACATAGTAGCGATACGATCTACTAGACCTACGCGTGCATCAGAGGAATCAACGATATTCTCAGGATTGAAACCAGAAACAATAAGCACAGCATTCTTAGCTAGGCCATTAGAAGAAAGACCAGTCACCATGTACTTAGCTAGTTGCTTAGCACGGTTAATCATTACCTGATCACCTAACTGCTTCTCTAACTTAATTGTCTCAGCATTCACATACGAGTTATCGTTATACATGCGAGCAATATCGTTAATGGAATAGTGTCCAATTAAAGATTGGGTATCAGCTCGAAGCATTGCACTAACAGCAGTCTTAGCATCTTGATCTAGGTACTTACCATTCTCCTCAAAAGTAGACATCACGTTCTTAGTAGTAGCTTCACGAATGCTTTCTTTCATCTGGTTATTAAGCTTAGTAATACGAAGCATCTTCTCAACACTGACCTTAGTATCGTCATTGTTAGCTGCCTCATTCACAATCTCACCGAGTAAACCTAATCGAGAGTTAGGATTATCCATAGTGTTCATATCTTTGATTACATCAAGAGTAGTCCACAAATCACCTTTAGCAGATAGACGAGTTACGTTAGATGCAAGACGTACTGCAGTGAAACGAGAGTTAGCAAGCTTGTCATGTTCAGCTAACTTAACAACTTGGTCACGTACTTTCTCACTAATACCGTCAGTAAGATCAACTAGCTTCTCTAATTGAGACTCTACTTTACCGATAGCAAAGTCACGATTCTTAGCATCAATACGAGCAAGCTCTTTAGATAGCTGACCAAGACGGGAGTTAATATTTTGGTTTGGGCTACTGTTAGTCATAAGACCTGAAACGAAGTTCATTACAGTGTTGGCACCTTCAACTAACTTCTCAAATGTATCAGTTGGTTTAGCATCGACTTCTCTAGTAGTGAAACCAAGCAATGAATTAACTTGCTGGGAACCTAGAGCCATGGACACGAAACGAGCTAATGGTTCAGGGTTGTCCTTACCGTACTTAAATAAGAAGTCATACATATCTTGTGCATCACGTTTGTCATCACGAGAAGCAGTAGACCAATCACCTTGATAGAAGTCTTGTGGTTTAAGCTTAGCTGCTGCAGCCTCATGAGTCTTAGACATCTCGTTATATACAGGAGACATTGCCTTATCTTTTAAGCCATGAACTAAAGCTGTATATAGAGACTCCACTGCAAAGTTCTCTTGGTCAGTCATACGATAGCCTGCAGTAGTAGCAGTCTCAGTAGTAAGTGCTTTACCTGCTTTAATGTAATCTTCCCAAGCAGTTTCAACAGACCAAGTACCATCAGGATTAGCCAAGATAGTGTGATCAAGACCTTCGTAGATAGTGTCAGATACCTCAGACATCAAAGTAGTTAATTGCTTTTTAAACTCAGGATCTAGGTTTGAATCCAATGCAGCAAATACTTGCTTAGATGTATAACCAGAAACTACATCGCGTGCTTGTTGAGGAGCACCAAAGATAGTTGATTGGGAACCTGTAGTAGGTGGCACAGTGCGTCCTAGGAACTCCGTAGAGTCAAGGATTAAAGCTTCCAGTGCAGTTGCATCTTTAGCTGAATACTTACGTCCTGTGAAGCTCTCAAGCACTCCTAGGATGTTCTCAACGAATGAACGTAGAGCAGTCACAATACGATTCTTACCACGTACAGCTTTAGGAGCTAATTTACTATCTAGGTAGTCAACAAACTCAGGGTATGAGAAACCAGTAGCAATAAACTCTTCTACGTTCTGAGTAGCATACTTCATTAGATCAGTAGCATTAGGATCAGCTTTAACTTCTGCTTTGATGAACTCATACAAGGCATCAATCTTATCTAGCGATTCCTTAGCCTTAGCGTGCGCTGTAGGCTCGTTACGTACTTGGGCAATAGAATCTACCGTGATAGCGTGAACAAGCTCATGTACGAGCACCTGTGCTTTAATAGGCTCATTAGATTTAAGAATGTTAATCTGTGGGTTGCCATCTTTACCTGTAGTGAACCAAGCAGGATTATTGTTATCCATTGCTTCTTTAACACCATTGGCATTAGCAGGTGCTTCAAGATCAGAGAAGTAATTGATCTCTAAACCTGCAGGCATACGCTCAGTAATAAGATCAAGCATGCTGTCATAGAACTGAGAGAACTTACCTGCATTACCCTCTTTAGACTGGAACTGTTTAAGCTCAGCTTGAAGCATTGGCACCAAGTCTTCACCTTTCATAGTACCGTCTTGTTCAAGATGCTCTTGGATAGTCGTAGGCTCAGACTTAGAAGAAACCAACATATAGATAGCATTAGCTTGGGCCATATCTTTCTTATAGTCCTTACGCAGCTTCTCTACAGCTTTAACAATCTCAGAGCGCTTAGCATCAGTCATAACAAAGTGACCACCTTGAGTACCGTACTGGTTAACATTCTCCCAAGTCTTCATGCCATTAAGCTTAGCTAGATCTCGTTCATAAGCCGCAGTAACAAGACTAGGCAGTGATTCCAAATCAGTTAAGATTTCATCAACAGCTTTCTTATTTGCTTTGTAGAAAGCAGGATCATCTACCAACTTCTGCATAGGATTCATCAAGGCACGTACAAACTCACGGTTAACATGAGTAGTCATTAAACCATCAACAAAGGCTTCATTCTGAATCTTAGCCATCTTCTTACCATCACCTACCTTAGTAGCGTTGGCATCATGGTAGTTTTGAGATGGAATATTCTTGATAGTAGTGTGTGCAATGAAAGCATCAATAGACTGAATGATCAGAGCTAAACCAGATACTCCAGGGTCAGATACAGTATCGCGCTTAATTGCAGCCCTAACTGTAAACTTACCATCACCTTTCTTATCCCATGAACCAGTGAAGTTAAACTGCTGTTCAGACATCTTAGAGCCATCCCATACAGTGTCTTGCTTCATCAAGGGAATAGATGATTGCTTAGCATTGGCAGAATTATTACCCATACCTGAAACTAAAGATGGAGTGTATTTAGCAATAGTCTTAAGAGCTTTAGCTTGTTGTTCAGAAGTTAAACCCTCTTGACGATTACCTTTACCATCTAAGATCACGTCATCAGTATTTTTAAGGGCTTCATCTAAAGCAGCCTTACGGATTAACTCATAGATCTTAAAGCCTGTAACAGCCTGAGAAGTAAGAGAGTCGCGCACCTTTTGGAAGTCAGCCATAGCTTCTTCTAAGGTAGCTTTGATAGCTTTACCATGCTGAATAGCAGATACATCTAACAATGCTTTCTCTTGAGCTTGAGTCAATTCAAACTGTAATGGGTCACCTTGAGCTACTGCCATTGGGACATTACCGAGGAAAGAGTTGTGGTATGTGAATACTTGGTTTACAGCATCAATAAGATTCTGAGCTGCAGCCATGTCCTGATTCTTACCTGCTTTCTCTAAGCCTTTGTAGAATGCATTCAGTACTTCGCGACCATTAGCACGAATAATAGAAGCATTACCTGCACCATAGTTAGAAGTAGTAGTAATTGGTTTAGCACCTTTACGTTCACCAAAAGCTTTATAGATCGTATCTAAACCAAGCATAGAAGCTAGAGCACGTGGCTTAGTAGCAGGATCATTTTTAGCATCACTCCATTTACGCTTCATAACTGAACCAAGCTGCTCATAAATATCTTGAGAGCCTTGTTCTTTATTAGTAGGTACGTTGGTCTTAGCTTTATCTGTGAATACACCACCTGCTTCAAGCATGTCAGCATCAGCTGTGTTTAAAGCTACATTAGTAATAACTGGGCCGTTAGTCACACCATCAGATTCAAACGCAATATCGGAAGTAAATGTCTTAGCACCGTCGCGCTCAGCAATGTAATGTTGAGCTAATGCTTGAATAGCGCGTACAGACATAGGCCCCATATCGAATACATCAACCAATGCTTTAACATTAGCTAAGTCTTCTTTAGTTGAATTTGTCTCTAGGATTGAGGCCATAGACTCAATACCTTTAACAGCTACGTCAGTAGTTAAGAACTCTTCAAATAATGGTAGGAAAGATTCTGCAGACATCTTATCTACAGTTTGAATACCTAGAACATCAGATACACCTTCTGCAGACATAGCCACTGCCTGTAAGAACTCACCATACTTAGTAGTCTCACCATTAACGATAGTTGGTTCACCTACTCCAACCTCAGTCACATGGGCAGACATACCCGCTACAGCACGGTGTACTTTGTTAGCCTGTAAGTTGAATGCAGCATCATAGCCAGAACGTGTGTTAGTCCAGATTGTGTGCTCAAAGAAGAACTCTTTTGCATCATCAGCTAAGTTAGCACGCTGCTCACCAATAAGATCAATAGAACGCTCTAGTGCTTCATTAGCTGCATGCTGTCCTTTCCAGAATTTCTTATGCATACCATCAAATGAACCATCAGCATTTGGTTGGATATAACCAAACAATTCTTTAAGCTCGTCACGACTAACTTTATCAATGAACTGCATAGCAGGAGCAGACATCTTGAAACCATTCTTCTGAGATGCTTCATATACTTCTTTAGCATAGTCAGGAGTCTGTGTGCCCATACGGTTAATTGTATTAGGGGTAGTAGTTACCGGCTCAGTAGATGGCATCTTATTGTCAGACTGAACATCAAAGATTTTACCAACAATAGAACTAGTCTCTTTAGCTGATTCAATTACTTGGTTTACTTTAGCTCCATCGATAGGGCGTAAGAAAGCAACAGTAGCTTCACTACCAGATGAAGTAGATGAACCTACCTCAGCATCTTCATTGGCACCAGATACAGCATCCTGTAAAGCAGTGAACTCAGTACGAGTCATAACATTACGTTCTAGATAACCATTCTGTACTAAAGCTACAGATGCAAGAGTACCTAAGGCCATTTCTAACTTAGCCTTACGAGCAGGGTCTACATCCTTAACTACTTTCAATCCAAGTGCTTGAAGCGCTTTCTGTCCTAATGAATTAGACACCATTGCTTGGTGATCACCGATAGCTGTCATCTTATTAAATACATGAGATGGTAGAAGCTCTACATTACCCATGAATAATAAGCTTGCTACATCACGCTCTGAGTTAAGAGTCTTAGATCCATTCTCAGCAATCCAGTTGAACATAGCTGCAGCAATAGCAGTCTTAGTGTTCTCAGGTAATTGACCATCTACAAGCAAGTACTGGTTAAAGTCTTGATGACGGAACTCTTCTTGCTTACTGCCAATCAAACCATCTAAACGAGGAGACATGTACTTAGCAAACTTAGTAAAGTCTTTAACTGCTTGCTTCTGCTTAGAGTTAAGTTCTAAACCAGTAACCTCAGTGATCATCTCTGAATTATCAGACTGAGTCATGAAGTTAGACATGAAATCAGGATTAAGGTTAAGCACAGTATCTTTACGATTAAAACCATCCAATACTAAGTTACGTTTATTAGGTGCTTTAGCTCGCTCCTCTTTACGTAATACTGTTGTAACAGCATCAGGAGACTCTGCTGTATTTACATCTTGAGGTTCTGGTTCAGGTTTAGTTTCCTGTACTACAACTTCATTAGTCTCAGCA
>OEQV01000393.1_pt1 | contig 11131 bp, 10 predicted proteins | sample 1539821 | NCBI WGS metagenome assembly OEQV01 (sample SAMEA3891244, study PRJEB23780) | metagenome | biome: terrestrial biome; feature: animal house; material: water of meat washing | place: Italy | collected 2015-05-12 | reverse complement strand
GAACCCGCATCATCAGCTTGGAAGGCTGAGGTAATAGCCATTATACGATGCCCGCCTGGCATCTGAAATTTGGAGCGGGTGATGGGAATCGAACCCACGTATGCAGCTTGGGAAGCTACCGTTCTACCATTGAACTACACCCGCGTCAGGGCTCCTACTATATGCATTTTGCCGCCGAGCGCAATGGCGCCTTTGCCACTTTTTTCAATAAATCAATCTGTTCGGACAAGGATTGAGCAGACGGTTGCTTTTTCAATCAAACATTTTCAACACAGATAATTTACAAGGTTGCCAAGGCCAAACGGCAAGGATAGTCTTGCGCCACTCGACGCGAGGATGGTGGTAATGGATAAAAAAACGCAAAAACGTCTCTATGGCTGGTTGCGCAAGCAATCGAGTCACGGTCGCCGCTGGATCACGATATCCATCGCTTTTGGCCTTGGCCAGGGCATTCTGATGGTGGCGCAAGCCTGGCTGCTGGCGACCCTGTTGCACGGCTTTATCATCGAAGGCTCAACGCCTGAGCAATCCATCACGCTCTTTATTACCCTGCTGCTGGTGACGCTTGGCAAAGCGGCGCTGGCCTACGGCCGCGAAGTGGCCAGTTTCAAGGCGGGCAGCGCGGTGCGCCAGACCATCCGCCAGCTGGTGCTCACTCGCTTGAGTCGCCTCGGCCCTGCCTATATCCAGCGCCGTCCGGCCGGTAGCTGGGCCAGCCTGTTGCTGGAACAGATTGAAAACATGCAGGATTTCTTCTCCCGCTATCTGCCGCAGATGGCCATCGCCGTCTTTATTCCGGTGGTCATTCTGGTGGCCGTGTTCCCGGTCAACTGGGCGGCGGGTCTGATCCTGCTGGGCACTGCGCCCCTCATCCCCATCTTTATGATCCTGGTGGGTGTGGGCGCCGCCGATGCCAACCGCCGCAATTTTCAGGCGCTGGCCCGTCTCTCCGGCCACTTCCTCGATCGCCTGAAGGGGCTGCGCACGCTGCAACTCTTTATGCGTACCCAGGCGGAAGGTGACGCCATTCGCGACGCCTCGGAAGATTTTCGCGAGCGCACCATGGAGGTGCTGCGCCTGGCGTTTTTGAGCACCGCCGTGCTGGAGTTCTTCGCCGCCATCTCGGTAGCGCTGGTTGCCGTCTACTTCGGCTTCTCTTATATCGACCATCTGAACTTTGGTAGCTATGGGGTCAAGGTCACCCTCTTTACCGGCCTGTTCGTGCTGTTTCTCGCCCCCGAGTTCTACGCCCCGCTGCGGGAACTGGGTGCCCACTACCACGCCAAGGCGCAGGCTATCGGCGCTGCCGAGCAGCTGCTTGAATTCCTCGAAGCCGAGGTGAGCGAACCGGCCGCAGGCACGGCGCCGTTCCATGCCGACAGCCCGGTCAAGGTAGAAGCCAAAGGCCTTGAAGTGCTGAGCGCCGAAGGCAAGGTGCTGGTCGGCCCCATCGACTTCACTCTGGAAGCCGGTTCGCGCACCGCCCTCATCGGCGTCAGCGGCGCAGGCAAGAGCTCGCTGGTCAACGCCCTGCTCGGCTTTGCCCCCTATCGCGGTGAGCTCAAGGTCAACGGGCAGGAGCTTGCCACCCTCGACATGAGCCAGTGGCGCCTGCAACTGGGCTGGCTCTCGCAAAACCCGCAGCTGTTCCACGCCTCCTTGCGCGACAACCTGCTGCTGGCCAAGCCAACGGCCAGCGATGCCGAGCTGGAAGATGCCCTGAAACGGGCGCAGGCGTGGGAATTTGCCATGGAGAAGGGGCTCGACTATCCGGTCGGCGATCAGGCGGGCGGCCTCTCGGTCGGTCAGGCCCAGCGCCTCGCACTGGCCCGCACCCTGCTCAAATCAACCCAGCTGATGGTGCTCGACGAACCGACCGCCAGTCTGGATCGCCACTCCGAGCGCGCCATCATGACCACCCTTGAGCAGGCGATGGCTGGCCAGACCCTGCTGATGATCACCCACCGCCTCGACCAGCTCACCAAGATGGACAAGATAATGGTGCTGGCCCGCGGCCAGCTGGTGGAGCAAGGCAGCTTCCAGCAACTTAGTTCTGGGCAGGGGCCTTTTGCCCGCCTGCTCTCCCAACGTTCCGGAGGTTCTCTCGATGAGTGATCTGTTGCCGTTTCTGCGCCTCTATCGCCAACACTGGCTCAGCCTCACCATTGGTTTGCTGCTGGCGCTGGTGACCCTGGCCGCCGGCATGGGGCTGCTCTCCCTCTCCGGCTGGTTCCTCTCCGCCGCCGCCGTGGCGGGGATGACCGTTGCGACGACCCATGCCTTTAACTACATGACCCCTGCGGGCGGGGTGCGCTTCTTCTCCATCGTCCGCACCGCCGGTCGCTGGGGTGAGCGGGTAGTGAGCCACGATGCCACCTTCCGGGTACTGACCCGACTGCGGGTCTGGTTCTGGCAGAAACTCTCGCCGCTCTCCACCGGTACCCTGGCCGGTTTCCGTCAGGCGGATCTGCTCAACCGACTGGTGGCCGACATCGATGCGATGGACCACGTCTATCTGCGGCTGATCACCCCCATAGGCGCGGCCCTGCTCAGCACCGCCGGACTGGTCTTCTTCCTGTCGTTTTTCGACAGTCGCCTCGCCCTTACCCTGGGAGCCATTCTGCTGTTTGGCATGATTGCCCTGCCGCTGGTGTTCTACTTCCTCGGCCGTCGCCCCGGTCAGGCGCTGATTGCCGAAAAATCGACCCTGCGTACCCGGATGGTGGACTATCTGGATGGTCAGGCCGAGCTGCAGATGTTTGCCGCCGCCCCCAAGGCGCTGGTTGAGCTGCAACAAGCCGAACAGGCGCTGCTCACCGCGCAGGCCCGCATGGCCAAGGTGAGCGGGCTGGCCAACTTCTCGGTGCAACTGCTGAGCGGCTGGACCCTGACCCTGATGCTCTGGCTGGCCGGTCATGGGGTAGCGGGCGCTGCGCCCGACCCCATTACCGCACTGATGGTCTTTGCCACCCTGGCAAGCTTCGAGGCACTGATGCCGCTGGCGGGGGCTTTCCAGCACCTCTCCACCAGCCTCACCTCGGCCCGTCGTTTGAACGAGATCCTGCAAGAGGCAAAAGCCCCCGTGTGGGGCGACGAACAGACCCACGCTACCGCTGGCGCGCTGCAGATCAATGACCTCTATTTTGGCTACCCCGGCAACCCCCAGCCGGTGCTGCGTGGCTGCACCCTGCAACTGCACGCCGGTGAGAAGCTGGCGCTGCTGGGCCAGACCGGCTGCGGCAAATCGACCCTGATGGGGCTGCTGACCCGGGAGTGGAGCCCGCAGGCGGGCAAGATCCTGCTCGATGGCAAGCCGCTCACCGACTACAGCGAAGGGGCGCTGCGCGCCTCCATCTCGGTGGTGAGCCAGCGGGTGCATCTGTTTGCCGCAACCTTGCGCGATAACCTCAAGCTGGCCGCCCCGACCGCCACTGACGCGCAGCTGATTGCGGTGCTGACCCAGGTCGGGCTGGCCAATCTGCTGGAAGATGAAGCCGGCCTCAACGCCTGGCTCGGTGACGGCGGCCGCCCCCTCTCCGGTGGTGAGCGTCGCCGTATCGGCATCGCCCGCGCCCTGCTGCACGATGCGCCGCTCTGGCTGCTGGACGAACCGACCGAAGGGCTCGACAGCCAGACCGAGCGGGAGATCATGGATCTGCTGTTCCGGCTCGGGGCAGATCGCACCTTGCTGCTCATCTCCCACCGCCTGCTGGGGATGGAGCAGATGGACCGGATTGCCCTGATGGAAGAGGGACAGATCCGCCTCTGCGCCCCTCACAACGAGCTGCTGGCGGATGATTACTATCGCAGCCTTTACCAACGGCTTGCTGCGGTCTGATATCAGGCTGATGGGGGTCACACCCTGACACCCGGGCGCAAAACGGGGCTGGTCGCCGCAGGCGGCTGGCCCCTATAATGTCCCCCTCATTATTCAACAAGATGCCGACATGGAGCGCCTGCGCATTTCTACTGTCCTCATCACCGACACAAGATACGAGACGATGAAACGCCTGATCCTGATGATGCCCCTGATTGCCTCCGGCTGTGCCAACTACGCCTTCAACAGCAATCTGGATAAAGAGAACTTCGACGAATATTTCAAACCCGGTAGCGTGCGCATCTACGAACAGGATGAGCTGGCTGACCTCAACTACCTCTACCTCGGCACCATCGAGGGTGAATCCTGCCAGGCCGATGCCAACCAGCCGGTGCCCAACGCCGGTGAAGCGCGCACCCTGGCCCGCCGCCGCGCAGCCGACATGGGTGGCAACGGCGTCACCATCGACAAATGCGCCGAATTCAGCGACACCCCGGGCTGCCTGAAACAGGTGATCTGCTACGGGCAGGCGCTGAAAGTGGCCGAAGAGAAGTAACTCGCTGTCATGGCCCTCGCTATCGTTCGCCTTGGCAGCCCGCGCCTGCCCGATGAGGGGCTGCGGATCGGCACGGTGCGCCGCCCGCCCCGCGGCGTACCCAAGAGCGAATTTGCCAGCCAGCATTGGTACGATGTCTGGTTCCCCAACCTCGCCCCCAGCAGCGAGACCATGAAGCTGGGGCAGGCAGCCGAGACACCCGCCCAATGGGCGGCGTTTGGCAAGCAGTACAAGGCCGAGATGGCGCAACCTGCCGCCAGGCACGATCTGGCGCTGCTGGCCGCCCTCTCTCATACCACCAACCTCTCGGTCGGTTGCTACTGCGAGCAGGAGTCCCGCTGCCATCGCACCATTTTGAAAGAGCTGCTGGTAGCCGCGGGGGCCGCCATCCGCTAACTCGGTGAGCGACAGCGATGGGATGGGAAATCGCGTCAGCCTGTATTCGGCAACCATCAGACATTGGATAGACAGAGAGGGCATCCCGCGGGATGCCCTCTCTCGTTATGTTCGCGCCGCTGCATTCTCGGCAGCAACACTATGATCCCGCCACTCTTTCCTATTGCAGACTGGGTTCCAGCAACTGCTGACGCAGCGAGGTCTCCCGGGTCTGAGTCATGGCATCCGCCGCCACTGCGGCGATGGGCTCGATGGCCAGCCAGTGGGCAAGATCGGCGGCGGTCTCCTCCAGCGGCCGGAAGTTCAACCCCTTGACGATGGCCGCCTCGGCACTGATAAAGCCGTAACCGGCAAACTCCGCCTGCGCGCAGGGCAGCAGGGTGGGATAGCTCTGCCAGGGCTCGATACCGGCCGCCATCAGGGTCGGCCAGGGCAGCCACTCGGGCTGGATGGGGCTGGCTGGCAGCAAGCGGGCGCTCAGCCGCTCCAGCCAGTCACTCAGGGTAATGCCGGGTTTGAGCAGGTTGAAGATGCCCGACAACTGCTGCTCGGCCGCGCGCAGCACAAACTCGGCGCAGTCGCGCACATCGAGATACTGCAAGCGATCCTCGCCACTGCCCGGCAGCAACCAGGGCCCGCCCTGCTGCACCCGCTTAATCCACCAGGCCATGCGTCCAGTGGGATCATGGGGGCCGCACAGCACGCCCGGGCGCAGGATGCAGAGCCGCTCGCCCCAGCGGGCACGATACTCGGCCTCGCACAACACCTTGAGGGGGCCATAGTCAGTGGGCATTTCCCCTTCGGGGATAGCATGCAGCGGCGCCGACTCATTCATCCCGGGCATTGAGAAATCGCGATAGACGCTGATGGTGGAGATAAAGATCAACCGCGCGCAGCGCCCGAGCAAAGCTGCCGAGAGGCTCGCCGCCTGCTCGGGGCGATAGCAGCAGGTATCGATGACGAGATCCCACTGCAACCCGGCCCCTTGCAGGGCGCTCAGGCTCTTGTCCCTGTCGCCGGTGAGCTGCACCAGATCGCGCCAGTCCGGATGCTGGTGCAGGCCGCGGTTGAACAGGGTCACTTCATGGCCCCAATCCAGCGCCAGCGCGGTGAGGTGGCGCCCCAAAAAGCCGGTGCCACCGATAATCAGCAGTTTCATCCCTCTCCCTCCCCCTTCGGCGCGAGTGCGCACATTTCATCCTGACACGCCAGTTGCCTCCACCCTACGCAACTTGGCGCGCGGGCACAGCCCCCGACTGGCCGGGATGGGACAGGGATCACGGCAGCGCAGCAGAAATGGGCGTAGTGAGGCCAAGCCTGCGTTTTGGGGCTGCCTGTGCTAAATTGCCGGGGTTTTCAGTCAGGATCCGCCATGAAGTTCGAAATCGACACCCTCGGGATCATCCGCTCTCCCTACAAGGAGAAGTTCGCCATCCCCCGCCAGCCCGGTCTGGTCAAATCGGCCCGCGCCCGCCTCGAGCTGCTCCCCCCTTACGATCAGCCGGATGTGCTGCGCGGCATCGAGCAGTTCTCCCATCTGTGGCTCAGCTTCGTCTTTCACCAGACCATGGCGCAGGGCTGGCACCCGACAGTGCGCCCGCCGCGCCTTGGCGGCAACGAGCGGGTCGGCGTCTTTGCCACTCGCTCCACCTTCCGCCCCAATCCGCTAGGGCTCTCGGTGGTCGAACTGCACGGGGTCGGTCGCGAGCGGGGCAAGCTGTGGCTGGAGCTGGGGGCGGTGGATCTGCTCGATGGCACCCCCATCGTCGATATCAAGCCCTACATTCCCTATGCCGACAGCCTGCCGGATGCCCGTGGTGGTTTTGCCCCCGACGCGCCCACCCCGCCGCTGGCGGTGAGCTTCAGTGCCGAGGCAGAGCAGCAGTTGCAACCCTGGCTCAAGGCCCATCCCGAGCTGCGCCAGCTGGTGAGCGAAGTGCTGGCACAAGATCCGCGCCCCGCCTACAAGAAGGGCAAGCCCGATGAGAAGGAGTACGGGGTGCGGCTGTTTGACTGCAACGTCCGTTTTCGCATCAGCGAGCCGGATTGCGTGGTGCTGGCCATCGAGCCCGCCTGAACCTGGGCGGGCCGACATCACTGATGCTATTTCACGCCTTCTTCACGTCACAAGGGGCTTAATGAGCCTGTAAATTGTGTGGCATTGATCAGACTATCCACCCGGTTGCCAGTGATACCATGCAGACAGTAGAGGGAATTTTCTCTCCGACTGCCGCCCGTTTCAGGCTGCTGGCCACTGGCAAGTCGTGGCAGCACGGCAGTTACCGCCAAGGGATCCGGCCTCGCTTCGATATGCTGTTCAGCGGGAATGCCACACGGATGTGACAACCAATCTGAAGGAACAAACCTATGCTGATGAACAGTGAACAACGTTACGGCACCCTGAATATCGGGCTGCACTGGCTGACCCTGTGGGCCATGATCGCCGTCTACGCCCTGATCGAATTTCGCGATATTTTCCCCAAGGGCGACCCGGGCCGGGATCTGATGAAGGAGTGGCACTTTATGCTGGGGCTGCTCATCTTCGCCCTGGTATTTGTCAGACTGGCGCTGCGCTGGATGAGCCCGACACCCCGTATCGTGCCCGAGCTTTCCCCGGTCATGCACAAGCTGGCAAAACTGGCCCACCTCGCCCTCTACGGCTTTCTGATGCTCACCCCGCTGTTTGGCTGGCTGCTGCTGAGCGCCGCGGGCAAGCCCATCCCCTTCTTCGGGCTTGAGCTGCCTGCCCTGCTCTCCCCCAGTCCGGACCTCAAGGGGCTGATCAAGGAGGTGCACGAGACCCTGGGTAATATCGGTTACGCGCTGATCGGCCTGCACACGGTGGCGGCCCTCTATCACCACCATATTCTCAAAGACAACACCCTCACCAATATGCTGCCGCCGCGCCGCAGCTAACGGGTAACGGGGAAACGCAGAGGGGGCCATCGTGGCCCCCTCTCTGTTTTCCTGAACAACCGTCATCTGCACGGCTGGCAAACGGCATCACGCCTGCTTGGCCAGCTCCTCGGTCGGCTTGCCTTTCGGCTCGTGCGGCAGCTTTTTCACATTGCTCTTGCTCTCCGGCTGCTTGCTCCCGGACGAACTGTTTTCAGACAAGGCTTGCAACACGGGATCGGCCTTGCCGGCCACGGTGGGCTGGGACTGGCCAACAAAGTTGCCGCCCTTGCAGATGGAGAGACTGCCCCCCTTGAAGATCCCCTGCATCTTGCCGCTCTCCAGGATCTCCACCTCGGCGGAGGTACAGGTGCCTTCCAGCAGACCATTGATGATCACGTGGGGCGCACTCACCTCCCCCTCAACGCTACCGCCCTGCATGATGCGCAGCACACCACCGATGAGCTGGATGGTGCCATTGATCTGACCGCGCACCTCCAGATCCCCCTCCACCTGCAACTCGCCCTTGAAGCGGGCACCGGCTGCAATCACAGTGGCCCCGGCCGACCCAGTAGCCGCACCACCTTTGTTTCTTCCAAACATCCGTACTCTCTCCACCAACCACACAAGCAGAACCAGCGGCATCGGCGCCACTGGCCACAGAAAACAGGGCGACCCCAGCACGTAGAGCAGCAAGGCTGCCCCCCAGCAGAGCCAGACAATATAGAGGAAGTCGCTGCGCTCCCGACCCTTCAGCCGCGCCAGCCACGTTCCGGCTACCTTTCTCATTTCGTCAAACCTTTCGCAGCATGGCGATCAGCATTGAACTGACCAAAGCGCCATCGACAACAACGGACAATGGATAAACGACCAGTTGCCGCAAACTCTGAAGCCCCCTGATTCAGTCCCGATACAGGAGTGGCAAGATAGGATTCGAATTGACTCGAAGCGACATTCACTTTCTAATTGACAGCCTGGATCCCTATGACCGTTCACATCATGAAAATTCTGTTGGTCGAAGACGACAAGCTGCTCAATCACCACCTCTCCTCCCTGCTGACCGAAGCCGACAATCAGGTCTACAGCACCGACCAGGCCGGGATTGCACTGCACTACGCCGCCGACTATCCCATTGATGTGGCCATCATCGACCTCGGTCTGCCCGATATGGATGGCCTGCAACTGATCCGGCGACTGCGTGAACGGCAGATCCCCTTCCCCATCATTGTGCTGACCGCCCGTGGCAACTGGCAGGACAAGGTCGAAGGACTGGAAGCCGGTGCTGATGACTATCTGGTCAAACCGTTCCAGAAAGATGAGCTGCTGGCCCGACTCAATGCGCTGGTGCGCCGCAGTGCCGGTTTTATCTCGCCCAAGGTGAAGGCCGGTGATTACGAGCTGGATCTCTCCCGCAAGGAGCTGACCATCGCCGGTGAAGTGGCGGTGCTCACCAGCTTTGAATACCTCATTCTGGAGTACCTGATGCGCAACGCCCGTCAGGTGGTCTCCAAGCAGCAACTGCTCGACCAGCTCTACGGCGACGGCGAAGGGGACCCCAACACCATCGAGGTGATGGTGAGCCGCCTGCGCAAGAAGCTGGATCCGGAAGGGACGATTCAACCCATCTCCACCATCCGGCGTCAGGGTTACATCTTCAACCTCTCCTGTAACTGATGCAGTTTCATCTGCCGCGCCCCATCAAGATGATCCGCAGCTCCCTGCACATCAAACTGCTGCTCAGCTCGCTGCTGGTCATCGCGCTGATCATGGGGTTTGCCGTCTACGCCCTCTACCTCGGCCATATCGAGGAGCAGAGCCAGAAGGCCAGTGCCCGGATGCAGGAGAACCTGGCCAAGCTGTTCTCCTCCACCGAGCCGGACGACAAGGGCCCCACCGTCGAGCTGGGGCGGATGTCTCGCGATGCCAGTGACAGCAACCTCGACACCCTGATCTGCCGCGCCGATGGCGAGCTGGTCTGGTCGAGCCTCCATATGCCGGAGGTGATCAAGGCCAAACATACCATTTGCCGCGATCTGATGAAGTATCTGGGGGGGATGGATCTCGACTACTTCTTCAAGAAACACACCATCAAGAACGGCGAGAGCTACTACGTCTACAGCCTGCGTTTTATCCGCAATCCCGGCAGTGGCACCACCGCCTACTACGTAGTGATGATCGACTCGGCCAAACGCTATCACGAAGAGTCGCGCACCTACCTCTACCAGACCGCCCGTCAGGCGCTGCTCGCCTACCTGCTGCTGGCCGGACTGCTGCTGCTCACCACCTTCTGGAGCCTCAGCTCCCTGCGCACCATCGCCCGCCAGATCGACGATATCCGGGCTGGCAAGCGCGATGCGCTGTCAAACGAATTCGAACGGGAACTGGCCCCGCTGACCGACTCGGTCAACCAGCTGCTGGAGAACGAACGCCAGCAGACCCAGCGCTACCAGCACGCCCTCAACGATCTCGCCCACAGCCTGAAAACCCGGCTGGCGCTGATCCAGATCACCACCCGCGAAGTGCAACTGGGGCGGGAGATCCACGACAACATCAACGAGCAGATCCTCACCATGGATCAGATGATCCAGTATCAGCTCAGACGCGCCGTGACCGGCCGCCAGCGCCTTGCCAGCAAGGGCACCGAGCCGGTGCCGCTGATTGAAAAACTGCTGGCCAGCCTGACCAAGGTCTATCGCCACAAGAAGCTGCAAACCCACTTCAAGTTCGACGATGACGCCCTCTTTCACGGCGAACAGGGCGACCTGATGGAGCTGATGGGCAACCTGCTCGACAACGCCTGCAAGTTTGCCATCAGCGAAGTGAAGGTGACGGTGCGCCGCCATCTCGAGCGGCTGCGCATCGAAGTGGAAGATGATGGCCCGGGTATCGACCCGGCCAAATCGGAGCAGATCTTCCAGCGTGGCGTGCGGGCCGACAGCTCGCCGGGTCAGGGCATCGGTCTGGCGGTGGTCACCGAAATCGTCCACAGCTACGGCGGCCAGATCCGGGTCGATGAATCCCCCCTCGGCGGCGCCCGCTTTACCCTGGACTTGCCCTGATCGGCATTGTCCTGCTCAGCCTCGCCAGTGATGGCCCTATCACAAGGCCCCCGACCTCGGGGGCCTTGTCGTTTCTGCCACCCAAGTTGTTTTAATTTATTGATCCGGCACTGATTATCGCCCCTCTGCCCTTCCACCACCGGCTTCAATCGGTATCATGGTGGCGCGGCACAAAGCCTCTTACGGATCTACGCCATGAGCCTTCGCTGTCAGAAGGGTGTTATCCGCAGAACATGGGTTAAAAGCAGCAAGTCAGGGGCTGTAACTTGAGTGCGGTAGCTAACACTTTATTTATATATACAAAACACCCGGTTGATACATTTTGTGTTTTGGGGGGTATTAAATGAGAGCGCCTTTTCAAGTTTTAATTATTCCATATAAACATGAGGGTGTTGAAACTCGTTTTCT
>OEQV01000389.1_pt1 | contig 11343 bp, 12 predicted proteins | sample 1539821 | NCBI WGS metagenome assembly OEQV01 (sample SAMEA3891244, study PRJEB23780) | metagenome | biome: terrestrial biome; feature: animal house; material: water of meat washing | place: Italy | collected 2015-05-12 | reverse complement strand
GCGGTGTGGGGGTCGAGCAGGGCTGCATGGTAGATGCTTTCCCGCTTGCGCTCGGTGATCGCCTCGGTGACCAGCGCTTGAACGTTGATATTGGTGCTCATCAGAGCGGCCAGATGGGTTGGCAAGCGGCCGATGGCGGTGGGCTGGATACCGTTGGCATCGACCAGACAGGGCACCTCCACGCAGCAACCATCCGGCAGGTTGGTGATGAGACCGTCGTTTCTGACGTTGCCATAGATGACGCTCGGCTCACCGCTCCAGAGCGAGTTGATGATGACGCTCGCATACTCGTTCGATTCGGGTACCTCGACCCGTTCGGCCTGACGATAGGCGGTCAGATCATCCTGCCAGCGGGCAATCTGCTCCACGCAGCGCTTGGGATACTCGTCGAGCGGCACCTTGTAGCGCTCGATGAGATCGGGGCGCCCCGGCTTGATGAAGTAGGGGGTGTACTCGGCAAAGTGTTCGGAGGATTCGGTAACGAAGTAGCCAAACTTCTTGAACAGCTCGTAACGCACCAGATTCTGGCAACGCTGGTTGTGGTGCAGGCCTGGCTTGGGCGCACTCCCCGCTTCATAGGCGGCCAGCAGCTCGGGATAGAGATTGACGTATTTTCCGCTCTCCAGCTGACGCTCGAGGGTCAGATAAAACGCCATGTGGTTGATGCCTGCGCAGCGGTAACGCAAGGTCGCCGGATCGATGTCGAGATCGCGGGCCAGCTCGTGGGCAGTCCCCTGCACCGAGTGGCAGAGCCCCACCTGCTTGATATGAGGGAACTGTTGATACATGGCCCAGGTGTTCATCGCCATCGGGTTGACGTAGTTGAGCATGGTGGCGTCGGGGCACACCTCGCTCATCACCTCGCACACCCGCCACAAATGGGGAATGGTGCGCAGCGCCCGCATGATGCCGCCTGGCCCAAGCGTATCGGCAATGGTCTGCTCCAGACCGTGGCGTTTGCACACCTCGAAATCGGTCACGGTACAGGGCTCATAGCCGCCAATCTGGAAGGCAACGATCACGAAATTGGCGCCAGCGAGCGCCGGTTTCAGCTCGGTATGACAGTTGAGCTGCCCCTTGGCACCGCTGGAATCCATCAGCTTGCGCACTACAATCTGGGACTCTTCCAGCCGCTGCGGATCTATGTCCATCAGGGAGATGTTGGCGTTTTTCAGGGCCGGTTTGTGAAACACATCGCCCAGGATGTTCTTCACAAAGATGGTCGATCCTGCGCCGATAAAGGTGATATTGGGAGTTCTCATGTCCATTGCTCCGATGACGGTGAAACCAGTGTGCCTACTATGCAGGGCGGGTCCCGTCAGGCGCGTCTCGCTTACGGAGCAGAGACTCCCAAAAACTCATATTTGATGGACTGGCTGGCAAGATCTTACAAAATGGGACACTTATCCCCGAATACGGGAGAGCACAGGCGCAGCTGCATCGACAAGAGTTCAAATGCCCCTGAGCTCCATCACTGCGCTTGCTCCAGCAGCAGGCATTCATCAGCATCTTCGCTCAGCTTGACCAGACGGCTACGTACCAGCCCCAGCTTGGCCAGCAGGCCGATGGATCGCTCGTTACCCGGGGTGACGATGGCGACCACCTGCCCGATCCCCAACCGGCTTTTGCCATCGGCAAGGGCGGCCTGCGCCGCTTCAATGGCGTAGCCCTGACCGCGATATTGCGGCAGGAAGGCGTAACCGATATCGACCTGCTCCAGGGTATCGCGCTTGATCAGGCCGCAGATACCGAGGCTGGCACCGTCCTCCTTGCGCTCCACCAGATAGAGTCCGTGACCATAGCGGGCATAGCTGACCGCCGGCCCCTGCTGGATATACTCCTGCGCCTGCTCCAGGGTGCGAATGCCCCGATCGCCGATGTAGCGATAAAAGTCGCCGTCATTGAGCAGCTCAAGAATGAAGGGGGCATCGGTGGCGATCATTTCGCGCAGGATCAGGCGGGAGGAGGCAATCATGGCAAGGGCTCTCAGACGGAAAGTGAAGGGCAAAGAGTGCCCCGTCACTCCCTGGCTGGCAAGCCTGTGGCACCATCGGCCATGAAAAAGGGGCCGCGCGGCGACCCCTGATGAGATGGAAGATAAGGCCTCAGGCCGCCAGCAACCCGGCATAACCGTTGCCCTGTTCCCGCAGCGCGATGAACTGGGCGGCACAATCGGCCCAGCTCAGCCCCAGCGCATCTGCCACCTTGTGGGGCCACTCGGGCGGTGCCTCTTCTGCAACATCGGACTGAGCCGCCAGCACGATGGCCAGATGGATCAATCCGGCCTCGGGGGAGAACTCCTTGGCCAGCATGGGGTTGTAGTGATACTCCACCGCATTGCTGATGGTCTCGGGGAACTTCCAGTAGCGTGCCATGGCCGCCCCGACCTGGGCATAGTTGAAGCCGACCACCAGCTCTTCCGCCTTGGCCCGCCCCTTGTGCAACTCCAGATCGTGGATGTGATGGACGGTGTTTTCCGGCAGGCCCACGTGCATCACCAAGCGGCCGAGATCGTAGAGCAGGGCGCAGGTAAAGACCTCATCCCCCTTCATCCCCTTCTTCACCGCCAGACGACGGGCCAGCTCCGCCACGTTGAAGACGCAGCCCCAGAAATGTTTGAGGTCAATGCCGGGCACCGCAGTGACCGATTCGGTGAGCCCGCAGGCCAGCACCATGTTGCGCACCATCGCCAACCCCAGCCGCACCGCGGCTTCATTGACGGTGCCGATCTGGCGACTGCTGCCGAATTTGGCCGAGTTGGCCAACCGCAGCAACTTGGCGGAGATGACCGGGTCCTTGTTGATCAACTTGCTGATCTTGAGCAGATCCGGATCCTTTTCATTGAAGGTCTGGATCAAATCGCGCATCACTTCCGGGATCTGGGGCAGTAGCTTGGGCTCGGCCAGCAGGGAATCTATCGTGGGCATAGGCGTGTCCATCCATGTTATCTGTGTTCCAACCTGTTTGCCTTGGCAAACTCCTCCTAATTATGGGTAACAAATGGCCTCCCCATCGGATTGTTTATTCGCTGGTCATTCAAGGTGTTAGTCACATTCAGGCTATACTGGCCGCCACATTCACTGTTGCGGATATCCCATGAACGACACTCAGGAATTTTTTGATGAAGACGCGCTGCTGGAGATGGTGGAGAACCAGCTCAACGACGGTCACCCGCCCCATGTGAAGGCGACCCTGATGCGGCTGGTAATGAAGGGCACCCCGCGGGAAGAGGCGCTGCAATATATCGCCTGCGCCCTCGGGGCCGAGCTGATGGCGATGGAGGCCGATCAGGGCCCCTTCAATCTGACCCGTTACGGCGAGTTCCTCGACAGCCTGCCCGAGATGCCGTGGGCAGACGACTGACCCGAGCTGGATGACGGATGCAAAAAGGGCGGGTGCCAATGGCCCCGCCCTTGTTGCATGGATCCGCTCCGGATCAGAACTGGGAGTTGATGATCACCTCTTCCCCCAGCGCCCCTGCCAACGGCAGTGGCCGATAGCTGGAGTTGGCGGCCCGCAGCAGACGAATGCCGCGAATGCCGACCTCCTGCGCCGCCTTGATATCCCCGTCGGCGTCGCCGTAGAAGAGCTTCATCTGCTTATCCTTGAGCCACTGCACCTTGGTGTTCTGGCCCGGCTGATCACCGGCGAAGATCACCGGATTGAGCTGGTCGGCCGGAATATTCATGGTCTGCTGCAGAGTCTGGCTCACGGTTTCGGTCTTGGTGGCCGAGCGGCCGGTGACGAAATAGATGTGGTCACCGCGCTTGAGATGCATGGCGATGAGCGCCTTGCCCACCTCTTTCGGCATGCTGAACGCATCCCAGCCGTTGTTCATCTTCTCCCAGAAGGCGGGGTTCTTCAGATAGCTCTCGTCGTTGGGCGAGAACTCCTGTTTGCCGCGATAAAAACCCGGGCTGGAGAAGAGCAGGGTATCGTCGATATCAAACCCGACCGCCATCGGGGGCAGGCCATCCAGACTCTTGGCAATCTGCTCCACCGATACCCAGTGGATCGGCGCCTGCTGGGCCAGGGTGACGGTGGTGACACCGGCAGGGATCGGCTGAACGGTCGCGGCTTGACCCGCCAAGGCGGGCAGAGAGAGGGCGGCAGCCAGCAAGGAGGCAAGCAGCGCCGGACGAGAGAAGTGTTTCATAAGGCAGGTTGTCATCGTCAATCAAAAGAGGGGGCCAATAGTGCCCCCATCCACGCCTTCAAATCTGTGAATGCTCCAGCAAAAGGGAGCATTTGACGCCCGATAATTAATCTTCGATTGGCAGCAGATCGGTAAAGACAAAGCCGTCGCGCAGCACTGTCTCGCCGACCCGAATGCCGAGCGGACGGGAGAACATGGGGCCATCATAGGCCAGGGTGTGAAACTCGCCGTTCTCGCCGCACGGATCGACCCCCTCCGGCAGCGCCGCCAGCAGTGCCTCGTCAAAATCGTGGCCACCCAGGCTGGCATCCAGCTTGTTCGGGTCGAGGGCACTGATCCGCGCCTTCAACCCAGCGGCCACCATCTGCGGCGCCAGTTCACGGGTATTGCTGCCCCACAGCGGGAACAGTGGTTCGATGCCGGTGCCTGCCAGCTGCTTTTCACGGTAGGCGCGCACATCCTCGAGGAACAAGTCGCCAAAGGCCATATGGCGGATCCCCTGTGCCACCACATCGGCGATAAAGCCGGTCATGATGCGGGCGTAATCCTCGTTGCTGCAGGGCCAGGGCAGATCGATGGTGATGAGGGGCAGCCCGACGCAGGCGGCCTGCTCGGTCAACAGCTGCTTGCGCACCCCGTGCATCGCCACCCGCTCGAATGCCTGATTGAGGGTGGTAAACAGCCCCACCACCTCGATGGCGGGATCTTGCCGCAACTGATGCAGTGCCCATGCGCAATCCTTGCCGCTGCTCCAGGAGAGCAGTACCCGTTTCTTTTCCATCATTCCTCCGCCAGCGGGGCACTCGGATTGCCCCAAAAAGATGCAAGACAGTGTTGCGAATTGCGCGATTTACACACAAGAGGCAGGCAGCATACTCTCGATCACCTGTATATGCCCCTTGCACGGGGTGACAATAACTAAAAAAACCGATGGGAAACATACGGATATGACCACGACCACACAACAGCACGATCACGCCCGCCCCCTCAATCGACAGGATTACAAGACCCTGAGTCTGGCTGCCCTCGGCGGTGCGCTGGAGTTTTACGACTTCATCATCTTCGTCTTCTTCGCCGTCGTCATCGGCGAACTGTTCTTCCCGGCCGATATTCCCGAGTGGCTGCGCCAGTTCCAGACCTTCGGCATCTTCGCCGCCGGTTATCTGGCCCGCCCGCTTGGCGGCATCATCATGGCCCACTTTGGCGATCTCATCGGTCGCAAGCGGATGTTCACCCTCAGCATCATCATGATGGCGCTGCCGACCCTGTTGATCGGTCTGCTGCCCACCTATGCGGTGCTCGGCATCGGCGCCCCCATCGCCCTGCTGGGACTGCGGATCCTGCAAGGCGCCGCCATCGGCGGTGAAGTGCCGGGCGCCTGGGTGTTTGTCGCCGAGCACGTCCCTGCCCGTCGGGTCGGGGTCGCCTGCGGCACGCTCACGGCGGGATTGACGGCCGGCATCCTGCTTGGCTCCCTCATCGCCACTGCGGTCAACAAGAGCCTGACACCAGCCGAAGTGAGCGAGTGGGGCTGGCGAGTGCCCTTCCTGCTGGGCGGTATCTTCGGCATCGTCGCCATGTACCTGCGCCGCTGGCTGCACGAGACCCCGGTCTTCGCCGAAATGCAGGCCAACAAGGCGCTGGCCGACGAGTTGCCCCTCAAGACGGTACTGCGCAGCCACAAGAGCAGCGTGGTGGTCTCCATGCTGCTCACCTGGCTGCTCTCCGCCGGTATCGTGGTGGTGATCCTGATGACCCCCACCTATCTGCAGAAGGTCTATGGCATCAGCCCGGCTGACGCCCTGACCGCCAACTCGCTGGCCATCGTGGCCCTGACCCTCGGCTGCATCGTCTATGGCCGACTGATCGACCTGCTGGGCAGCGGTCTCACCTTCATGTTCGGCTCCCTGCTGCTGGCGGGCTCCAGCTACGCCTTCTATCACGGTCTGGCGGCCGGTACGAGCCAGCTGGTGCCGCTCTACATGCTGGCGGGCTTTGCGGTCGGGATTGTCGGCGCCGTGCCTTACGTGATGGTCAACGCCTTCCCGCCGGTGGTGCGCTTCTCCGGTCTGTCGTTCTCCTACAACGTGGCCTACGCCATCTTCGGCGGCCTCACCCCGATGGCGGTGACCCTCTGGATGAAGAGCGACATGCTGGCCCCCTCCCACTATGTGGTGAGTCTGTCGGTGCTGGGTTTCGCCATCGGTCTCTGGCTCTGGTTCCAGCAACGGGCCATCCGGCAGCAGCAAGCGCCGCAAGCGGCCTGACCCGAACAACAAGCCCCGGTATCTGCCGGGGCTTTTTTGTACTGCTTATGTTCAGTTTCGCCAGCATAAGATAGCCTCCCTCTGGGGCCTGCCACCCGCATCGCCCCATGGCTTCCAACTCTTTATCCGAGGCTCAAGATGTTCTTTCAGGTCGTATTACTCACCTTGCTGGCGCTGCTGCCCATGGTCAACCCGCCCACCACGGCCACCCTGCTGCTGGGGCTGAGCAAGGGGATGTCGCGCGAACACGTGCGCCGCCAGGTCAACCTGGCCGCCATCTATCTGTTCTGCACCCTCTGCATCACCTTCTTTATCGGATCCTCGATCCTGGATCTGTTCGGGATCTCCATTCCGGGCTTGCGCCTGGCCGGTGGCCTCATCATCGGCTTTATCGGCTTTCGCATGCTGTTCCCCGCCCCCAGCCAGCAGAGCGGGGTCGATATCAACCAGAGCATTGCCTTCGTACCGCTCACCATGCCCAGCATGTGCGGGCCAGGTACCATGGCGCTGGTAATAAGCGGGGCAGCCCAGATTGCCGAGCTGCCTGACGAGTACAACCGCCTCACCATCTACGCCGGTGTGGTAACGGCGTTTGCCCTGATGAGCCTGATCAGCTGGGGAGTATTGAAGCTGGCGGATCCGGTCTGCAAGATCCTCGGCGACACCGGCATCGACGCCATGACCCGCATCATGGGCTTCCTGCTGGTTTGCATGGGTATGCAATTTTGCATCAATGGCATCAAGGAAGTGGCACAGGATCCGGTATTCCACGGTGGGGGCGCCGTACAGAGCACACCGGCGTTACCGCAGGTTTCCGGCACTTTTGATCACTTGCCGCAAAAGCCCACCAGCTCTGATTGAAAACGGTATCAAAAAGTCCCTGACGATCTGCACTGATCTTGTTCCTGATCATGTTATTGACACACAAATGAGTTAGTTTGTTTTTCATACAGACTTTATTCAGATGGACGCTGATAGGTTTGTTGATGAATACCCACTCAACTTCAGGAGAGTATGCAGATGGACAAGATGCTGACCGAAATAGGGAGCCATAGCCTGTTTCACGAGTACCTGAACGTGGTTGGGATTGCGAGCCCATCCCTCGCCAAGATCGAGCAACGCTGGGAATATAAAGATCAAGAGCAGCTGGTTGCCAAAATCCAGATCGACAAACAGGGTAACGCTCGCTATTTCATCGACGCCCGCGCCATATCCGTCAACTGATACCGAATAACCCGCCAGCCCCGGTCCACCGACCGGGGCTTTTTGTTGTCCGCAATCCCGTACTCAATGACCGGCCTCATCTCTGCTATGACGACAAGCCATTTGCTGTTTGTTTTTTGTACAGCAATCATTCAGCTCGACATGGCTATCTTGTATCCGCCCCCCTTGTTCCAGAAGAGTGTCCAGATGACCAAGATGCTGACCGAAATTGGTAGTCATAGCCTGTTTCACGAGTACTTGAATGTGCTCGGCATTGTCAATCCAGCCCTTGCCAAAGTAGAGCAGCTGTGGGAACACAAGCAGCAAGAGAGGCTGATCGCCAAGATCCAGATCGATAAACAGGGCAAGGCCCGTTACTTCATCGACGCCCGCGCCATCTCGGTCAACTGATACCGAATAATTCGCCAGCCCCGGCCCACCGACCGGGGCTTTTTGTTATCTGCGATCCCCTGAAAAGCAAAACCCCGGCCAAAAGCCGGGGTTTGATTTCACTGTGACCAGTTTGCCGCAAGACTTACTGGGTACCACCCACGGTGAGCTGATCCAGCTTGAGGGTGGGCTGGCCGACACCGACCGGCACGCTCTGCCCCTCCTTGCCGCAGATGCCGACCCCGCGATCCAGCGCAAGATCGCTGCCCACCATGGAGACCTGGCTCATCGCCTCGGGGCCGTTGCCGATCAGGGTCGCGCCCTTGATGGGGGCGGTGATCTTGCCATCCTCGATGAGGTAGGCCTCGGAGGCGGAGAAGACAAACTTGCCGGAGGTGATGTCCACCTGACCGCCGCCGAAGTTGGGGGCATAAATGCCCTTCTTCACCGAGGCGATGATCTCGGCCGGATCGTACTGACCCGCCAGCATGTAGGTGTTGGTCATGCGCGGCATCGGCATGGCGGCGTAGGATTCGCGGCGGCCGTTGCCGGTGAGCGGCACGCCCATCAGGCGGGCATTCTGCTTGTCCTGCAGATACCCCTTGAGGATGCCGTTCTCGATCAGCACGTTGTAACCGCCCGGCGTCCCCTCGTCATCTATGCTGACGGAGCCGCGCCGACCCGGCAGGGTGCCATCATCGACGATGGTGCAGTGCTTGGAGGCCACCTGCTCGCCGATGCGACCGGCAAACGCGGAAGATCCCTTGCGGTTGAAATCCCCCTCCAGACCGTGGCCCACCGCCTCGTGCAGCAGCACGCCGGGCCAACCGGAGCCCAGCACCACCGGCATGGTGCCGGCTGGCGCGTCGATGGCTTCGAGGTTGACCAGCGCCTGACGCACCGCTTCGCGCACATAGCCAAAGGCGCGGCTCTCCAGCCCGTCCAGTTCGAGGAACCAGTCGTAACCAAAGCGCCCGCCGCCACCGGCACTGCCACGCTCGCGGCGATCGCCCTTCTCGGCGATCACAGTCACCGACAGACGCACCAGCGGACGCACATCGGCGGCCAGGGTGCCGTCGGTGGCGGCCACCAGCACCTCTTCGTAGACGCCGCTGATGGAGGCCATCACCTGATTGATGGCGGGATCCAGACTTCTGGCGAACTTGTCCATCTGCTCCAGCAGGGCGATCTTCTGGTGCTTGTCGAGGGTCTGCAGCGGATCCATGGCCGGATAGAGCAGGTTCGCTTCGGTGCGGGCCCACGCCTTCACCTTGCCGTGAGCACCGGCTGCGGCGATGCCGCGAGCGGCAGTCACCGACTGTTGCAGCGCCAGCAGGCTCAGCTCGTCCGAGTAGGCGAAGCCGGTCTTCTCGCCGCTGACGGCGCGCACCCCGACCCCCTGATCGATGTTGTAGCTGCCATCCTTGACGATGCCATCTTCCAGCATCCAGGACTCGTGCCAGCTGCGCTGGAAATAGAGATCGCCGAACTCCACCTGATGGCTCATCAGGCTGCCGAGCAGCTGCTGCAGGCGCCCTTCGTCGAGATCGTTCGGGGCCAACAGGGAGGCACTAACCTGGCTCAATAGACTCAATCTTCTTCTCCACTCTCGTAACGAGATGTTTTAAATCGTCTTGCCGACGGGTTGGCAACAAGCCACACCATCACAACAAACGGGCATGGGTCAGCACTGGCATGGTGCGATGCAATTCGTCGATAAGCCCGGGCTCCATCTGCGCCAGCACAGTGCCGCGCCCGGACTCTTTGCTCGCCAGCACCCGACCCCAGGGGTCGATCACCATGCTGTGGCCCCAGGTCTGGCGCCCCGTCTCGTGAGTGCCGCCCTGATTGGCAGCGACTACGTAGCACTGGTTTTCGATGGCGCGGGCCCGCAGCAGCGGCTCCCAGTGCGCCTCGCCGGTCACGGCGGTAAAGGCGGCAGGCACCAGCAGCACGCGGGCACCGGCACGGGCCAACTGGCGGTAGAGCTCGGGAAAGCGCAGATCATAACAGATCGAGAGGCCGAGGGGACCAAAGGGAGAGTCCACCAACACAGGCGCCTCCCCCGGGCTGAAGGTCTCCGACTCACGGTAGCGACCGTGATTGTCCGCCACATCCACGTCGAACAGGTGGATCTTGTGGTAGTGGCCCCTGAGCTCACCGCTTGGGTCAAACACCAGCGAGCTGGTGTGGATATGGTCGGAACCGGCGATGGTGGTCGGCATAGCCCCGGCCACCAGCCAGATGCCGTAATCGCGGGCCCATTTGGCCAGCTGCTGCTGGATCGGGCCCTCACCTATGGCCTCGGCACCATCCAGATAGCCCTGCCGTTCGCCAAACAGGGCAAAGTTCTCCGGCAGCAGCACCAGCAGCGGCCGCTCTTTGGGCAAGGCCGCCAGTTCGGCGGCGATCTGCTCCCGGTTATCCTGCCAGTGACGGCCAGATACCAGCTGTATTGCGGCTAACCACATGACGTTCTCCTTGTCGCTTGGGCCATCAGACGGTGACAGCATCCCCCGCCTGCAGGGTGTAATCCAGCACTATGATGCGCTCCAGCACCGGACGGAAGATGGCCTTGAGGGCATCGTGCTCCGGATGGGGTAGATAGCGCTGGCGGGCCGCTTCGTCGGCGAAGGTCATCAGCACGCTGTGGGTAAAGCCGTCATTCCTCCCCTCGGGGCTGTCATTCTCCCCCCACTCCACAGCGGTCACACCGCTGACCTTGGCCGGTATGGCGAGGAAGGCGGCCCTGACGGCGGCAATATCGGCGGGGAGTGCGTCGGGCTTGAAGGTGATCAGCAGAATATGTCGGATCATGGCTCTCTCCTTGAGCGTAAGCAGGTCGAGGCAGGGGTTGGCGCCAGCATCAAGGCTGGCGCGGACTGCCCGGTTGTGGATTGAGCAGGAAAGGGGTGGCCGCTGGCAGGGTGGGCACCACCGCATCGACCGCCTCTTTCTGCTGCTGGTTGAGCTTGATCCGAGCCCGATTGCGTCCCGCCTCGATCAGCTTGGGATCATCGAGCGGGCCGGAGACCCGGAAATCGATGCGGGTCACCACATCCACCACCGGCTCCAGCAATTTGGAGAGGGCCAGCACATAGAGCCCGGTCACCGGCGTGATGGAGAAGGCCGCCACCACCGGCAGGGTGCCACCCAGGTTCGGGGAGAAGCTCAGATCGAAGTCGAGCCGCCAGCGCACCAGATCGGCGATCCCTTCACCACGCAGGTTGCCAGCCGCCCCTTTCATATAGAAGTCGTCATTTTTGAGCTGACCCTGCTTGATGGTGGCAGAGGCGGACATGGATTCGAAGTAGAAGCCCTTGTCGA